>SMVA01035465.1_pt1 | contig 10199 bp, 6 predicted proteins | sample 2456451 | NCBI WGS metagenome assembly SMVA01 (sample SAMN11095933, study PRJNA526329) | marine sediment metagenome | biome: Marine sediment; feature: Surficial sediment; material: Deep marine sediment; isolation source: Hadal surficial sediment | place: Pacific Ocean | collected 2014-05 | depth 0-1...
AGGGCTGAGCGCGGCGGTCGCCAGGCCTGGAGTGCCGCGTTCAGGGCGTGCCGTCGAGAGGCGGCAGCGTTCCCAGGTCTGGAGTGCCGCTTTCAGGGCGTGCAGTCGAGAGGTGGCAGGGTTCCCAGCGAGGCGCGCCGCCACCAATTTCCGCTGGCTTGGCGTTCCTCGGGGGTCGTGAAGTGGTATTGCCAGAATTCGATCCGGACCGCCTCGGGCCGCGCGGGCAGTGGCTCTGGGAACAAGCCTTGAACCACCTCGGGGTCGTGACACAGCTTGTCCAAGAGCGCGCGGACGTAGCGGGGAGTCTCGCGTCGGTAGGACAGGCCGTAGAACCAGAGTTGGAAGTCTACCCGTGGCTGGTGGGGGGCGACCAGGGGGGCCGCGCGCGCCGGGTCGCCCGGTTTGTAGTGCAGCGAGTGGGCGCTCCAGTCTCCCCGCTCTCGGGTCTGGAACTCGGGCTCGATTCGCTCGCGGGTAATGTGTCCGAAGAGGTGGTAGGCGTTGGCGACCCGCAGTGAGCGGTAGCTGTCCTCGATCGGGCGCAGGGTTCGTTGTATCTCGCGCGATCCGCTGAAGTGAAGGCAGGCCGTGATGAGCGATGCGGCGATCCAACAGGGGGCGAAGAGGGCGATGCCGACTCGGGCGATGCGCCGTGGGGTGTGTGAGGCGTGGTTGGGAGAACGCGCGTCGCGAAGTCGCCGCGGCAGCAGCCGGTCGAGAATCGCGCAGTCGCGGTCGTCCAGCAGAAAGACGTGGAGCGCGAGCGTCAGGTAGACGAAGAAGCCGTAGTTCGCGGTCGCCAGATTGATCAGCTGGAAGCTCGTGAAGAACGTCAGAGCAGCCAGGCGACAAGTTCGGTTCCCGAGGATCAGGAAGGCGCCGAGCCCCTCGAGCCCCATCGCGCCCCAGCTTTCGAGGCTGTGCCAGGCGTCGGGCAAGTGGTGGAAGTACCAGGCGGGCCACGCCGGGAGCGGCGCGGTCTCGTAGTAGAAGCTCATGGCGCTGCCGTCGAACCAGTCGCCGAGATGGGACTGAGCCTTTGCGATGCCCGACTCGAGGTAGAGCTTGAAGAGCAGCAAGCGCATCAGCCAGTGAGCAGTGGGTGCGGTGGCTCGACGCGGAAGCCAGGCGGCGAGCACACAGCACTCGATCAGGAGGTTGTCCCACTGAAAGGCCGTGAAGTCGCGGCACGCCACAGTGTAGGCGAGGTAGAGCGGCGCCGAGAGGAGACACGCGGCCCGCGCCTCGAAGCCCGCGATCGCGCAGAGCGCGAGCGCCACTCCAACCGCGATTCCTATCTTGAGTGCCGCATCTCCCGGCGCGAGCAGCAGAAGCGAAGGAAAGCGCAGCCACGCGATGTCCTGGGCGAGTATCTCCTCGGCCAGCGGCGCCAGCGGGAGCAACCCGTCGCTCCCGATCAGCAGCTGGACCTGCTGCCCCAGCGAGAGCCAGGCCGCCAACAAGACGAAGCCGAGCAGCGTGTGAAAGATCCGCGCGACTCGGGGGCCGGAAGCACTCCGCAAGGCGATTTGACTAGAAGAGCAGCATGGGGGATGTGCCGAGCCAGTACCAGAATGCCAGGCTCGCCAGCCCGCCGACGAACTGCAGGCCGACGCCGGGCCAAAGGCTGAGGGATCGTTCGCGGATCGCCGCCAGGGCGAGGCCTCCAACGGTCGCCGCGAGCGCGACGATTGCGAACTCTTCCGGAAAGGACACACCGGGTGCGGGTGACGCGAGCATCCACATCGAGGACACGCCTACTGTGATCGTTGCGTAGAGCGCGGTGGATACGGCGGCGGCGCGTGAGACATGCCAGGGTCCGGCCACCTGCTGGAGCTTGGAGTCGAGCATGAGCGCGCCGTGTACGACTCCGCGGAACCAGCCTTCCGTTGCCAGAGCGCAGAGCGCGATCGCGAGGACTGCTGAGGCCAGATAGCTGGTGTCGAGTGTCGCCGCTTGAGGGGCCCAGGCGCGAGCCGGCACGGCGGCGAGGACCACCAGCGGGCCCAGCCAGAACCAGTCGCGGCCGGCAGGCCTGCGCCAGCCGAATAGCCAGCCGCGTCGCTGCGAGAGCCAGCGCGCCACGGGCCAACACACGAGGACGGCCAGTCCGCCGAGGGTTGCCACGCGGACGGGCTCGAGGAGTGCCCGTTCGACGGTCCCCGGGAACCAGCCCCAGGCCAATCCGGCGACACTCGCGAAGGCGGCGAGCACGAGGCAGAACACCGCCAGCCGCGCGGTTCGCAGCGCGACCCGCGAGCGGCTCGGCTCTTGGAAGGCCTGCTGGAGGGTTCTCAGGATCTCCATCGCCGACAGACCGGTGCCACTGCCGCGCGGAGATCCGCCGATCAGGTTGCTGCCACCCCAACGCTTTTCGGGCGGTCGTCCGTCGACTCTGGGGTCCAGCGTGTTGAGCGCTCGGTAGCCGGCGTTGAGGTCGATGTCCGACAGCGTCGAAGTACGCCGAAGAGTGTAGTGTCCGATGTCTTTTTCCAGCGCGATCAAGCCCAGCTGATCGCCCCAGCGCGCCTTCAAGTGCTGCTCGACTTCGTAGATCCCGCCGGCATCCCGGCAGGCAATGGCGACCCAGCCACCGGGTAGATCGACGTGTCCGTGAATCTCGTCGATACGCCGGTACTCCAGGAAATCGCTGGCCCGGTAGACGATGCGGTCGAGCGCGGCGAGGCGCCCGATCACGAACTCGTGAAGATCGGTCTTCAGCCACTCACCCGACTGGCGCAGCGCCGACTCGGGCTCCAGGAGCTCGTCCAGGTGGCGTTGGGCGCTGGCCAGCACCCGGCGCGGAAGTCCACACAGGCTGGCCAGCTCGGTGCCGTTGGCGTCGATGGCTCCCTCGAGTCGAATCAGAGGCAGCAGGATGTCGCGCGCTTGGGCGCGCAGGGTCGGGAGTCGCTTGTAGTTGAGCAGGCACCAGATTGCCAGCAGGGTGTCGAGGTCGGGCTCGTTGGCGTAGACCGTCCAGTCTCCCTCGCCCAGATCCAGGCCGCTGTGGACCAGCAGCAAGGCCTGTTCGCAGGTCGCCAGGGTGAAGGTGCGTTCGCAGCCTTCGTGGTGGTCGAGGTTGTAGAGGCGCGTCTTGTTGTCGAGCAGCGGGCCGAAGCGGCCTGCGCCGTCGAGCAGGATGACGCGCTCGCCGAACTCACGTGCCTCGCTCTCGGAGAAGGAATTGGCCACGTGAATGCTGACTCGCATCCTCGGGGCTTCGTCGCAGACGACGTATTGGCCGTCTTCGCTATCGCGGGCCTCGTAGCGTTCGGGAATCGGCTGCGGGTCCGCGGGCGGGTTCCAGCCCGGATGCGTCGGCGCGAGGGCGTGCGAGCGTCCCGGCGCAGAGTACGAGGACGGACTGACTTCGCGTTTGTCTCGGGTATCAGGCATGGAGTGACCGGGATTTGGGGCGGCGCCGAGGCCTGGCCAAGCGGGGAGCGTCGGATCCCGCGACACTTGCCGCAAGGCCTGGTGCGCTGGTTCTGGTAAGATGCATGCCCCCAGGGGCTCAAAGTGTAGCTGACGTGCGAATGGCGGAGGTCCCCTGGGGCACAGCCTTCAGGGCTACGAGCCGCTCGCTTCGCGCGACCAGGTAGTGGAGATCCACATCGGCATCGGTCTGGCGCCGGTGAAGGAGATTGCGAGGGCCCAGGACCGGCGCGTGCGAGTAGAATCCACCCGGGCGTCCCGGCCGTCCCGCCGGTCTGGCGGTACGAGTTCTCTGGTCACCGGGTCGGTCTCGCCGCGGGATGTCTACGGAGTCTGCGCGCTCATTCGGGGGGAGATTGCGAAGCTTCGCCAACGCCTTTCTGGTCGCGTTTGCGCTCGATGCACTGCTGAGCATCGCGCTCTCCCTGGGTGTGGCCGACGGAACGCCTTGGTTCGGCGATCTGCGAGCCGTGTTGCTGGCTGCCGTCACCGTCGCGTCGCTTCCGCTCTTTGTCCTGCTCGGAATCCGTCCCGGGCTGCGCTGGCGAATCTTTCTACCGCCTTGTCTGTTCCTGAGCTGGATCTCGCTGGGGGCCATGCCTCTGCCGATCTGGTTCAGCGCCTCCGATGCCGGGTTGCTCAGTGGTGTGTTGGAACTCGCTTTCGCGGGAATCGCGTTCGCGCTCTGTCGCCAGGGCAACGGGGGGAAGGGCTGGCTGCTTGATCAGGCGTCTCTGGAGGGTCCGAGTTTCAGCGGTCGCACCGCGCTGAGCTTCACGCTGCTCAACTTCGTGGTGATCCTCCCCGCAACCCTGGTCTATCTGGCGTATTCGGCAGCGGCGGGAGTCGGCTACCTCACGAGTGGCTTCGTGGAAATCCGCGGCGACGGCATCTACCTGGCACACCGCGAGTACGAGTTGGAAGGTCGCAGGATTCATCTCGTCGCGATGATGCACATCGGCGAGGCCGTGTTCTACGAAGAACTCTTTGCGTCCCTCCCCGAGAAGGGGGCGATCTGGCTCGCGGAGGGCGTGACCGACGACTCGGGGCTGCTTTCCGACCAGGTGTCCTACGGCAATCTGGCGGGGAGCTTGGGTCTCGTCCCTCAGCCGCACCTGGCCCCTCAGCCCGAGCTCGTCCGGCAGCCGGAGCTGGCCGCGGCCGGGCGGAACGTGAGCTACGCCGACCTCGATGTGAGCGCATTCTCGCCGGAGACGCTGAAGCTGCTGGCGGGTGCGGCGAGGGTGCTGGGAGCCGATACGTTGCGCGAGGGCCTCGCTGCCTACGGCGAACTCAGCAAGATGAGTTCCGCGGACGCCACGCGGACGATCGCCGCCCTCAAGCACGATCTGATCGATCTGCGCAACGATCATCTGCAGCTGGAAATCGAGAAGTCCCTTCCCGACTACGACGAGATCGTCGTGCCGTGGGGCGCCCTCCACCTCCCGGACATCGAGCATCGCATCCGCGAGCTGGGCTTTGCGCAAGACCGGGAAACGGGTCGCCGCGTCATCAGCTGGTAGCGCTCGGTCGGTCGCACGGGGGGTCGAGGCCCGGCCCAATCGGTCAGACCCGTTGGACCGGCCAGCGCGGCCGGACCGGTTAGACTGAGGCAATGGACAGCCTGGCACTCCGAGTTCAATACAAGCTGCCCGAAGAGCGCGACGAGGAATCGCCGACCGGGGTCGTGCGTATCGAGAACGGCCCCTCGAGTGGCGTGTTGTTGACGCCCGAGGTGATGGACCCCGCGCGGAGCTACCCCCTCATCACCGTGCTGCACGGCGCCGGGCGCCAGGACGAGATGCTGGTCAAGGCCTGTCGTTCCGAGCCCGAGCGCCGGCAAGCGCTCTTCTTCGTACCGCGCTCGGTCGCACCCACGTGGGACCTGATCGCGGGCGGGGGGCGTGTGGATCTCGACTTTCTCGAGCACGCCTACGATCTGATCTATCGCCGCTACCGCGTGGACGCGTTCTCCCAGTGCTTGATCGGCTATTCCGATGGCGCCAGCTACGCCCTGTCGGTCGGCCTCTCGAACGCGCGATTTTTCAGCGCCCTCATGGTGTGGGCGGCCGGCTTCGTCGTGCTGGATCCGGCAACCGCCGACGCTTCGGCGCCCAAGCCGCGCCTCTACCTGGAGCACGGTACGCACGATCAGTTGTTCGCCTTCGAGCAGGTCGCCCTCCCGATGAAGCAGAACCTGGAGAAGGCCGGCTACGACGTCACCTTCTCGGTCGACGAAGGCGGTCGACACTGGCCCTCTGGAAGCTTTCAGAGCGAAGCACTGGATTGGTACTTCGAAGGTCCCAGCGCCCAGCTCCGGGACGGCTAGGAGTCTGCGCGGCAGAAGGCCGCGCACTCCGTAGAAGCGTATCCTCGCCCTAGAGGCCCGGCCGAGAAGGGGCGATTTTGAGGGCCCCTCGCTGCGGAGCAACCCATTGGAATCCAAGGGAAGCGATCCGAAGGAGGAGCGCAAGGGTCCTTTCGGCGGACGAACCGGCCCGGGAGGCCTTCGCCACCAGCATCAAGTTGGCCACCGTGGCAACCAAGGCAATCTGGAATGCCGTCTTGGCCTTTCCGAAGTATTTCGCTTGCCTGGCTCCGAGCTGAATCATCCGACCGATGCGGTGCTCGACCACGACTCGCTTGCGGTATCTCTTTCGGAACCGCTTCGTCTTCTGCTGTCTACGTAGCCGCCAGAGCGCCTCCGTCTTCTGGGTGATTTTCAGCGTGCGCACCGCCGTGCGACTCGTTGTGCACTGAGGGCGGAGCGGACACGGAAGGCAGTCCTTGCGCGAAAAGACGTACCGCCCGCCGGGATCATCGCCTCGCAGCACATCGCGGCGAATCGATCGCTTGCCGGCCGGGCAGTGTGCCACGCCCCGACTCGAGTCGATGCGGAAATCACTGCGGTCGAACATCCCTTTGCGCGTGCCGGGCGGAGCCTTGGCGATGACTTCGGCACCCAGTGCCTCGATCGATTCGCGAGTCTTCAGATCCCCATAGGCGGTGTCGCCCAAGACTTCACCGATCTCTTGCCCCGAGCGCTTCGCGGCCTGAGCGACCAGATCGGCAGCTCCTTCGCGATCGGACACATTGCCCGCTCGGATGTCGGTGGCCAGGATGACGCCGCTCCCGGTCTCGACCACAATCGCGGCTCGGTAGCCCTCGAAGCCTTTCGAATTGCTCTTGCGTCCGTGGCGCATCTCCGGGTCGGTCGTCGATACGATGCGGTCCTTCGCCGTCCCGCGTCGGATCGAGGGACCCCCGCCATCTTCCGGCTCCTCGTCGATGTCTTGGGCCAACAACTGGGCCAGCAACCGCTGTTCTTCTCGAAGGGCCTGCGTCGGTGCCGCTTCCTTCGCATAGCCCCGCAGAGCCCGCGTCGCGAGGGCGAGCGCGACACGCGCGTCGGCGACGAGCTGACCGACGACGGCCCGTTTCTCCTCCGCGTCACTCCAGTCGAGATCGAGGCTGCCCTTGAAACTGGCCGCGAAATGCCGGCTCAGCCCTTCGACCTCCACGACCTCGTCTCGCTCCCAGTCCTTGAGGCGGCAGGCCTCCTCCACCAGGTGTCGAATCGCATCCGAGACGAGGTTGTAGGTGTCGCGCACCGCACCGCGGCCGAGAATCGGCGTGGTGTCGATGGCGGCGGAAAGCGTGGCGCGCTTCAACAAACCGGCCGCACGACACGCCTCCACCCCTCGATCGAAGATTTGGCCGGTCGCCTCCTGCAGCACGAGCTGAGCGCGGAAGCGCTGCAGCGTGCTCTTCGCGCAGAGCTTCTCGTCCAGTTCCAAACCCAACGCGACCTTCCACCGCAGGTCGAAGGCGCTTCGAGCAATCGCCTCCTCATCCGAGACCGAATCATGCGCTTGCAGAAGCAGCGCTACCGCGAGCTGCGAGGGTGGGACGCTCGGGCGTCCGAAGTCCTCGCGGTACAGCCCGACGAAGTCCTCATCGCGAAACCAGTCCGCACCATGGCGAGCCAGCAACCCGTAGAAGGTGTCCTCGCCCACGTGATCTCGAAACACGTGGTCTGGACGGAAGAAATCGCCCTGCGACTCTCGACGACCTAGCATAATTACCCCCCATGCCGGGTCTATCGAAACCCACTGCAATCGTCGACCCCTATGGGCGACTTTCCGGCCGGGCTTCTAGGGCAGGCGCTTGACCTGCAGGCGCACGGTAGCCGGGCGAATGCTCGTGATCGCGAGGCCGTCGGGGTGTTTGACTTGCTCGGTCGACACCGCGAAGGTGCGGCGGCCGAGCTGGACCAGGAGTGCGTCGATCTGTACCTCGATGGCGCCTGCGCCGGCCAGAACCAGGTCGCGACGGCGGCCCTGCAGGCCGATCTCGACCATCGGCGGCTCGACTCCCGCAAGCTCGTAGCCCACCGGCATGTTCTCGACCACGACCGGGATCTCCCGGGTCTCTCTCGCCACCGTCGCTCCGGGTACCGTGACGATCCACAGGGTCGAGGCCATCGCGACCGCCACCGCACCCTCAGCCCAACGCTGGTACCTGTGAGTCGGCGCCGCGCCGCTCAGACGTCCCCGATCACGCTCGTTGCGCGAGACGAATTGCAGCAGGGACGCGGCGAGTTGGTCGGCTCCTTCGACGATCTCGATCTCTCCGTTGCTTGCCAGCGAGATCGTGCCGCGTTCTTCGGAGATCGCGATACAGAGTGCGTCGGCTCGTTCGGCCAGCCCCAATGCGGCGGCGTGGCGGGTACCGTGTTCAGCCAGCTGATCCCAGTCGTTGGACAGTGGGAGATGGACGCCGAAGCGTGTCACGGTTTGCCCCTCCAGCACGACGGCCCCGTCGTGACCGGGGGAACTTGCGTCGAACAGGCTTCGGAGCAGCGGTTCGCTGACGCGACCTTTCAGGAAAGTGCCGCCATCGAGATGACGGTCCAGCGGCTCGCGCCCGGACAACACGATCAGTGCGCCGGTGCGCGTAGCGGCCAGTTCAGTGACCGCTCGCACCAGCGTGTCGACGAGGCTGGGACCCAGCCGGGGTGCCTGCCGGCGCAGTCCCCAGATGGCAATGCTTTCGAAGAGTCGCCGCAGGTCGTCCTGAAACACCACCACGACGATCAGTACGACGACGGCGAAGAAGCCCTGAAGCAGCCAGGTGGTCAGCTGAAACTGGAGCTGCTGCACGATGCCGTACAGCGCCCCGACCAGACCCAGGCCCAGCAGGGCGATGCGCGCGCGCGCGGCGCGCAACCACCGAATGCCCATAAACAGCAGCGCCGCCACGATCGCGACGTCCACGACATCGGAAAACCGGATCTCCGCCAGAGTCGGAAACACGCTCACCGCTCGGGGGGTGATCGAGCCCGTTGATGACTACTGCGGTCTTTAGCGCAGCCAGAGTTGAACTCCAACCGCTCTGTGTGCTAAAGCAAGCCCGTTGTGAAGCATTCTGCGCTCGATTCGCGAGCTGTCCACTGCGAGAGTGAGACCTGCGCGGCTCTGCCCGCGGGCCAGCCCATGCGGCGCCTTCGGCGGATTCATCGGGTTCATCGGGTTCATCGGGTTCGCCGTAGTCGTCGCCACCCCGGCGGTTCCGGGGCGCCCTTGCCCGACGCGTAGCTTCCAACTCTCCACCCACGCATCGCCAAGTCCGGCCGCCCAGAACTGAAACGGGGCGGCCGTGGTCGTTTGGGCCTCGCATCCGCCACATCAGTCGATGGGCAGAGCCGTGAGGAACCAACAAGCGCGAGTCGCCTATGGAGGAACCACACTCATGTCCAGCGAAATCACGTCAGCTCTCATGCCCGTGACCCCGAGGCCCTCGGTCGTGATGGCCCGGGGCCAGGGATCTTGGCTGTGGGACGAAGATGGGCGCCGCTATCTGGACTTCGTCCAGGGTTGGGCGGTCAACAGCCTGGGGCACGCGCCCCCGATCATTCGCAAGGCGTTGGCCGACCAGGCCGGCCGCCTGCTGACTCCCAGCCCCGCACTACACAATCGCCCCCAGCTCGAGTTGGCCGACGAGCTGGCGCGGCACAGCGGGCTCGAGCGGGTGTTCTTCTGCAACAGCGGTGCCGAGGCCAACGAAGGGGCCATCAAGCTGGCGCGAAAGTGGGGTCGCACTCGCTCTGCCGATCGCGAGGGGCTCAGCTCGCAGGCCGATTTTCCGTACGAAATCATCACCACCCACGGCAGCTTCCACGGGCGCACCCTGGCAACGATGGCGGCCAGCGGCAAGGAGGGTTGGGACGCACTCTTCCCGCCCGTCATGCCGGGCTTCGCAAAGGTGCCCTACGGCGACGTCGACGCGGTGGCGCGCGCGATCACCGATCGAACCGTCGCCGTCATGGTCGAGCCCGTGCAGGGGGAAGCGGGGGTCGTGGTCCCGCCCGAGGGCTATCTCGCCGCGCTGCGCGAGCTGACCCACCAGAGAAACATCTTGCTGATCGCGGACGAGATCCAGACGGGGATAGGGCGCTGTGGCGATCTCTTCGCGTGTCGCCAAGCGGGGGTTCTGCCGGACATCATGACACTGGGCAAGGGTTTGGGAGGAGGAGTGCCGCTGGCCGCGCTGCTTTCGCGGGAATCGGTTTCCTGCTTCGAAGCGGGCGACCAGGGCGGCACCTTCAACGGCAATCCGCTGATGACGTCGGTCGGCCTGGCGGTCCTGCGCACCGTGAGTGCCGAGGGTTTCCTGCCCGCTGTTTCGCAGGTCGCAGGCTACCTGCGCGCGCGCCTCGAGGCGTTGGCCCAGGGTCTCGAGTGTCCCGGCGTGCGGGG
>SMVA01087703.1_pt1 | contig 10198 bp, 9 predicted proteins | sample 2456451 | NCBI WGS metagenome assembly SMVA01 (sample SAMN11095933, study PRJNA526329) | marine sediment metagenome | biome: Marine sediment; feature: Surficial sediment; material: Deep marine sediment; isolation source: Hadal surficial sediment | place: Pacific Ocean | collected 2014-05 | depth 0-1...
GATCGGCTTGGGTGACGACATCTAGGTTGCGCCCAGCTTCGCGCGCGCGTCGCCGAGCATCGCCACCAGTGCCGTTCGAGCCTCTCCGCTCGTCGAGATCGGTTCGGCGAACGCCACACGGATCGGCCGCGGTCCGTCGGGCGTCACGGCCGACATCTCGAAGCCATAGCGATCGATCCCGGTCATCGTGACCGTGGTGAACGCGGTCGCCCGCGAGAACGCGCGACAATAAAGCGGCAACGCGTCCGCATGGTGCTCGTTCATATGCGCGATGATCCGCTCGGCAAAAGGGGCTACCGGATCTGATTCTGCGGCGAGCCAATTCTCGACACCAACCCACGACATCCGCCCGTAGCCGCCGATGTACCGGACAGCCGCTACCTCCAGCCTCCAGAAGTGAAAATCCTTGAAGTCCGCGTAGTACCCGGCATTCGGGTGGCGCTCGAGGTAGGCGGCCCGGGCCGCTTCGGGGTCGGCCAGCTGGTTGCAATCGCCGACCAGGGTAACCCTGCCATTGGCCAGGGGATCGTCTGCGCCTCCCTGTGCGAGCAGCAGCGACGCGCGGACATCCTTGCGCAGATTCTTGGTGTGCTCGGCCAGTTCGCTGATCAAGAACACCGGGTGCCCCCGCTCGAAGGCCACGGTTACGAACGACCCGTATGGATAACCCGCGGGCTCCGTCGCCACCGTGCAGAGCGTGCCGGTCGGCAACTCCGCCACCATCGTGCGCGCGCGCTCTGCGTGCGTCGGCGTGGGAATGTCCACGTCGTAAAGGGGTTGCTGAGCATCCGTTGTGGGGGCGGCATGGGCGTCGTTGGTCATCAGTCCTCGAGACCCATCGCGCGAAGCAACCGCTCGCGTATGGGGTAATTGCGGCCCTGCGTGTCGGCGCGATCGGTCGACGCATGGAGCGCCAGCGCGGTCTTGACGCCGAGCCAGCGCCACGGTTCCGGCTCCCACTGCGGTGATCGGTGACCCACCCAGGGAAGTTCGAGCAGCGGCGTCTTTCGACCGAGTGCGAAATCGCACAGCGTTCGACCGGCCAGGTTGCTGGGGCACACACCTTCACCCACATAGCTTCCCGGGCCTGCGATGCCAGTCGTCTCGTCGATCTTGATGGATGCGATCAAATCCCGCGGCAATCCGAGCATACCACCCCAGCGGTGGGTGACGGCGAAGTCTCCAAGCTGCGGAAGCATGTCGCGCAAGGAGTCGATGAGCAATTGCTCGACATGCCGGTTCCTCTCGAAGCGGGTTCCGATCGCCGAGCCATAATGGTAACCAATATGGCGCCCGCCAATCGCGATGCGGTTATCCGCCGTGCGCTGCGCATAGGTGAACAGTCGGCTGCCGTCGCCAAACAGTCCCCGCTCCGACAGGCCGATCTCCTCCCACATCTGAGCCGAAAGCGGTTCGGTAGCAATCATGTGTTCGTAGAAGGACAAGACGTTTCGTCGGCAGCCGGGCAGCTGCGTGACCCATCCGTCGAGGCCCATCACGATCCGCTGCGCCCGGACAGTCCCATGCGAAGTGCGCACACGGCCGGGCTCGACCTCGAGCACAGTGGTCTGCTCGTAGATCGACGCGCCGCGGCGCTCGGCCGCATCGGCCACACCGCGCGCGAGTTTTGCGGGATTTACGGCGGCGATGTTCACATTGAAGGTGCCACCAAAGTCCGTGGAGACACGCATGTGCGTCGATAGCGCTTCGGGGTCGAGCCAGTAGACGTCCTCTTCTGTCCACCCGACTTCGTACTCTTCTTTCAAACCCTCACGAAGTCGCTCTGCCTGCGGCGCGTTGATCGCCACGGCGATGCCTCCTCCCTTGTGGAAGTCTGCGTCGATTCCCTCGGCCTTGCAGACGGCGCCCACTTCGTCGACGGTCGCTTTGATCGCCTCGCGCAAAGCAGCGGCACCCTGTGGATCCTGCTCGAAGTAGTGGTCTAGGCCGTGGATCAGGGCGACGCACCAACCGCCATTGCGCCCCGACGCGCCAAACCCAGCCGTCTCGCGCTCGATGACCGCGACGCGACACGAGGGATCGGCGCGCATCAGGTAGTACGCAGTCCACAATCCCGTGAAGCCACCGCCGACGATCGCCACGTCGACCTCGCAGTCACCGGGCAGCGGCGACCGCAGTTCGGGCTCCGCGCCAAGCGAGTCGAACCAGTAGCTGATTGAGCGATACGACATTTGATTTCGTCCGTGCAGTTTCCAGGAGGACGGCCGAGCGTACCACAACTACTCGGGTGCCAACGCTTCCGTGTGCGGCTCCCAATCGAGCCTCGCGTTATCGTCTCACGGCGAGAGCATGTTACCGGGAGCGCGCCAAGTGGAAGTCTTCGACTGCCACGCTTGCTTTTTGGATTGCGGCGCGAGCCTGCGGCGTTGACCAGGCCGCCGCCCACACCTCCCCCGTTTAGGTCCAGATCGACGACCAGGGCTTCTGGTGTATCGAGAAGGTTTCCGAAATCACTGCCGCCATGCGAGAGCGATTGATGGAGTTAGCGATGCTGACACCCACGCTGAGTGAGGAACTCGAACCCTGGGAGTTAGGCGGCACGCTGGCTGCAATGTGGCACGATCAACGCGCACACATCCAGCAGCGAACCCAGAAAGCGCTCAGCGTCTACCAGTCGCTATCGAATACCGCGCGCCAAGAACGGAGCGATTGAATCCAGCGAAACGCCCAGCCTCTCGGCGCAGTCTCGCTCCCCGGCTCCAGTGGGGGTCCCCCTTACATACCCTCAAGTTATCAGGCGGAGTTGCCGATTCGATTGCAAGCCCGAGTCTCGCTTTGCGCCATTTCCAAGCGGTGGTTCGAGGTGAGCCGAGAGGGGAGGCGCCCCATGGAAGAGAATGCGTACATAGGCGAGCTGATCTCCGCATTCATTTATCTTTACGTGGGCACGCGAATGCTACGGCTGTCCGCGCGAACCGGCGAGGTACCGGAGCGGCTCCTGGGGACGATGTTCCTCATTGTCGGCACCTCGTTGATCCTCTACGACATACCCATCATCCTCGGCATCGAATCGCTGTGGGTAGCGTTCAACCTCGCCGGCCGTGTCGTCTACCTCTTTGCGCAGGTGCTGTTGGCAGTCTTCACCCGCCGCGTGTTCCGCCCGGAGGGTGCCTGGGGCGCCTGGATGGTTTACGGATGCGCCACCTTGATGGCCGTGGGCGTGATCGGTTCCGTGTGGAATGGTGACTTGGAGGGCTTCTCGATCGGCAGTCCCTGGTTCTGGGTGGAGTGGATCGGATACAGCATTCCCTACGCGTGGGCCGGCGCGGAAGCGCTCGCCCACCATCGCCGAGCGCGGCGGAGACTCCAGCTGGGGCTGTGTGATCCCCTGGTCTGCAATCGCTACTTGCTCTGGGGATTCTTCGGAGCGATGCAACTCCTGGTGAACGTGGTGGTGCTCCAGTCATACGCCGAGTACGAACAGGGCGGTGCGTTCGGCGCAATGTGGGACAGGGTGATCTCGGTAGGAGAACTCATTTCGCTGGCGTTGATCTGGCTGATCTTCTTCTCCCCCGCCTTCTACCGGCGCTGGATCAACGGCAACGCTCCCGTGGCGAAGGCCGACGAGGGCTGAATCGTGGATGCCACGCTCTTCGACTTTGCCGCCGATCGGCTCGAGCAGCACACCGGACTCGATCGCCTCGAGGCGCGCGGCACGCTGCGCATCGCGCTCAAGTCCGCTGGCCTCGAGGCCAAGAATGTGACCGGCGCCCAGATGCGGGTGGTCTTCGAGCAGGTGATGCCCGGAGAACTCGGCAGCCGCGGTGTCGCTGACATCCAGGTGGTCTGCGCCGCCGTGATCGCCGACCTCGCGGACGACAATGGCGCCGCAGCGGACGACAGCGCTGCGAGCCCCGACGAGATCTTCAGCCGCCTCGCCCGCGGGTGAGCCGATAGGGTCCAACCCCGAAGATCAAGGGTGCACCGATCGAAGATCAAGGGTGCACCGATCGAAGATCAAGGGTACACGCGGCCGATGATCAAAGGTGTACGCGGTAGACCCGGATCGTTTTCTTCGGACTCGTGAATTCCAACGCAAACGCGGCGGGGTGCTCTCGGATCAGCCGCTCGATGTGCGGCGTATCGGCGGAGCCCGCGTACGCGACGTAGTAGTCGACGTTCGATGCGCGATAGACGGCCAGCAGGTTTTCTCGGATGTCTCGGGAGCGGAACTCGGACTCCGAAGGCACCGGGATCGAGTAGAAATCCGCGAAGCTCCGCTCTGCACCGTAGCTGACCTCGTACGGGCGCTTGTCCGGCCACGCCCCATAGCCCTGGCGACCGGTTGCGAGGAAAATCCCGCCAGGCCACGGCGACGCGATGAGGTCGCTTTCCCCGGTGAAGTCTCGCAGCCAGTGTTCGAGGCTCCGAAGCTCGCTGAAGTCGACGCCCGCCGGACGTTCGCGCATCACGTAGTGCGACTCCGTGCTCCCCAGCAGCTTGGTGTCGTCGAGGAGGAAGGTGAGCGCGAGAAATCCCGCGACGACTGCGGCGGCGACCCGTCCGGCGCGCTCTCCGCCGATGAAGGCCGTGGCCGAGCGGATCCCCCACAGCAGAAACAACAGCACGAACGGGGTCCAGGGTACGAGGAAGCGGTGTGGTGAGAACGGCCACGCGAGGGTGATCGCCAAGTATGCGAGTGCGTAGAGGTGCAGCGCGCCGAGGCGCCGTCGTGCAGAGGCCACGAAGCCGGTCACGACGATGGCCATCGCGAGCGCGAAGAGTACGTGGGCGAAGACGAGGCGCACGCCGCCTTCGAAGATCGCGCGCGCCACGAACTCGCTGGGGATTCCGAGCTGGAAATAGCCGAGCGCGAGGAGAAGGCGCGCGATGTTCTGGATCATCACGCGCGCGACTTCCTCGAAACCGTGAGGAAGCCACGGTGCGTACGAGAGGTCGAGTGCGAGCAGGCGATGCATCTCGAGCGAGGCGTTCTCCGCCACCGCCCCCGATTGCCAGACCCACCACGGTGCGAGGCACACCAGCACGACTCCGAGCGCGATCGCGGCGAGGTCGAACCGGCGCCGGAGGAGGGGAGCGAGGACGACGGCAGCCGCGAGCGAGATCCCGATGCCGCGGGTGAGGACTGCTGCCGCGGCGAGTAGCGCGGCGAGTGCGACGAAGCCGCGCTCGCGTCGGGGGCTCCCGCGCGCGAGGCAGTCCGCGCAGACGAGCGCGGCGGTCGCGATCCCCGCGTAGAAGAGCTCGCTCATGGTGTACCGGACGAACGCGACGAAGACGGGCGAGGCCGCCGCGAGCACGCCGACCACCCAGACCTCGCGGGTCGACATCGTCCACATGGCCCGCCCGTAGAAGCCAGCGAGCACGACCGCGCATGCGGCACCCAACGCCCCGAAGAGGAGAAGGAGGGGCAGGTTCTCCGGGAACGTCGGAACGAGCCAGAACGCGAGTGAGAGCGCGGCGGGGTAGGCGATCGGGTACTTCGTCTCGAGCGGCTCTTCGTGCATCTCGATGCGCCGGTAACCGCGCCCTTCGGCGAGTGCGCTCGCATTGGAGACGTAGGTCGCATCGTCCCGCCAGTAGCCGACGCTTCGCGGCGAAGACCACCCGACGGCCAGGTACGCGGCGGTAAGACCAAGAACCAAGATGGGACCGAGAAAGATCGACTTCACGGACCGTGCTTCCTGCCAGCTTCGCCGTCCGAATCGAGGTAGCCGAGAGCGCGTAGCTGGGCCTCGACCTCGGCGTTCAGGTCCAGCGCCTCGGCTCCGGTGGAGCCGAGCATTTCGCGAAAGCTGCTGCTGCGTTCGAGAGCCGCGCCCAACTCCGCCTGCGCGGCGCGCCGCTTCTCCGCGCCGAAAGCGTCGTCCGGACCGATCGGGTTGAGTTCCTTCGGATCGCGCCTGAGATCGAAGAGATATGCGGCACCGCCGCGCGACATCTCGATCAGCTTGCGCTCGTTGCTTCGCAATGCACGGACCCGCCCGCCTTCGATCAACAGCTCCGAGAGCGCGTCTTTTGGCGCGAGCGTTCTGCCTTCGAACAACGGTCCCAGATCACGTCCCTGCACGGCAAACGGCCCCGGAGCTCCGGCCGCGGCCGCGAGCGTCGGCAAAAGGTCGATGATCTGAACCTGGGTCATCTCCACCTGCCCGGCCGCGACACGCCCGGGCCAATGCACGATCAAGGGCACGCGCAAGACTTCCTCGAACAGCGACTTGTTGTGTCCTTTGAGGCCGTGCTCGAAGAACTCCTCGCCGTGATCGGCAGTTACGATGAGAAGTGTGTTCTGCATCATTCCGTGCTCTTCCAAGTCTGCGACGATGCCCGCCAAGGTGTCATCGGTGAAGCGAATCTCCGCGTCGTACAGCGCGATGACGTGCTCGAGGTCTTCCTTCGCCATGCCGGGATGGATGGCCGGGTTACTGATGAGGCGGCCGTCGATCGACCCGCGATAGTCGGGGCTGAAGCGCTCGACGTACTCCAGCGGTGGGATGAAGTCGTAGTGGACGTCCCAGAGATGGATGAAGAGGAAATAGGGCGCCTCTCCTTTTCGCTCTTGCGCCCAGCGCAGCACTCGTTTGCGCGTCTCGGGGCCCGTGACGTCGGCGTGCGAAGGCGCGAACTCCATGCGCGCGCTGTTCCGCACGTCCGCGTCGCCGGTGTGGTCGGCGATGGTCGTCATGCAGCTCTCGTAGACGTCGAAGCCCTGGGCCACGCCAAACGTCGGATGAAGGTAGGGACCGCCGAAGAATCCCGCCGTGTCATAGCCCTCCTTGCGGAGGATCTCGGCGAGCGTCAGGCGTTCATCCGCCAGCCGCAGCCCGTTGTCCACGAGGCCATGCACCGAATCTTGCAGTCCGGTGAACATTGCCGCGTGCGCGGGCAGCGTCCAGGAAGTCGTGCTGATCGCGTTCTCGAAGCGCGCGCCCTCCCGCGCCAGCCGGTCCAGGAACGGGCTCGTATCGCGCGCGTACCCGTAAGACCCGAGGTGATCGGCGCGCAAGCTGTCGATCGAGACGAGGATGATGTTGGGCCTGGACGCCACCACTGGCACGGCGGTGTGACCGCACGCGCTGACGAGCAGCGCGAGAACGCCTATACGAACGCGGAGCATGCGCCGCGTACGTTACCAGTTCGAGCAGCTCGAACGAGTACGCCGTACGTCTGCATCAGCCGCCCTTCCACATCTGTTCGGCCTGCCTGGCCAACCGGTCGGCAATCGACTTCGTCTGCTGGGCCTCGTGATCCGCGCCGAATCTGAGGAAGAGATCGGCGAGGCTGTTCATGGTCTTCGCGTTGCTGGAGACGAGGTGGAGCAAGCCGAGGGCGTTGCGGGGCCACTCGAATTCCCGGGTTCGCGCATCGGCTTCGGCGAGCAGGGCCTGCCGGTAATCGACGAGCAGCGTGACCGCGCCCGCCGGGTCACCCGCCGCATCCAGGGCCTTCGCCGCGACTTTGTATTCCTCGAGACGCAGCCTCTTCTGGCCGAGCATCACGGCGCGGAGCGCACCCTCGATGATGAAGATTCCGCCCTTGCCGTCGTCTTGCGATTTTTTTGCCATCACGTGGAAAGACGCGACGCACAGGCTGAGTGAGGCGAGGAGCGCGACACCCGCCATGGCGATCGAGCGCGGCGTCGCGGTTCGCAACCAGGCGAGGATCAGCGACACCGCAGCACCGCTGGGAATCGTCAAGAGCACCGCGAGCGGCATCCGGTACCGGCTCATGCTGAAACCGAGTAGGCAACCGGCGACCAGTGCGCCGGCGGCGAGGAGTGGAAACCACAGCGCCGCGCGTTGTCGACCATGGAGCCCGAGCAACAGCATGCCGACGAGTCCGAAACCGACGAACCAGCCGAAGGTTGGCAGGTAGGACAACCACGGTGTGAGACCGCGGTAGTAGTAGAAGTTGATGTTGTTGGCGTACTCGTAATCGCCAAATATGCACAGGACCTTCTGCCACTGGTGCCACAGCCACCACTGCAGACTCGAACCCTCGGGCCAGGAATCGATCGCCGTGGTGAGGGCACGCGTCAAAGAGCCGTGGCCGACGTCCATCAGGCGGAGGTAGTCGTCCTTGGCCATCACGGACATGGAGCCCGGTTCGGCGAACTGGCTGTTCGCCTGGATCACCGTCTCGGGGCCCCGTGTGGAGAACGCCAGCAACGGCGCACCGACGAGCAGATTGCGGACCGCGAACGGAGCGATCACGACGACGAACGCGAGGCCCAGCGCCGGTGCCCAGCGCTTCCAGTGGGGGCGCGTGGCCTTCTCGAGAAGCAGCAGCAGCGGCGCCGCGCCCATCAAGATCAAGCCGGTAGGCCTCAGCAGGTAGCTTCCCGCCAGACAGAGACCGGTGGTGAACGCGATGCCGCGGCCGGGGGAATCGCGCAATCGCAGGAACAACCAGATCGAGAGCAGGGTCAGGCTGGCGTTGAGTGAAGCGCGCAGCTGGATGCTGTCGAACACGATCGAGGGTGTGAAGATCGCCGCCAGTCCGGCGGCGATCAGGCCGGCTCGCGGGTCGAGGAAACGCCGGCCGAGGTCGTAGACGAGCAGCAGTGATGCGCTGCTCGCGAGGACCTGGAGGATCAGCAGGGGCACGTTGCTGTGGAACAGCAGATGGCTGACCGCAAGGAGGTAGGCGTAGAGCGGTGTCTGGTGGTAGATCGCCGTGCCACCCCACCATCTCTCGAACTGCTCGAGGGGCGCGATGTTCACCATCCAGTCCATGTAGGGGTGGAACGCGTTCCGGCACAACCAATCGCCTTCAGCGATCTGGCGTGCCCAGACGCTGAACGCATTCATGTCACTGCTGGTGATCAGCTCCTCGACGTGGCCCAGCGGCCCGGCGAGGTGATTCATGAGGTGCCAGGCGCGCAGCGCGAGGCCGACGCACACGATCAGTCCGAGCGCGAGCGGCAGTCTGCGCCACGCAGGCGAGCGAAGTCTGCCCGCCCCCAGATTCAAGTTCGGCTTAGGCGATGCTTTATCGGACATTGTCGAAAATGCAGCTTGTTTTTCCTATGATCCGATGTGCCTCTGTGTAGAGTCGTTGTTTTGGTGGGCCATGAATACTTTATCGATTGTAATTCCGTGTTACAACGAGGTCTCGACCCTCGAGAAGGTAATCGATGCGGTGCTCGAATCGCCCGTAGGCCAGAAAGAAGTCATCATCGTAGATGACGGCTCTACGGATGGGACCTCGGAGTTGATTCGCGACAAGATCGAGCAAAGGGTCGCTCGGGTGATCTTCCACGAAAAGAATCAGGGCAAGGGTGCAGCGCTTCGCAGTGGTTTCGCGGTGGCCACCGGAGACGTCGTTCTCGTCCAGGACGCAGACCTCGAGTACGACCCCCGGGATTATGACAGTCTGCTCGCACCGATCGCGGCGGGCAAGGCTGACGTCGTCTACGGCTCGCGTTTTGCGGGCGGTGATGCCCACCGGGTGTTTTTTTTCTGGCACTACACCGTCAACCGGGGACTGACGCTGCTCTCCAATATCTTGACCAACCTCAATCTGACCGACATGGAGATCGGCTACAAGGCATTCCGGCGAGAGGTTCTTCAAAAGATCACGATCGAGGAGAACCGCTTTGGCTTCGAACCCGAGATCACGGCGAAAATCGCGCGACTGCACTGCCGGGTCTACGAGGTCGGCGTGTCCTATGCCGGACGAACCTACTCCGAGGGCAAAAAAATCGGTTGGCGTGACGGAGTCCACGCCATCTGGTGCATCTTCAAGTACAACCTCCGCCCCAGGTTCCTGGAACGCTAAACCAGGGCAGCCCCCAAAGATCGCGATGCCCGTTTCGGTGAGTGGGTCGGGTTTGAAACCGAAATTCCCAGCGGCCTCTAACGAAAACGACGGCTTCTAAAGAGAACCGCTGCTTCTAATGGAAACCGCTGCTTCGGACGAAACCGCTGCTTCGGACGGCATCCGCTGTTAGCATGCGGTATGGCACGCAGACAGGAACAAGAAGCCGCAAATCCCGAAGTCATCGAAGTGGCTCCGAACGTCCTGCGGATGCAGCTGCCGATCCGAATGCCCGGCCTCGGTCACGTCAACATGTATGCGCTGCTCGACGATGAGGGAGCCGCTGTGGTCGATCCCGGCCTGCCGGGGCCGTTTACCTGGAAGGCGATCCAGGATCGGCTGCGTCAGGCAGCGCTCAAACCGAAAGACATCCACACGGTCATCGTCACGCACTCGC
>SMVA01212739.1_pt1 | contig 10198 bp, 8 predicted proteins | sample 2456451 | NCBI WGS metagenome assembly SMVA01 (sample SAMN11095933, study PRJNA526329) | marine sediment metagenome | biome: Marine sediment; feature: Surficial sediment; material: Deep marine sediment; isolation source: Hadal surficial sediment | place: Pacific Ocean | collected 2014-05 | depth 0-1...
ATGAACGAGAAGTTCGTGTGTATCAAGGTCGACCGTGAGGAGCGCCCCGATCTCGACGACATCTACATGACAGCAGTGCAAGTGATGTCGGGGCACGGAGGCTGGCCGCTCACCGTCTTTCTGACACCGGATCTCAAGCCTTTCTTCGGCGGCACCTACTTCCCCCCGGAAGACCGCGTCGGCATGCCCGGTTTTCGCCGTGTCGTAGAGGCCGTCAGGCAGTCATTCGATGAGGAGCGCAGTGCCGTCGAGGAAACCTCCAAGGACATCGTCACCAACATTCAGGCCGGTGTGCGCGCGGCCAGCTCGGAGTCCCACGAGATGCTCACCTCGGAGTTGGTCCATTCGGCGATCGTGCAGTACCGCCTCCGTTTCGAGCCCGTCTTTGGCGGCTTCTCACAGGCACCGAAATTCCCTCACCCCATGGCCATCAGCCTGCTGTTGCGCTACGTCGGGCGCCACCGAGACGCCGAGGTGCTGCACATGGCAACGCTGTCTCTGGATCGCATGGCGTACGGCGGAGTGTACGACCAACTGGGCGGCGGTTTCCATCGCTACTCGACAGACGATCGCTGGCTCGCACCGCACTTCGAAAAAATGTTGTACGACAACGCCTTGCTGGCCATCGCCTACCTCGAAGCGGCGCAACTCACCGGGCACGAGGAATACAGCCGCGTCGCCACCGAGACACTCGCCTGGGTGGTGCGCGACATGCAGGGGCCGGAAGGCGGCTACTACTCGACCCTGGATGCCGATTCCGAGGGCACCGAGGGCAGGTTCTACGTGTGGCAACGCGAGGAAATCGAGGCGCTCCTGGGGGCGGACGCGGAAGCGTTCTGCACCGTCTACGACGTCACCACCGACGGCAACTGGGAGGGCTCCAACATCCTCAACCTGGCGAAGCCGGCCGGCGAGTTCTACCAAGAGCTCGGCACCGAGCCGGACGAGCTTGCCTTGCGGCTCGCACGAGCGCGTGCGCTCCTGCTCGAGGCACGAAACCGGCGGGTGCATCCGGGGCTCGACGACAAGGTCCTGACCGACTGGAACGGTCTCATGATCGCCGCCATGGCCAAAGGATATCGCGTGCTCGGAGACGATCGATTTCTTGCATCCGCCCGGCGCGGCGCCACCTTCCTGGTCGAGACCATGATCGTCGACAATCGTCTGCTGCACAGCTACCGCGACGGCCGCAGTCGGCTGCTGGCCTACATCGACGATCACGCCAATCTGGCGTGGGGGCTCATCGAGCTCTTCGAGACTACCTTCGAGATGGAGTGGCTGAGGCGGGCGCGCTGGGTGACGGATCGAATGATCGAGCTGTTCTGGGATGACGCGGCAGCGGGATTTTTTTTCACCGGTTCGGACCACGAGCAGCTCATTGCCCGCATGAAGCCCGGCCACGACGGGGCAACACCGTCGGGTAATGCAGTAGCAGCCAACGTTCTGCTGCGCCTCCACACCCTCACCGGCGAAGAAGCCTACGGGCGCCGCGGCGTCGACCTGTTGCGTTCCTCCCAGCAGCAAATCCACCGAGCCCCGAGCAATTTCGCCCACATGCTGGCGGCGGTCGACTACTACTTGCGCGCACCGCGCGAGATCGCGCTCATCGGGCCAACCGCATCTACCGAGCTCTCCACCGCCCTGCGAACCCTGTGGAGACAGTTCCGGCCCGACGACCTGATCGTCGCCATGGACCCCGAGATCGATGACCTAGAGCGCGCCGCGGAAGAAGTCCCGCTGCTATTGGGCAAGGAAATGGTCGACAACCTACCGACCTTTTACCTGTGCGAAAACTATGCCTGCCAGGCGCCAACCCACAACGCCGACGAGGTCACGCGGCTACCGAGCAGCTAGCCCGGATATCTCAACGGCTCACGACTGCGCGAGCACGATATCCAGGCTAGCCGGCGACGAGCTCTCGCGCCCGTGCAAATACGGCATCGAGCATCTCTTCGGTGAGCCGCCCGGTAAAGGTGTTCTGCTGGCTCGGGTGAAAGCTCGCCAACATCACCGGAGCAACGCCCTCGGACACCCCGAGCTCGAATTCGGCGCCGTGCGCAAAACGTGGCTTGGGACGTGGCACCTGGTAGCCACGTTGGCGATAGATCCGCAGTATGTGGTCGTAGGCAAACTGTCCCAGGGGCACGATGCAACGTATCCCGACGCCCTCATCGAGCAGGTCGATTTCTCGGTCGAGGAACGGACGGCAGGCGTCACGTTCACCCGTGGTCGGCTTGTTGTCCGGCGGCGCGCAGCGAACCCCCGCGGTGACGTAGGCATCGCGAAGCTCGAGACCATCGCCAAGGTCGGTCGAGCGCGCCTGGTTGGCGAATCCGGCCCGGCACAGAGCACGATAGAGCCAGTCACCGGAGCGATCACCGGTAAACATCCTGCCGGTGCGATTGGAGCCGTGCGCCGCCGGGGCTAGGCCGACGATCAGCAGACGAGCGCACCGGTCGCCGAAACCCGGCACCGCTTTCCCCCAGTACTCTTGATCACGGAATGCGGCGCGCTTTTCGCGCGCCATGCGCTCGCGGTGCGCCACCAGCCGCGGACAGATGCGGCAACCCGCCACGGCGCCGGGTAGCTGCTCCCAACTCAGCCGCTCCACCACGCCTATGGTCAATCCGCCTCCCGGTCCTGGGAGCGCCACAGATACCAGCTACCGATCGAACGATACGGCGCCCACGGCATTGCGATGGTCTCCATCGTTGTCATGTCGGGAAGCTCGCCCAATCCGTAGGCATCACGAAAACCGGAGCGGATACCGAGATCACCGACCGGCAACACGTCGAGGCGCCCGAGGTGAAACATCAGAAACATGTGCACCGTCCAACGGCCGATCCCTCGTACCTGGGTGAGTTGCTCGATGACCTCTTTATCGTCGAGAAAGCGTAGACGCCGCAACGACAGGGCGCCGGAATCGACCTTCTCGGCGAGGTCGACAATGTACGCCGCCTTCTGGCGCGACAAGCCGGCGGCGCGCAGCGAGTCGAGATCAGTGTCGAGTATTGATCGGGGATTGGGCTGCCGCCGCCCGATCGCCTCGGTGAGACGCCGGTAGATCGTGCTCGCCGCCTTGCTGGAGAGTTGCTGGTAGATGATCGAGCGCGTCAGGGCCGCGAAAGAGGCCTTGTGCTGTGCCTCATCGTAGCGGCACCTACCGTGACGCTCGATGAGCCGGGCCATGGCACGGTCACAGCGCTTCAAGTGGCGGACAGCTCTGTTCAATTCCGCTCGTTCGACCAAATCTCCCGCTTCCTTCGCCGCGTTGGAATGCCCGGGCGCCGCCGCGCGACAAGAACAGCATGCTGGCACAGCGCTGCGGGAAGCCGCCAGCACGCCTGCCGGCAAGCTGTGGTGAACGTGTGGCTCCCGGCAACTCGAATGTGCAGCCCAGCACGCTTTCACCGTGGCCTGGTAATGTTTCGTTCCATGGGCTGGTTCGACATCCCGATCGCACGCGCCGACATCGACCGCTGGTTGCTCCAAGCGCGTGACTACGTGCTGCCGCACCTGCTCGAAACCCTCGGGCAAATTTTTTTAGGTGCGGTGCTCTTCTTCGCCGCCCGCTGGATCATCACGCGAATCGAGCATCGCTTCACCTCCAACACCGAATCGCTGATCGACGATCATATCGCCGAAGCGGTACGCCGCGCGCTGTCGATCTCGATCGTCATGTGGGTCCTCTGGCGCACGGCGCACATTTGGGCTGTAGAAGAGCCGTCGACGCTGGCCCGCCTGGTGGAGGCGGTGTGGATCATTGCTGTTTCCGTCCCCACCGCCAGCCTCGCCGCCAAGCTGCTGCTCGTCATCGAAGATGAGGTGGTGCCGCACACCCAAACCAAGCTCGACGATACAGCGCTGCCGCTGATCAACAAGTTCGCTCGCTTCCTGATCATGGGTGGCGCCACCATAGTGGCCCTGGCCCACATCGGCGTCGAAATCACGCCGTTCATTGCCGGCGCCAGCGTCGCCGGTATAGCCATCGGCCTGGCCGCCAAGGACACCCTGTCGAACCTCATTGCCGGGGTGTTGCTTATCATGGACAGGCCCTTCAAGATCGGCGACCGCATCGAGTTGTGGACGGCGCCGAAGGGCACGGCGACCTGGGGCGACGTCATCGAGATCGGGCTGCGGGCGACAAGGATTCGCAATACCGACAACGTCATCTTCGTTATCCCCAACAACCAGATCATGCAGCGCGACATCATCAACTGGACCGCTTCGGGCGACAGCATCCGCGTGCGCATCCCCATTGGCATTGCCTACGACGCCGACCCCGCCAAGGCCAAGGAGATCATCAAGAGGGTGGCGCTCGAAGTCGACGGCGTCATAAGCGACCCCGAGCCGCAGGTCATCATCCGCAACTTCGGCGAGTCGTCAGTAGACCTGCAGCTGCGGGTGTGGATCGTCGACGCACGCCAGCGCCGTGCCATCATGGACGAGATCACCGATCGCGTGAAGACCGCGTTCGACCGCGCCGGCGTGGAGATTCCGTACACCAAACGAGACGTCTACATCCGCTCCCTGCCTACCGAGTTGCCCGCCGTCGGAACCTTGACCGCGACGGGAAAGCCACCAGAGCCACCGAAACCGGAAGGGGAATCCAATGGATAACGCAACCACCTCCGCCGGCAATACCACCCACGCCGTGAAGAAATCCGCCGAAGTCACCGCCGAGACGCTGAATGGAGCCCGGGGAACCCGTATCCAGGTGCTGGTGGGGCCGGAAGACGGCGCCCCCAACTTCGTCATGCGTCGCATTCTCATGGACAAGGTTGGCAGCGGCATGCCAGCCCATACCAACGCCGTCGAGCACGAGCAGTACGTGCTGCGCGGCCGCGCACTGGTCGGCATCGAAGGCGAAGAATACGAGGTCGCCGCCGACGATTGCGTATTCATTCCCGCCGGCGCGCCGCACTGGTACAACGTCATCGAGGCACCGTTCGAGTTTCTCTGCGTTGTGCCCCATGCGCCCGACGAGGTACGCCTGGTGGAAAGCGAGCGCGAGGGCGCGTGATGCGCGTCATCTTGACGATGCCGATGGGCGGCGCTAGTCGCTCGCGATCGGCGGTGGGCGACTGGTGGATGCGGCGCACCACCTCCATACCGCGTACCACGCGGCCAAAGACGGCAAACCCTTGCCCATCGGCGTTGCGGGCGCCGCCGTAGTCGAGCGCCGGCTGGTCGCCGATGCAGATGAAGAAGTCCGAACGCGCCGTATCGGGCCCGCTGCGCGCCATCGAGAGGGCGCCATCGAGGTGTTTCAAGCCGGTGTCGCGCGTGCGCTCCAGGGCGATGGCGTCGAAGCGCTGACCCCGCTCCCTGTTGGTACCTGCCTGCACAACCTCGATGAGGACGTCCTCCCGCGCCTGGTTGTCGAGCCGAACCGACCGGTGGAACCTGCCTCCGTCGTATCGCCCCACATCGACGTAGCGCAGGAAATTGGCGACGGTGATCGGCGCGCGAGCACCGTCGAGTTCTACCTCGATATCGCCGAGCTCGGTCTCGATCAGCACGATGACCCGACCGATTTCCTGGCGGCCCGGTTCGGGCTCCGCGGTGGCGAGTCGGTGGCCACCGACGCTCATTCCGGCGCTCAGAGCTGCGACCGCCAAGATAGTAAGAGAGAGTTTCGTGGGCTGTGGTGGGATCATCGTGCGCTCCTGCAAGACTGAATGTCTCAACGGTTACGGCTTGGTGAATTGGTGAAGGGTGATGCATTTGGTTGCGCCGCCAAGCGCATAGTACATACACGGCGTGCATACCTAGGGTCGCGACCTCAACCGCCGACGCGCGATCGACCCGCGGCCCCTCACGGTCGCAACAGTGGCGATGAATGTCGCCATGGTGCACCCTCATCCTGTTGTCGGTTACCTTGCGAGCCGCGCGATCAGGAGTCCCACCATGCAACAACCCACCTCCCGTCACCATACCCTTCTGCGGGCCCTCCTGGCGCTCGCCATCGTCGGCAGCTTGGCCTGCGCACCAGCGGCGGAGCAAGATGGAGAATCGGCCCCGCTGGAACTCGGGGAGATCGCCTACGAGCTCCTCGCCTCCGGCGCCGTCGAGCTCGTTGACCTCTCGTACCCACTGAGCCCCGACAGCCTCTACTGGCCAACGGGATCACCATTCGAGCACCAGCTTTCGTCGGGCATCAGCGACGGAGGGTATTGGTACGCTTCGGGGGACTTCAGCTCGCCCGAGCACCTCGGCACCCACATCGACGCCCCCATCCACTTCAGCCAGGGTGGCTGGACGGTTTCCGAGATCCCGTTGCAAAGATTATTGGCGCGCGGCATCGTCATCGACATCAGCGCCAAGTCGGCCGCGGACCCGGACGCCACCCTGTCGGAGGCGGATATCGATGCTTGGGAGGAGCGCAACGGTCCCATAGCAGCGGGCAGCATCGTCATCGTGCGCACCGGCTGGGCAGCGCGTTGGCCCGACGAGAACGCCTACTACGGCACCGAGACGCCGGAGGACGTGAGCACGCTGCACTTTCCCGGCGTTTCCCCGGCAGCGGCCGCTGCCCTCGCCGAGCGCGGCGTCTACGGCGTCGGACTCGATACCGCCAGCATCGATCCGGGCATCAGCTCGACGTTTCCCGCGCATCAGGTGTTGGCAGCCGCGAGTATCTTCAACCTCGAGAACCTCACGAATATCGCAGATCTTCCCGAGACCGGCTTCGGCGTGATCGCGCTGCCCATGAACATCGAGGACGGCACCGGCGGACCGACGCGCGTGGTCGCCGTGGTGCGCCGCTAGCCTGGATATCTCAACGGGTCACGGCGGCGCGCGCGATGGCGCGCGCATTCGCTTCGCGACTCGTTGAGAAGTCCGGGCTCAGACGGGGACTTCAAAATCTTGGAACGGCTCGGCGAACTCGATCGCCAGCAGGCTCCCCGCGCCGATCATGTTGTCCGTAGCGGCGTCTGCACCCGGTTCGAGACGCACGATCGTCCCCGACGTCATCAACGGCCACAGCCGCACCCCCGGGGGAAGCTCCCAGAAACGCAGGCGTACCTGAACGCCTTCTGGAACCTCTTTGTCGAGCCGCATCAGCACACCACCGCGACCGATGTCGATCGTTCGCCCCTGCGCTTCGAACCCTTCTTGCGCCTGCGAGGAAGGCATGACGAGGACGTGAACGTCGACCGACAACTTCTTCGGATAGCGCGCGTGCTCGCGCTGCTCGCTCGAGCCCATTTTTTCTCCAGGTACAGGCGTACCGCGCCTCACGGGCGCCCACCTCCGATTGGCAGGCGCGCGACACTTGTCGATGGGCCGCTAGCGTAACCCCTGGAAACACCGGAAGAAAGCTCGCAAATTCTCAAAGGGCCGACACGCTAGCGGGCGCGGCCGCCCCCCATTGAGGCGTTCGAGCTAGAATGCAGCCGTTTCCAATGCATCCCCAGCTTCGGGAGTCATACATGGACAAGAGCCACGCGTCGTTCCGCAGATCTCCACTCGCCGTCCTGGCAGCGGTGGGCTGCGCCATCCTGTTGGTATCGGCCGCCACGGCGCAGAACCGCATTACCACTCCCGACGATTTCTTCGGCCATCAACTCGGCGCCGACCGCACCCTGGCCCGCTGGGACCGCATGGTCGAGTACTTCGAGCTTCTCGAAGAGGAAAGCGATCGCATCCAGGTCACCAATCTGGGCCCGACAACCGAGGGACACCCGTTTCTGCTGGTGACGATCACCTCACCCGAAAACTTGGGCAACCTCGATCGCATCGCCGAGATCAGCCGCACGCTGTCCGATCCGCGCGGCGTGCCGGAAGCCGAGATCGAGGCGATGATCGCCGAGGGCAAGGCGGTGATCAGCCAGTCGCTCGGTCTGCACTCCACCGAGGTCGCCGGCTGCCAGACGGCGCCGGAGTTCGCCTACGACATGGTGACGCGCGACGATGAGGAAGCCCGGCGTATCCGCGACGAGACCGTTCTCCTGCTCCTCCCCTGCATCAACCCCGACGGGCAGATCTGGGTCACCGACTGGTACCGCCAGTGGGTCGGCACCGAGTACGAGGGCGCCGGTCTACCGTGGCTCTATCACACCTACGCGGGCCACGACAACAACCGCGACGGCGACTTCATGAACCTGGTCGAGTCGAAGTACATCGGCGAGTTGCTGTACCGCCAGTGGAAGCCGCAGGCGTACGTCGACCACCACCAGATGGGCGGTGGCGGCGCGCGCATGTACGCGCCCCCCTACAGCGATCCCATCCGCCCCTACGCCGATCCGCTCATGTGGCGCGAGCTCTCCTGGTACGGCGCCCACATCGCTTACAAGCTGGAGGAAGCCGGCAAGGCGGGCATCCTCAACGCCGCGCAGTACCCCGGTTGGGGCCACTTCGGCTGGCACTGGATCACACCGTTCCACAACATCGCCGGCATGCTTACCGAGTCGGCGAGCGCCAACCTGGCAACGCCGGTATACGTCGATCCCGACCAGTTGTCCGGCGGCGCACGAGGATTGCCCGAGTACGAAGCGCAGTCCAACATGCCCAACCCGTGGCCGGGCGGTTGGTGGCACCTACGGGACATCGTTGAACAACAGAAGATCGCCGCCTGGGCCTTGCAGGACATGGCGGCGCGCAACCGCGAGACGGTGCTGCGCAACCAATACCTCAAGTCGATACGGCAGACCGAACGCGGCGCTAACGGCTCGCCCAACGCTTTCGTCATCCCGTCGACGCAGCACGACCGGCTGACGGCGGTGAAGATGATCAACATCCTGATGCTGTCGGACGTCGAGATCCAGATCGCGGAGTCACAGTTCACCGCCGGCGGTCGCCTCTACGACGAGGGCTCGTTCGTGGTGTCGCTGGCGCAGCCCAAGATGGGGCTGGTGCGAAATCTGCTGGGACAGACGTTCTACCCGGACAACGACTGGACGCGGGCACGCGACGGCTCACCGTTGCGCCCTTACGACAGCGCGACGCACACCATGGGCGAGATCATGGGCGTACAGGTGGATCCGGTAGACGGCGATCTGAGCGGTGATTTGCGGGTGCTGGAAGAGCCCATTCCGGTGGCAGGCAGTGTCGCTCCGGGTGATCGTCACGTGCTCGACGGGCGGCTCAACGATAGCTTTCGCGCCGCCAACCAGCTGCTCGCCCGCGGCGCCACCGTGCAGCGCGTGCACCGGGCCAGCGGCAACTTGAAACCAGGCGATTTCGTGGTCAGCGGATCGGCGGCGGACCTGTCGGAGGTGGCCCGCAACACGGGTGTCGATTTCGACGCCGCCGGCAACGTGCCGGCGGACGTAGCACACGAAATCGTCGCGCCGCGCATCGGCATGTACCAACGCTACAACGGCGGCAACATGGCGGAGGGCTGGACGCGCCTGGTGTTCGAGCAGTTCGACTTCCCCTACACCTCGCTGATGGACGCCGAGATCACCGGCGGTGATCTCAACGCCGACTACGACGTTATCGTTTTCCCGCACGACTCGTGGGGTGCGATCACCGGGCTGCCGACGCCGGACAGCAGCGGCCGCGGTGGACGCGGCGGTGGACGCGGCGGCGGGCGCGGCGGCAACACACCGCCGGACTACCGCAGTGGCATCGGCGAGGACGGCGTGCAGGCAATCCTCGAATTCGTGGAGAACGGCGGCACCGTGGTGGCGATGGGCGGCGCCACGGACTTCGCCATCCGGGCCTTCGACTTGGGGGTGCGCGACACGCTTGCCGGCCTGAGCTCGATGGATTTCTTCTGCCCGGGATCGACGCTGCACGTCGACATCAACACCGACAATCCGCTGGCCTGGGGCATGCCTTCAGATTCCCTGGCGTTGTTCTGGAACAGCCCGGCGTTCGAGATCACGGCACGCAATGCCTATGACTATGAACGCGTTGTCACCTACGCGCAGCGCGACATCCTGCAGAGCGGCTGGCTGGTGGGCGAGCAGTACCTGTCCAAGCGAGCCGCCGTGATCACCGCCAAGGTCGGCGAGGGCAAGGTGGTCCTGCTGGGTATCCGCGTGCAGCATCGTGCTCAGACGCACGGGACCTACAAGCTATTGTTCAACAGCCTTTGGAGGTAGGGGAGCGCCAAAATGCGCGTGGCAAGCATTCAAAAAAGAGCAAAGTAGCCAAACCACCACCGCCACTATCTGAAAAGCCCAACAACCTCCCAAACCGCGATCCCCGGGCTCGAGCAACCGCTCCCCTACCGTCTACTTGGCAA
>SMVA01182894.1_pt1 | contig 10197 bp, 11 predicted proteins | sample 2456451 | NCBI WGS metagenome assembly SMVA01 (sample SAMN11095933, study PRJNA526329) | marine sediment metagenome | biome: Marine sediment; feature: Surficial sediment; material: Deep marine sediment; isolation source: Hadal surficial sediment | place: Pacific Ocean | collected 2014-05 | depth...
ACTTGGCTACGACGATGACTGGCATCGATGGTTTCGCACCTATCGACTGAATGAAGTCAGTATCCCACGAGGGTTATCCGTTGACGGATCGTTAATCGCGATCGAGGCGGCGCAGCGGGGCGATGGAATAATGCTCGGCAGACGTCCGTTTATCGACCGTCATTTGCAATCTGGAGAGTTGGTTGAAGCATTTGAAAAGCCGTTCTACCTCTATGCCGATTATTTTTTACGACTATCAACCCGGTCTACCGGACAGCGTGCGAGTAGCATAGTATCGAAATGGATTACCGAATTAGCCGCGCGGGAATGACGAACCTTTCATCACTCCGGCCTCCGAGCCGAAGTCTTATAACGAAAACTACTGCCGTAATACAATCGCGCTTATGCGGGATTGACGAAGGTTAAAAACAGCAGAACGAGTCAGAGCCATCGTGCTCTTATATTAATTTGTGAGGCTTTTGAGCGCATCGGATATCTGGTTCTGACTAAACACCGAAATACCGTGACGTCTTAACAGCGCGGTCGTGACACCAATACCCGCACGGCTGTGGCCAGTAAAACTTCCGTCGTAAATCTGATGGCTGCCGCAGGAGGGGCTCGATTCAGTCAGTATGGCCACCTTAATCTGGTGTTGACGGCAGAGTTCGAGCGCCAGTTTTGCGCCACGCATAAATGCACTGGTGACATCTTTGCCTTGCGCTGTGCTAACCGTTGAAATCCCATCTACCACCGCAACGCCATCTCCATGTTGAATCTCGGCCGCGGCTCTTGGTATCGGGAGCCCTCCAGCGACTTCGGGACAAAATGAAATGATCCGGCCTTGCTTTGTTAATTCAATCAGATCGGCATCGTTGGTCGCTTTGGATCGACCGTCGTAGCGGACCGGATCGCCGAGTAGGCAGGCGCTGACCAATACTTTGCGCATGATCAATAATGGCTTTTGCGTTCAACCGGTGAGTATAACGAGCTGTCGAGGAAGGTAGAAATATAACCCTGGCGTTTCCATAGCAACTCACGGTATAACTCGGTGAAATTACTCACGGTCGAATTTTTTACCACTTCTTCCTGCAATAGATGATTTTTCCATTGGGTTATTTTGGGATGTCTTGCAGAGTCGAACATAGCCGGGCCAAGTTCCTCCAGACAGTGCAGGCGATGGAATAATGGAGCGTAGGAAGCGTCGACCATCGAAAATTCCGTACCGTTAAAATAAGGCTGCGGGTTTATAATCTCCTCAAGCTGGTCGAAGCGCTGATTTAAAACTTCCAGAACATCACCAAAGTTTTCTTCAGTCTCAGCAATGCTGAGTTCGAACGAATGAGTCATGCACGGGCCCGAAAACTCGATCCAGCTACGATTCTTGGCACGTTTTATCAGATCTGAAGGATGCAGTTTATTGGGGAAGGCTTCTTCGAGAAATTCATTGATGACGTTAGATTCGAAGATTACCTCTTTGTCCCACAGCAATAATGGTACCTTGCCAAAAGGGGATATTTTCACAAACCAGTCAGCCGGATCAGCCAAATCGATGTATTCGATGTCGTAATCTATGTTTTTCTGGCGTAAAACAATGACTGCTTTTTGTACGAACGGGCATAGTTTGAAGCTGACCAGTTTTGGCTTGATGTTCATAGAGTGATTACGCCATTCATTAATTATCCTGATAACAGCTTATCACGCTGGTCGATTCCGGTGCAGCAAAGTTGTCTTTGTACAATATTCAACCAAATGGTTGACTAATATCAGAATTACCCTTATATTCATCCAAATGGTTGAATATTATGAATGAAGAACGACTATCCATTTTGCTTAAAGCCGTTAGTGATAGTACGCGCAGATCATTGCTGACATTGCTTTGCCAGCAGGGTAAAACCAGGGTGACCGACCTCGCGCGGGTTTATGACCTGTCGCTTAACGCGGTTTCCAAACACATCAAAGTGTTGGAAAAAGCGGGGTTGGTACAGCGCGAAACGATCGGCAGAACTCACTGGATAGCGGCAGATTTAACTCAAACCAGCGCGATAGAGGACTGGTTCGGCTCATTAAAATCGATCTGGGAACTTCGCCTCGATAGCCTTGATAAATTGATCAATAAAGGAGATAAAAATGACTGATTTAAGTTGCAATGTAAGCAAATTAATTAATGCCCCAATCGAAAAGGTTTTCGACGCGTGGCTCGACCCGGAGCTACTATCGCAATTCATGTTGCCGATGCCTGGAATGCCGCAGCCTAAAACCGAAATCGATGCGCGCCAGGGTGGGCGGTTTACGATTATGATGGATGTTGGTGAAGAAGTAATTCCGCATTCCGGTACCTACCTTGAAATCGAGCGCCCCAATCGCCTGGTATTCTCCTGGGAGTCGCCTTTTTCTACCGATGGCAGTACCGTGACGTTAGTTTTTACCTCGGAAGGGGCGGACAATACTCGGGTTGAATTGACTCATGTCAAGTTTCCAGATGAAGAATCATGTAATAATCATAAAGCGGGCTGGGGTAATATTTTTGATGCGCAAAATAAAATTTATGGCTAATCGGGATAGCGAAACGCCTGGATTAGAGTAGCTAAGGAATAGATGTTCGAAGGCCCTATAGTTGACAGGACTTTGTCCGACAAGCTAGATGGTCGATCCCAGTTCATCGTAGATCTTTCCACGTATTGACCCGACTGGACAAATAAACCTCATTCGAACGCGCGGTAAGATCCGACCATTTCTACCACTGATGGTTGCGGTGGCTCATCGCAGCGTGCTGCGATGTCCTTAACGAATGCCTGAAATTCGGGCAGCGATGCTAATGGATTTTCACCATCGGCGGTTTCGATAGACGCGATATGAACGAAACTAACGCCGTCTTCGAGTACGAATGAGGCATAACGCAGGCCTTCAGGGCTGGTTCGCTTTAATGCCTCGAATATCCGGTTTATATAGTCGATATTTTCCTGTGCATTTTCCTGCTTTACGCGGTATTTAACGATTACCCTGGACATAAAATTATCCCTCTTGCGGTTGGGTTAACAAAACTAACACATCCTTCTGTCTGCCGCATTAATGGTGCCTAGGTATTCCGGTAGAATTTGCCCAGAACCAGGCGAACCCAAACTCAGCCAGGTGCGGGATTACCAGTGCTCCATCTTTTGAAACGCTTTTTGCAATAGGTGAGCAGGGTGGGATAGTCGGGGAAATAAAGTTCGAAGCCATCCTCGGCAGGGGCATCGTACTCGCAAAACTCGTTGTCGTGGGTCCGGCAAATAATGGGCCGATCTTGGTAAATATTACATCTCCCATCTGGTTTGAGGTGAGCGCAGACTGCATCAAACATCACGAACCAGCCATCCTCATCCTTATAAACCCCAACACCGTCATGTGATACCTGCCAGAGTAAAATTTCGAAAGCGTATTTTGAACGCGGTGTGTCTATCTGTTGAGTTACATAAGTACAACAGGTTGAATTAGTACACAAGTCACATTTGCTCAAGATCCTGGGCTTATGAACAGTTTCTATTTCGGGGAAAACGCTAGAATTCATTTCTAAATCCAGTCTCTGGGCTTAAGAAAATAGTCGGTCAGGCGTGCTTCCGCGCTGCCAGCTTCGGGTTGGTAATTGTAATGCCAGTTAACCACCGGTGGTAACGACATCAGAATCGATTCGGTACGACCGCCCGATTGCAGTCCGAATAATGTGCCCCGATCGTAAACCAGGTTAAATTCGACATAGCGGCCACGCCGATACCACTGGAATTTCTTTTCTCGCTCACCATATTCGGTATCTCGGCGTTTTTCCACGATTGGCAGGTAGGCCGGTAAATAGTGATCGCCAACGCTACGCATAAAGGCAAACGCCTGCTCAAAGTCAGGTTGATTAAGATCATCAAAAAACAGGCCGCCAATACCGCGTGCCTCATTTCGGTGTTTGAGATAAAAATAATCATCGCACCACTGTTTGTGTTCTGAATAACGCCCGGGGCCGAATGTTTCGCAAGCCTGCCTGGCGATACGATGCCAGTGTATACAGTCTTCTTCGTAGCCGTAGTAGGGGGTTAGATCGAAGCCGCCGCCAAACCACCAGACAGCCGGTTCGCCCGGTTTCTCGGCGATTAAAAATCGAACGTTAGCATGCGAGGTAGGTACGTATGGATTATCCGGATGCATCACCAGCGATACACCCATCGCACGAAAAGTGCGTCCGGCCAGCTCGGGTCGATGAGCAGTCGCCGATGCGGGCAGGCTGTCACCGCTGACTTCTGAAAAATTAACCCCTGCCTGTTCAAAAATACCCCCACCGCTGAGCACCATGGTTTTGCCACCACCGCCACCGTCACGAATCCAGTCATCGTGGATAAAATTAGCTCGACCATCCAGGGCTTGAATGCTACCGGTAATCGCCTGCTGTAACTGTAGGAGATAGAGTCTCACCTGGTCGATTTCATGATTCATCTTAATGGCGTTCTCTAAAGATTTGGCCGCTTTCCAGTGATTTTATCTCACTGGCTCGCATTGTGCCGGAATCGTAACCGCAGACGATAGAATCGACTTGATCGATGAATTTTCGACGCGCTTGCCAGCTATTGCGTACCGGGGCACAGCCAGCCCGGTTGGCACTGGTGGAGACTATGGGTGACTGAATTTGCTGGCAAATCGTTGATACGAAGGGATGGCTGGTGACGCGGATAGCGACGTATGAAGAGTGACCTCGAATCCAGTCTGGGCAGTGGGTACTCGCGGGAATAAGCCAGGTGATGGGATGCCCAGTCTTCTGGGTCAGGCGATTGGTCTGTTCGGCGCTTAATTGATCACTAATATAGGGTGCGAAATAATCCAGGTTGGAACAAAGCAGAATCAAGCCTTTCTCTACAGGCCTTTGTTTAATAGAGAGAATTCTGCTGACACTGTGAGCCAACTGCGGGTGGCAACCCAATCCCCAGATAGTATCAGTAGGGTAGACGATTACCGCACCTTGCTGGATTGCGTTGCCCAGTCGCTTGATGGCCCAGGGAAACAAATCAGGAAATCTCTTCGGGGTTAGTTCTCTGCGCTTGCAGCTATTTTTTTGCTGCCTTCCTTTATCGCAGATTTTGTTTTAGCTGACTTCTTTTTGCTAGTGGTTTTTTTCTTTGCCACCGCTTTTTTCTTGCTCGTTTTCTTGCGCCGAGACTTGGGAAATGGCGCTTTTTCGATCAGATTCTGGCATAGCTCCAGACTCAGGGTTTCTGGGTCTTCGATTTCTTTGGGAATGCGCGCATTTTTAATACCATCGGTGATATACGGGCCGTAGCGCCCGCGTAAAACCTTAATATCGGTGCCTTCGAATACCTTTATTTCACGGTTGGCGTCGAATTCCTTTTTTTCTGCGACCAATTCCAATGCTCGCTCCAGTGTCACGGTAAAGGGATCGTCGCCTTCTTTTACTTTGAGTGAAACGAAACTACTGTCGTATTTTATGTAGGGCCCAAATCTACCAATGTTTGCTGAGATCGCTTCCCCTTCCGGGGAGACACCCAGATCGCGGGGCAATTTGAACAGCTCCAAAGCTTCTTCGAGCGTGATGCTATCCATCTTCTGCCCAGGTAGTAAACCAGCAAATTTTGGTTTATCTTCATCCTCGCGGGTTCCAATCTGTACGAACGGGCCGTAACGTCCCATACGTACCGATATGGGCTTGCCACTGTTTTCTTCTATCCCGAGCTGGCGAGCCTGAATGGCCTCTTCGCGACTCACCGATTCCATTTTTTCGTCTACCAGGGCTTTAAAGGTTTTCCAAAAACTGCGCATTAATGGCAGCCAGTCGGCTTCTCCGCGAGATATCTCGTCGAGCGAATCTTCCAGTTGAGCAGTGAAATCGTAATCGACGTACTGGGTAAAGTGTTGAGTCAGAAAACGAGTGACCACACGGCCAACGTCGGTTGGATGAAATCGCTTGTTTTCCAGTTCCACGTATTCGCGATCGAGTAGCGTGGTGATGATCGATGCATAGGTCGAAGGCCGACCGATACCATATTCTTCCAGCGTTTTCACCAGTGTCGCTTCGCTGAATCGGGGAGGAGGCTCGGTGAAATGCTGTTCGAGGCGGATTTCCTTTAAATCGACCTGGTCGCCCTGCTTTAGAGAGGGTAGTATGTTTTCTTTAGTGTCATCCTTCTTGTCGTCGTCCAGACCTTCGGTATAAACACGCATGAAACCGGGATCGCGAATGGTTGATCCGTTGGCCCGGAACATATTGTCGTCGCCACAGGCGAGCTCGACGGTAACAGTGTCTAGTGTTGCGTGGAGCATCTGGCAGGCGATGGTGCGTTTCCAAATCAGGCTATACAGGCGGTACTCGTCGTCCGCGAGGTGTGCCTTGAGCGTCTCCGGTTCATTCATCGCGCTGGTAGGTCGAATTGCTTCGTGCGCTTCCTGCGCATTCTTGGATTTGGTTTTGTATAAGCGCGGTTCTGACGGTAAGGCGATAGTACCGTATTTCTGGGTTATCAGGGCTCTGATATCGTTTAACGCATTGTTCGACAATGTAACCGAATCGGTACGCATATAGGAAATCAATCCATCCTGACCGGCACCTATGTCGATACCCTCGTATAGACGTTGGGCGGTACGCATAGTTTTTTGCGCACCGAAGCCGAGTTTGCGCGACGCTTCCTGCTGCAGGGTCGAGGTAGTAAAGGGTGGTGTCGGGTGCCGTTTTCGCTCCTTTTTTTCAACCGTGACAACTCTGAGTTTACCCTGAGCTGCCTCGCTTAATACCTGGTGCGCCTGCCGCGCTTCACTGTCGCTGGTAATACTGAATTGTTTTATTTTTACCTGTTTCAGTAAGGTGAGTTTTGCATTGAATGGTTGGGTTTCAAATTCATTGTCAGATTCGATGGTCCAGTATTCCTGCGCAGTGAATGCCTCGATTTCGAATTCACGCTCGACAATCATTCGTAACGCCGGGCTTTGTACCCGGCCAGCGGATAGGCCACGACGTATTTTGCGCCACAACAGCGGAGACAAATTAAAACCAACCAGGTAATCGAGCGCTCGCCGAGCCTGTTGGGCGTTGACCAAATTCATCGTAATTTCTCGCGGATTGGCCATCGCTTCGGTCACTGCCTGCTGGGTAATTTCATGAAAAGCGACGCGAAAGGCGCGTTTGTTTTTCATTAGATTATCTTCTTTCAGCAACTCGTAAAGATGCCACGATATCGCCTCGCCTTCCCGATCCGGGTCGGTGGCCAGGTAGAGAGAATCGGCTTTTCGCAATTCTTTCTTAATCGTATTGATGTGCTTTTCATTGCGTTCGACAACGGTGTAATTCATTTTGAAGTCGTTGTCAGTTTCGACCGCACCTTCCTTCGGAATCAGGTCGCGCACGTGCCCATAGGAGGCTAATACCTTGAAATCAGCACCGAGATATTTCTCGATGGTTTTTGCCTTGGCAGGGGATTCTACGATGACGAGATGACTGGCCATAAGGCTTAACGGTTTAAAATTTTAGCTATTATTAAATAGGGGGTAGTTAACAATCATCAATGAAATAAAGCGGGCTGGTCTGCAAAAACGATATCCTCGTAATGCATTAGCGTACTTTCATCGTGATCTTCGGAACTGTTGAACAATACCATCATGACCACCCATTTGAGTTCTTCTAAATCTACTTCTGAGTCCGCATCGAGTGCCATTACACGGTTAATCACCAGTTCGCGCAGTTTAGGAGTCAGTACACCCGATTGTTCGAGAAACAACAAAAAGCCCTGTGAATTCTGCGGCAGGCGCAGTAATTCTTCCGGGGATAATATTCGCGTCGAATGAGAAGACTGCGTCATCGACGGTATATCGTCAGCCTGTGCGAGGTCGTCCAGCCAGTCGAAAGCCTTTTCGATTTCGGTCGAATCGAATCCAGCGGCACTGAGGTCTGCTTCGATGCCATCTCGGTCGTCAGGCAGGTTATCATCCCGGTCGGCATAGCTGGAAAATATGTACATCAAAACGTCTATTACGCCTTCTTTCATGGATACCTCGTTAAATCCTGACGTAACAGCCGCCAGGTGCCGGTTCAATTAGATCGTTAAGCTCTAGTATTAATAGCATGGATGAAAGCTTGTCGATGGTCAAGCCACTACGTCCAACCAGCACATCGGTGGATACTGGATCGTAGCCGACTGCTTCGAGTAATTCTAGTGATTCGGAATCGAGCTGTTTCTTTGTGGTCCTGGCAGTGGATGGGGCCTGTTCAGCTAAATAGCCCAGTAGACTACCCAGTTCCTCGACGATATCAGACGCCTGATCGACCAGCTTGGCGCCGTCCTGGATTAACCGGTGGCAACCGCGCGCCTGTGGATTGTGGATCGACCCGGGAATGGCGAACACTTCACGCCCCTGTTCTGCTGCCTGCCGCGCGGTGATGAGCGAACCACTGCGACGAGTCGCCTCTACTATTAGTGTTGCGACACTGAGCCCACTGATGACGCGATTACGCCGGGGGAAATTGTCACTAATAGGACCAGTGCCTAGCGGGAATTCACTGACCAGTAAACCGTTTTCGTGAATATCATAAGCCAGTTGCTTATTTTCCGACGGGTATATTCGATCGAGGCCAGTCCCGGTTACCGCCACGGTATTACCACCACAGGATAAAGCGCCCAGATGGGCCTGCGTGTCGATACCACTCGCCATACCGCTGGTAATGGTTAACCCTGCCTTAGCCAGCGTAACAGCAAAATCCTTAGCCGTTCTCGCACCACCCGGCGTGCAATTGCGACTACCGACAATGGCAATTTGTGGATTTTTCAGTAACTCAATGTTACCGCTGCAATAAAGCAAAGGCGGGTAGTCGGTAATTTCTTTCAGTAGCGGTGGATAATCATTTTCATCGTAACAAACGATATGATTATCGGGCTGTTCTGCCCAGGCTATTGCCTGTTCGGCAGTAGATCTGTCGGCGTTTAGCACGACATCTATCTGTTTGTTACTGAGGCCAGCACCATTGAGATCGCTGCGATTTGCTTCTAAAATCTGATTGAAATCGAGAGAAAATTGCTCGCCCAGAGCTATTAAAGAGACCCGTCCAATTCCGAAACAATGATAAAGCGTAAGAAAACTGGCAAGTTGATCCTTTTGCATGCTGATTCCATTGGAGCCAATATTATTGAGGCCGATATCATAGCATCAGAGTTACGCTAGCGCTAAAAACGCGGCCGCGACTATATATAGTGTGGGGTCGAATGACCTGGACGCCACAGGTCAAATCTTTAGACTTGATTGGGGGTGACAGCCCGAATTTCAGGGTGACTCGATGGAATCTCGAACGCTGATGGGACGACTGGCTTCCATGACCAAAGCGTAGCTCATCTTTTCGAATGCACGGATAATCATCACAATTCCAATGCGCTCGTCGGGCAATTTAACGCGAAATGTGGGGTCTTCTTCATTGGTATCGGGGATTACATCTCCTATGCGTTTAACGTCGAGCAAATTACCTGCTTTGACCCCATTTCTTGTGCCCAGGTTAATTGCCAGGGTTTGATACTGGCCGACCTGAGAAATTGCATCGAGCAAAGAGACGACTTCTCCGTGCACATATTTAACAGGTGGCCTGGGAAAGAAATCACGGTCAAAGCTGATATTATCGATTGGCAATACCCGGTCATTGCGTAAGATTTCGCGAACTGAATCGGTCACCAGCACCGTTGCAGGATCGCCACGCAATAATAGCTTTGATTCGCCAACGTATAATGCCTGGTAGCCAAGCAGTTCGTTGGAGCCTGGATCGAAAATAGGCTTGTCGGGTCTGAAAATCTGATATCGCCCGGTGCCGGACGAAGTATCGAGTTTTCGCACGTAGAGCTTATCGTTAATACTATTGATCAAGTGATCGTCGAGGCTGGAAATAATATAAGCGGCCCTGCTGAGCTCTTCCTTGTCGATGACCTGTGGTCGGGCCAGCATATGACGTATCGATTCGATCGGAATTGAAGGTATGGTGGCATCGATATTTTGCGATCGGATCCGCGGCACGAGCTTAACCACTGTCAGGCCCGAGATACGGGTAGTCGATAGTACTTTGCTATCGACTACCCGTCCTTTGTCATCAACCCCACGTCTCGCCAGCTGTATACGTTTTTGACCGTCAATGTAGATAATTGCCAGTACATCACCCGGATAAATCAGGTGCGGGTTTTCAATTTGCGGGTTTTTGAACCAGATTTCGGGCCAGTGCCAGGG
>SMVA01135557.1_pt1 | contig 10196 bp, 8 predicted proteins | sample 2456451 | NCBI WGS metagenome assembly SMVA01 (sample SAMN11095933, study PRJNA526329) | marine sediment metagenome | biome: Marine sediment; feature: Surficial sediment; material: Deep marine sediment; isolation source: Hadal surficial sediment | place: Pacific Ocean | collected 2014-05 | depth 0-1...
CCCCCAATTGCGGATGTTCATTGCCAGTTTCATGTGTACTGTCTCCGGATTTGGATACGGCTAATTTATCTTAAGCCCCGCTCATAGTCGTATTATCACAAATATCGCAATTCGGCACTGTCGACAACCCGTTGGTAGCTCGAATCAACCGGGCCGGGCTACATTATTAATGGCATACTGATGCCAGATCGCCGAAGAATCTGCGAACAACAATGGCTGCCCACATCTCCAACGATAGCACCGTTATTCAAGTCGCAATTGATGGTTTAACCGACAATAAGCTGTGTCGACATCAAGCGGGTGACATCGATATTATCGTGTGCCGGTGGCAGGGTCGATATTTCGCCTTTGCCAACCGCTGTTCCCACGCAGCACAGCCATTACACCAGGGTCGGATCCGACAAGGTGCGCTATTTTGCCCGCATCACGGTGCCCGATTTGATTTGGCAACCGGTAATGCGCTATCGGCGCCGGCAGTCAAGCCAATCACGCGCTATAACACCCGTGTCGTTGGTGAGTATCTCGAAGTGGTCGTGCCCAATGAGGCGCTAAATCGACCGTCTTTAGAAGCATAATCGAGGCCTCGGCGAGGCGACGACCGCCGGCCCTGGCGGTCGCGATATCGCCTTACACGGCGGGGAAATTCGACGATCTGGCAAGCGGTGCGACCAAACGAATTCGCCGGTAAACGCATTGAGTGCGAACAGCCCGGGTCGGGCATCGGCGACCGGCAGCACATCGTCATCAAAATCAGAAACCGGCACGAATACGGTGCTGCCCTCCGCCGCCAAGCCGAAATTAATCCCGCCTTGGATGCCGCCGCGGCCAACTTTGCGCTGCCAGACGATCTCGGTGGTATCGGGATCTATGCCGTATACGTCGCCGGATTTCTGCGCGGCGATTAATATCTCGCGACCTTGCACCTTGACATGCACCGGCGGCGCGGCAAAATCGACATCCGGTCCGCCTTCGGCCGGACAATTCGCCTGATCTTCGATAAAGGCAAAGCATGCCACATTCCACGCGTCGTGTGCTGTGGTCTGACGCACCCAGCGGATCGCACCGCTGTTCAAATCAAAGGCGACGACGGCATCGCTGGTCTCTTGGGCGGGCGAAGAATAATTGTCACCGGTGCCGACATACATCAGCCCGCGTGCCGCATCGATCGTCGGGCTATTCCAAATGGCCACGCCGGACGGGGCAAAGATAGCCGTGCGATGCGCGTTATTACCCACCTTCTTCGGCGCCTCAACAATGGTATAACTTTTCCACAGTCGCTCCCCGGTTTGCGCGTTGTAAGCAGATATCGAGCCTCTGAACGTACAACACGGATAGGCCGGGTCAGCCGCCGTCGCTTCCTCTAATGACGAAGCGGGTTGATACAAAATCCCATCGTACAACACCGGCTGCGCCGTGGCGGTCGCCGTTGGATGTTCATCCACTTTCCGCACCCAGACCAGCTGACCATTTTGCGCATTCACGGCATAGACCCGTGCGATCAAATCAGCGAAATAAATAAGTACCGGACGCGCCGGGGCGATGTCGCCGATCCAATCACCAACGGTAATGCCCGTGCGGACTTCAGCGCTAGCGCGAAAGGTCCAGCGGACGCAGCCGGTGTCTGCGTCCAAGGCGTACACCGTGCCGTGCTGGCTACCAACGAATACCGTGCCACCGGCAAGCGCCGGCTGCGACCGCGCGCGCGTGGCGCGCGGAAACGCGAATGCCCATTTGAGTTTCAGCTTCGGCACATCGGTTTTGGACAGCCCGGCCGAATCGGCATCAACGAATCGTGTGTTTGCGTGGGTGAGTCCCCAGCCGGTACTGCGCGGATGTGCGGAATAATCAAAATTCGCCTGCGTCCCCTCGCACATCGGCAACGACTTCCCGTCTGGGGATTCAATGCTGCCGGCCAGATATTGGGCGACGTTGACCTTTTGTTCATCCGACAGCGCGCTCGCCATCGGTCGCATGACGCCTTCGTTCAAGGCGCGCAAGATCATATCCCCCGGCAACATTTGCAAGAATGACAAATGTGGTGCGCGCGGGACTGCGTTCTCGTGACACTTCGCACAATGTTGATCGAACACGGCTTTGCCCGGATGACCCTCACCGGCGGCGATAGTCCCACGCATTTTGGCAGTGACATCGTCGCCGTCGATTGCCGCGACCTGCGTGCAAACCAACAAGGCGATACAGAAAAGCGAAACACGTTGCGTCATATTTGATTTCTTCAGCGCGGGAATTGCCAATGCTACGGGCCGCACATCGCCACGTTCGGATTGGCCGCCTCCACGCCGGTCAGCGCCAGCTAATCGCGACCATCAAACCTGGCTTCGCTTCAACGTTTCAGTACGATACCCGCCGCTTCGCGGTCCCAGCAGTCCGGCGTGATACCTTCTTGTTTGAGGCGGTATTTTTCCACCCGTTCGCTCGGGGTCTTGGGCAGATCACACCGGAAAGCAATGTAGCGCGGGATCGTAAAATAGGCCATACGGGGCTCGCACCACTCGATCAATTGCTCCGGCGTCAGTTCGTGTCCGGGTTTTAGCACCACCACGGCCTTAACCTCTTCCTCACCGACGTCTGACGGCACACCGACGATACACGATTCAAGCACCGCCGGATTGGCATTGATAATCGACTCCACTTCAAACGAAGAAATATTTTCGCCACGCCGTCGCAAAGCCTGTTTCTTACGATCCGAAAAATAGAAGTTGCCGTCGGCGTCCATGCGTCCTAGATCGCCAGTATGAATCCACAGGTTTTTGAACAGCTCTAAGGTCGCCTCGGGTTGCTTGTAATAGCCGCTTGTGCCGATAAACATGCGCTCGGGTCGCGCGATGAATTCCCCGATCGTCCCCGGTTCGACCTCGTTGTCGTCATCGTCGACGATGCGTACATCCCAGCCGGTGATGGGTTTGCCGCAAGCCCCCGGGCGGGTCGAATCGTATGGATTGACCAAACAGCAATAACATTCGGTCATGCCGTAAACTTCGAGCAGTTTGGTATTGAAGCGTTGCTGAAATTCGTCCCACAGATCGACCGGCGCCGCCGCACCGACCATCAGCCTGACTGGATTGTCACCCTCTGCATCGTGCGGTGAGGCCTTCATCAGAATGGGAATAATGCCGCCAATATAATTGACCTCGGTGCACTGCCAACGCCGGCAGTCGTCCCACAATTGACTAGCGGAAAACCGATCGACGATAACCGCCTTGGCGTCAGCCAGGATCGCCGGGCCAATGGTGATGCCTTGGGCGTTGCCATGGAAAAACGGTAAACCGGTGTAGAGCACGTCGTCTTCGGTATAGCGCGAATATTTTACCGACTCGGCCCAAATATCGTACCAATAGTAATGGCTGATCATGACGCCTTTGGAACGACCAGTGGTGCCTGAGGTATACAAAATAGAGGCGGTATCGCTGTAACGGACTTTGATCTCTGGGGCCGTCGTCGAGTGGTCGGATAAATTGGAATACCACAGGGACTCGACACCGGGCCAATCGGGCAGTGGTATGTCGTGTCGTGCGCGGTTGAGAAATACCGTGTGCTTAATGCTCTTCAGTTGGCCCGTGACATTTTCGAGACGATCCAAAAACAAGGTATCGGCAACCAGCGCGACGGAATCGGATTGATCGATCTGATAGGCGAGCCCTTCGCCCTTGAGCGCCACATTAATGGGGACTTCGACCGCACCAATTTTGTTGAGCCCAAACCAAGTGTAAAGAAACTCCGGACAGTTGGGCAGCATGATTGCGACGTTGTCACCGGGCTTAATGCCGAGCGCTAGAAAGCCGTTCGCGACCTGATTGATTCTTTCATTTAATTCTCCGAAAGTGAGCGGATCATCGCGAAATTGGAAGACAACATGATCGGGGTTTCGCCTGGCCTTGTCCTCAATGATGTACGGCAGCACCCGCTCGTCTTGCGGGTACTCGCGCATCTGCCACGACGCGTATTTTTGAGCATGCTTTTCGAACTTGTCATCCCACTGTCCCACCGTCGTGACCTCCTCCAAATTTATTGCTAATTCGCAAAGCGTAAATAGCGAACTCTAAATTTTAGCGAGCCTAAATTCGATTGACTTAACCACGAAGAGCACTAAGAACACGGGAAGAAAAAAATAATATTCTAAAAGTTTAAATATACTATTCTCCGTGTTCTTTAGTGTTCCCCGTGGTAAAAATAACTATTATGCGACGCCAAGATCTCGCAAATTACCAACAGATCTTAAAAATTCGGCACATCTCTTTGAATCGTAAACAACACGTTAGAGATCCTTGACCATATCGTAGGACTCGCCGAACCAGACACCTTTTTCGTAGGCCTGAACCATCTTGCCAAAGTCCCAAGACATGGTTTTGCTCGGAATAACCTTGATGATCGCGCGTAACGGCGTATGCACTGCCGTGAACGCGGCCTGGCGTATTTCCTCGTCCTTTAACGACCACCAGTACTTGTCGATAATCGCCCAGTGGACTTTCCGCATCAGTGCATCTTCGGTAGAAACCTCAGCCTTACCAATCAGCAAAATGGCTTTTTGACGATTGGCATTTGAGCCGTCGTTATGGATCGAAACCGAAATCTTCGGGTTGACCTCAAGATCGTGGACCTTCTTGCGGTATTTTTGAATACTGCTCATGTAAAGGAAACCATCAATGATCACATAGAACATCGGCGTCACGATGGGATAGCCCTTTTTATTGACATGCGCCATTTCACAGTAGCAACTGCGGTTGAATAAGAGGTCGAATTCATCGGGCTCCATCGGGTAGTCCGTGGCGACTTCGACCTGCTCGAGCTTAACCGGATCAAAAACCGGCTTTGTCGTGGTAGCACCGTTATCAGACATTTCTTTTCTCCTTATGCTTTACTCGGGGCCCACATTACCGCAGCGCGACGAGTGTCGTTTGGAATTTTGAATTATGTTCAAACATTGTGGAATAGTTGGACGATTGTCAAGCGCCAATTTGGCGCGGCTCACTCACGCCTCGACAATACTTCCAGCACGTTTCCGGCGAGGTGAAAAGAGCGTTGGTAGCCGCGGTCGTCGAGCATCGTGAGGTCTTTGCACACCCGTTAAACCCGCAAATATTTGCCTGTTGCACGAGCCTAACAATCGTTGAATATTATTCAAGTTCTCCGCATAATGCCGCCCGTTCCCTCGCCCCAGGGATCATAGCGCTTTTAATTGAACATGGGCTGGCGTTATAAGCACAATGGCGATGCCCTGAAACCCTAGTTGAGAGGAAAAAATGTCTGACGTCGAAGTAGAAATAAAAGGCGAACTGGCGTGGATCCGTTTGAACCGACCCGAGCGGATGAATGCCTACGACGCGGCGATGGCCAAAACGCTCATCGAAGCCGTGCGGGACTCGGCCGCTAGCGGCGTCATTGTCATCACCGGCACCGGGCGCGCGTTTTGCGCCGGCGGCTATTTAGCTAATCTTAGCGATCCGGACCCCAACGAATTGCGCCGTATGTTTTACGGCTCACTAGACGTTTATGATTCCATTCGCAACTCACCCCGCCCGGTTATCGCGGCGGTCAATGGCGCCGCCGCGGGCGGCGGCAATGAACTAGTGGTCGCCTGCGATCTGGCGATCGCGGCTGAGAGCGCCACCTTTGGCCAAACTGGGGTGCGCATCGGCAGCGCGCCGGTATTGGGTGGCACGAATTTCCTGGCGATGAATATTGGCGAGAAACGGGCCAAGGAAGTGGCTTTCCTATGTCGGCGCTATAAAGCCCGCGAAGCACTCGAGTTCGGCTGGATCAACAATGTCGTTGCCGACGATCAATTGGCAGCGGAGGTCACGAAATGGGCCGACGAGTTGCTCTTGATGAGCCCCCGATATCTCGAGATTGCAAAGATCAGCTCGAACGTCTGGTGGAACCAATGCCGCGATGCCTACCTCAGCGGTCTCGGTATGCTGGTCCAGGCGATTGGCTCCGCTGACATGTTGGAAGGGGCAAGCGCATTCATGGAAAAACGTAAACCCCAGTTTGAAGGACGAGCGAAGCGGACCGACTAGGCGCGGTACCCCTCCAGCCGTTCGCAACGCCGCCGACCGCCCCTTGCGCGATCGCAATTAGGCAACGTACAGGCAAACAGTTATGGATTTTAATTTAGCGCCGAAGTACCTCGAAATTCAACGCGAGGCGCGCGAACTCGCGCAGTCGATCGACGATGTGGCCTGCACCGCCGATGCCTGCAATGAAATTCACCCCGGCATACTAGCGGCTCTCCAGGCCAGCAAGCTGAGCGAGCTTATGGTGCCCGTCGAATACGGCGGCCGTTTCGATCAAATCGACCCGCTGGCCATTTGTGTCGTGCGCGAAGTACTCATGGCCACTTCTTCGCACCTGGACTCGTTATTTGCCCTGCAAGGCATCGGCAGCTATGCCATAACGGTAGCGGGATCGCCTGAGCAACGCGAACACTGGCTGCCTAAGGTGGCTCGCGCCGAGGTACTACCAGCGCTCGCATTGACCGAACCCGATGCCGGTTCCGATCTCAAGGCGGTCACCAGCGAAATAACAACGTCCCCCGACACTCTCACATTACGCGGCACCAAGGCATTCATCTCCAACGCCGGTAGTGCGGCATTTTATGTCGTGTTTGCCAAGGACAACGCGGACTTCTCGATGATCCTGGTACCCGCCGACGCCCCGGGTCTATCGGTGACCCCGACCCCCGAACTGATAGCACCCCACGTTTTGGGTGATGTGCATTTCGACGATGTGGTGCTACCGCTAAGCGCGCGCCTGGGACAGATCGGGCAGGGCATGAAACTGTTGCTGGCGACGCTTTCGGTGTTTCGAGTCTCGGTTGCTGGGGCGGCCGTCGGCCTGGCCCAAGCCGCGCTGGAGGAGGCGGTTCGCCATACGCGAACCCGTGTCCAGTTCGGCCGACCATTGGCCCGCTTGGGCCCGGTTGCGCAAATGCTGGCCGATAGCTGGACTGAGATTGAAATGGCGCGATTGCTTACCTACCGTGCGGCGTGCATGGCGCAAGACGCCTCTGTCGACACGTTACACCATTCGTCAATGGCAAAGCTCGCCGCCAGCGAGATGGCGTCGCGCGTGGTGGATCGCTGTGTCCAGATGATGGGTCGGTTTGGCATTATCCGCGATTCAAAGATCGAACGCCTCTATCGCCAGGCCCGGCCCATGCGGATTTACGAGGGTGCCTCAGAGGTACTCCGTGTGGGTATCGCCCGTAAATTGACCGAGCTGATCCCGTGATCGATTTCGAGCTTGAGGGCAAGGTTGCGATCGTAACCGGTGCCAGTCGTGGACTGGGTCGTGCGACTGCACAAGCATTAACGGCCCAAGGCGCCCGCGTATTGGCGGTGGCCCGATCCATGGATAAACTGCGCGATCTGCAATTGGACGCTCCCGATCTGATTCAAATCAAGCAATGCGACATGCACGACGTCGAGGCAATTGCAGATCTCCCAAACGTGGCTCTGGAGGCGTTTGGGCGCCTCGATATCGTGGTTAACAACGCCGGTATTGCGCCGGCCGGTAAATTTCTCGAACAAGACGATCAGCTCTGGAATGACGTCATGGCGGTGAACGTCACAGCGCCAGCGGCCTTGGCCCGTGCCGCGGGACGGCATATGGCGCAACAGGGCTGCGGCAAGATAATCAACGTCGCATCCACCTCGGGGGTGCTTGGCAAGGCCATGTTGGTGGCCTACTCGGCGTCGAAAGGCGCCGTTGTGCAATTTACCAAGGCGCTGGCCGCAGAGTGGGCCAACGTTGGTATCCAGGTGAACGCCATCGCACCTGGGGCTTTCGATACTGATGCGCAGCGGGCAGTACTCGCCGATCCGGAGATCCTCGCCCGACGCTTGCGCAAAATTCCTGCTCGGCGCATGGGCAATGTCGAGGAGATGGGCACTTTGGTTTGCTACTTGGCGTCGGCACAGTCGGACTTTATAACCGGCTCCATCTTCGTCATCGACGGCGGTGAATCCTGCAAACTATAGTCCCGAGCGAATTTCATGCCCGCGAGAAACTGGTCAAACGCCAATGCAAAGGTGCTTTGACGTAGGCATGAGATATTGATTATTGTAAAACGATGAACCGCCCGCGACAGGAATATCAGGTGAACACCTCTGCAACACCAGAAAAGCGCGGCGACAAGGCCCGGAAGCTTATCTTGCAGGCACTCCACGACTGCATTATCGCCAAGGGTTACGCCAAGACGACGCTGGCAGACATCGCCGAACTGGCGGGGATGTATCCCAGTCACCTGCTCTACTATTTCGACGGCAAGGATGGGATCCTCGAACAATATTTTCAAAATGTCGCGGAGCAGTTTGTCGAACGCATCGGCGGCTTTCGTGCAGATAGCCCCGAGCGCCAAATCGATCTCATCGCCGACGTGTTCTTTGCCGGCCACGGCTTCACCAAGTCTGAAATCGGATTCATGCTGGAATGCTTCGGGGCGGCCGTCAACGATGCAGTTCTCAAACGCGAGAAGACCGAGTTCGATCGATGGTTTAAGTCCTACCTAACGGAATTGTTCGAACAAACGCCACGCGGTTTTGTGTCTGGTTCCCGAGATTCGGCCGAAGTCGCCTTCGCCATGCTGATCGGTCTGCGTACGGCGGTGTACTTCGACGAGCGCCTCGAACTGCGCAAGGCACACCGCTTATTCCGTACCACCATGCGGACGATCGCGGGATTCGACCAATAGCCTTCTGTACCCACCTCGCCGGTGATTAAAACTATCCTCGTAAACGATTTCGCTGCGCCTCGAAGGCGACGCAGCGGACAGAACCGCCGAACCAAATTCTCGACTCTAATTGGCTATGCAATAGTGGTGCAGCGATGGTGAAATCACGTTGGAGATGTTCGGGACCATGCAAGAAAAAATAACGAGCCTAGCCGATGCCATTGCGCTAGTCAGTGACGGTGACGTGGTGGCCTTGCAGAACATGGCAACACAAGCCGCGCCGATGACCTTGGTACGGGAACTAATTCGGCAAAATAAAAGGGCGCTGGGACTGGTCGTGCTGGTCGGCGGGGTGGCCGTCGATTGGCTTGCTGCAACGGGCGTCATCAATCGTCTCATCGGCGCGGCGGTAACCATGGAGCAATTCGGTTTGTGTCAACAATATCGGCAGGCCGTAGAGCAGGGACGGATCCGGGTCGAGGAAATTTCCGAGAGCGTGTTACTCGCACGTCTGGGCGCGGGCGCGAGAAATCTACCTTTTTTACCAACCCGCGGCGCCATCGGGACCGACCTGATCAAAGAAAATTCGGCAAATATGAAGTTACTGGATGATCCTTTCGGCGGCCTGCCGGTCATTGCCTGCCGCGCATTGGTGCCGGATGTTGCCTTGATCCATGCCCATCGTGCCGACCGTTTTGGCAATATCCAGTATGAACCGACGGCGCGCTGGCCGGACCTCGCCATCATGCCAAAGGCGGCCAAGCGGGTCATCGTATCTGTCGAAGAAATTGTCGATACCGAGATATTGCGCCGCCACCCGGATAGAACCGTGTTACCGGGTTTTGTCGTGGATGCCGTGGTAGAGATCCCCTTTGGCGCCCATCCGACTTCATTCTTTCCGAATTACGGCTATGACAGCGCGTTCCATCGCGAATGGACCGCGGTGTCCCGAGACGCTGAAAAAGTTGCCGCTTTCGTGGCTAGCTACATCACGTCTCCCGCCTCCCACAGCGAATACCTCGAGTGCATCGGGGGTGAGGAGCGGCTCGCGCACCTGGAGCAGTGGGAGGGCAAGCCATGAGTCTGGATTGGCACAACAGTCCTGCCACCACCGACTACAGCGTGGAAGAATTGATCATCACGGTGTTGGCCGATCAGTTCCACAACGGCGATCAGGCGACGAACGGCATGGCCTCTTTTATCCCAGTTGCCGCGTTCATGCTGGCCCGCGCAACCCACGCGCCCGAACTCATCTGGTTGGCGAGTTCCGTCGGTCTCGAACCCCGGCCGCAAGGGATCCCCGCCTCGACCTTGGAAGCGCCACTTTGGCGCGATTCGATCATGTATATCGAACAGTACGGCGATTTTTGGGATTTGGTTATGAATGGGCGTTGGATTGAAAAATTTTGCGTCGGTGCGGCACAATTGGACCAATACGGTAATGCCAACAACTCGGTGATCGGAAATGACTACCACCGGCCAAAAATTAGATTGCCGGGTACCGCGG
>SMVA01377718.1_pt1 | contig 10196 bp, 7 predicted proteins | sample 2456451 | NCBI WGS metagenome assembly SMVA01 (sample SAMN11095933, study PRJNA526329) | marine sediment metagenome | biome: Marine sediment; feature: Surficial sediment; material: Deep marine sediment; isolation source: Hadal surficial sediment | place: Pacific Ocean | collected 2014-05 | depth 0-1...
GGTGCGTTGCTGGCAATTGTGTTTTTCTTCATCTTCAAAACTGTACTTCCCTAGCCCTTGAGAAAAAATATGCGGCGCCTGCTAGCCCTACTGACGGTTCTGCCAGCAACGTGCGCTTTTGCCCAAGTGTCCACGAATCCGGACGCTGGCTTCGGAACAGTACGCTACCCGGTATACAGCACCACCGGGATAGTTACCGCACGCAGAGACCTTGCGGCCGACGTAGGAGCACAGGTGCTTGCCGATGGCGGTAACGCCGTCGATGCCGCTGTTGCTGTTGGGTTCTCGCTTGCGGTTACATTGCCGCGTGCTGGGAATATCGGTGGTGGTGGTTTCATGCTCGTGTATGACAGCGAGTCGGGTCAGACCACGGTAATTGATTATCGGGAGATGGCGCCGCGGGCCGCGCATCGCGACATGTTTCTCGACGCCGATGGCGATGCCGATCCGCAACTCTCGCGGTACAGCCGTAAGGCAGCGGGCGTTCCTGGCACAGTGGCTGGTCTGTACCTTGCACATCAAAAATTCGGGAGCTTGCCATGGGATCGCCTGGTGCAGCCTGCCGTCGAACTCGCCCGCGACGGCATCGCCATAACGCACTATCAGCAATCCTCGCTCACGCGCCGACGTGATCGCCTGTGTCAGGACGAAGCGACTTGTGACTACTTTTACAAGCCGGGCGGCGTTCCCTACTCGATGGGCGAGCGATGGGTACAGTCGGACCTGGCCGAAACCTTGCAGCTGATTGCCGATCAGGGTCCCGACGCCTTCTACCGCGGGGCGATCGCCGAGAAGATCGTGGCCGAAATGGAGGCTGGCGGCGGCTTGATCGATATGGAATCTCTGGCCGCCTACAAGCCGGTCCTGCGCGAGCCGTTGCGCGGCGAGTACCGGGGTTACGAGATTGTCACGATGCCTCCGCCGAGTTCGGGTGGCGTGCACATCATTCAAATGCTCAACGTTCTCGAACACTTTCCGGTGGCGTCCTTGGGTTGGGGCGGTGCGGATGGTATTCACCTGCTGGCCGAGGTAATGCGGCTCGCTTACGCCGATCGCAGCAAGCACCTGGGCGACCCGGACTTCTATCCCGTACCGGTCGAGTGGCTGACGAGCGAGGACTACGGTATCGAACTCGCTGCATCGATCGACATGACGCAGGCGCGGCTGTCGTCAGACGTCGCGCCCGGCGTCGCCCCGGCGTACGAGAGCCCGGAGACAACGCATTTCTCGGTCATCGACCGGGCAGGCAATGTCGTGTCAAACACTTACACATTGAATCTCTCCTATGGTTCGGGGATTTCCGTCAGCGGTGCCGGATTTCTGCTCAACAACGAGATGGACGATTTTGTCTCAAAGCCTGGCGTGCCCAATGCGTATGGTCTCCTCGGCGACGTGGCGAATTCGGTCGAAGCTGCCAAGCGACCATTGAGTTCCATGTCGCCGACGATCGTATTTGCGAATGGCAAACCCTGGTTTGCGACCGGCGGTATGGGTGGCAGCCGCATCATCAGCGGCGTGTTGCAGACGATTGTCAACGTTTTCGATCATGGCATGAATATCGCTGATGCATCGGGTCAGCCACGAATGCACCATCAGTGGTTCCCGGATCGACTCAGTCTCGAACCCGGATTCAGCCCGGATACTGTGCAAATACTCAAGGAGCGTGGCCACGATGTGCAGTTGCGTACGCGCTGGTTGGGTACCGTTCAGATCGCCGCCTACAAGGACGGCACATTTCGGGGTGCTGCAGACCCACGAATGCCAAATTCCGGCGCCGCCGCTCCTGCCGGGATAAATGCAAACAGCGACTGAGACTTTGACGAACGACATCTCGCGGGGTGCGCGTCGTTATGCGTTGGCAGTGCTTGCTGTCGTTTACATGTTTAACTTCGTCGATCGGCAAATTCTGGCGATCCTGTTGCCGTCTATTAAAGAAGAATTCCAGGTTGGCGATACAGTGCTTGGCTTGCTGGCGGGCACTGCATTTGCTCTGTTCTATGTCGTTCTCGGCGTGCCGATTGCGCGATTGGCAGATCGCTGGAATCGCCGCAACCTGATCGCCCTGGCAGTTGCGGTCTGGAGTGGCATGACGGCGTTGTCGGGCCTCGCCGCGAATATCTGGCAGCTCGGCCTCGCGCGCATAGGCGTCGGTATCGGTGAAGCCGGCTGCAGTCCGCCTGCTCATTCGATGATCGCAGACCTGTATCCACCCGAACGGCGATCGTCCGCCATGGGCGTTTATACGCTGGGCATCTCAGCGGGGATCATGCTGGCCTACCTCGCAGGCGGCTGGGTGGCCGAAAACATCGGCTGGCGCGAAGCATTCTATATCGTCGGTTTGCCAGGATTGTTGCTTGCAGCCCTCGTTCGATTCACATTACGCGAACCGCGGCGTGGGGCGTCAGAGAAGCGCCATGACAGCGGCAGTCAGCCCGCACTGATGGACGTAGTGCGGTTTCTGACGACACGCCAATCCTTTCTGTACATGGCGCTGGGGGCTGGCGTTAGTTCGTTCGTTGGTTACTCAATTGTATTCGGCATGCCGAGCTTCATCGGTCGTAGTTTTGGCGTTGGCATGGCGATCATCGGTTTCTGGCTTGGAATAATTTACGGCATTGCCGGCGGCCTTGGTTTTTTTCTCGGCGGGTATTTCGCCGATCGAATCGGTGCGCAGGGTCATCGCCGAGCCCTTACGTTCATCGGTGTAACGACAACCATTAGTGCTCTGTTTTATGCGGCCGTCTTCTTGTCGTCAACTTTGACTTGGTGCCTGAGTTTGTTGGTCTTGCCAACAGTGATTGCCAACTTCTATCTCGCACCGGTTCTTAGCCAGACGCAAAGCCTGGTGTCACTGCGTATGCGTGCGGTTGCGTCATCGCTGATGCTGCTCATCATTAATGTGATCGGCCTGTTGATTGGTCCGGCGGTAACGGGGCTTATCAGTGACGCACTAAGGCCGTCACAGGGCGACGAATCATTGCGTTATGCGCTCTTGATCGTCAGCGTGATTCTGTTGCCTGTCGCTGCGTGGTGTTACAGGCAAGCCGGCAAAACGATCGATCAGGACTTACAGCGCGCCGACGAAAAAGACTGATTCAAACCGAACGCAGATACCAGTCGAAATCGAGCGGGCTGATAGTGTTGTGGTATTTCCGCTCTTCGGCACGTCGATTCATGACGTAGTTCTTACAGTACTCATCGCCCAGGTACTCGGGCAGGATCTTGCTGCGCGAAAATTTGTCCAGCGCCGCGCCCCATCGGTCGGGAATGCGGGTCTTGAGTGTTATTTGCTCTCCTTCATTAATCATTCGACCCGGATCGCATTTGTTCTTCAAGCCATAGTGCACGCCGGCCGCGATTGCAGAGGTAACCAGGTAGGGGTTTGCATCAGCACCTGCTACGCGATGCTCGAAGCGCAGATTCTTCGAATCGGCCTGCGGAATGCGGATCGCAACACAGCGATGATTGACACCCCAATTCGGATCCACCGGTGCAAAGTTTTCGGGCAGCAGGCGTCGATAGGAATTCGCGTTCGGCGCAAATATCGCCGTACTTTCAGCCATCGTTCTGAGCAGTCCACCGACCGCGTAACGCAGCCGGGCTGAAAATGGCGGTGTTGCGAGGCTGTCTTTTCCCTGGGAGAAATAATTCTTGCCGTGCTTATCGACCAGGCTCATGTGAATGTGCAAGCCACTGCCGGAATCTTCGGCGAACGGTTTGGCCATGAAGCAAGCAACGAAGCCGTGCTTGAGTGCCGCAGCCTTGATCACGCGCTTGAGCAGCACGGCGTGGTCGCAGGCGAGTACCGGATCGTCGACATGCAACAGATTGATCTCGAACTGACCCGGCGCATATTCCGAGATCACGGTGTCGGCGGGAATATTTTGTGCGTCACAATAATCGTAAACATCATCGAGAAATGGCTGTACTTCGTTGAGGTCGTCGGGATGGTAAACCTGGACCCCGGGTTGCGGGCGGCCTAGCCCCGCGATGCGGGGTGCGCGCGGCGTGGGCCTGTCTGCTTTTGCATCGAGCAAATAGAATTCGAGTTCTGTTGCCATGACAATCTTGATGCCCATTTTCTTGAGCGGTGCCGTGGCGTTTTCAACGATTCCCCGTTGGTCCAGGAAATACGGGCGGCCGTCGTTCTCGAACATGCGAAACAAGGCCTGCGCCATGGGTCGGCCTGACCAGGGCACGGGTGCCAGGCTGCCTGGCACCAGCCTGCACATAGCATCCGGGTCACCATCGTCGTAGCCGGGAAGCCCTTCATCAACTTCACCGAGCACATTCAGCATTACGGCCCCGCCACAAAACGGAAACGGCTCGTCGCAGTATTTCTCGAAGTCCCTGGCGCGAATTCGCTTGCCCCTGAGCACGCCGTGCACGTCGGGAACCAGTATTTCCATGAATGCTGTGTCCGGATAGGACTTGAGCAAATCCCGTAGTTCAGACCTGAGCGGGTTGTTCTTCTTTGCCATCGGTGGCCCTTGTGATCTGCAAACTGTGCGAGCTTCCACGATCATCGCACACGCCGCAAGGCATTCCGCTGCAAGCGGTTTGGCAATCATCGGCTGTGCGGTATATCATAATATGAACTATCGATTCATAATATGGTGAACTGCGATGACCAGATCCTCTCCCCCACAAGGGGCACAGGCGGCGCTCCGCGCCATACGATTGCTGAAACTCTTTACGCCGTTGCGCACCGACATGTCATTGGCGGAAATCAGTGAGCGTGCCGGATTGAATAAGACGACGGCGCACCGCCTGCTGCAGGCGTTGGCCAGTGAGGCACTGGTCGAACGCAGCGAGGCGAGCGGCTTGTATCGCCTTGGTACCGGCTTGATGGCGCTCGGCGTTTTGGCACTGTCGAGCAGCGATCTCAGGCTCAGGGTTCGACCCGTGCTCAAGCAACTGGCGAAGAGTAGCGGGGAAACGGCAACGCTCGAGGTACCGATCGACGACTCGATGCTGATTCTCGATGAAGTCGCGGGCAGTCACTTCGTCGGCGCCATCGGCAACGTTGGAACGCGTTGGCCGCTGCACGCAACGTCAACGGGTAAAGCGTTGATCGCATTCGACGAGCGGCGCTTGGAATCACTGGGTAGCGAGCTTGCGGCGTTGACTCCGAACACGATCGTGCGTCGAACAGACCTCGAAAAACAGCTCGCCACGATTCGGCAGCGCGGATACGCGGAGACCGTGGACGAACTCGAAGACGGTTTCTCGGGCGTGGGAACGGTTATTCGAGGTGGCTTGGGGGAGGTGCTTGGCACCCTGTCAATCTGTGGCCCCACTCAACGCATGACGGCCGCGCGACGTGCGCGTCTTGGCGAATCATTACGAGTTGCCGCGGCCCAGCTACAGCCAGCGTTGCACTAAGCTCATGGATTGGCGTGCTAATATGTCGCCAGCCGCAGCGTCAGGAACAAAAAAATTAATACGCGCAAGTCTGTTGCCCTGATTCGGGGATTTACACTCACGTTTGTCATCACGATTGCCGCCGTGTGGTCGGTGTCGGCGTACGCGCTCGACATCGAAGTGCCGTCACTCGGACTGACCGACGTGCCCATGGATATTACGGTCACAGGTGCGACGCCAGGCGATGTCGTATCCGTCGCCGTTGGCGAGGAGAATTTTTTAGCAACGGCCGATGCCGATGGCCGGGCCACTGTGTTCGACGTCACGGTGCAGTCAATTGGTGCTATTGCCATCACGGCGACTGTGGATGGCGATTCAACGACGACGAGTTTGCGGGTACTGCCTGGCTGGATTTCATTAATGCCGGCGTTCCTGGCAATCGTCGTGGCACTCGTCATACGCAACGTTGTGCCTGCTCTGTTGCTGGGTCTCTGGGTGGGTGCCACGGCGCTGCAATCATTCTCGCCGATGGGTGCCCTGAAGGGACTGATGGATACAGTCTATATATTCATCGTCAATGCAGTGGCCGACTCGGATCATGCGAAAATCATCGTATTCGGCATGATGATTGGTGGAATGGTCGGCATCATCACGCGCAATGGTGGGATGGCCAGCGTCGTGCGCTTGATCGTTAGCCGCGCGAAAACAGCCGTCGGTGGTCAGATCGCGGTTTGGCTCATGGGCCTCATGATTTTCTTCGATGACTACGCAAATACGCTGGTTGTCGGTAACACCGCCAGACCGATGACGGACCAACTCAAGATCTCGCGCGAAAAGCTTGCCTACATCGTCGATTCGACGGCAGCTCCGGTTGTCTGTATCGCGCTGATCACAACCTGGATCGGATACCAGGTTAGCCTGATCGACGAGGCGCTGCAGGGCATTGATGAGCTGGCCGGTGTGGCCGCCTATGCCATATTCCTGAAGTCAATTCCGTACAGTTTTTACCCGATACTTGCAGTGTTGTTCGTGTTGGCGGTAGCGGCGACGGGTCGGGATTTCGGTCCGATGTACAGGGCTGAATTGCGCGCCAGGGCAGGGCAGGTAGAGCCAAGGAGAAGTGATGATGAATTGCCTGCACTGGAAGGAGATACGCTGGAGCCGAAGCCCGATATCCCGTTGCGTGCCGCGAATGCGTTCGTACCGATATTCGTCTTGATAGCAGGATTGGCGATCGGTCTGTACGTCACGGGTGAAGGAGACACGTTAACCGAAATCATCGGCAGCTCGGACGCCTACAAGGCGATGATGTGGGGATCTTTCGGAGCTGCCCTGACAGCGGCAGGAATGTCGCTCGGGCAGAGAATTCTCAACGCGCACGAGACCGTCGATGCCTGGTACGGTGGCGCACGCGCGATATTGTTCGGTTTGATTGTGCTGGTTCTCGCCTGGTCGATGTCGGCAGTGACCGCGGACCTGAACGCCAAGGGCTACCTGATCACGATACTGGGTGATTCATTACCTGTCGTGCTGGTGCCCGCAATCGTTTTTGTTTTGGCGGCTGTTACAGCGTTTGCCACCGGCACGAGTTGGGGAACGATGGGCATATTGATGCCGTTGGTCATACCCCTGGCCTGGGCCATTATGAGCGTCAATGGCATGGCGAATCTGGACGGTATGCACATCCTGTATTCCTCCGTCGCGTCCACGCTGGCGGGTGCCGTCTGGGGCGATCACTGTTCGCCGATCTCGGATACGACCGTGCTGTCGTCGATCGCCAGCGGTTGCGATCATATCGAACACGTTAGAACGCAATTGCCGTACGCGATTGTGGTTGGTTTTGTGGCAATCCTGATCGGCACGATCCCAGGCGGCTATGGTGTGCCACCGTGGATTTCCCTGATCGTGGGTGCCGCTGTCCTGTACGGAGTGCTACGCTATTTTGGTCGCAACGCTGACGATGCCGTATGACTAAAAAACCCATTATCGGTGTGCCGGCAGACCGGCGCATCGTCGACCCACATCCCTTTCACATGGTCGGTGAAAAATATCTTCACGCGCTGGCTGAAGGTTCGAACGGGCTGCCGCTCATCATTCCCGCGCTCGGAGATTCGCTGGAGATCGACGAGATTCTTGCGAGTGTCGACGGTCTGTTGCTTACGGGCAGTCCCTCGAATGTCGAGCCGCATCACTACTCTGGCGAACCGAGTGAGCCCGGAACATTGCATGATCCGAATCGCGATGCACTGACATTGCCACTGGCCAAGCGTGCGCTGGCTGAGGGCATACCAGTGCTTGCACTGTGCCGGGGACATCAGGAGCTCAATGTCGTGCTCGGAGGAACTCTGCACCAGAAAGTGCATGAGGTTCCCGGGCTTGCTAACCACCGGGAAGATCCCGACGACCCCCTCGATGTGCAATACGGCCCATCGCATTCGGTCAATCTGGTCGAGGGTGGAATACTGCACGGCCTGGCAGGAACGACGACGGTCATGGTGAATTCATTGCATTCGCAGGGCGTTGCAAAACTTGCAAATGGCGTCTCTGTCGAGGCCGTCTCGGATGACGGGCTCATCGAAGCATTCAATGTCGACAGTGTGCCGGGTTTCGCGTTGTCGATTCAATGGCACCCCGAATGGCAATTTGCACAAAACGAATTTTCAATTGCAATTTTCGCGGCATTTGGTGACGCGTGCAGTCAGTACGTTGCCAATAAATCAGGTGTAACGTGAGCAAGGACGACGTTTTTCAACCCTGGTTGAAAGAAAGAAAAATCGAAGATGTAGAGGCATTCGTGCCGGACATGGCCGGTGCTGCGCGCGGCAAGATACTGGCCGCCGACAAACTCGGTTCGGGCGTCATGAAAATGCCGCAGGCGATATTTGGGCAGACGATTTCGGGTGATTATGTCACCGACAAACACAATGTAGAAGATCGTGACATGACCCTGGTGCCCGATCCGACGACGTTGCGCCCTGTGCCGTGGCTTACGGATCCCTCTGCATCGGTCTTCGTCGATTGCTACCACAACGACGGTTCTCCGGTTGAGGCCTCGCCGCGCGGTGTGCTGAAAAGCATACTGGCAAAATACGAAACGCGTGGTTGGACGCCGGTTGTCGCGCCAGAAGTCGAGTTCTATTTATTGAATGCGCACACCAATCCGAACGAGGAGGCGATACCGCCGGAAGGACGACTGGGTCGAACGGAAGGGGCGCGTCAGCCTTACGGCATCGATGCAATGAACGATTTTGATCCGTTTATTATTGATCTTTATGCGCACTGCGAAGCGCAGGGCATTCGCATCGACTCGTTGTCGCAGGAAATGGGCCCGGCGCAGTTTGAGATTAATTTCCTGCACGGCAACGCAATCGATCTCGCCGACCAGGTGTTCCTGTTCAAACGCACGGTTCGCGAGGCAGCGATTGCACACGAAATGCACGCAACCTTCCTGGCCAAGCCCATGGGCGAAGAAGCGGGCAGCGCGCTGCATGTGCACCAAAGCATCATCGACAAGGACGACAGCAATATTTTCTCGAAGGAAAATGGTGAGCCGAGTGACCTTTTCTACGGTTTTCTCGGCGGTTTGCAGACCTACCTGCCCGACGCACTGTTGATTTTCGCGCCGTACGTCAATTCCTATCGCCGTTTCCTGAGTCCCTGGTCATCGCCCGTGAATCTCGCCTGGGCGGTCGACAATCGTACTGTCGGCCTGCGCGTGCCGGATTCCAGCCCGGAAAATCGCCGCATCGAAAATCGACTTGCCGGATCGGACGTCAATCCCTACCTGGTGCTCGCGACCACGCTGGCCTGCGGTTTCCTCGGCATGACCGAGGGCCTGAAGCCGACAGACCCGACTGAAGGCAGCGCCTACAGCGATGAATTCAGCCTGCATCGAAATATCTACGCCGCGTTGCAGGCGCTGCGTGGTTCTGAGGCGATGCGCGGTATTCTCGGCGACAGCTTCGTCGACCTGTATTGTGCGGTCAAAGACGATGAATACCGGGAATTCCAGAAAATCGTCACGCCTTATGAGCGCGAAATACTCCTGCCAAACGTCTGACGTTTCAGTATGCGTTTCAGAATGTGATCCTGGCGGGACTCCGCACCGGCAGTTGGTTATTATTGCTCAATTGATAACAATTCGGTGGCCGACACGGCCCTCGGAGGTGACACATGGCAGCGCTTGAAAAACGCTCGGGATCGGACTGGCAGGAGCTGGATAAAGAGTACTACCTGCACCCGTTTACAGACTACAAAGAGTTGCACGAGAAAAAATCGCGCATCATTACGCGTGCGGATGGCGTCTATATTTATGATGTCGATGGCCGCAAGATTCTCGACGGAATGTCCGGTCTCTGGTGCGTCAACGCGGGCTATGGACGCGATGAACTGGTGGACGCGGCGGCCGAGCAAATGCGCGAACTGCCGTACTACAACAGTTTCTTTCAATGCGCCCATCCGCCATCGATTGAACTGGCGAGAATATTGCAGGAGGTCACGCCACCGCACATGAACCGGGTGTTTTTCACCGGGTCCGGTTCTGAATCGAATGACACGATCGTGCGCATGGTCAGGCGTTACTGGGATCTGATGGATCAACCCGAGCGCCATACAATCATTAGCCGCGTAAATGCCTATCACGGTTCAACGGTTGCGGCGGCGAGTCTTGGCGGCATGAAGTCAATGCACAAGCAAGGCGGTTTGCCAATTCCGGGCATCGTGCATGTCGACCAGCCCTATTGGTTTGACAGCGACAAGAGTGTGTCGCCGGACGAGTTCGGATTAATTACCGCTCGCTCATTCGAAGATAAGATCAATGAGCTTGGGGCCGA
>SMVA01468580.1_pt1 | contig 10196 bp, 7 predicted proteins | sample 2456451 | NCBI WGS metagenome assembly SMVA01 (sample SAMN11095933, study PRJNA526329) | marine sediment metagenome | biome: Marine sediment; feature: Surficial sediment; material: Deep marine sediment; isolation source: Hadal surficial sediment | place: Pacific Ocean | collected 2014-05 | depth 0-1...
AAGCAGGTGATTTGATTTCCCATTTGGACGACGAGCCTATTCAGGGCCTTACTCTAGACCAAGCGGTCGAAAAGATGCGCGGCGACGTGAATACCAAGCTTAAGCTCACTGTGTTGCGCGAAGGTGTCGACCAACCCCTCAAATTCACTATTACGCGCGCTATCATCAAGGTCGAGTCTGTGCGCTCACACATTGAAGGTGACGGCAAAAACATTGCCTATGTCCGCATTACCACCTTTAACGAGAAAACCAAAAACGGGCTCGAAACGGCCATGAAAAATCTCAAGCGGGATCTCGGGGATAACATGATCGGCGTCATCCTCGACTTGCGCAATAATCCTGGCGGCCTTTTGGATCAGGCGATTATTGTGGCCGATGCGTTTCTTGACAAAGGGCAGATCGTTTCGACACGCGGACGGCGCAGCCGTGACAGCCAGCGATTCGACTCGCGGCCCGGTGATTTAGCGGAAGGCAAGCCGATCATCGTAATGATCAATGGCGGCTCTGCTTCCGCCTCGGAAATCGTCGCGGGCGCCTTGCAGGATCATAAGCGTGCGGTTATTTTGGGCACCAAGTCGTTCGGCAAAGGATCGGTTCAAGTTATTATTCCATTGAGCGGCGGCCGCGAAGGCGCACTCAAATTGACCAACGCGCGATACTTCACGCCGTCAGGCCGATCCATCCAGGCCAAGGGTATTGAGCCGGACATCGAAGTGCATCAGTTCACCCCTGAAGGCGAGCAAAGGGCCGGCCTGCCTTCCGAGGCCGACCTACGCAATCATTTGGAGGGAGAAGATGAAGCACAACAAGACGCGCCCGACCACGGCGATGCCGTGAGCGGGTCGGTCATCGAGGACGTGCCGTCTGAAATTCTTGAACTTGACCGGCCGCTTGATGAGGACGTGCAAGATTATCAGCTGGTCAGAGCCATCCAAATCTTACAAGACATGGCCGCAAACAGCACATTGGTTCAGGATACCATTTCGACTCAGGCCAATTAGAGTGTTTCCATCAAAACCGGAAAGATCCTAGGCACTTTACGGAACTCCACAGCCTCAAGTATAGGAACAAGCGATACCCGTAAAAAGAGTATCGCTTTGGCCGTCTGGGCCGTCTCGATAAAGCCAAGTTTTTCACACTCGCTTCACTCAATTTTTTTCTAATCGTTAACCTTATGTGCCATATGGATCGTTAGAGTGTTTCCAGGAAAAGCATGTCCCGGCGAAGGCCGGGGTGGGTACCGGTTTTCCGTCCGGAAACACGACAAAACAATAACTTAGGGTCCGGTTTTGATTCCATCAAAACCGGAAGGACCCTAGAATTCTGCGGTGGCGATGAATCAACCCAGGTTATTTGTGCATAAATAGGCGAGTCATGAATGCTCAAGACATGCCGGTCGACGACGTCCTCACTCCAATAAGCGGCGATATTCAAAGTACGATCCGTTCAAACCATGTAAGCCCCCTGGCGCTCGCTACGTTTTTGTGCGTGGCCCTGCTCGTCAGCCTGGTCGGGTGGATTTCCTTGGCGGGCAATCCGGCCGGAGGACAGCCTTACGTCATACTGGCCATGTCTACGGCGGAAAAACTCGATGACGGCGATTACGAAGTCCTGATGGGAGATAATGGCGTTCCCATCCCCCGACAAAAGCCCGCCAGCATCGGGGCGGAGGCACAGGACGTACGACCCTTGTCGGCGACGAGCAACCTGCCAAACTACGACCGGTCGGTGCCCGACTTTACGTCAGACGGCGTTGCCCCCATGAAGGCTTTCGCAAATCCGTTCCCTGCCAATGAATCGCGCCCGCGAGTGGCCATCGTTTTGCGCGGCTTGGGCTTAAGCCAATCAGCAACGCAATTAGCGATCGACACTCTGCCGGCAAATGTCACCTTATCGTTCGTACCCTACCCGAAAAACCTGCAAAGTTGGGTCAGCAGAGCCCGCGCGGCAGGTCACGAGGTGCTGATTGAATTGCCCATGGAGCCGGTCGACTATCCGAACAATGATCCGGGTCCAAATACTTTGCTCACGTCCCTTAGCACCGAGGAAAACGCGGCGCGGCTCGATTGGCTGTTAAACCGATTCTCGGGCTATGTGGGTGTGAGCAATTATCTGGGTTCAAAATTCGTCCATGAGCGACAAGCCTTCCAGCCGGTTCTAGCCGCCTTGCAACGGCGAGGGCTGCTCTATCTCGACGATGGCACATCGCAGCGAACGGTTCTTACGCAGGTGGCAAGGGACATCGGTCTGGTATGGTCGTTAAGCGATCGGGAATTGAACTACGCCTCCGCGGCGGCTATTGAGCTTGATCTGAACGACCTTGAAGCACGGGCGCGGCGCAATGGATTTGCCATTGGTACCGGCTTTTCGTTTCCTGTGACCATCGAGCAGGTTACCAAATGGGCCGCCACGCTCAAAGACAAGGGAATTGTTCTAGCGCCGATCACGGCGGTGTCGTTGCCACCGGCGTGAACGCCCCGCTCTCTCGGAATATTCGTGCACCATGTCCGACATCGAGGCCCTTAAAGCCGCTCTTCCCTACCGACCTTGTGTCGGAATCATGCTGATCAATCGCCAGGGACAAGTATTTGTCGGCCGGCGACTCAACAGCGAGGAATCCGGCGGCTGGCAAATGCCTCAGGGTGGAATAGAGGACGGTGAGGACCCCAGAACCGCGGCTCTGCGCGAACTCAAAGAAGAGATTGGCACCGACAAGGCCGAAATTATTGGTCAATCGAGCGATTGGCCGACCTATGACCTTCCGGACCACCTTGTCGGCAAAGTGTGGCAAGGGCGATATCGCGGCCAAAAGCAAAAATGGTTTGTCATGCGCTTTGTCGGCGATGATACGGACATTAATCTAGACCATCACGACCATCCGGAATTTAGCGCGTATCGATGGGTTGATCTCGAGCAGCTACCGACACTTGTCGTCGCGTTTAAAGTATCCGTATACCAGAAATTAGTCGCTGAATTCAGAGATCTGGTCAATTCCCAGACCTGACCCTGCCGGCAATCGGATGTATCGGGGAGGCCGTGATTAATTGCTGATGGCCCGTTCGATTTCGCGCAAATGATCCAATGTCTCTTGCGCTTTTTGTTTCGCGGCGTCGTCTTTGGCGTCCGTTAGATCTTCCTCGGCATTTTTGATCTGTTGCCCCATCACATCCCTATTGAGTTCTTCTATGGGGATCGCTTCTTCGGACAAGATCGTCAGGCCTTGAGCGGTAATTTCGGCGAAGCCGCCGCGGACAAAAATTCGCCGGTTCGTTTTGTCATCGACGATGACGTCCACCATACCGGGCCTGATGCCCGTCATGACCGGCGCATGGCCGGCGAACACGCCGAACTCGCCTTCCGTACCCGGCACGCTGACCATGTCCACTTGCTCGGACATAACCACCTTTTCCGGCGATATCAATTCGAATTTAAGTTTTTCAGCCATTGCCCGTTGCCGTCACTTTGCTCTTTAAAGCGCATTCAGGAAAACCGGGTCCCACTTTTCCTGAATGCGCTCTGAGTCTTTGTTTTGTCGCGCATTCGGACGGAAAACCGGGTCCCACTTTTCCTGAATGCGCTCTAGGCCGCTTCTACCGCCATCTTTTCGGCTTTAGCAACCGCTTCTTCTATGGTTCCCACCATGTAAAAAGAGGCTTCGGGCAGATGATCGTAATCTCCCGCGCATAGCGCCTTGAAGGCGGATATGGTGTCCTGCAGATCGACAAATGTCCCCGGAATGCCCGTGAAGACCTCAGCGACGTAGAACGGTTGACTCAAGAAGCGCTCGATCTTTCTTGCCCTGGCCACGGTCAACTTATCTTCTTCAGACAACTCGTCCATGCCGAGAATTGCGATAATATCCTGTAGCGTTTTGTAGCGTTGCAAAATTTGCTGCACGGCGCGGGCAATTTGGTAATGCTCATCACCGACAATACGCGGATCCAAAATTCGCGATGTGGAGTCAAGGGGATCGACCGCAGGGTAAATGCCCTTTTCGGCAATTTGACGACTCAACACGGTGGTCGCATCGAGATGGGCAAACGATGTGGCCGGTGCCGGATCTGTCAAATCGTCAGCCGGCACGTAGATCGCTTGGACCGACGTGATGGATCCTTTGGTTGTGGTTGTGATGCGCTCCTGCAGCATACCCATATCGGTGGCAAGCGTCGGCTGGTAACCCACAGCCGACGGGATGCGACCCAACAAGGCCGACACTTCCGAACCCGCTTGGGTGAAGCGGAAAATATTATCGACAAAGAACAGAACATCCTGACCCTGATCGCGGAAATGTTCGGCAACGGTCAGACCGGACAAGCCGACCCGTGCGCGCGCGCCCGGCGGCTCGTTCATTTGGCCGTAGATCAGGGCGGATTTTGAGCCTTTGCCACCGCCTTCCTTATTGACGCCCGATTCAATCATTTCCCAATAAAGGTCGTTGCCTTCACGGGTGCGCTCGCCCACTCCGGCGAACACCGAATAGCCGCCATGGGCTTTGGCCACGTTATTGATCAATTCCATAATGATCACGGTCTTGCCCACACCAGCGCCGCCGAACAGGCCGATCTTGCCGCCTTTGACGTAAGGCGCCAGCAGATCCACCACTTTGATACCGGTCACGAGGATTTCGGTTTCGGTCGATTGTTCGACAAATTCCGGCGCGGGCCGGTGAATGGAGCGTCTTTCTTGTGTGTCCAAAGGGCCCCCTTCATCGACCGGATCGCCGATCACATTGATGATGCGGCCCAGTGTAACTTCACCTACCGGCACCGTAATCGGCCCCCCCGTATCGGTCACTTCTTGGCCACGCACCAGGCCTTCGGTCGAGTCCATGGCAACACAGCGAACCGTGCCTTCACCCAAGTGCTGAGCGACTTCGAGAACCAATCGGTTACCCTGATTCTGCGTTTCAAGCGCATTGAGAATTCCGGGCAATTCATCATCGAACTTTACGTCGATAACGGCGCCGATGACTTGGGTAATGCGGCCAACTATGTCTGCGGACATCTTTTTTTCCTTGTCTTGGTTCCTGTATCTCTTTTCAGTTTGCGCCGTGCGATCGACGCCTTACGGATCTTTCAAATTAAAGCGCTTCAGCGCCGGAAATAATTTCGATCAGTTCTCTGGTTATCATGGTTTGACGCGTGCGGTTGTACAGAATCGTCAGATCGTCGATCATTTCGCCTGCATTGCGAGTCGCATTGTCCATGGCCGTCATCCGCGCCCCCTGTTCGCTGGCGGCGTTCTCAAGCAGGGCGCGGAAAATTTGCACGGCCAAATTGCGCGGCAATAAATCTTCGAGAATCACTTTTTCATCAGGCTCGTAATCATAAACCGCACCACCCAGATCGACAGCATCCGTGCCTTCCTCGCCCTCGGGTAAGATTGCGGGAATCAATTGTCGTTGAGTCGGCTGTTGCGTGAGCACCGATTTGAAACGGCTATAAAACAGCTGGGCGCTGTCGAACTCATTTGCCTCGAACAGATCGAGCACGCGCCGGGCAATTGACGAGGCAATATCGAAGGAAACATTGCGCTTATCCTTGAGTTCGATCACATCGACAATATCCGATTTATAGAGCCGTTTGAGCTGATCGTGACCCTTCTTGCCGATGCAAAGGATCTTGATCTGCTTGCCTTGATCCTTGAGTGCCTCGATCCGTTGGCGCGCCAAACGCACGATCGATGAATTAAAGCTACCGCATAGACCTCGATCGGCCGTCGCTACGATCATCAGACATATTTTGTCGCTGCCGGTACCGATCATGAGTGGCGGTGCATCTTTTTGATGCCCCATGGCATTGGACAAATTAGTCAGCACCGTATCCATGCGTTCTGCATAAGGCCGGGCTGCCTCCGCTGCTTCTTGGGCGCGCCGCAGCTTCGCTGCAGCGACCATTTGCATGGCCTTCGTAATCTTTTGCGTCGCCGTCACACTGGCGATGCGGTTTCGCATTTCCTTGAGGTTTGCCATGGCTCGACCTTACCCGCCTTATCCCGCGCTGCGACAAAACAAAGACTTAGAGCACGTTAGGGATGCCATCTTTTGTCAACGCGCTCTAAGTAAACGCCTTGGTAAAGGACTCGACGATGTCTTTCATCTTTGCCCCAATTTCATCCGAAATTTCTTTTTCCTCACGGATCGTATCGAGAATGTCGGAGTGAGAACCGCGGAACGTGCGTAATAGTTCTTGCTCGTAGCGTTGGACTTCTTTTGTCTCAAGCTTATCGAGATAACCGTTCACGCCGGCATAGATCACCACAACTTGTTCTTCCACGGCGAGTGGCGAGAACTGGCCTTGTTTCAACAGCTCGGTGAGCTTCTCGCCGCGATTCAACAATCTCTGGGTCGCGCTATCGAGATCGGCGCCAAATTGCGCGAACGCCGCCATTTCCCTGTATTGGGCGAGCTCGCCCTTGATTTGACCGGCCACCTGTTTCATGGCTTTGATCTGGGCCGCCGATCCCACACGGGATACCGAGATACCCACATTCAGCGCCGGTCGAATTCCCTGATAGAAAAGATCCGTCTCAAGAAAAATCTGACCATCGGTAATTGAAATGACATTGGTGGGAATATAGGCGGAGACGTCATTGGCCTGGGTTTCGACGATCGGTAAGGCTGTGAGTGAGCCCCCTCCATTGGCCTCATTCAATTTCGCCGCGCGCTCAAGAAGCCGGCTATGTAAATAAAACACATCACCGGGATAGGCCTCACGTCCCGGCGGGCGGCGCAATAAGAGCGACATCTGACGGTAGGCCACCGCATGCTTGGACAGATCATCGTAAATAATCAGCGCATGCATGCCGTTATCGCGGAAAAACTCGCCCATAGTACAACCCGCAAAGGGGGCCAAGTATTGCAACGGCGCCGGTTCCGATGCGGTCGCCGCCACGACAATGGAATAATCCATCGCACCATGATCTTCGAGCGTCTTGACAATCTGCGCCACACTAGAGCGCTTCTGGCCGATGGCAACATAGATACAATAAAGTTTGCGCGACTCATCACCCGTCGCATTGACTTCTCGCTGGTTGACGATGGCGTCGATAGCAACGGCGGTCTTGCCTGTTTGACGGTCACCAATAATGAGCTCGCGCTGACCGCGGCCGATGGGGATCAAAGCATCAATGGCTTTTAAACCCGTTTGCATTGGTTCGTGAACGGACTTACGGGGAATGATGCCCGGCGCTTTGACGTCAACACGGCGGCGCTCGGTCGCCTCAATGGGGCCCTTGCCGTCGATCGGATTGCCGAGCGCATCGACCACGCGGCCCAAAAGCCCTTTACCCACCGGGACATCGACGATGGAAGAGGTGCGCTTGACCGTATCGCCTTCCTTAATATATTGGTCGGAACCAAAGATCACGACGCCTACATTGTCGCTTTCCAGGTTGAGCGCCATGCCTTTAATGCCGTTGGGAAATTCGACCATTTCCCCGGCCTGAACGTTGTCCAGACCATAGACGCGGGCAATCCCGTCACCCACCGACAAAACCTGTCCAACCTCCGAGACCTCGGCTTCCGTACCGAAACCTTTAATTTGTTCTTTGAGAATCGAAGAAATTTCTGCGGCTTGGATCGTCATAGCCTTAAGCCTCTTTCATCGCGAGCTGAAGATTAGTTAGTTTGGTTGCAAGTGACGTATCGATCATCCGACTGCCGAGACGCACGACCAATCCGCCCAATAAATCACGATCGACTTCGGTGTCGATTTGTACGTCGCTGCCCACGGCCGCCTTCAAAGCTTGTTTGAGTTGCGCCAATTGCGGCTCGGTCAAGGCCCGGGCCGTGGTCACTTTGGCGGTTACCTCGCCACGATGCCGAGCCAACAATATACCAAAGGCGGATATCATATCGCGCAAGACGAAAAGACGACGATTGCGGATGACAACACCGACAAACTTTTTGGTTAGATCGCCACATTCGGCGCGCGTCATGATGGCCGCCATGGCATTGCCTTGGGTGTCACTATTAAAAATCGGAGAGCGCACAAGCCGACGCAGATCTTCGCTTTGATCCAGCATATCCATCAAATCCTGAAGGTCCTGGGCAACCGCATCAAGCTCATGGCTGTCCCGGGCCAAGTCAAACAGCGCTGTGGCGTAGCGGCCCTCTACGCCGGCAATAAGTGATATTTCGTCGGACACGTGAGTCTGTACTTTCGACCGGATTTCCTCGCAGCCGCCTCGGTGGCGTACCACTAAGTCGTTGATCCCAGAGATATTTTAGCAAATGAGGCGACGCTAGAACCGGGCGCCCCCACGACCGCGCGATTAGGTATCACAACCCCTGCCGCGTTGCAACAAGGCGGCCCCAGCTAAATCGCCGCACAGGCGCGCGCCTCGGCGGGTTACCGACGGCGCGTCACAGAAAGCTATAGGGATCAATATCGACGGCCAGGCGCACATTGTTTGGCGGCTTCACTTGAGCGAGCCAGGCCGACAAATAGGCCTGTAAATTGATTTGGCGCTCGGCTTTGACCAGTAATCGATGACGGTGCCGGCCGCGCAATAAGGCAAAGGGTGCGGGCGCCGGTCCGAGTACGCTGACCCCCTCGCTCACCGGTGCGGCCTTGGCCAGCGCCCGGCCTGTGGCCTCGACGGCGTGTGGGTCGCGGCTGGACAGGATGATGCTGGCGAGCCGGCCGAACGGCGGTAAGGCATAATCCTCGCGCGCGGCCGCCTCGGCGGCGAGGAACCCATCTCGGCCGCCGGCGATCAAGGCCGCCATGACCGGATGTTCCGGCATGAAGGTTTGCAGCAATACGCGGCCCGGTCGATTCTCCCGGCCGGCGCGGCCGGCGACCTGGCTGAGAAGTTGAAATGTGCGTTCGGCGGCGCGCAAATCACCGCCCGACAGGCCGAGATCCGCATCGACCACACCGACAAAAGTAAGCCGAGGGAAGTGATAACCTTTGGCGACAATCTGAGTGCCGATCAACAGGTCGATGTTGCCCGCGAGCATATCCTCGACGATCCGTTCGACCGCCGCCGGTCCCCGCACCGTGTCGCTCGACATGATAACGACGGTCGCATCGGGAAATAAATCGGCGGCTTCCTCCGCCACGCGCTCCACGCCGGGACCGCAACCGACCAAAGAATCCTCAGCACCACAGCCGGGACAAGTTTTTGGCTTGGCCATGGAAAAACCGGTGTGATGACACACCAGCCGGTTTTGCAAGCGATGTTCCACAAGCCAGGACGACGAATCCGGCGACTTCATGCGGTGACCGCATTTTCGGCATAAAGTCAGCGGCGCATAGCCCCGCCGGTTAAGAAACAACATACCCTGCTCGCCGGATTGCAAGGTTTTGCGTAACCCTTCAATAACACGCGGCGACAACCAGCGACCCCGCTCCGGCCCGTCCTGGCGCATATCGACGGCGTCGATCTGGGGCATGTTCGCCGGTCCGTGACGTTCCGGTAGGACCACATGCCGGTAACGCCCTTGCGCCACATTGACCACGGTTTCGAGAGACGGTGTCGCAGTGGACAGCACGACCGGAAAATGGCCGAGCGACCCGCGGACCACGGCCATGTCGCGCGCATGATAAATGACACCTTCTTCTTGTTTGAACGCCGGATCGTGTTCCTCATCGACCACGATAAGACCGAGATCGGGAAACGGCAAAAACAACGCCGAACGGGCGCCAACCAACACGGACACCTTGCCTTGCGCCACCATACGCCAGGTGCGCCGCCGCTCCTTCGATGTCAGCTCCGAATGCCACGCGGCCGGTCGGCAACCGAAGCGATCGGCAAATCGGTCGAGAAATTGAACCGTAAGAGCGATCTCCGGCAACAGAATAAGCGCCTGCTTGCCCTGCTTGAGGGCTGCCGCAACCGCTTCGAAATAGGTTTCGGTTTTGCCCGAACCGGGTACGCCGTCGAGCAAGACGGTTGAAAATTGCCGGGCGTCGACCGCTTCGATCAGATGGTGAGCGGCGGCGGCCTGAGCCGGCGACAGCTCAACGCCGCTAAAGGTCGGATCCGGCGTCGGGAACGGCCGATCGACCGGCCGGTCGACCGGACTGAGTGCGCCGGCCTGGGCCAATCCTTTGATCACGGCGCTGCCGGTGCCGGCCTCCTGGGCCAACTCAGCCGCGGTCCGCGGCAAATTATCGCGCAAAATATCGAGCACCCTTTGACGCGCCTTGGTCATGCGCGGCAGGGACGTGCCGCTCAACACATAGGCG
>SMVA01235360.1_pt1 | contig 10195 bp, 8 predicted proteins | sample 2456451 | NCBI WGS metagenome assembly SMVA01 (sample SAMN11095933, study PRJNA526329) | marine sediment metagenome | biome: Marine sediment; feature: Surficial sediment; material: Deep marine sediment; isolation source: Hadal surficial sediment | place: Pacific Ocean | collected 2014-05 | depth 0-1...
GCTGTTCCTATATAATATGTTTGCGCCTGATCTATTGGAATTTCAATGTCGGAAATCCGACCTCCAATATTTACAGGTCCGGTAAACTCCCAAAGTGCACCCCCAGAACTTTTCTGTTTCTTTTCCTTTTTCCACTGAATGGCTATGGAATAGGCATCGGTTTTTATTTCTCCCGTTGGATAAGCACGTTGCATAAACATAAAATCGTGAGGGGTCTTTATTTCTGAAATAACTTCAACTAAAGGATTATTAGTCTGCTGTGTACAGCCAATAATTGAAAAAACCACTAGTAAAGAAAGGGTAATAAATCGGTTCATAGCATTATTTTTTAATGCTATAAAGGTATTGAAAAATGTGCTTATTATTACTTATGAACAGGAATCTATTCAGAAAGGCTAAACCTATAAATAATCTTACCAATTTGCTTAGTTGGAGCTTTTTCATCTTTATTAAACCGTGTAGCCATTGCAGCCCTTTTTGCCGGTTCTAATAAACAAGGAGTATTATTTGTGGTTCCCTTTACACCTGCTCTGGCATTAATAACTTTACCGTTCCTGTCTACTTCAATGCTGACAACAACGATTCCTGCTTCGTTACAATCCTGCAGGTATCTTTCCTTATTTAGGGCCTTACGTCCGCCTAAAAGATAATTGCCATCACCGTCTAATCCTTTTCCTGTTCCGTAATAACTACTTGCATTGGGATCGCCGTTTGGGTCGCCTTTGTCTCCTGATCTTTTATCATTCCCCTCACCTCCTTTTGTGACACCATTATTTTTAGGACCATTTATTAAACTAGAAATTGCGTCTATAGTAGATCTATCGGGTTTGGGGTCAGGTTCTTTAATAATTTCTTTTTTGGGTTTATCATCTACCGGAGCTTCTTTATTTTCTTTTTTAATTTTTTCTTTTTTTATTACAGGGGCCTCCTCCATATCCTGAGTGACGACCTCTTCTTTTAATACGGTTTTAGACTGGACTTTAGATTCTGGTGTGGTTTGTTTAGGAGTAGACTTAATTTTCTTTATGGGTTGGATGTTTCCGTCACCAAAATCTGTCGTACCAAAATTAATAGCGATCCCATTTTCAGGAGGGGGATATATATAGCTTAGTCCTACATATAACAATAAAAATATTATTATTACATGTAAAATTACAGTAATAGCCATACTTTTTCTTTTATGTCTGGTGTTTAAAAAGCTCATAATTCTATGTAAAGTAGACCCTAATTTGGTTGTACTGCCAATATGACTTTAAAATTATTTTTATTTGCTATATCCATTACAAAAACAGCATCCTCGATAGGCACGCCCTTTTCGGCACGTAATATAATGGTTGGATTTTCTTTTCCTGCCAACACACTTTTTAATTCTTTTTCAATACTATATTCACTAACTCGCTCCTTGTTTACATAAAATGCACCGTTTTTAGTAATGCTTACAGATGCATTTTGCATATGGGTTGATTTTCCTTTTGCATTGGGTAAAATTAAATCTAATGCATCCGGAGTGACGGCTGGTGAAGTGAGCAAAAAGAAAACTAATAACAGAAAAACAATATCTGTCATAGAACTCATGCTAAAATCAGCACTTATTTTATTTCTTCCTCTTAAATTCATTGTGAGGGTTCATTTAACAGGTCTAAAAAGTCCACAGCGGTGGCTTCCATCTGGTGTACTATTTTATCGGTTTTTACGACCAAATGATTGTAACCCATATAAGCGATAATACCCACAATTAACCCAGCTACTGTAGTAGTCATTGCGGTGTAAATACCCTCGGCCAAACTACCCATTTCTGCCTGACCACTACTAGTTGCTAATTGATGAAATGCTAATACCATTCCAATTACAGTTCCTAAAAAGCCTATCATAGGTGCAGCTCCTGAAATTGTAGCAAGTATGCTTACATTTTTTTCTAGTTTGTAAACTTCCAATCTTCCTGCATTTTCTATGGCTGTGTTAATGTCTTCCAACGGACTTCCTATACGGGAAATCCCTTTTTCGGTAAGTCTTGAAACCGGAGTATTTTGCTGTGCGCATAGTACTTTTGCTGCCTGAATATTCCCATTTACCACACTATCCCTAATTTGGTTCATAAAATTACCATCAATATTGGTTGCAGCTTTAATAGTGAATAGCCTTTCAAAATAAATGTATATGGCAACAAACAAGAGTACAAATAGTACTCCAATTATAATTTGTCCTGCTACTCCACCCATTAAGAGTAATTCCATTATGGACAAGGTTTTTTCTTCGGGTATAAGATCTGGGTTTTGAGTTGCTTCATCTGCAACTTCCTGAATTAAATAGCTAATCATAGATTAAGATAGATTTTTTTAAAATAACGGGAATTGAATAAAGAAATTGTTATACGTGATGAAATATAACTCTTTCAAATAACAAAAATACTCCGGCTCCTGCTAAAAATCCTAATAATGCAAGCCAGGCTATTTTTCTAAGATACCAGATAAAGTCTATCCTTTCCATACCCATAGCTGCTACTCCGGCAGCAGACCCTATAATAAGCATGCTTCCTCCTGTTCCTGCTGAATAGGCGATAAAATGCCAGAGAACTGAGTCTGTGGGAGAATCATACATTCCTATAGATGCAGCAACCAAAGGAACATTGTCTATTATTGCAGATAGTACACCCAAAAGCATTACCACTATATCTTGATTGGGAATTGCGCCTTGTAACATTTCGGCTATATATCGTAAAGTCCCCACTTCTTCCCCATTAACAACACCAAATACCAAAGCCTCTAAACCAGCTACTGCCATCAGAATTCCCAGGAAGAAAAGAATACTTGAAATCTCAATACGGGAAAGGGCTTTATGAGTTGAATATAAATGTCGACGTTCTTGTGTAAAATCTTCTTCCGGATGGATATATTCTGAAACCAACCAAACCACACCTAGTGCAAACATCATCCCAATATATGGGGGTAAGTGTGTAAATGTTTTAAATATTGGAACAGAAACAATCATTCCCAATCCTAAGAAAAGCATGGTTTTACTGCTTAATAAACGTCCTGCCATTTTATCCTTGGTAGCATCTACATTAATGTCACCACGAAATACCTTTAATTTTGAGGCTATAAAAAATGGAATTATAAAACAAACTATTGAAGGTATACCAACGGTCTTTACTAATCCCATTGCAGTTACATTATCTGCAATCCAAAGCATCGTAGTAGTCACATCCCCAATAGGTGACCAGGCACCTCCCGCATTGGCAGCTATTACAACCATGGCTGTATACCAAAGGCGTTCATCTCTTCTATAAATAAGTTTTCTTAATAAGGTTACCAATACAATTGTAGCTGTTAGATTATCTATTATTGCTGAAAGTATAAACGCCAATATCCCAATAATCCACAAAAGTCTTTTCTTACTTTTTGTTTGTACAGCACTTTTTAATATCTCAAAACCACGATGTAAATCTATTATTTCAACAATGGTCATAGCCCCGATAAGGAAAATGAGGATTTCAGCCGTTTTTCCAAGATGATGAAGCAAAGTATTATTAAAGCCATGTTCGGCTGTTTCTCCTCCCGTAAGGAAATTAAACACACTCTCATGGGTGTCAATAATATTATACCACCCACTATGAAATCCTATAGCAAGAACACCCCAAATCAATGCGGACATAATAAGTGCCGGAACAGTTTTATCTAATTTTAATGGGTGTTCTAATGTTATGGACAAATACCCGATAACAAAAATTAAGATAATAATTGATTCCATACAAGGTTTTATTTAGGTATTATTTATTTTACTATAAGGAATAAATAACAATATACCCTAAATTATAATTTGTGAATATATAATGAAATATTTCAATTTACAAATGCCTGTTTCAATTAGAAATTATAATGTAAAAATATTACCCGAAGAATGGTCTTTATCCGCCCCGGTTACACTTGCTAAACAATTAATTGATCCCCGAAGTTTTAAAATTCCTAAAAGTCCAAAAATGAGTGCTTCCTTATATTCTATTATTTCTGAAGAAGGTATCTCTGCATCAATCTGAGAAAGTGATTTTAACCGATTGATCAAAAAGTCATTATATACACCTCCGCCGGTAATTAACACCGAAGCCCCTTTAGAAAATTGAGATGCCAACTGCATCGCTATATGTTCTGTAAAGGTGCGGAGTATATCTTTTAAAGAGTAACTGGAATCATCCAAAAATGAAAATATGTGTTCCTTTACCCACTCCAGGCCTAAAGATTTAGGAGGAATTTCGGAGTAAAAAGATAGTTTGTTTAGTTTCTGAAGTAATTCACTAATCAATTCCCCGGAACTTGCTATTCGCCCTCCTTCATCAAAAGGATTCCCGGTTTTTTCGGCATAATGATTTAATACAATATTGACAGGGCAAATATCGTAGGCAACTCTCTTTTTATTAAGCTCATACGAAATGTTAGCAAATCCCCCGAGGTTGAGACAATAATCGAATTTGCTAAAAAGAAGTCTATCACCTATGGGTACTAAAGGGGCCCCTTGTCCTCCCAATTGTACATCTTGGACCCTAAAATCGCAAACAACTCTTTGATTTATACTACGAGCTAAAATAGGTAAATTCCCAATTTGAAGTGTGATCCCATCTTTGGGTCGGTGCCAAATAGTATGACCATGACTACAAACAGCATCCAGGTTTTTTATATTTCTTTTTTTAATAAATTCGGATATTACTACCGCTAGATATTTGGTGTACTGAAGGTCAAAAATCTTTATTTTTTCTTCTGAATACGAAATAGCTTCCTTTAATAATACCTTCCAACTATTAGTGTAGGCAATGGTTTCAGAATTTATTATATCAAATCTCCAATTATCCTCGTCAGATATATTAAACTGTAATTCAGCAAGGTCGATTCCATCTAATGAAGTGCCCGACATAACACCTATAACTTTATAATCATTTTTAAGCATTTGTAAAAATAAGGTGTTTTATTGAAAATCTGCTATGAATAAAGTAACTTTGCATATCTTTTAATAGAAACTACAAATACCCTAATTCTATGGATTTTAGTCTTACCGAAGAACATTTAATGATACGTGATGCCGCTCGCGATTTTGCTAAAAACGAACTTCTTGCAGGCGTTATTGAACGGGACACCAAACAGGAATTTCCTGCTCGTCAGGTTAAGATAATGGGAGAATTAGGCTTCCTTGGTATGATGGTAGATCCTAAATATGGTGGAGGGGGTTTGGATACGATATCCTTCGTTTTAGCTATGGAAGAAATTTCGAAAATAGATGCTTCAGCTAGTGTAATTATGACCGTAAATAACTCTTTAGTGTGTTATGGGATACAAGAATATGGTTCCGAAGAACAAAAACAAAAATATCTTACAAAGCTTGCTACGGGAGAAAAATTAGGAGCCTTTTGTTTAAGTGAACCCGAAGCAGGAAGTGATGCTACTTCGCAAAAAACAACGGCAGTAGATAAGGGCGATCATTATATATTAAACGGAACAAAAAACTGGATAACCAATGGTAGTAATGCAGATTTACATCTTGTTTTTGCACAAACCAACAAGGAAAAAAAACATCGGGGAATCAATGTTTTTATCGTTGAAAAAGGTTGGAAGGGATTTGAAATTGGCCCTAAAGAAGATAAACTTGGAATTCGTGGAAGCGACACGCACTCCCTTATTTTTAACGATGTAAAAGTTCCAAAGGAAAATCGAATTGGTGAAAATGGTTTTGGGTTTAAGTTTGCTATGAAAACACTTAGCGGGGGACGAATAGGTATAGCAGCACAAGCATTAGGTATAGCTGGTGGAGCTTACGATCTTGCAAGAGAGTATTCAAAGGTACGCAAGGCATTTGGCACCGAAATTTGCAATCATCAAGCCATTGCTTTTAAATTAGCAGACATGCATACACAAATTGAAGCTGCCCGCCATCTGGTAATGAAAGCTGCCTGGGATAAAGACAAAGGCCATAATTACCTTGTAAGTAGTGCCATGGCAAAATTATATGCCTCACAAGTGGCTATGGATGTTACCGTGGAAGCTGTACAGATACACGGCGGTAATGGCTACGTGAAGGAATATCATGTAGAACGCTTTATGAGGGATGCTAAAATTACTCAGATTTACGAAGGAACTTCAGAAATTCAAAAAATTGTTATTTCCCGGGGCTTGTTGAGAGATTAATTTCATAAAGTATATAGTTTTTCAGAAAGGACCAATAAGAAGTTATTAGGGGTGCTTTAAAATAATTTTAGAATTCATTAATCTACCCTTTTTCATTTAAAATATTTTGTGTCATAACCCGAATGTAAAAATTTTACAATAAGAAATTCCAGACCAACCCAAATCTTATAACTGCATCCCGATATGGATACCCCGGAGCAGAAAAGTATTCATTTTTACTTGAAAACAACGAATTTATATGTTCAAACTTTAAATAAATACGGGTTTGACGTACCTTGGCATTAAAGAAAATATCCACTAAAGGAAATCCTCCTATTTCTTGATTATTTTGAACATAAAATTCTGCCAGGACAGGGTCATAGGCATTGATATTATACATTGTAAAATATTTAAAAGTAACTCCTGTCTGAAAAAATAATGCTTTTTTAAACAATTCGTTTTGATAGTATAAAGTATTTCGAGTTATAAATTGTGGTACATTAAAAACCTCCTCACCGCTCAAAGCGTTTTGATACATTATTGTATTTGCCAATGCAAACTTTCCATAACGAAACTCTTTTTCAAGCTTCACCTTTACATAATCCACCCGGTTTTTATACTGTTGTGGTGTTGGAGTAGAATCGTTTGTCTTAATGGTAAAATAGGTATAATCTTCAATCCCGGTATAGGTTACAGTTACATAGAAGAATTTTTTAGATTGTAGTTGAAATTGAAATTGTTGAGTTTTTACATTTTCAAAATTATTTTGCCAGTTATAATTTACATAATCACTTTGGTTTAGCAAGAAATTAAAATCGGGTGCTACCGAATGCACTTTAATATCGGCATTCACTTTATTTTCTTCATTGATTTCAAACGATATCCCAGCTGTTAAAAAATTAGCATCGAAATCTCCCGATATATTAATCGCGCCTTTACCATAAAGTTGAAATCCTCTATATTCTTTGTTATAGGAAGCTCCTGCCTGAACAAGGTTACCTTTCAATCGGTTAGTGATTCTACCATCGTCCAAAATCAACACAGAGTTATAACCGTAATTAAAATCGGTATATCCTATAAAAGCACTTAAATTTCCAATAATAGAATTCTCAAAACGAGCATATCCCTGAATATTGAAATCTTCTAATTTTCCTTTTGTCTCTAGATCTGAAGTACGGTAAGACTCGCCAAATCCCAAATAGGGACTGCTTTGTTTGTATTGGTAAAATTTATCTTCGTAACTAATTATATTACCAAGGGTAAGTAACGTTTGTGAGGTACTGTCTATTTTGGTTATAAGGTCATATTCCTGTTCTCCGTAAAACCGAAGCCCTTCCAGTTTATTTTCGGCGTCTTCAAAATTTACGTCCAATCGCCCCCGATCATCAAAATCGGAAACATCATTGATAAAAAGTAAAATCGAACTTTCTGTTAACCCGCCATTTTCTTCATTTAATATATCTTGTGCTGCTAGATGAGCTTTAATTCTGTAACGCTTATTTTTTGTAAAGTAATGTGTAGTAAATCTAAAATTTCCGGTACTTGTTAAACTATTTTGATATTGCCCCAGAGATCGTAATCCTTTGTAGGCTATAAAAAAATTAAACTGCTCTGATGTATTTATAGTAAATTGAGCATCTAATTGCTGACCTTGTTTAAAAGCGGTTTTATAGTATAACTTAGTTAATGGAGTGGGCACGCTAAAATATTTCATGTCTTCGATCTCCATATAATTAAAATGATGAGATTGTGCTAAAAACAAAGGTTTGAGATTAATCCTGTTAAAATCGTAAGCTAAAGAATTATAGGTTTGACCAACGTTTGAAAAAGGTAATAACTCAAAATTATCTCTTCTTAGATAATTAAATTTATACTCCTTTTGCATACTTAAAGTAGTATCCAAATAAGTAGTATCACGATCTGCCGAAATAATTTTATACAGGTCAATAGGAGGTTTGTCAGATATAGTTTTATCGTTTCCCGAATTTATTCTTTGTGAAAAAATAGATGTCGAAGCACATAAAAAAAGTAATAGTAATAAGGTTTTATTCATCTATTTTTGACTTTCAAAGCAAAGGTATACTTTTGAACGGAATTCAATAGTATTAATTTTATGCTGAAATTAAAAATCAACTCCCAATTAATGGAATGTGGCACCGATGAAGCCGGAAGAGGTTGTTTAGCCGGGCCTGTGACCGCAGCAGCTGTGATTTTACCAGATGATTTCAAAAATGAAATACTGACCGATTCCAAACTACTCACCGAAAAAAAAAGATTACTTCTTAAAGACATTATTGAAACCGAAGCTATTAGCTTTGGAGTCACCCATATTATGATGGATGAAATAGACAGGATTAATATTCTCAACGCTTCTATTCTTGGAATGCATCGCTCCATTGACACCCTGGAAAAAATGCCTCATTTTATCGCTATTGATGGTAATCGATTTAAACCTTATGGTAATATTCCTTTTGAATGTGTGGTTAAAGGTGACGGTAAATATCTACACATTGCAGCGGCATCCGTATTGGCCAAGACCCATCGTGATGAATTTATGGTAAAAATTCATGAGGAATTCCCAATGTATAACTGGAAACAAAACAAGGGCTATCCTACTAAAGAGCATAGAGAAGCTATACAAAAATATGGCATAACATCCTACCACAGAAAAAGTTTTAAACTTTTACCCGATCAGCTGAAATTTGTCTTTTAATATCCCCTTACCCGGAAATCCAAAAGCCTAATAACCAAAAAAACCGGATTGTTAAAAACCCGTAAATAACAAATTGATTTCTGTTTTAAAACTGAAGTATTGTATCTTACTTTTGTTCGTATGAAGGGTTTTCTTAAAAGAGTATTATTACTAATTTGTCTTTTTTTATTTTTGAACTGTGATAATTCAGTAATAAAATCGGGTGAACTTATAGATTTTATTCCTGAAAACACATCGGCCGTATTTAATATTTTGGATTTTGGATCCCTAGAAACCGATATCAGGAATAATGGTCTTTTTTCTGAATTTAAAGGCACAGGACCTTATACTTTTTTTTCTGAAAAAAGTCTCTTACACCACTTGCTAACCTCTGAAAGAAGCTTATTATGCATCAATTCTAATGAGATTACGGATTATACCTTCATCACAAAACAAACGACAAATTTATTTGAAATAGATTCATTACAAAACAAATCTATTGAAACACTATCCTATAACAATTATACGCTACAAAAGATTTCGGTTGAAGGAAAACAGGTTTTTTCGGTAATAAAAGATAGTGTGTTCATCCTTTCCTCCTCATTGCAAATAATAAAAAATATCCTGGCAGGAAAGGTTGAAAAAGATCCTGTTTTTTTAAAAGTTTACAGTTTAAAAAACACCGCAGAACTCTCAACAATAATCAATACCAGAAATATTAGGCTTAACGATTCGCTTAAGATCAATTTTGCATCCTGGGCAGTATTAGATGTAAAAGTGTTACCCGATATGCTTACTGCTACGGGTGTTGTTTTACCAAAAGATAAAGCACCTCAGCTACTTTCTGTTTTTGAGGGTCTGGTGCCCCAACAAAACAATATTGCCAAAGTGACCCCATTAGATGCATTGAGTGTTGTTTCTTTTACGTTTAATGACATTGAAATTTTTCAAAAAAATATACAACGATTTCGAGAAACTAAAAACCCTGCAACTGTAGAAACCGGATTGTTTGAATCGGTTATTGAAGTTGGAAGCTTAGAATTTTCTCAGGGAAAAGCAATTGTACTAAAAAGTATCGATCCCTCACTTACCAACGAAGCACTAACGGAATATATCACACAGAAAGATTCCTTTAAACAAATTATTCTGAATGAATTTAATGAACCTGATTTGTTCACAAATGTATTTGCTCCCTTACTAGATTATAGTTTACCAAAATATGCATTCCAACTAGGTGATTTCTTTGTTTTTTCTGAAAATGAAACCATAGCTCATAACATTATTACTGCTTATTTGAATAATAATTGTCTCGCTCAGAGCACATATTTTAAGGACTCCGCATCGCAATTGAGCAGCA
>SMVA01135404.1_pt1 | contig 10194 bp, 8 predicted proteins | sample 2456451 | NCBI WGS metagenome assembly SMVA01 (sample SAMN11095933, study PRJNA526329) | marine sediment metagenome | biome: Marine sediment; feature: Surficial sediment; material: Deep marine sediment; isolation source: Hadal surficial sediment | place: Pacific Ocean | collected 2014-05 | depth 0-1...
CGCCGCGCTTGCCAGCCCCAGGAAACAGGCGGGCTCGCGACGCAATAGAGACCAGTCGTCGGATTCGATGATGCGCACGAGATGAGTAATATTCACGCGTATCGCATCGATGTAGGGATTCTGGCCGTCATAGAGAGCCTCGGCGTAGCGGTACACGCGATTGAATTTGGAATTCAAACGCTCGCGCATGACCTGCTGATAAAACACGGGTGTCTTCTTCAATAGGTCTTTGCCCGATTTGTAGCGCACCATGTATTTGCCGGGCGTCGCGTGTTCGACGGCAACCCCGCCCACAACGAATTCATTGTAAAGCCGATCGCGGCACTTCTCGAGATAACAGCGGTCAGCCATCTGGGCGATCATGTCAGCGGTGCCTATCAGGTGACCGCAAATAATATCGCGCGGATCGTCAAGCTCGATCTTGTCGAGATCGAGCTCATAACCCGTAAAATGTACGATCATGCTGCTGACGCCAACGTCATGGGCCAGGCCCAGTTCAGGCAGGTAACGGCGCAAGAAGTCGGCGCTGCGCGATACATGGTAGAGCGTAAATTCAGCACCGTTCGAAAAATTTTCGTCGCGAACCTCGTGGCGAATATATCCTGAGTCGTGAAACAGTGAGGTGATTATGGCCATCTGCGCGCGGGCAGCGCCGAGGCGATCACGGGGTTCCACACTGCGCTCATATCCCGCGACGAGCCGGGCAAGCGCCAGCGTCATGTCCAGCGTGTGTTGTCGATCGTGATAGGTTGTGTCACAACCTTTGTATCCCGGATAGCGACCGGTGAAGAGGCGGTCAAAGTCGTAAAATGCGAGCCATAACTTGTCGAACGACATGCCCGGAAACGTTATTGCACAAAGATCCTGCACAGCATCGCGCACTGCAACAGTATTGCTAACCTGCACAGTGTCCGTTACGTCATAATCGTTACGGCGATCCTGAGACATGACCTTCCGTTCTTTTTTCTTGCCATCATACACGGCAGTAGCAGACTCCTTAAGCGAGAATCCTGGCATTATGTTACATCGTTGCCGTGCTGCGCGCGCCGCTAATCGGCGAATTCCGCGACCACCGGCGCGTGATCGGAGGGACGCTCCCACGCGCGTGGCTCTTTGTCGACGTAACAGGCCGTCCAATGTTCGGTCATTGCGGCGCTGCTCAGTATGAGGTCAATGCGCAATCCCGCGTTGCGGCGAAATCCGGCGGCGCGATAATCCCACCAGCTGAACGTTTTCTCCGGCTGATCAAATTTGCGGAACACGTCGGTCAGGCCCAGGTCCAGCAGGTCTGCCAGCGCCTTGCGCTCCGGCGGGCTGCAAAGAATTGCCTCGCCCCACTTCACCGGGTCGTGTACGTCTGCGTCTGCGGGTGCAATATTGAAGTCTCCGAGCACCACGAGCTTCTCGTGTCTGCGTAGTTCCATTTCGAGGAATTTGTGCAATGCGGTGAGCCAGCCGAGTTTGTACGCATATTTTTCAGAGCCAACTTCGGACCCGTTCGGGATATACAGATCAACTATGCGAACATCGCCAACCGTGCTTGCCAGCACGCGCCGCTGCGGATCATCGAGGTCCGGGAAGTCCATTATCGGATCCATTGGCGGAAGCTTGCTGATAACAGCCACCCCGTTGTACGTTTTCTGTCCACTTGCGATGGAGTGGTAACCAAGCGCCTTGAGTTCGTCTACCGGAAATTTTTCGGTGACCTGTTTGAGTTCCTGTAACACCAGTACGTCGGGCTCGTGGATCTGTAGCCACTCAGTAACGTGCGGTTGGCGAACGTTCATTGAGTTGACGTTCCACGTTGCTATTTTCACTTTTTGTGAATTCCATTCTGGCGCAACAGCGCGTCGATTGTCGGCTTGCGGCCACGAAAGGCAATATAAGCCTGCATAATGTCGCGGCTGCCACCGATCTCGAGTATCTCCTTGCGAAAGCGATGCGCGGTCGCCTGGTCGAAGATGCCGGCCTCTTCGAAAGCGGAGAACGCGTCGGCGGCCAGTACCTCGGCCCATTTGTAGCTGTAATATCCTGCCGCGTAACCGCCGGCAAATATGTGCGAAAAACTATGCGGCATGCGGTTGTAATCCGGATGATGCAGCATAGAAACTTCCTCTCGCACCTCTTCGAGCGTCTCAAGGGCGCGCGCCGGTTTGTCCGGGTTAAATTCCGTGTGAAGTCGAAAATCGAAAAGACCGAACTCGATCTGGCGCAGCATCGCGAGCCCGGCGCCCGCATGACGGCTCTGGTCGAGTTTTTCGAAAAGTGCCAGCGGCAACGGCGCGCCGGTCTCGGGGTGACCCGAACACCGCTTGAGCACGTCATAGCTCCAGGCAAAGTTTTCCATGAACTGACTGGGTAGTTCGACTGCGTCCCATGGAACACCGTTTATGCCTGCAATGCTCGGCAGGTCGATGCGTGTCAACAGGTGGTGCAACATGTGGCCGAATTCGTGAAATAAAGTAACCACATCGTCGTGAGCCAGTAACGAAATTCCAGCATCGTCCGGCGGCGGGAAATTGCAGACGAGATAGCCGACCGGTAATGTGGCAGCGCCGTTGAGGTTTTGGCGGCTGACGCATTCGTCGATCCAAGCGCCGTTGCGTTTTCCGTGGCGCGCAAAAAGGTCCATGTAGAAGCCACCCAGCAGATCACCACTGGCGTCCTCGATCGAGAAATAACGCACGTCTTCGTGCCACGCGGCGACGTCATCCTGTTTGACCAGTCGCACACCATAGAGTCGCGCAGCCAAATCAAACAGACCATCAATGACGGTAGTGGCGGGAAAATATTCGCGTAGTTCCTCATTCGATACTGAATACTTCGCTTGCTTGAACTTCTCGAGCCAAAACGCGACGTCCCAGGGTGCGAGTTCCGTACCCGCGAAAAGCGTCAATTCGGCGAGCTCCTGCTGCGCGGCGTCGCGAGAATGCTGAGCAAGCGTACGCAGGAAGCCGATCACCTCGTCCGTGGAGTCGGCCATTTTCGTGGCGAGGGAATAGTCGGCGTAGGTCTCGAAGCCGACAAGTTTTGCGACCTCATGGCGCAGCGCGAGGATCTTTTGAATATTGGCACTGTTGTCCCATTCCGCGTCATCACCCTGATCCGAGGCTCGCGTCACCCAGGCCCGATAAAACTTCTCTCGCAACTGGCGGTCATGCGCAAGCGTCAATATTGCGTCATAGGTCGGATAGTCGAGCGACAACAGCCAACCCTCCTTGTCCTTGCGCCGCGCATCTTCCGAGGCCCTGTCCATCACTTGCTTCGGTAAACCAGCTAGAACATCGGCTTCCGAAACATGCATGGACCAGTCGTCAGACGCGTCCTGAATGTTGTGCTCAAAGCTGGCCTGGGTTGCTGCCAGTTCCTGCATGATTGTCTTGAAGCGATCCTTGTCGACTTTCTTGAGGTCGACGCCAGCAAGGTGAAAATCTCGCAGGGCGTGCTCAACTGCACTGCGATCAGCCTCGCTGGCGTTGGCAGTGAAAGACTTGCCGACGTGGGCGTAGGCGCGTTGCAGCCGCGTGTTCTGTGATATTTCGGTGCCATGATCGGTCAGTAGTGGCAGCGCTTGTTTGTAAGCCTCACGCCAGTCTTGTGATCCAAGTACACTTTGCAAATGATTAATGGGTGACCATACTCGACCGAGTTCGTGTTCCATCTGCTCAACCGGAACAACGAGCGAGTCGAAATTCGGCTCGTCATTCGCATCGAGAAGCGCGGCGAGTTGTGTTCGATGGGTGTCGATCAGTTGCTTGATGGCCGGCAAGACATGTTCTGGTGTGATCTCGCCAAATCGAGGTAGCGAAGTGGTATCGAGCAAAGGGTTTGTCATGAGACATATTGTGGCACACAGCAACAATACATGGAGAAAGAAGTGACAGAACGGTATGACCTGTTGGTCATCGGTGGCGGTAGTGGCGGAATTGCGCACGCACAGCGAGCGGCCGAGTACGGTGCCAAGGCAGCGGTTGTTGAATGGGGGCCGCTCGGCGGTACCTGCGTTAATGTGGGTTGCGTGCCAAAGAAAGTCATGTGGTACGCAGCGCAACAGGCGCATCAATTTCATCATGCCGCCGATTACGGCTTCGAGCTCGCGGTAAGCGGCCACGACTGGGGCGCGCTCAAAGTGCGTCGCGATGCATACATAAAGCGCCTAAATGATATCTACGCCAGCAACTTGGACCGGCACGATGTGACCCACATCGCCGGCCCGGCGCGTTTCGTGGACGCGAATACTGTCGAAGTGAACGGCCAGGAGTATGCGGCAGAACGAATGGTCATTGCATCGGGTGGCAGGCCCGTCGTGCCCGATATTCCGGGTGCCGAGCTGGGAATCACTTCCGACGGATTCTTTGCGCTCGAACAGCGGCCGCAACGTGTCTTGATCGCCGGCAGCGGCTATGTCGCGGTTGAGCTTGCAGGGGTGTTTAACGCTCTCGGTAGCGAAACACAGATCGCCGTTCGCAAAGATGGTTTGTTGCGCAGCTTCGATATCATGCTGGGCACTGGTTTAGTGGCAGCCATGCGCGACAGTGGTATTGCGCTGCATACAGGGGTAATTCCTGCGGCCCTTGAAGAGGCAGATGACGGCTTGCTTCTGAGTTCCGCGGATGGTCGTACTTTTGGTCCGGTCGACTGCGTCCTGTGGGCGGTCGGGCGTGTTCCGAATACCGAGGCGCTGGATGTGCACAATGCGGGTGTGATGCTGGACGATTGCGGCTTCGTCGCGACGGATGATCTGCAACAGACGAATGTCCCACATATTCACGCGCTCGGAGACGTAACGGGTCGGGTCGCACTGACGCCTGTTGCCATCGCTGCCGGTCGTCGGCTTGCTGACCGGCTCTACGGTGGCATGGAAGGTCGGCAGCTTGACTACGACTTGATACCAACCGTTATTTTCTGCCACCCAACCATAGGCACGATTGGCATGACGGAAAAGGAAGCGAGGGCAGAGTACGGAGATGAGGTCAAGGTCTACTCCTCCGAATTCACCGCGATGTACTACGCGTTGGGCGATACCAAGCGGCGTTCGTCCATGAAGCTGATTACAGCGGGCGATGAGGAGCGTGTTGTCGGTTGTCATATCATTGGCGAGGGCGCCGATGAGATGCTGCAGGGCTTTGCCGTAGCAATGCGTATGGGTGCGACCAAAAAGGACTTCGACGACACCGTCGCGATTCACCCGACGAGCGCCGAAGAACTCGTTACTATGCGGCGATAGACATTTGCCTGAGTACCGGAGCGGTATCGGGACGTACGCCTCTCCAGATAGTGAACGACTCGGCTGCCTGCTCGACCAGCATGCCCCAGCCCATCACCGATCGCGCAGCACCATTTTCGCGAGCCCACTTGCTGAAAGGTGTCGGTTTCAGCCCGTAGGAAAGGTCATAGCAAAAAGTCGTAGCTGATATCGCCGCAGCCGGGTAGGGCGGAGACTCTCCCCGGAGGCCGGCCGAGGTGGCGTTGATGACCAGGTCGTAAGGTTCGGATACCGGAACGACCCTGAATCGCGACGCGGATACCGGTCCTGAACGCGAGAACTTGTCCGCGAGCGCTTTGGCCTTGCCGAGGCTTCTGTTCGCGATGCACACTGAAGAGGGCTGCATTTCAAGCAGCGGACCAATGATGCCGCGTGTTGCTCCGCCCGCCCCAAGAATGAGAATGTTGGCTCCTTCAAGTACAAGCCCGAGATTGACTGCGAGGTCACGCAACAGGCCGATGCCGTCGGTGTTGTCGCCTATGATTTTGCCGTCTTGAAACGCCAATGTATTGACGGCGCCCGCGGTCGCGGCGCGCTCGCTCATCTGGTCAACCAGTCGCGTGACTTCTCCTTTGTGAGGTACCGTAATATTCAGTCCCTTGCCGCCGGTGCGCTGAAACTGGCGCACAGCTGCTTCGAGTTTCTCGGGAGCGACCTGCAATAATTCGTACTGGAGTTTCTGTCCTGTCTGCAGAGCAAACAATTTGTGAATCAGGGGGGAGCGGCTGTGGGATACGGGGTAGCCCATTACGCCGTACCGATCAGTCGCGGTGGAGTCCCTTGTTGTTTCGTTCGCCAAGCGCTTATTCCTGGAGCCAGCGTGCGACGTCAATTGCGTAGTACGTCAATATTGCGCTTGCGCCCGCTCGTTTCATACCCAGCAGTGATTCCAGCACCGTCGAACGCTCATCGAGCCAGCCATTTTCGGCGGCCGCCTTGAGCATCGCATATTCTCCGCTGACCTGATAAGCGAAGACCGGAATTCGGTAGGTCTCTCTGACCCGCTGCACGATATCGAGGTACGGCATCGCAGGCTTGACCATGACAATGTCAGCGCCCTCATCAATATCCAATCCAACCTCACGTACGGCCTCGTCCGAGTTCGCAGGCGCTAACTGGTAGGTCGACTTGTCGCCCCCATCGAGATTCGCGGCGGAGCCAATCGCATCACGAAAAGGGCCATAGAAGGCCGACGCGAATTTCGCCGCATATGCGAGTATTAGCGTGTTGATGTGACCGTCCTGTTCGAGCGCAGTACGCATGGCGCCGACGCGGCCATCCATCATGTCGGAGGGCGCTACGATATCGGCCCCGGCCGCTGCGTGCGATAAAGTCTGGCGCACCAGCATGGCGACGGTCTCGTCATTGAGCACGTAGCCACTGTCGTCAATGATGCCGTCCTGGCCGTGCGTCGTGTACGGATCCAGGGCCACGTCGGTGATGATCGCGAGCTCCGGTAATTCGTCCTTGATGGCTTTGATGGTACGCTGAACCAGACCATCGGGATTCGCACACTCGGCACCGTCAGCTGTCTTGACGTCGTTGCCTATGACCGGGAATAACGCGACAGCGGGTATGCCGAGGTCACGAGCCGTGGTCAGCCTGGCAAGCAATCTGTCAACGCTATAGCGATCGACACCAGGCATGGACGGGACCGATTCGGTCCTGCCTTTGCCCTCGAGCACGAAAACCGGGTATATAAGATCATCGCTGCATAGCCCGGCCGCGGCGACAAGGCGTCGCAGCGCTGGGGTGCGGCGACTACGGCGTAGGCGAACTTTCGGGAACTGACCGGGGTTCAATGCACTCATAGCTATTCAGAATATCAATTGGCAGTGGTTATTTTCCCTGTATTCAGGGCACGTTTCCACGCTTTGTGTCAGTTTTAGTCTGATCTGGTAATAAAAACTATAGGGTACGGGTCATCTCGTATGAACGGTAGCAACGCTGTAAGCAGCAGAAGGCGGAGATTCGACCAGATCGTGGCCGTTTTCCATCAGGATATGTACCGCTATGCCGCGTGGTTGTGCCGCGACAAATCCGTCGCGGAGGATGTGGTACAGGAAGCGTTACTGCGCGCCTGGAAGTCACTGGACGCATTGCGCGACGAAGCGGCGGCGAAGCAGTGGTTGTTGACGATCGTGCGCAGAGAGATCGCACGCCACTACGAGCGGCGTCGCCTGGAAACGGTCGATATCGACAATTTGACGGCGTCACAGTCAGCAATGCTGGCTGAGGCACCAAACGAAGAGCTCAGTGACTTGAGAGAATCGATTTACGAGCTCGACAGCGATTATCGCGAACCGCTGGTTCTGCAGGTCATTATGGGCTACAGCACCAACGAAATCGCAGAGCTGCTGGGTCTGAAGCAGGGCGCAGTATTGACGCGCCTGCATAGGGCGCGATTGCAGCTCAAAGAAAATGTGGCTGATGAGATGTGCTCATGAGCCGGGAAACTGAAACGATGAATTGCGAGCAGTACAGAGAGGCGATCAGCGCGGAGCCGGCCTTCGATGGTGGCACCGAGCACCTATCGGCGTGTGTCGATTGCCAGACCTTCCGCACGGAAATCCGGGCATTGGATGTCCGGATCGAGAGTGCATTGCTGGTCGACGTGCCGGAATTGAAAATGCCAGAGCTGCCCGATATCGAGACCGTCGCGGCAAGCGATAACGTCGTGCCGCTGGCGTCGCGCCGCTCGTTTTCGAAACCCGTCTGGTTGGCGCTGGCAGCGACAGTGTTACTCGCAGCGCTAATCGGGATTCGCCTGCCGGATTTCGGCACATCGTACGCCTCACTTGAAGAACAGGTACTGGCCCATGTTGACCGCGAGCCGGGAGCGTTTCGTGTGACCAGCACCCCGGTTTCGGATAGCCGTCTTGCGAAAGCGGTACCGGCCCACATAGCAGCATTGAATCACGATGTGGGAATGATCACCTATGCTCAAAGCTGCAGCATTAATGGCTACCCGGTTCCGCACCTGGTCATCCAGGGTGAACGTGGCCCAATCACTATTCTGCTGATGCCGAATGAATCGGTGTCTGAGGCACGGACGTTCGAGGGTGAAAATGTTCACGGTGTCATTTTGCCCGTGGGCAGCGGTAGCATTGCAATCATCGGCAACCGCGAAGAGCAACTCGATCGCGTCACCAAAAAAATGCTTGATTCAGTCAACTGGAGCACTTGAAGGCCTCATAGTTGAGAAACGAACGCCCGGTCTTGGGCAAAATCCTGTAGGAGAGAGAGATGTCAGAGAAGAAAATTTTGAAACCCGTAGCACTGGCTGTAGGTGCTGTACTGGCTGGGTCGTTCGCAATCGGTGGCGCTGTCAACGCGGAAACAATTGAGAATCCGTTCTCGATGTCGACACTGAGTGCAGGCTACATGCTTGGCGAAGGCGAAGGTTCATGCGGTGGCGATAAGGAAGGCAAAAAAGACGCTGAAGGCAGCTGCGGCGAAGGTTCCTGCGGCGGTGACAAAGAAGGCGAAGGTCACGACAAAGACAGTGAAGGTTCCTGCGGTGGCGACAAGGATGCAGAAGGTTCTTGCGGTGGCGACAAGGCCGACGAAGGATCTTGTGGTGGCGACAAAGACAAGGACGCTGAAGAGGAAGAATAGGCGGACACGAAGTTTCGCAAGAAAGCCCGCGCATGCGCGGGCTTTCTTGTATGAGTTGGCGTTTGCTTTCGGGTGCACACCGGGCGCTCGCAACCTGGAATTCTCGTCGGCTTGATTTGAGTGTCTGCTTTGCTCAGGAGCGGACGGTCAACCGTTGATTATTCTGGTGGCTTGACCTCAAACTCAATCGGTGCCAGTTGCTTTGGCGATCTACCAAGTTTCTCAAGAAATTGTACCCAGCGTGGGTCACTATGGATATTGGCAAACATAGGCATATTTGCGATTTGAGATAGGCCCGGGTCCCTGTACTTCTCCGCCTTATCCAGCCACTCGAAAGCACGATCCGCCTCGCCACGAAATGCCAGCGTAAATGCAATGTTGTAAGCTGCTGTTTGTTCTGATGTTTCAATCGCTTTGGCCAGCGCTGCATCTGACTCGGCCGTCTGGCCCACAGCATGGTGCGCAATAATGAGGCCGATCTCACGCCAACTATTGTCGTCCTGCTGTATTGCCGCTAGTGCGGCGTCAGGTTCCGCTTTAAGAAGCAGCGCGATACCCGTCAGTTGATGGGTGCCCAGCATTCCCGGACTCAACGCCAACGCGGTGCGGAAGGACCGGATGGCGTCGTCCGGACGCCCGGCAAACAAATAGGAAATGCCCAAACGTCGATGACATTTGACGTTCAACGGATCGCGAGCAAGTACGTATTCCTGAAGTGCGATACCTTGATCCAGTCGGCCGAGAGACACGGCCAGCGAAGCAGCATCGTCGAGTATTTCAAGATCTGTCGCGTCCAGTGCGAGCGCGCGCCCGAAGTGCTGAGCCGCTGCCGCTAGGTCTCCGTCGTAGTTGTTTGCTATCCAGCCGAGACGGGCATGGCCCTTCGCAAAGTCAGAGTCAATTGCCAGCGTATTATTCGCAGCTTCACGAGCTAAGGAGTAGCCCTCGTTGATGGGCCGCAGGCCCCTATCTGTCTGGTCGCAATACACTGTAGCAACGCCGTCCCAAGCGGCGACGTACGCCGGATCGATGGCTAATACCTGCTTATACATCGCGATGGATTGCACGAATGCTTCGGCAGTTCCCTGGCGACCTAGGTGCCGGGCTTGCAAGAATAAGGCGTAAGCCTCTGGATCGGTTTCCTTGACTACTGGCACGACGCTAAGCAGCTTGATTTTGAGCTGCACCACCACTTTGGCAGCAATCTCGTCCTGGATAGCAAAGACATCATCAAGCGTACGGTCAAATGTCTCAGACCATAGGTGATAGCCATTCTCGGCCTGAATCAATTGAGAGGTGATGCGCACCCG
>SMVA01426411.1_pt1 | contig 10194 bp, 8 predicted proteins | sample 2456451 | NCBI WGS metagenome assembly SMVA01 (sample SAMN11095933, study PRJNA526329) | marine sediment metagenome | biome: Marine sediment; feature: Surficial sediment; material: Deep marine sediment; isolation source: Hadal surficial sediment | place: Pacific Ocean | collected 2014-05 | depth 0-1...
AATCTGTTCCGGGCAGTTGATGGTTTTCGAGATCGAACTATCGATATAACGCTGCGCGGTGGCCTGCATGGAAAGGTGGTCGATCGGCGAAAGTTTCTGGGAATCGACGAAATAATCCGGCAAGTCCGGGTCCCCGAAGGTCTGGCGGTACAGCCGGTAGGCGTGATCGATGACTTCTTCGGAGTGCGTGTCGCCGTCGGGCGTCAAAATATTGCGGCGATGGGTGAAGCTGAACACCGGCTCGATGCCGGACGACACGTTGTCGGCCAGCAGCGAGATGGTGCCGGTGGGCGCCACCGTGGTCAGCAGGCCGTTGCGGATGCCCTTGGCGCGGATGCCGGCGCGCAGGTCGTCGTCCAGGTCCGCGACGGTTTCGCCGGCCAGATAGGGCTCGGCGTCGAACAAGGGAAACGCGCCTTTTTCCGCCGCCAGTTCGATCGAGGCCGCGTAGGCGGCGCGGCGCAACCGATCCATCCAGGTCTCGACCAGCGCCAGCGCGTCGCGCCCGCCGTAGCGCGCGCGGCACAGGATCAGCGCGTCGGCCAGGCCGGTCACGCCCAGCCCGATGCGCCGCTTGGCGCGCGCTTCGGCGGCCTGCTCCGGCAAGGGGTAATGGGACACGTCGATGGCGTTATCCAGCATGCGAACGGCGGTCCGCGCGGTCCGCTCAAGCCGTTCCAAATCGAGCGCCGCATCGGGCTGGAACGGCCGTCTCACCAAGGCAGCCAGATTGACGGAGCCCAGCAGGCAAGCCCCATAGGGTGGCAGCATTTGTTCGCCGCATGGATTGCTCGTGTAGATCGTTTCGCAGTAGCGCAGATTGTTGCGTTGGTTGACGCGGTCGATGAAGATCACGCCGGGCTCGGCGTATTCGTACGTCGCGCGCATGATGCGGTCCCATAGCTCGCGCGCGCGCACGGTCTTGTAGGTGACGCCGGCGAAGGCCAGCTCCCACGGACGGTCTTCCTTGATCGCGTCCATGAAGGCGTCGCTCACCAGGACCGACAGGTTGAACATGCGCAAGGCGCCGGGTTCGCGCTTGGCGTCGATGAAGGCCTCGATGTCGGGGTGGTCGCAGCGCAAGGTGCCCATCATGGCGCCGCGCCGGTAGCCGGCGCTCATGATGGTGCGGCACATGGCGTCCCACACGTTCATGAACGAGATCGGACCGGAAGCGTCGGCGCCGACCCCTTTCACCGGCGCGCCGCGCGGGCGCAGGGTCGAGAAATCGTGGCCGATGCCGCCGCCCTTTTGCATGGTCAGGGCGGCTTCCTTGAGGTTCTCGAAAATCCCGGCCATGTCGTCGGCGATCGCGCCCATGACGAAGCAGTTGCACAGCGTCACGTCGCGCTCCGCCCCGGCGCCGGCCAAAATGCGCCCGGCGGGAAGAAACGCGAAGCCGTCGAGGACCGCGTGGAACCGCTCGGCCCACGCCTCCGGCTCGTCTTCCGGCGCCGCCAGGGCGCGCGCGACGCGCCGCCAGGTGTCCTCGACGGTCTTGTCGAGCACATGGCCGTCCGGCCCCTTGAGGCGGTATTTCATGTCCCATATGCGCTGGGAAATCGGCGCCAGAGAGGTGTTCATCGCCACGGCCATAGCCGCCACGCCACCCGAGGGCGCGGCCAAAATAGGTTAGAAAATCAACGCTACCGCCCGACTCTATGACTCCCGCGCCGGGCGGTCAAGGAAATGTTCACTTTATGTTCTGAACGAAGAGGGCACCAATAGACCGTTTCAAGATCGACTGGGCGCGGCCACCCCCCTCACCCTTCCCTCTCCCCCCAAATGGGGGGAGAGGGTTGCGCAGGCTTGGCGAGGCCGAAGGCCGAGCCTTAGCCGAAGCTGGGTGAGGGGGGAGAATCGGTCCGACTGGAAACGTTCTACCCGTTCACGCCGGGCTGGTACCAGGCGGTGATTTCCGCGGCGGATTGGCGCCAGCCGTCGATTGAATTGGCATCGGCGACCTCGAAGGCATCGAACCCGCAGCGCAGCATGAACTGGTATTGATCGCGCAGCACGTCGCCGACGGCGCGGAGCTCGCCCGTGTAGCCGTGGCGTTCGCGCAGCAGCCGAGCATATGTGAAGGCGCGGCCGTCGGCGAATTTGGGGAACTCCAGCGCGACGAGATCGAAGCGCGCCAGGTCGTCGGCGATCAGGGCCGGCGGTTGATCGGCCTTGAGACGGATGCCGAGCGGGCCGTTGTAGCGCGCCAGCGCCGCCCCATCGGCTTGCCAGCGCTCCAGGCTGATGACGGGATGATCGGTCTCGCCGAGGTCGGCCGCGTCATCGAGTGGCGTCCACGGGTCGTCGGCGAGGACGCCGTCCTTAATGAGCGCCATAAAGGGCCTCCTTGAACGGCGCTTTCCCGGCGCGGCGGTAGGTCTCAATGAAGCTTTCGCCGTCGCGCCGGTTCGACAGGTAGGTCTCGACGATGGTCTCGATGGCGTCGGTGACCGCCTCGTAGGTAAAGGCGGGACCGACGATCTCGCCCAGCGCGGCGTTCTCGTCGGCGCTGCCGCCCAGGGTGATCTGGTAGTATTCCTCGCCTTTCTTGTCGACGCCGAGAATGCCGATATGGCCGACATGGTGATGGGCGCAGGCGTTGATGCAGCCGGAAATCTTGATGTTGAGTTCGCCGATGTCGTGCTGGCGGGACAGATCGGCGAAGCGTTGGGTGATGCGCTGGGCGACGGGTATCGAGCGCGCGTTGGCCAGGTTGCAATAATCCAGGCCGGGGCAGGCGATGATGTCGGAGATCAGGCCGATATTGGGCGTCGCCAAGTCGGCCTCGCCAAGGGCGCGCCACAGGTCGTAAACGTCGCCCAGGCGCACGTCGGCCAGCACCAGGTTCTGTTCCAGGGTGACGCGGATTTCGCCGAAACTGTAGCGATCCGCCAGATCGGCCACCGCGTCCATCTGTTCGGCGGTCGCGTCGCCGGGAACGCCGCCCTCGGGCTTGAGCGAGATGTAGACGATCGTGTAGCCCGGCTGCTTGTGGGCGGCCAGGTTGGCGCGGCACCAGCGCGCGAAATCCCGGTCCTCGAAGCGCTTGGCCTCGAAACCCGTGTCAGTGGCGTCTCGCGTCTCGTAGGGCGGCGGCGCGAAATGGGACTCGATGCGCGCGATCTCGGCCTCCGGCAAGGCCAGGGCACCGTGGCGGATCTGTTCCCACTCCTCCTCGACCAACTTGGCGAATTTTTCCGCGCCCAGGCTCTTCACCAGGATCTTGATGCGCGCCTTGTACATGTTGTCGCGCCGGCCGAGCTGGTTGTAGACGCGCAGGATCGCCTCGACATAGGACAGCAGGTCGCGCTTGGCCAAAAAGTCGCGGATCGTCACGGCGAGGATCGGCGTGCGGCCCTGGCCGCCGCCCACCAGCACCCGGAAGCCCGTCTCCCCGGCCGCGTCGCGGCGTATTTCAAGGCCGATGTCGTGCACCTTGATGGCGGCGCGGTCGCGCGGCGCGCCGGTCACCGCGATCTTGAACTTGCGCGGCAGGAACGAGAATTCCGGGTGCAGGGTCGACCACTGGCGCAGGATCTCGGCAGGGACGCGCGGATCCTCGATCTCGTCGGCGGCGACGCCGGCCAGGGGATCGGCGGTGACGTTGCGGATGTTGTTGCCGCTGGTCTGGATGGCGTGCATCTCCACCGTCGCCAGATCGGCCAGGATATCGGGCACGTCCTCCAGCTCGGGCCAGTTGAACTGGATGTTCTGGCGCGTGGTGAAATGGCCGTAACCGCGGTCGTAGGTGCGCGCGATATGGGCCTGCATGCGCATCTGCTCCGACGACAGCATGCCGTAGGGAATCGCGACGCGCAGCATGTAGGCGTGCAGCTGCAGGTAAAGCCCGTTGCGCAGGCGCAGCGGCTTGAACTGGTCCTCGGTCAAGTCGCCGCTCAGCCGCCGCGCGACCTGGCCGCGAAACTGCGTGACCCGCTCGGCGACCAGCGCGTGGTCGAATTCGTCGTAGCGGTACATCACTCGGCCGCCGCCGGGACCAGGCGCCGGCGCGCCTGCTTGCCCAGATCGGCGCGCACCGTGGGGCCGCGCGCGCGGATGCGTTCGCGTTGGCTGAGCGGCGCGAGGCGCCCGCCCGCGACGTCCACCGCCACCAGATAGGCGTCGATCACGTCGCCGGCCGCCTCGGCGCGCTTGCCGCGCGCCAACAGCTCGTCCGCCTCGGCGTCGGCCACGGTGGCGTCCGACAACCATTCCGACCAGTGGCCGGCGGCGGTGAAATACACCACGTCGCCTTCGCGCAGACGGCTCGCGGTGAGGATTTGCGCGGTCATGGTCTGTCTCCCCGTCAAATGGCGATGGCTTCTGCGGGCGCCGCGGCGTCTTGCGCCCGGTCGACCACCGCGCCGACCAGGATCATGGCCGGGCCGCGGATGCCGTGGTCGCGTATGGTGCTCTCCAATTCGTCGAGGCGCGTTCTCAGCACGCGCTCGTTCGGCAGGGTGCCGTTTTCGATGATCGCCACGGGCGTCGACGGGGCCAGGCCGTGTTCGATCAGCCGCTTCGCGATCGCGCCGGCGGTGGCAACGCCCATGTAGATCGCCAGGGTCTGGTTGAGACGGGCCAGTGCCGCCCAGTCGAGGTCGGGCTCGCCGTCATGGGCGTGGCCCGTCAGCAGGGTCACCGCTTGCGCGGCGCCGCGATGGGTCAGCGGGATGCCGGCTGATGCCGCGCAGGCGGCGGCCGCGGTCACGCCGGGCACGATTTCGCTGGCGATGCCGTGGCGGCGCAAATAGTCGACTTCCTCGCCGCCGCGCCCGAACACGAACGGATCGCCGCCCTTGAGCCGCACCACCCGCCGGCCTTGCCGCGCATGATCGGCCAACAGCGCGTTGATGTCGTCCTGGGTATGGGCGTGATGGCCCGTGGCCTTGCCGACGAAAATGCGTTCAGCGTCGCGCCGGGCGAGGTCGAGCACGCCGTCGCCGACCAGCCGGTCGTACACGATCACGTCGGCGCGCTGCAGCAGGCGCAACGCGCGCAAGGTCAGCAGGTCGGCGTCGCCGGGTCCCGCCCCGACGATGGCCACCGTGCCTTCGGCCGGCCGCGCGGCGGGCCGGTTGATCACGGTCAGCATGGCGCGGTTGGCGTGCTCTTCCTCGCCCGCCAGGACCTGCGCCGCGATCGGGCCGTCGATGAAGGCGTCCCAGAATTCGCGCCGCGCCGGGGCCGGCACGCGCGCCTTGACGGCGCCGCGAAACCGCTCCGTGAACCGCGCGAGGCGGCCGAGACGCCCCGGGAGAAGCGCCTCGATCCGCCCGCGCAGATGCCGCGCCAGACTGGGCGAGGCGCCGCCGCTGGAGATGCCGATTACCACCGCACCGCGGTCGATGATCGACGGCGTGATGAAGTTCGACAGATCGGGCCGGTCGACCACGTTGACGGGCACGCCGGCCCGCGTCGCGTCGGCGGAAACCGCCGCGTCCGAGGCGTCGTCGCCGGTCGCGGCGATCACCAGCGCGTTGCCATCCGCGTCCGTGGGCCGGAAACGGCGCGCCAGCCAGGCGATGTCGCCGGCCGCGGCGAGGCCGGCCAGTTCCACGCTTATCTCCGGGGCGATCACCGTAACCGCCGCGCCGGCCTTGCGCAGAAGCCGCGCCTTGTGTGTCGCCGCGCGGCCGCCGCCGACCACCAGGCAGGGGCGGTCCTTGAGGTCGTGAAAGGCCGGAAAATGTCGCATTCGATCGGCTCCATCTCAACGGGCGGACGCACATCGAGAGGTAATCGGCTTTGATCGCCGGTTCAACAGGCGAAAGGAGGCAATTTAGAATTATATTTCTTGACAATACGGCTATCAGATTATTAATAGAGAAATATTCCTGTTTTGAACGGTTATAAAGGAATTAATGCCCCATGGCTTCGACCCGCAATCGCATCGACGCGACCGATCGCGCCATCCTGTCTTGCTTGCAGGAAGACGCCGCCATGCCGCTCGCCCAGATCGCCAGCCGGGTCGGGCTGTCGTCGACGCCGTGCTGGCGCCGCGTCCAGAAGCTCGAGGAAGCCGGCGTGATCCGCAAGCGCGTGGCCTTGCTCGACGGCGCGCAACTCAATGTCGGAGTGACCGTGTTCGTCTCGGTCAAGACCAGCGAACATAACAGCGAATGGCTGGGCACGTTCGCCGCCGCCGTGGCGGAATTTCCCGAAGTGGTGGAGTTCTACCGCATGAGCGGCGATATCGATTATCTGCTGCGCGTCGTGGTGCCCGACATCGCGGCCTATGACGGCTTCTACAAGCGGCTGATCGAAAAGGTCCGCCTGTCCGACGTCAGCTCAAGCTTCGCCATGGAGCAGATCAAATACACCACGGCGCTGCCGCTCGACTACGCCTGAGCCGGCCGGGATAGAGCGCGTCGCGATCGGTCCGACGCGGCCCATCCCCTCACCCTGTCCCTCTCCCAAGGGAGAGGGGACGCTCTCGCGCCAGTCTTTCCATACTTTCCTGATCTCGCCGGTTCGCCACGGCCGGCGCCAGCGGGTTCCCTCTCCCGGGGGAGAGGGACAGGGTGAGGGCAGAGGTGGATCGAACCGAACGAGAAATGCTTTCGAGCGAAAAGAATCCCTACTGCGCGGCTTCGGCCTGGGCGGCGACCACGTCGTCGGCCAGCTTGCCGGACAGTTCCTGCAGATGGTCGAAGCGGTAGTCGTAGGTACCGACGCCCCGGGTCAGCGAGCGCAATTCGATGATCAGGTCGTGAATCTCGGCCTGCGGCAGCAGCGCCGAGACCTGGTCCCAGCCGTCCCATCCCGCGCGCGGCTCGAAGCCCAGGATCTGCCCGCGCCGGCCGCTCAGCAGGCGCTGAATCTGCGCGGTGAACTCGCTGGGAATGAACACGTCGACATGGAAGATCGGCTCCAGCAGCACCGGACTGGCCTGGGGCATGGCCGTGTTCATGGCGATGCGCCCGGCGGTCTGGAACGCCATTTCCGAACTGTCGACCGTGTGGAACGAGCCGAACACCAGGGCCACCGCGATATCGACCACCGGAAATCCCAACGGGCCGCGCTCGCAATATCGCACCACCCCGTTGCGCACCGCCGGAATATATTGCTTGGGCACCACGCCACCGGAGATGGAGTCCGAGAATTCGAAGCCGGCGCCGCGCGGCAGCGGCTTGACGTCGAGGAACACGTCGCCGAACTGGCCGTGCCCGCCGCTCTGTTTCTTGTGCCGGCCCTGGACCCGGGCGACCGTCTTGCGGATGGTTTCCTTGTAGGGCATCGCCGGGCGCTGGGTGAGCAGCGGCAGGTGGTATTTGTTGCGCGCCCGTTCCAGGGCCACCTGGAGGTGGATTTCGCCCTGGCCCCACAGCACCATCTCGCGGGTCTCGGGATTGGCCTGGCTGGTCAGCGAGGGATCTTCCTCGACCAGCTTGCCCAGCGCCTCGGACAGCTTGACCTCGTCGGAACGGTTCTCGGCGGCCACCGCGTAGGCGAAGACCGGCTTCAGGGGTTCGACCGCGAGCGATTCCGGCTTCTCGACCGCGCCGCCCGACGACAACAAATCGCCGGTGTGCAGCTTGTCCATGCGGCCCAGCGCGACGATCTCGCCGGCCCCGGCCTGGGGCAACTTGGTAATCGCCTGGCCCAACACGCGGTTGACGCTGGCGACCCGGCTGCCATCCAGCGACATGCCTTCCTTCAAGGTGCCGCGCCACACGCGGACCAGCGACAATTTGCCGCTGGTTGGCGTCTGGTAGCTCTTGAGCACCTGTACCACCGTGTCGCCGCCGTCCTCGAGACCGGCGCGGGTGGCGGCGACATCGGCCTCGGGAATGTCGTGGCGCAGCATCTTGAGCAGCCGGCGCACGCCGTTCTCGCGCTCCGCCGCGCCGAGCAGCACCGGGATGATCAGGCCTTTCTGGAAGTCCTTGCGCAGGTGGCCGAAAATCTCGTCGGTGGGCGGCACCTCGTCCTCGAGCAGCTTCTCCAGCAGGTCGTCGTCGAAATCGGCCAGCAATTCCAGCATCTCGGTGCGCGCCCGTTGCTCCGCCTCGCCGATCTCGGCCGGAATCTCGATCAGGTCCGAGGCGTCGCCGTCCTTGTACTGGTAGGCGCGCTCGTGGATCAGGTCGACATAGCCGCTCACCGTCTCGCCGTTCTGGATCGGCATCTGGCGCAGCACGGCGGGGCGCTTGGTGACGCCTTGAATCGCGCTCAGGATTTCGCCCGCCGTGACCGTCGCCCGGTCCATCTTGTTGATAAAAATCAGGTACGGAATGGCGCGCGAATCGAGGAAACGCAGCAGCGGCATCAGCGCCACCACGCGGTCCAGATCGGGCTCGCACACCACGATCGCGGCATCCACGCCGATCAAGGCGTTCAAGGATTCCTGCAGAAATTCCAGCGATCCGGGGCAGTCGAGGACGGTAAAACTCTCACCCATGAAATCGAAGGTGGCGGTCGAGACCTCGACGGACATCTGGCGCGCGCGCGCTTCCACCGAGCCGTCGCCGACCATGTTGCCTTCCTTCACCGTGCCCTTGCGGTTGACGGCGCCGGCGACGAACAACATGGACTCGAGCAACGATGTCTTGCCGCTGGAATAGGGCCCGACCAGCGCCACGCTGCGCGGACCCGAGGGTGCCTTGTTCGCCATGTTACTCCCTACCCATGTTTCCCTGACGCCCGTGGGGCCCGCGGGTTCTCCGCCCGCGCCCGCGCCATTGTTTTCCGCCGTGTCTTGGCAAGCAAGCAAAACCGTCCGCGCGAGTCAACCGGCGGGGGGCCGGAAGACCGTCTTATTCCCATTAAAACGAGCTTGAGAACCGTATAGCGTGGCGTTACGCTATACTATGATAGTATCGTTTCGCCATAAGGGACTGAAAATTTTCTATGAGACTGGCGGCGCGAGAGGGTTGCCGTCCGAACAGGTTGCCAAAATCCGCCGGATTCTGACGGCGATCGATGAAGCAAACGAACCGGACGAGGTAGGGCTGTTTCCCGGCTGGCGATTGCATCCACTGACCGGAGATATGCAAGGGTTTTGGAGCGTCACCGTCACCGGGAACTGGCGGATCATATTTCGCTTCGAGGACGGAAACGCTTCCGCGCTGGATTACCTCGACTACCACTAGACCGGATCAGTCCTGTGAATCTGCTCTAGAGAAGGAGGCCGAAACCATGGCGATGCTCAGCCCAGCCCATCCCGGCGAAATGATCCGCGAAGAAGTGTTAAATCCTCTTGGCCTCGATGTGACGAAGAGTGCCGCCGTGCTGGGTGTCACTCGGCCGGCCTTGTCGCGTCTTCTCAATGAAAAAGCCGCTCTGTCGCCGGAAATGGCTCTGCGGATCGAGAAGGCTTTCGGCCCCAAGGCCGATCACCTTATGCGTATCCAGCTTGCCTACGACATGGCCCGCGCCCGCCGGAACGCTGGAAAGTTGCGAGTTTCGACCGAATACGCTCAAAGAGAGCCTTCCTGACGCCAAGGCATACGCGCGGGGGTCAGGTCTTGTGGTCCTCGAGAATGAAATCGGCGCCGCGCTCGGCGATCATGATGGTGGGCGCGTTGGTGTTGCCGGAAATCATCAGCGGCATGATGGAGGCGTCGACGACGCGAAGGCCGGCGAGACCGTGCGGGCGCAGGCGCCGGTCGACCACCGCGTCGGCCGGGTCCGGGCCCATCGCGCAGGTGCCGATCGGATGATAGGTGGTGCGGCCGGCTTGGCGTATCCGAGCGATCAGTTCGGTGTCGGAGTCGCCTTGCGGCCAGGGGTTCAGTTCGCGCTCGATCAGCGCCGATAGCGCCGCCGTTGCCGCCAGCCGGCGCACGAAGCGCACGCCTTCCAACGCCTCTTGCACGTCGAATTCCGTGGCCAGGTAGTTGGGATGGATCGCGGGATGTTCGCGGAAGTCGGAAGAGACGATTTCGATATGGCCGCGGCTGGTCGGACGACAGGGGCTGACATTGATGCCGACCCCACCGAAGGGATCCGGATTGAGCAGCGGCCTGCCGTCGGGCGCCGCGCCGGTGAAGCTCGCCGGCACGAAATAGAGCTGCATGTTGGGCCGGCTCAGGCCCGGCCGCGTGCGCACGAAGGCGCCGCCATGATTGATGCTGAGCGCCAGCGGGCCGCGCCGCGCGAAGACGTATTTCATGCCCGCCCACAGCTTGCCCAGCGGCGCATGGAGTTGGTTGTTGAGCGAGGGTTTCCGTGTTTTGTAGACAAACG
>SMVA01281638.1_pt1 | contig 10193 bp, 10 predicted proteins | sample 2456451 | NCBI WGS metagenome assembly SMVA01 (sample SAMN11095933, study PRJNA526329) | marine sediment metagenome | biome: Marine sediment; feature: Surficial sediment; material: Deep marine sediment; isolation source: Hadal surficial sediment | place: Pacific Ocean | collected 2014-05 | depth...
CAGAAGGTCGTGCTGGCGCTACGCGTAGACACGGAATGGAGCTTCGGCGCTGTCCCCTTCTTCGCCCTGCCCGCGATTCGTGCGCGGGGTGTGCCGGCCACCCTGTATCAGAATGAATATTCCGTCTCCTCCGAATTCCAGGGGCGCTGGAACGTCTGGAAACGCTGGAGCCTGACCGGCTTCGCGGGGCTCGGTTGGTCCGGCGGAGACATCGACGTGCTCGATAGCAGCAAGTTCGTCCCCTCCGGCGGCGGCGACTTCCGATATCTCATCGCGCGGCTGCTGAGACTACAAATGGGAATGGATTTCGCCGGCAGCGAGGGAGAGTTTGCCTTCTACTTCCAGATAGGAACGGGCTGGTAGCGGAAACACGGTCGACGGCACCCACTTGCACTCGTCCACTGTCGCCCCGCTTCCATCCATCTCGATCTCGCCGTTGAGGTCGAGCGGCCTTCGAAGCCAGACTCCCAGTTTCGTCGTTGGGCCGTCCAAGGCCAATCCGAAGTACTCGATCGGCGGTGCTGAAAACGGGGCTTATTTTTCCTACCCGCGGAGTCGATTGATTGCGCGGCGGCCCATGGGAACTGGCAACACTTGATCGGGAGGCGAGCCGGTAGAGACAGGCATGCATTTTCCTTTTTAGGGCATTTCCGTTCGAGTGAAGGTCATTCTTCCTTGGCTCTCTCTGCGGCTCCCTCTGCTTTCTCAGCGAGTTCGGCAACGGCCGTACCAGCAGTTTCAACGAGTCCCGCTTTCGCCACGAGCTCAGCTGGCAGCGTCTTCTTGGTCTTCGCCCCCAACTCCTTGATCTTCTCGACCTGCCGAATCAGGTTTCCAGTTCCCGAATAGAGCCGTGTGTGAGCTGTTTCATATTCAGCCTGTGCCTGCTGGAGTCGACTTCCGACAGCCTCTAGAGACTCGACGAATCCTGCGAACTTGTCGTAAAGAAGTCCAGCGCGCTTCGCAATCTCCTCCGCGTTCTGATGTTGTCGCTCGATCCCCCATATCGCGGCAACAGTTTTGAGCATCGTCATCAGCGTCGTAGGAGTCGCAATCGCCACGTTTCGCTCGATCGCCTTCCCTGTGAGTTCCGCGTCAGCGTTCAACGCCACGGCCAGCGCGCCCTCAATCGGAACAAACATGATCACGTAGTCCAGTCTGCTCCCGACTGCCCCGGTGTAGTCCTTTTTTGCGAGTTCACCGACGTGTGCGCGCAGGGACGTTACATGCGCCGTCAGCGCTTGCTGCCTTTCCTCTTCGTCCTCAGAATTTACGTACTTCTCGAACGCCGTAAGCGAAACCTTGGAGTCGACAACGATCCGCTCGCCGTCCGGCAGGTTGACGACGATATCGGGACGGAGCCGGCGCCCCTCGGCGTCCGTCGAACTCTCCTGACTGTCGTACTCGATGCCTTCTCGCAGGCCTGTTTTTTGGAGGATCGTCTCGAGAATCATTTCACCCCAGGCGCCTTGCGTCTGGGACTCGCCCTTGAGCGCCCGGGTCAAATTGCTGGCTTCGTCGACCATGGCCTTGTTGAGCTTGCCCAACTGCGAGAGCTGCTCCTTCAGGGAGGCGTTCTGTTCGGAAGCCTGGGTATGGCGATCCGTCAGCCCGCGCTCGAAGTCGACGATCTTTTCCCGAAGCGGTTTCAACAGGCCTTCGATCTGCTCCTTGTTCTGGGACTTGAGGGTGGTGCCGTGCTGCTCGAGCATCTCGGCGGACAGCGCCCGAAATCGGGCGGTGAGGACTTCGGCCTGCTTCTCGGCGTCCTCCTTGGCGTGCTTCAGAGCCTGAGTGGTCGCGGCGAGGTCCGTTTCGGCTTTGGCTTTCTCCTCGCGCAGCCCGCTCTGATCCTCGTGGAGAATTCTGAGATCCCTCTCCAGCCGGAGGACCTCGTCCGACTTCGCCGCCAGCTTGGCATCGAGGGTGGCAACCTGGCTGTGTAGATCTACCGCCGTTTGCTGGCGGTAGAGGCCTATGGCGACGACCACGACCCCGATCAGGATCAACACGATCAAGCCAACGGTGAGCATTTCCATTCGTATGATTCCTTGCGATCAAGCTAGAGAGAGAATAGTAATCGCGAGGCCAGAGTTCGCCCCATGGATCTTCGGTTCTCGGTGGTTTTCCCGATCAAGCTCGGTCGGCCTCGAACCGCAACGCATCACACGAGCGCATGTCGAAACCCAGCCCTGTTTCGTGAGATCATCTCGAGGTGGGCGCTACCCGTTGCGGCCTGAGATATGCGATACTCGAGGATATGCCAACCGCCAAGAGTGACCGGTCCATTCATCAGAGGGCCGAGACGCTATTCACTCGTTGGGGAGAGCTCGTAAAGCGCCAAGCGACCTGGCTCATCGTGGCGGCCTTCGTGATCACCGCGGCTCTGTCCTCCCAGTTGGGGCAACTCCGCGTAGACACCTCGACTGAGGGAATGCTGCGCCCGGATAATCCCGAGCGCATCGCGTACGACCAGTTCCGGGAACGCTTCGGCCGCGACCAGGTGATGCTGCTCTTGGTCGAACCGCCTGAGATTTTCGATTCCGGATTCTTGAAAAAGCTGAGCGACTTTCATGATGCTCTCGAAGACGAGGTCCCGTTGCTCGAGGAAGTACGGAGCCTCGTGAACGCCCGCGCGACTTACGGCGAAGGCGACGTACTCATTGTGGAAGATCTCCTCGACGAGATTCCCGGAACATCGGAAGAGCTCGCAGCTTTTCGAAAGCGGGTGATGGAATCGCCGAGCTATCGCAACCTCGTGATCTCTCTGGATGGGACGCTGACCACGGTCATGATCGAGACCGACGCCTATAGCCGGTTGGGTCTCCCAATAGGGGAACTCGGGGGTTTCGGCGATAGTAATGCGCTCGATGAACCCCGTCCCGTCATTACGGGTGAAGAAGAAACGGCGGTCGTTGCGGCGGTGCGCGAGGTCGTCGCGCGCTTCGAAGGGCCCGATTTCAAGATCTCCCTCGGCGGCAACATGCTCATCCCCATCGAGATCCAGGCTGCGATGGGAAAAGAGATGCCTCGTTTCTTGCTCGCATCGCTGATCATCATAGCCCTGCTTCTGTTTGCGTTATTCCGTCGAATTTCAGCGGTCGTACTGCCACTGCTCGTGATCGTTCTGGCACTCGTCGCGACCCTCTCCTTGATGGCCATCGCCGGGATGCCTATCAAGATGACGACCCAGATACTACCCACACTCTTGTTGGCGGTGGGCATCGGGTACAATGTCCATCTCCTGACGCGTTTCTACGCGAGCCTGGACGAGGGCGCATCGCGCGAGGACGCGGTCATCGCGGCCCTCACCCATTCGGGACTGCCGATCTTGATGACGGCACTGACGACGATCGTGGGTGTACTCTCGTTCTCGACGGCGGAGCTCGCACCGGTCGCGGATTTTGGCTGGGTCGCCGCAGGGGGAGTGACCCTGACTTGCGTCTATTCGCTCGTACTCTTGCCTGCTCTGCTCGTCCGAATCCCAGTTCGTGTCCGGAGAATGCAGCCGCTGGCGGGCGCGCAGCGTGAAAATGCTGCGCTCGCGTTATGCGGGCGTTTATCGATCCGCTACCCACGGATTCTGGCGGGGATCACCGCGGTCTGCCTACTCCTCTCCCTTTCAGTCATCCCACGTCTGGAGTTCAGCGGAGACCCGCTTCGCATGGTCCCCTATGAGCATCCTCTGCGCGCCACTCTCCGAGCGCTCGACGCGCGTATGGGCGGCAGCGTGAGCTTTGAGGTGCTGCTGGAGACCGATCGCGAAGATGCGCTGAAGGATCCGGAGGTGCTTCGACGAATGCAGGCGATCGAAGAACGGATCGCCGAGTACATCGAGTCGGGCGAGTCGTTGGGACGGACTCTTTCCGTCCTCGACGTCGCCCGAGAGACGCACCAGGCCCTGAACGAGAATCGCTCGGCCTTCTATGTGATTCCCGATGACCCGCAGCTCCTCGCTCAGGAGATGCTGCTCTTCGAAAACAGTGGCAGCGACGACCTCGAGCGTCTGGTCGATGCGGCCTTCAGTGAGGCGCGGATGACCGTGCGCGCCGATTTCATCGAGCCGATGGATCGAGCCGCCTTCCTGAAGCGCGCAGGGGCCGAATTCCAGGAGATCATGGGAGACCTGGCGAGGGTTCGGATCACTGGCATCGTCGCCGTCATGTCGTACACGGCCACTGCGACCGTACGCAGCATGGTCCAAAGCTATGCGTTGGCCTTCCTTCTGATCACGCCCTTGATGATGATCTTGATCGGGAATTTGCGAGCCGGTCTGGTCAGCATGGTACCGAATCTCCTACCCATCTTGATGACGCTTGCGCTGATGGCCGTGCTCGAGATTCAGGTGGACGCCTTTACGATGCTCATGGGATGCATTGCCGTCGGACTCGCCGTCGACGACACGATTCATCTGATTCACGGCTATCGTCGGGAACTCGCCCTCGGCGCCGAACCACCCGAGGCCATCCATCGGACACTCCAGTCCACGGGCCGCGCGCTGGTCTTGACGACCATCATCCTGTGTAGTGGCTTTATCGTCTTCGGGCTTTCGTCGATGGACGGATTGATCCGATTCGGGGGGTTGATCAGCTTCGCGCTCGCGGTCGCTCTCCTGTTGGATGTGCTCGTGACGCCGGCCCTGCTCCTGCTCGTCACTCAGCCCATCGAGGACTCACCTGAGGGTGCCCGAACTCTCGTGCAGGATGGAAGCCCACCGTGAATCGCCAACACCTATGCGTTCGTGCGTGAGTTAGAAATTCGGCAGCGACCCTGGAAGGGGCCAACTCGCTTCGGCGGGAAAGCCGTGCTTGACACCGCGACTGCCGCGTGCAAACACTCCAGGCAAGGAGGCCCCACTCATGCAGTTCGTGGCCCAGGTCGATCACAGCGCGCTTCCGGAGGGAATCCGCCAGGCATACTTCGAGCTGATCCAGTCGATCTGGAAATACGGCCAGCTCGACCCACAGATCAAGGAGATGATCCGCATGCGGTCGGCGATGCTCGCCGACTGCAAGCAGTGACAAATCTCTCGAACTGCTGAGGGTCAGCAGGCAGGGCTTACGAACGCCAAGATCTCCGGGGTTCTCGATTTTGAGAACGCCGATTTCAGCGCACGCGAGAAACTCGCGCTGCGCTATGCCGACCATCTTCGTAATGACCCGAAGGGTGTGAACCAGGAATTCCTCGCCGAGCTGAAGGAAAACTTCAGTGACGCCGAGATCTGCGAGATTGGATACATCATGATGGCCTACGGCGGGGCACACAATTTCCTCTCTTCGATCAAGGAGCGCGTCCTCGACGACGACGGTCACGACATCTCCGAAGCCGGCGGTTTCCCGATCGTCTTCCATACCTTGGAGGCCCGCAGCGAATGGCAGAGCAAAGAGGAGTCCGCCCTCGACGGACCGCTCCCGGACGGCAGGGCGTGAAACTCGACGACCTGTCGATCGAGCCCTGGCAGCGTAACCGCGTCCGTGAAGTCTTCGCGAACCCCTTCTATGAATGGCTCGGACTCCGACTCGAGAGTGTGGGGGGCGGAGTGTCCCAGGTGCGATTCAACCCACGCGAAGAGCTCATCAGCGGTCACAACATGCTGGACGGAAGCGTGCTGAATGCAGTCCTCGAGGTTCCCTCGTTTCTCGCGTTGCTCTGCGAGCTGCGCGACGGCGAGAATGCCGTCACCAACGACATTTTCGTCCAGCAGCTTCGCCCGGTCTCGGGGGGAACCGAGATCCTGCTCGAAGGAAGGCTGAATCGCAGGGGGCGAACGATGGCCTGGACCGAAGCGCAGGCCTCGGTGGATGGAAAGGTCTGCGCCCTGGCGCGGATCACGAAGACGGTACTGCCGCCGCCGGGCTGAGCTGCCGCCGTGGCGATGCCGGGCGATCCCGTCTGTTTCGGGGAGGATGGGCCATGGGATCCGTACGCGTCGAGAACGCGATCGACCTCCACAGGGTCTGAAGCGGCTGGGGGACGCCCTTCGATCGGCGAGCGCCGAACGCTCAGTTCGCCGAGGCTTGCTCGGGTTCGAGTGACCAGGGCTCATCCATCGTTCCGCGCAGAACTCCGTTGGGGTGGGCGATCTCGGCGGGCGCAATGCCGAGCCCTCTGCAGACCTCGGCCAGGGGTCGAGCGAGTGCGTTTTCCCAACGGAACGACAACGGAATCTGCGACCGCACGCCGCGCCGCCGCGCCTGCCAGGCAAAGGTGATCGCGCGCGAAAGGGACGCGCGTGGGGCGGAAAAGATCGACGCAAACATGCCGAAGCGGACCACGCGTAGCCGGAGGCGGCGATCGAAGAGTCCGTCGGTGAACGCGAGTAGCGCCGTCTCACCGGCCGGGTCCTGGCCGTAGTCGGTGAGAACGTGAAGCAAGTCGTGAACGCAGCTCTGGCGGGTGGACCACCAGGAGCGTGCGGTGCCCGGATGCAGCTCGGCGAACTCTTCGTTCTTCGCGGCCTCCTGTCGCAGGCCGTCGGCGTCGAATCCGTAGGCGCGCATCATGAACAAATAGGCGCGCCCAAGCGACTCCGGATGGAGTGTTTCGAGCGTCTCAAAATCGGCGAGCCGATCCAGCAATTCCGGAGCTTCCCGCAACAGATCCGCCCCCCTCGGCTCCGCCAGGAAACCCTGGAACTGGCGTTCCATGTGCCCACCGTCGAGCGCGACGTTGAGCTCGAAGACCTGGTCGGTGCGCCCGGGATCTAGCCGCATGATCTGGATGGCCCGCCCAGCACGACGCCAATCGGGCCGTTTGGGGAGATTGGGCTCGGGCTCGGTGTACGTGAAATGGCTCATGATTCGACTCCTCGCTAGTATCGGTGAGGGCGCTATCCGATAGTAGATATGTCTAGTATCTATTATACGCAACCCCATGAGGAGAAAAATGCGTATTTCCGAGCTCAGCCGGCACTCTGGAGTGCCTACGACCACCATCAAGTTCTATATCCGCGAGGGCTTGATCCCGGCTGGTACGCGCAGCCAGCGCAATCAGGCGAGCTACGGCGAAAATCATCTGCAACGCCTCGACCTGATTCGGGCATTGCGCGAGGTCGCCCATCTGCCCCTCGAGGTCGTGCGTTCGGTGATCGACCAGATCGACAAGCCCTGGGGCGAAGGCGATCCGGTCGGTGCGGCGATGGACGCGATCTATCCGGTGCCCGAGCGCGACCGCAACACAGCCGAGCAACAGGAATACGAGGGTGTCTGTCGGGAGGTCGATGCGCTCATGCGGGAACTCGACTGGGTGCTCCCCGAGGCCGCAGGCCAACCCGATCACCTGAACGTCGAGGCGATCGCGGACGCCGTCATGCAAACGCGGCGTTATCTCGAACCGGAATTTCCGGTCGAGCGCTTGCGCAGCTACGCGGCCGCGGCGTGGCACTTCTCAGAGGCGGCCTACGAATCCATGGAAGATCGAGTCCCGCTTCCCGGTGATGATCTGGTGGATCCCACGCGTACCGCTGTCCTTGGAATGTTGATCACCGAGCCTCTGATCATGGGATTGGTGCGGGCTGCGCTGACGATGCGGTCCATCCACATTTCGAATGGGCTGTCCCTCCCGCCGGTCGCCTAGCGCCCCGCGCAACCGAACTCGACCCGCTCCTGCCGAAGATTCTCGTCCGGATCGGAAGCCGAGGGCGGGGCCAATTCAGCCTCTCATCGAAGTGCTCGACCGCGCGGTAAAATGGCGATCGGAATCCAGGGGTCCGCGCGTTCGCAACGTTCGGTCGAGGGGATGACGCTCATGATTCGACTCGAGTCTGCAGATGAGTCCCCAGGCCCCGGGTCGCTTTCGGGAGGCGTTGATCTCGGGTGACTCCCACGTCGTCGAGCCGGCCAATCTCTGGCTCGACAACCTGCCCGCGTCGCTGCGCGATCGCGCGCCGCGCGTCGAGAAGCTCCCCCGAGCCCTCGAAGCAAAAGAGCAGAGGTAGGAGGCGATCGCAAGGGGCGTCGCGTATCGCATCCGCAGCAGACTTTCATGAGATATTCCCGCTAGAGTGATCGGACCACTTCGGCCCTCGCACGGGGTTATCCAGGGGGATCAGATGTCCGACGCAGCGCTTCAGGAACTTCTCGACAAACAAGCCATCCGCGACGTGCTCTCGCGCTATTGCCGTGGTCTCGATCGCATGGACAAGGAGATGGCGAACGCGGTCTGGCATCCGGAAGGGACGGCCCTCTACGACGGGATGTTCGAGGGGACCGGGCACGCGTTCATCGAATGGGTCTGGCAGGCGCATGCCGGGATGGAGCGTCATTCCCACCAGATCACGAACGTATTGATCGAGGTGAAGGGTGACACGGCGACCAGCGAGTCCTACGTGACGGTGGTTCTCTGGACCCTCCCGGATGCCGACGGGAAGCAACAGGAACTCGTGGGGCGAGGTCGCTATCTCGATCGTTGGGAGCGGCGCGACGGCAGATGGGCCATCGAGCATCGGGTTCATCTGCTCGACATGTCGAGTGCGTTTCCCCTTGCGCGAGCGGATGTGAGCGATGGCGCCACCCGCGATGCGACCGATCTGAGCTTCGAGTTCATCGAGCCAGGCTGATCGCTCTTTTGGGGTCCCCTACGCCGTTCCCTACGCCGATGCCTCGCTTACGGGGAACCGCTCGAAATAGAAGTCGAACGCGCGGCGGAGCTCCGCCGGGTCGGCATCGAAATCCTTGCGCAAGTCGTAGACGACCTGGCCCGCCTTGCCGCGGGCATGGGTTGTCATATAGGTATCGATCTGAGCGCGCGCCTCGTTCGTCATGGGCAGGCCTGCGACCTCGTAGATCTTCTCGACCATCCCGACATCGTTGGCCATGAATTCCCGGAACGGCACGTCGATCGTGCGCTCGGAGGGAATCAGATGGCGGTCGCGAATCGAGGCCGTCAACAATTTGTGAACGCGGTCGTGCCAGTATTCGAGGTACCACTGCGGGTCGACACGCTTGTAGTTGATCCGAGCGCTGTAGGTCATCATCGTGATCGCGGACTGAACCACCGAAACCGGATCGCGATGCGTCATCACGATCGTCGCGTCGGGGAAGGTCTGCATCAGCGGGCCGAGCTGTTCGAGATGTTGGGGACATTTGAGGACCCAGCGATCGCGCGGCTTTTTCCACTGAAGGATCTTCAGGCCGGTCAACAGAGCGCCTTGATAATGAGGCGTTTGATCGTGGGACAGATAGTAGTCGCGCCATTTCGGAGCCTGCGCGATCCATTCCGGGGTGTAACTCGTGAAATCCGGGAGCATGAACTCGAGCTCCTCGTGGATATGGTCCGGTTCCATCGGGTGCATCGAAGCGAGTAGCGGGGAAGCCGCCCGCATCTGCTCCCAGATCTTGTTACAGCGCGTCCAGCGCGGGTCGATGCCGTCGGGCCCGGGCACCTCCGCCGGGTCGGGAACGGGCTCCTGCCCTTCCCAGAGCGGCATCGATCGGAGTCGCTGATCGGCGGCGATCAGGTTCACGAGGTGGGTCGTGCCCGAGCGAGGCAGCCCGACGACGATGATCGGCCGATTGATTTTCTGATCGTGAATTTCCGGGTGTTTCGCGAGCAGGGCGTTGATTCGCAGGCGTGTGGTGGCATAGCGGACGGTGTCGTTGAAGAGCGTCAAGCGACCGAGATTGGTCCGGTTGTCGTCGGCGTTCATCTCGTCGAACCAGACGCCGAGTCGTTCCTTCCAATCATCCGGCCCCCAGCAATCGAGGCCCGTCGCATCGCTCGCAGCCGTCTGAACGGCGCTGACCGAGAGATCGATTTCGAGGCCGTCGGCGTAGGCGAGGGCGGCCTTCTGGCCGTCGTCGAGCACGGGGTTCGCGAGGTCTTCGATGCGGATCTTGTGGCCGGCCAACGGGAATTCCTCTCTCGGTTTGCACGGGGCATGCAGTCGTGTTGGCCTCCAACGCTAGCCTGTCCGGCAGCGAGGATGCAGATCAACTGCAGCGGGCTCCGAATCACGGGGGAGAGGCGACCCCGGTGACGCGATCTCGGGTACACATTGTTTGACTCCGAGGATCCCGCGCGCGCGTTCGGGCCCCGGAAATCGGAGAGCCCCCGGCGCAGGGTGGCGAGGCCGTGAGGAGAGCGTGGACGTGGCGAGGCTGGACCCAGCAATCGAAGTGGCGCATCGAGTTCGGATGCAGCAGGCCGGTCTTCCGGAGGTCGTCATTCGACGGTCTCTGCGCGCGCTTCAATTC
>SMVA01372567.1_pt1 | contig 10193 bp, 6 predicted proteins | sample 2456451 | NCBI WGS metagenome assembly SMVA01 (sample SAMN11095933, study PRJNA526329) | marine sediment metagenome | biome: Marine sediment; feature: Surficial sediment; material: Deep marine sediment; isolation source: Hadal surficial sediment | place: Pacific Ocean | collected 2014-05 | depth 0-1...
TCACCGACGCCAAGGCGTGCGCCACCCATCTGATGGACATGGAAGGCGAGATCTTTCACAGCTGGTCTCTCGAGCCCTGCTTCCGCTGGGACAACAGCGTACTGCTGCCCGACGGAGATCTGCTGGTGATGACCCGTGAGCGAAAGGGCAAGAACGCCGAGAAAGCGGATGCGACTCGCTTCTTGATTCGCCTGGGATGGGATGGAGAGCTGCGTTGGAAACGCCCATTGCGCGTGCACCACGACGTCGAGCTGACGCCCGATGATGACATCCTCGCCATGACACACCAATTCCGGGTGATCCCCGAAGTGGATGCGGAAATCCCGGTGCGTGATCACACGATCACCCGACTCTCCCACGATGGAGACGTGATCGATGAAGTCTCGCTCTGGGACATTCTGTCGGCCTCCCCGGAAATTCTTCGCCTCGAAGCGGTGAAGCGGAGGCGGTTCGAGGGCCATCTGGAGGTAGACCTGTTTCACAGCAACTCCGTCGAACAGATGCGATACCCCGAACTCGAGGGCCGCCATCCCATCTACGCTCGAGACAATGTCCTGGCATCGATTCGCAACCAGGATTCGTTCGTGATCTTCGACTGGAAGAAGCGGAAGCTCATCTGGGCCTGGGGACGGGGCGAGGTATCGAATCCGCACGATGCGACGCTGCTACCGAATGGAAACGTGCTGGCGTTCGATAACGGCCTGGGTCGCGGCTGGTCTCGCGTGATCGAGCTCGATCCGATTCGCCGGGAGATCGTCTGGGAGTACCGGGCGCCGGAACCGACCAGCTTCCACACGCGCAGCCGCGGCGCGAACCAGCGTCTCAGCGGCGGCAACACGCTGATCACCGAATCGGATTCGGGCCGTGTCTTCGAGGTCACGGCCGACGGAGACGTCGTCTGGGAATTCGTGAACCCGAATCTCACGGAAAACCGTGAACCCGGTGTCATCGTGCGGATGCGGCGCTTCGAAGGTGTCGAGTTCTCGGACCTCGAGGCGCGGGTCGAGCGTGGTGAACCATTGCCCCGCGTCGATTAGGCACGCAGCATGCAGAAGCTTTCCATTTTTCTCCTATCGAGCCTGGTCTCGTTGGTTGTGGCCGAGTTCGTCCTGCGAGCTTTCACGCCATATCCGATCCACGGGCTACGGGCGAACCGAATCGAACACCAGGCACTGGGTTACGTGTTGGACCCCGAGTTCCCGGAATCCGACGCTTCGGGATTCCGGAACCCGGACGGAATGGGTGAGGTGGATCTCGTCACCCTGGGTGACTCCCATACATACGGTTTCAACGTCGGGCGTTCGGACAACTGGCCTTCACAGCTTGCTGATGCCGCCGGAATCACCGTCTACAACCATGGAATGGGCGGGTATGGGGTGCTCCAGCATTTCTGGCTGTTCAGCCAGGCACTGGACCGAAATCCTTCGAGCATCATCGTCGGGCTCTACCTAGCGAACGATCTCGCCGACACCTGTCTGCTGGCCGATACCGAGTTCTGGAAGATTGAACTCTCGAGGCGTGGACTGGAACGCATTACCTGCGAGATCAAGAAACGGAGAGAGGGAGACGCCGCGGATATTCCGGCCTGGCGGCAAACCGCGTTGGGAAGCGCCTATCACGATCTCGTCGGACGGCAGATTTCCGTGTTGCGAGCGGCCCGTCGCTACTTCTGGTTCCGGGATGCCGGTCGGTCGACTCCTATCTGGAAGCGCCATCTAGAAGGCCACGTCAAAACGACCGACCGAGGTCGGACCGACATCGCAGCGGCCTACGCCCTCGTCCTGGAGATCCTCGACCGCATGGCACAAGAGGCCAGTCGACGAGGCGTCCGGTTCGGCGTGTTGCTCATTCCATCGAAGGAGAGCGTGCTCTTCGAGGCCAGCGATCCACCGATTGCCTTCGAAGACCGGGTTGCCAGGACCGTGAAACAGGAACGTGAGATCACCCGCGACATCGAGCGGGAACTGCGCGCGCGAGGCATCCGAACGGCGAACGCCATCAGCCTCATGCGAGAAGGCGCTGAGGGTCCACTGTACCCCGCGGCCCCGGGCGGACATCCGCTCCGATCCGGCTACCGGCTGTATGCCGTAGCGGCCGAGTCGCTGCTCGGCGCCGACGCGTCGAAGTAGATCGGGTTGCTGAAGACCTTGGCCACGCCGTCGGCGCCGTAGACTTCGACTCGCAGGAAGCCGTCACGGCCTTGCGATCGCTCCAGCGCGTGGCGGCGGTAGAAGCTGCTGCCGTCGGCCGTGTAGGAGGTCGTCGGAACGCCGGTCTCCACCACCTGAATGCTGTCACCGCTGCGAAGTCCTTCGATCTCGATCGATATCTCGGCAGCGTCGACGGCTAGCACCGTGTCCCCCATGCGACCGCCAGCATCCGTTCGCAAGTCCAGGCGTCCGTCGAATTGCGTTATATCGCCGAAAAAAACGCGTCCAGCGCGCAGACTGTCGAGCAGGTCGGCCCGGCTCGGCGAGGGAGAGTGGATCCAGGTCACGAAATTGTTGGGAGCGTCGCGCCAACGTTGCTTGGGCCCACCATGGCTATCGCTGACTCCAATTCCCACCTTCTTGAGCCCCTCGATCGCGAGCTGATCCCACAACCAGAGATGGTCGGCGAGATCGTTTCCACCGCGTGCGCGATAGCCGACCTCCAGGAGGTCGGCGCCGTAGAGTTGCGACGCGACGAGCTTCGCGAGCACATTTTTGCGATCCCGCCGTGTGCCCCGATCCCCGAATCCGACACCAAATGGATGGTTGTAGGAGACGATGCCACCCCGCCCGTGAGCGCCGTCGACCGCTCGGCTCGCGACGAAGCGAGAAAAAGAGCGCGGATCGGAGATGGTGGCTGCGCCGGAAGTGCGATCGCTGTCTTCGAGTAGCGCATCGAAGTCGAGCAGCAGAGGCTCGGGGCTGAACTCATTCAGGTGCGGACCGGCATGCGAGATCTCGACTCCTTGAAGTTGCTGAAGGCCCGGGTAGCTGCTGGCGACGCGGTCGATCACGACCCGTTGGTACGCGAAAGCCGCATTACCGCTCCGGTCCTGTTCAATGCGCAGATCGTCGAAGCGCGCGGCGACGCGGGCGCCCCGTCGGACCTCGACCCCGATCGCGATGGAATGGAGACTGTTGTCCTCTCCGTCGAGGAACGGGAAGCCGCGCACGGCGTCTCGCGTAATCTCCAGTCGGTAATCGTTCCAGCCGTCGCCACGAACGGGGACAGGCACGAAGAACGTGGTTCCGCGCCGGTACGGCTCGTTGCCCGGCTCCGCCAGAAAATAGCGAAGCGTGTAGGGTTCGAACGGCAGACCCTGCCGTGGCGGGTGCTCGGAAAGACCGATTTCGATGACGGGTCGGGCGTTGGGACCCCACTCGTCGACAAGGATCGCCAGTTCAATCGACACTTCGGAAGCGAGAGGTCGGCGCCCGACCGCACGATCCGCCTCGAATGAGTAGAGGTAGGATCGGAAAGGCTCCGACTCGCCGCGTGCAATGATCTGCAGGGCGCGGTTGCCTCCGGAATCAGAACCCGAACCGGCAACGAAGTCCGCTGAAACGTCTGCGAGTTCCTGGACGATCGGCGACAAACCCTTCGTCTTCTCGCTCCGATACCGATCGGGTCGAACCTTCCACGACTCGTTTCGGTCAATTGGCTCCTTCCAGGCCTCGAAGCCAAAGCGCGTGACATGGCGATGGCTCGCGACGCGGAAATCGTGATCGCTCCACCAGATGACGTCTACGCCGAGCTCGCTTGCTTCGTGGCTGTGGGAATCGATGCTGCCGATCCCCTCGCTGAACGAGCCGTGGACGTGGAGCTGAACCGAGTAGACGCCGCTGAATTCGATCGGCGCGGGTTCGGGCGAGCAGGCCAGTGACAGGGCGGAGAGCGTTCCAGTGAGCAACCGCAGCAGCCAGACGGCGCGGCACATCTAGTGATCTTCCCGGACCAGCAGATCGATTCCGTAGAGCCCGTTGCGTGAGACGAGCCGGACCGGGCTGAAGCCCGCGAGCCGCGCGCCAGCGCGCACACGCTCGGGAACGATGTACGCGTCCGGCTCGACCGACTCGAGCAGACGCAGCAGCGTGTCGGCGGGCGAGCCGTCGCCAGGCTGCGCCAGCGCGCTGCGCACCGCCCGGTTCCAGTAAATGTTTTGGAGGGGGTTCTGGTGACGCATCAAGAACAGCAGCTCGCTCGAGTCGAGCAGCACCAGGGTCTGGCCGGCCGTACGCGCCGTCAGCGCGTCGGCTACCTCGCGCTGGTCGGCCAGCACGCCTCCTGGCTCGATGACGTCGGTCTCGATTTCGAGCCGAGGCCGCAACGGCCCGGGCCGCGCGAGGGCCAACGTCGCCAACAACAACACGGCTGAGAAGATCACGGCAGCGCGTCGATTTTCGGGAAAGCTTGCGCTGACCCAGCGGCTGCCCGCTTCGAAGATCGCGAGCCAGACGAGCCCCAGCAGGAACGCCACACTGTGGAGCAGCAGGAAGAAATCACCATAGGACTGGAAGTCGACCAGGCAGAAGCCGACGAGAACCCCGTGAACGACGGCCAGCGGAAGCAGCAGTCGTCCGCGATCGCTCGCGCGTTCGCGAAGCAGCCAGCTCGCCAGCACGAAGCATCCGGCCAGACCCGTGAAGAACAGCCATTCGTGTTGCGGGCAGGCCCGTTCCAGCATGGCCACGATGCGGCCCAGGCGTTCGAGAACACCCTGGGACTGCACGGCGGCCGATCCGCGGGCGAGGGTCGACAGAATCAACTGCTGATAGGTTGCGCCGAGCGCTCCAGTCGCCGTGTAATAGGCGAGCAGCGGTGCCACGCCGAGGACGCCCCCGGCCGTGACCGACAGGAGGGCTGCTTGCCGTGGTCTGCCATCGCGCACGGCGGAGATCGCTGCGGCCAACCAGACGACGGCCCCCATCTGCCAGTCGAAGAAAGCCAGGCCACCAGCGAGACCGGCCAGCAGCCAGCGTCGGTCGTGAACCCAGAGCGCCATCGCCGAGGCCAGCACCGCCAGCGCGAGTTTGGGCACGTTGCCGACCGCAGGCAGGGCGCCGAGCAGACCGAACGAGCAGTAGGCGAGCAGCCCGAGCAGGCCGGCGACGCTGCTGGCGCGGCCCAGACGCCGAAAGATCGCGAACATCAACAGTCCGCCCACAGCCGCCAGCGTCAGATATCCGGTGCGGATGCTGAGGAGCGGGTCGATTTCGAAGGCCGTCCCGATCCGGTACAGCAGCGCGCCGGCGAAGGTCGGCAGCTGGGGCTTGTTCTCGAAGAAGTCGAGGTGAGGGATCGCGCCCTCGGCGACGCGCCAGGCGTAGTACAGGAAGTAGCGAACGTCGGTGACGATCGGCTGCGTCGAGACGTCGAAGGAGCCGAAATGGATGGCACAGAGGAGGATGGCCAACGCGATCGGCCCCGCTTTGCCCGTCCGGAACACGTCCCGACTCTACCGGATTGCCCCCGGATTGCGGCTGGGGCTTCCGGCGCCGAGCTGGGGGGATCGCTATCCATTCCGTTGATGGACGAGCTGCCGATGGCGATTTCCAGCCGACCGTGGAGCCGGCACGAGTGCATCAGCTTCGCCGCCTTCGCGGTCGCGCTCGGCATCGGACTCATCTTCCTGACCCATCCCTGGTACGACCCCGCTCCGGATGTCTTCACCTACATTGCGACCGCCCGCTCGCTCGCGGCCGGTGACGGCTACCAGTATCTGGGTGCGCCCTTCGGCATCCGTCCGCCAGGATTCTCGCTGCTGATCGCGCCGTGGGTGGGAGATGGCGTCGATTTTGCCGCGCTGAATCTGCTGGTGGGTTTGTTTGGGGTCGCGAGCGTGCTCGCGCTGGCCGCATTGTTGCGTGACCGCATCGGACTTCGTCTCGCCCTGCTGGTCGCGGGCTGCCTGTGGTTGAATCCAGGCTTCCAGATCCTGAGCAACCAGGTACTGTCGGACGTCCCGGGAACGGCTCTCATCTTCGGCTGCCTGCTGCTCGAGCGGATCGCCCGCCGCCGTGGAGGTGTCGCGTCCTTCGCGCTGCTGGGCGTCGCGATCGGGGCCGCCGCCTATGTTCGCTCGATGGCGCTACTCGTGGTCCCGGCCACTGTGCTGGCTCTCCTCTGGCGTGCCTGGCCCGAGCGCCGCTTGCGACCCGCTCTGATCGCCAGCCTCGCCCTCGCGGGCTCTGCGCTGCTGGTGTTGGCGCCGTGGAGCATCCGCAACGGGAGCCTCCCCGATGCGCCCGCAGACTTCACTCGCATCCACTCCTATTCGGTGGCCATGTGGCACGAGTTACCACACGACCCGGGATCGCGGCGCCTGTCCCCTGTCGAGCTGGCCGCCCGGATTCCGCTGCGGCTCGAGCAGACCGTCTCGACCCTGGGCAGTCGGCTGCAGGTGAAGGAGAAGGGCAACACGCTGGTGCGCGGCAGCGTGTCCGTCGGACATGCCGTCCTCGGCGTCGGTTTGCTCGCCGGGTTGCTGGTCCAGCTTCTGCGTCGACGTGAGACCACCGAGATTTTCGCGGTGCTGTGCCTGGGCGTGGTCCTCGTCTATTTCGGATTTTCCTGGCGCCTGCTGCTGCCGGTCTACGCGCTTGCACTCGGCGCCACGCTGGAGACGCTGCGTGACCTGACGCGCCACCGGACCCGGGACCCGGTTCCGGTGATCGTCTGTGCCGTGGCCGTCGTCGCCCTGTTGCTGCTCGACCTGCCGCCGCGGCGAGGCTGGGACGCGCTCGAGAACGAGCACGCGAGGCTCGAGGCGTTTGCGGATTCTGTCGAGGCGCAGCTGGACGAGTCGCAGGTCCTGGCATCGACGCAGGTGGCGTTTGGCGCGTTGCTGGATCGTCCGGTCTACAACCTGCGTCCCGCCTTGCGACGAGGCGCATCGCCCCAGGAACTCGAGTCGCTGATCGACCGCCACGGAATACAAGTGTTGGCCACGGACCCCGAGGATCCCCTGGCACGATCCTTCGAGGCCCATCTGCGCACTCGCTACGGGCAACCTTTTGCCGCAGCGTCCGTGCGGCTCTGGACGGTGCGCCCAGCGGCATCCACGTCGCCCTAGATCCGCTGCGCCAGAGTCTGCCGACCCCGCGGCTCAGCGTAGATAGCCCAGGGCCTCGAGGGCCTGCTGGGTCTCCGGATCCAGGATCTCAGCCGGGTCGCGGCCCTCGAGATCTGCTTCGAAGCTCCGAAAGAGCAGCGACAGCTGGTCTTCGAGATCCGGATCGACGGCCTTTCCATCGTCGGCCGCGATTTCCTCGGCGCGGCTGGTGTACAGCCGGTCGTCAACGACGGCGTAGAAGCGCAGGCCTTCGACGATCCGGATCTCACCATTGGTGCGCACATCCTCGATCGGCCTGGCGAAGGTTCGTCTCATGCCCACGATGGAGCGGGTGTCTGCAGCAGCATCGATCCCGATCAGGTCGCGGCCGGGTCCGGGGAGGTTTCCGCCGGCGAGGGCGTCGAGAGTGGCGGCCACGTCGACGCTTCCGACGGGCAGGTCGCTGGTGCCGGGAGTTGCTCGAGGAGAGTGGATGAACAGCGGAACGTGGATCTGCTCGGGGGTGAGATCCTCACCGTGGCCGACGGCTCCACGCTCCCCGAAACTCTCGCCGTGATCGGACACCACCAGTATGTGGGTTTCGATGCTCTCGGCGTCGCGAAGCAGACGGGCGAAGAGACGGTCGAGTGATGCATCCATGTGGCGGACATCGCGATCGTAGTAGCCACGCGCCAACGCCACGCGATCCAGTGCATCGGGAACCTGTTCCCGGAGGGCCGCTTTCAGCTCGATCAACCCCAGCGAGTCGCCGCCCGGCGAATCACCGTAGGGGTGGTGCGCGTCGAAGTAGTGAAACCAGAAAAACTGTTTCGAACCCGAAAGCGTGTCGAGCATCTGGAGGGCTTTCTCCGTGATCTCGTCCGCCAGCGAGTAGAAGTTTCCACCCGGCACGTCGATCTGGTTCCAGTGCTGGCGCTGTCCCTGTGAGAACACGTCGATGAAACGATCGAAGCCCTGGGCGAAACCGAAACGACTGTGGACGGGGAACGAGGCCACCACCGCGCCGGTGCTGAAGCCCTGCAGCTGCATACGTTCGACCACGGTCTCGAGCGAGTCCTCGAGCACGACGCCGTTGCGATGCACGCCGTGCTGCCAGGGATGGAGACCTGTCAGAAGGGATGCGTGGGTCGGCTGCGTGGTCGATGTGGCCGAATAGTGCCGACGAAAGACCCGTGCCCCTTCGGCCAGCCGGCGGGTGGCCGGCATGTCCGAAGCGTGATCGGGGGAGCCGGCGAAGCTGTCGTACCGGAGCGTGTCGAGCGTGATGAGCACGATCCGGATCGGAGCTTCGCCGCCATCGGAACCGCAAGCCAGGCCGAGTGCCATCAGGCTGTACAACGCGAATCGCTTCACGGGTCGTCGAAACCTCAGGCCTGCGAATCGCGGTCAGAGCGTTCGGAGGATTCGGGGGTCTTGCTGCGGAAGACCCAGAATTCTCCGGCCAGGAAGTTCACGCCCATTCCGGCGGCGATCCCGGCCAGGTTTGCGAGTCGGTAGTCGAAATCGAGTCCATAGACGAGGCTTGCGAGCACGCTCGCATTCACCACCATCGAGGTGAAGAGCGTCGCCGCCTGATACTGGGCCAGCTTCTGGAGGATGAGTCGCAGAGAGTGGTCGTAGTCGAAGCGCCAGATCCAGGTGCTGCTCCACAAGAAGTTGTTGAGGATGGCGGCTTCGATCGCGATGATGCTCGACAAGAGCAGGGGCCAGCCCAGGCTGCCATGGATCAGCATCAGCAGGCCCTGGTTGACGACGACACCGCTGGCGCCGACCACGCCGAAGCGGATGAAACGACCGATTCGATCGAGCGGCAGCCGGCTTCTCAGGGAATGGGCCACGTACGCTCCAGCCCGTAGGGGCTCTGGAATGGGGCGCAGCTTATCACAGCGCTTCGCGCGCACGGGCCCATCAGCGCTGCCACCGTCCCACCTCGTCCCACGTGAATGGCTCGAGCCAGTTTCGAAAGTGTGGCTCGATGATCGTCGTCGGCATGAGAGTCGGCGGCGGCGGGTCGCCCGTCATCAGGGAGATCGACTTGAGGAGGTTGGGCGCCGCGATGAGCACCACTACCCCGAACACTGCGGCCAGTACGGCGCCCCGCGGCAGCCCGTTCGACGCAGCGCTGAGCAGTCCACCCACGCCCAGAAACAGCGCGGGGTAGAGGGGCGAGGCGTAGCGGGTCTCGATCGGGTCGTTGTTGCTGAGCGTCCAGACCGCGATCAGGACGACAAAATAAAGGACGGCGTGGGTGACGGTCACGACGAGTGCCCCGCGGCTCTGATCGTGGGCCAGAACCTCGTCTTCGAGATGGCGGCGCAGTCCTTCACGGCCTCGCCACGCGACGACGGCCAGGATGGCCAGCATCGCGGTGCTTCCGCCCAGCACCGCCAGTGGGAAGGGCAATGGCTGCTCGCCATAGACGACCCAGCGGATTCCGATGGCCCCAAAGCCGAAGGCGTCGATGGCCACAGTCTTGAGCAGGCCCCACACGTTTCCCAGCAGCCCGAAGTGTTGCATGAACTCTCGTCCACCCGTACGGGGTATGCCGGTCAGATGCCCGGTCACGACGATGTTTCGCAGGATCCACGCCGCGACCGGCGTCACCGCGATCACGCTAAACAGGCCGAGGTCTGTCAGTCGTCGTTGCCAGGTGCTGGGTGTCATCGCCACGGCGACCGCGAAGACGGGCACCAACGTCAGCAGAGCGATGTAGCGGGTCGTCGCCGCTACGGAGCACAGCAGGGCAGCGGCGAGCAGTGGGCGCCATGCGGGCCGTCTCACATAGTTCGCCATGGCGCAGAGCGCCAGCAGTGACAGTGCGATCACCAGCGGGTCGGGGCGCGCGGCGCGCATCAAGTAATAATTGGGCGCCCAGACCGCGAAGGTAGCCACGATCCAGGGCGCGCCGCGAATCCGCAGCAGGCGAGCCAGCGCGAACAGGCCAACCAAGGCGGTTGCGAACGCGCCCCAGTTGATGAGGTTTGCGGCCGAGGTGGGCTGCATCCCGAGGCGTCCCAGGGCCGCCAGTGCCAGCGGGTAGACGGGCCCGAACTTTGCGAATGGCGTCCCCTCGAAAACCTCGAAGCCACGCCCTGCCAGCAGGGATTGGGCTGCCAGAACGCTCTCGAGA
>SMVA01389915.1_pt1 | contig 10192 bp, 6 predicted proteins | sample 2456451 | NCBI WGS metagenome assembly SMVA01 (sample SAMN11095933, study PRJNA526329) | marine sediment metagenome | biome: Marine sediment; feature: Surficial sediment; material: Deep marine sediment; isolation source: Hadal surficial sediment | place: Pacific Ocean | collected 2014-05 | depth 0-1...
ACCCACCTGGCTGGGAAGCGTCCCCTCATTCCAAAAACGCCGCTCCTTAATGCCGCTCATCATTTCCAAGCGGCCTTCCGGAAGTTTCAATCGATCATACAGGGGCTTCAGGCGTTCTTCCAGAGCAGACGAAGTGACAACGTTTTCGGGTAAATGGTATCCCAGGGATTCTATAGCTACATTATTGAATCGCATTGATTGGAACCAACAAATGATTTAATTAGCAGTGCTCTTGAATTGCATTTGATAGTATTTCTGATATTGAGCACAATTGGCGAGCAACTCCTCATGAGATCCTATCCCAACCATTTCACCAGACTCCATGACAAGAATATGGTCCGCATGCAGGATAGTGGATAAACGGTGGGCGATCACAAACGTGGTCCGGTTTTCCATCAAGTGGTGCAAAGCATCCTGAACCAGTCTCTCCGATTCAGAATCCAGCGCGGAGGTGGCCTCGTCCAACACCAGTATAGGCGCATTTCTCAAGATCGCCCGGGCAATCGCAATGCGCTGTCTCTGCCCACCGGAAACTTTCATTCCCCGCTCGCCGATCACCGTGTCGTACCCTGAATCCAGATCCTTCACGAAAGAATCCACATGCGCGGCTTCGGCCGCTTTCATAATATCATCCCGGCTGGCATCGAGCCTACCCGAACGGATATTTGCCAAAACGGTATCGTTGAAAAGAAAAGTTTCCTGGGTGACCAACGCCAGATGTTTTCTGAGAGACCGGCTGTCGAAGTCATTGATATTGACGCCATCGATGGTGATTTCACCCTGCGTCACTTTAAAAAATTTAAAAAGTAAATCCACCAGAGTGGTTTTCCCCGCTCCACTCATACCCACAATGGCAAACACATCGGATTTATTAATTACAATATTAATATTTTTAAGCACCTGAGTATCTCGCGTCGGATACTTGAAGGAAACATTTTTATACTCGATGCGGTCATTGAAACCCTTAAACTCCAAGGTGCCATCATTGGCCTTTTCCTCTTTCAAGTCCAAAATGTAGAATACCCGCTCGGCCGCCGCGAGAGATTTTTGAACATCGGCATAGGTTTTATACAACAGACGCATGGGGTCATACATCATGAACATCCCCAGAATAAAAGCCAGAAACGTTCCCTGGCTGACTTCCCCGGAGAGCACCTGAAAACCGCCGTACCACAACACAGCGGAGCCGCCCAGCACTCCCAGCATTTCCATCAAAGGCGACGTGATCTCGGTATATTTCACATCTTTTTTCATGACCTCAAGGAACTCGTCATTATGGCGTTTTAGTTTTTTTTCTTCCTCCGCTTCCAGTCCGAAGGCTCGCACCACTTTGATGCCTGAAAATGATTCGACCATTGTGGAATTGATATCCGCCAACAACTCCTGCCCCCGCCTGCCGAGTTGCCTCAGTTTTCTGGCGATGCGGGAAATCGGAATCAGCGCCAGGGGAATTACAAACACTGCGATCACCGCCCAATCCCATTTCAAATAGAAAATCCAGCCCAACAAAACCACCAGCATGACAAAATGCTGCAGAGTATCTTTGACCTGTTTGGTGATGGACAGCAACATTGCATTGACGTCATTCACCACCCGCGACATCAACTGCCCCGTGGTGTCAATTTCGTAATATCCGTAGGGTAGTTTATGTATGTGCCGAAACAAATCCAGCCTGACCTGGGCGACAAGTTCCCAACCGATCTGATAAATGATCCGGCTTTGAATGTAACGCAAGGACCCTTTGACCATGTACAGGACAATGATTACCAGCGGGAGCATCTTCAGCATGAATGCGTCTTTATTGACAAAAATCTCGTCGAAGGTTTTTTGTACCAGGGGCACCGGGGATGTGGAAATAACACCAACGATCACGGAGGTGAAAAGGGTAAAAATCACTTTACCCTTGTACGGGAGGAGATAACATACCAGACGTTTATATAAGCCGGATTTCATTGCAAAAGAAAGGAGTTTGAAGGACTATTCGATGCTATCCAAAGACAATAAAAAACCCCCGCCCATTGGCTCAACGCCAACGCAACAGGGGCTCCATTCCCTGGAATACAAAAATTCGCGAAGAATTAAATTAGGTTTTCGCAATTTTTTAAATATTGACCTGCCTGCCGTTATTTCTGTGTCGGCAGAAAATCTTCCAAGGTCGCTCCATCTTCAACCATCTGGGTCATGACTTTAACCGATTCCTCGATACCCTTCAGGCAAAGTTCCAAATCTATTTCACGAGCGCCAACGGAGTGGGCGTAATCCAGAACCCGGGAAGACGTGTTGTCTCTCATGAATCCCTTGGGAACCTGTTCAATGCGACCCAGGGCTTCGGGCGTCCAGGTGAAGTCATCCGGATCAATGGTCTCACCTTTGCTGAAATGCTTGGCTTCAAATTTACCCAAATCGCCTTCTGGACGGAGGCCATTGCCATTCTTTTCTTTTTTCACGGTCTTTTCATTGATGATGCTTTCAGCAAAAGCCAGGGAAATGGTGAACACCTTTTGAACTCTGGCATTTTTTTCGATCCGCGCATGCGCCCGGTTACGAATGTGGCCTTCCGCAAAACCGTTCAAAAAGTCCAAAGAATCCTGGGTCCAAGTGACTTCCACAGAATCAAAAGTGGTGACCGTGGTCGAAACACTGCCTTCTTCCGCACTCGGCTTGAATTCCGCCTTATTCACCGGCACAAAATTTTCTACGCCAGCCCCGCAAACACCACATTTGACAACATCAAAAGCGACATAAGTTCCGCACTGACATTGAAGGGTTTTGTCCTCTTCCTTTTCCTCTTCCTCCGCCTTGGCTTTTTTTTCGGCCTCAACTATGGCCAGTTCCTCAGCGTATTTCTTTTCAAGATCGTGCTGACGATCATCAATCATGCCTTCCAGAGGATCTTCACCTTTTGCCATCTTATCCCGCATTTGATCGCCAATATTGTACATGGCCTTCATGGCGCCTGCCGGCAGAATTTTTTCGCAAGCTTCGGTAATGACTGAAGATGTGATCATGCTATGGCCGCGCTCCAACGCATAACGCAGGATGGCGGAGGTCGCCATAGGCCGTACGAAGCCGGGAATTCTTTTCAATCGCTCCTTGGCTTCAGCGGTCCATTCGATAGTCTCCTCGGCCTGCATGTCGATCGGCGGCTTGTAGACTCTACTGGACAGTAAAACATTACACGGTACCAGGCGAAGCAGGTTTTCAGTATTGCCACCGATATCCATGTCCTGGTCACTGTGTATCCCGATGCGACCCAAAATCAGAAGGTAGGGGTTCTCCTCGCGCGCGTATTGCAGGACCTTCTCAAAAACCTTGCCATCCAGCAAACGGATGGTGCACTCATAACCTTCGTCTTCCACAATTTTCCTGGAAATCTCAAGATGGGATTGGTAAATCTTGGCCAACCCCTTGTCGATGATGTCTTCGTGCAATTTTTCCTGTTGCTCAAACTTGAAAACCTTGGCCGCATCCTTGGAAAGAACGCCGGTCAGGCTGTTGAACATCGCGTAATGAAAATAGGGATCGAAGGTCGAAATCACTTCCAAAGGACGTTTGAGAGCTTTGGCCATAGTGATCGCGGTCATCAATCCGCCAAAGGCCTGACCACTGCCATCAACGGCCACGACGATTTTACCGCTGGAGGGTTTTTCCTCATGAATCGCCGGCACATTCTTAACGACGAGCGTATCCGTTTTAATGCGGCGAATCACGCGCTCAGCCACGGTGCCAATCATGCTGTCCTTGATGGCCCCCAGCCCAACGGCCCCTAAAATCACCAGATCATAATCCGATTCTTTAATGTCGCGCACCAGCTCAATCCAGTTTCTGCCTTCCAGAGATTTCCCCTCATACGGAATGTTCCGGGCTTTACATTTAAACTTGGGCACATCCAGATAGGAATCCGTAATGACTTCCATACCTTTAGTGATCAATTGATCGTGGATAGCACGCTGTTTTTCCAGTTCTTTTTCATCCTGATACTCTTCGGGAAGGCCGCTTTCCATTTGGCGGAAACGCACATCATGCATCTTGGCGGCATAAACGTGACTGGAGGTCACCTTGGCTCCGGAATCCTTGGCAAATTCCAATGCGAGATCAATACAGGCATTCGAATAGTCGGAATTGTCGACTGGGATATAAATATGCTTGAACATGGGGCTTGATTCTCCCTTGACTTGATGTTTGATGAGGCCGGGCAGAAACTGGTTGGCCCTATAATACCTTATATATCAAAAAATTTAATGTAATTTGGATTTAGTTCTTGAAGGTGCAAATTAAACAATTGCGGGAGATTTTAGCAAAATTTTTACCTCTGTCAACCGTTAAAGAATGACTGCCGTGGAACACCGATTAAGGGTCCGGATAAATCGCTAAATATATGAAAAACCGGAGAAAACCTCCAGCGCGAGGTCCCGCTCCAAAGCTTTCTATTAAATTGTCCGACAAGCTCCAACCAACTAATTGATTTTATTAACGTAATCAAATATATTGCGCATCCAATTTTTGCTTCTTAAATCCAGGTTGGATGGTATATAATCCGACTGCGCGGAACCCGCCCTTATCTGGCCACATAAAACGTATGCTTTGAGACACCATACTCAGGTTTCCTGAAAGGAGAAATTAGATGTTGTTTGCCGCAAAAGAGGATTTGGCAACCCATTTAAAGGGTTCGGTCAGCTTGACCAACGGACACGTCGCACTGGTCGACGCGGAGAAGTTTCAACAAAACGCTCTGGATGAATTGGTAAAAAACGCGGTCCTCAATGAAAACAAGGAAATCAGAGGGTATTCCCGCTTCATCATCAAATCCATTGCCCAGCAAATGGGAATCATCTCTGCCTCGATTCAGGGCTTGTATGAAACCCGGGGCCAGGGGAAGCATCAGGGCTACACGGTCCCCGCCATCAATATCCGGGGGCTCTCCTATGAAATGACTCAGGCCATTTTCCGAACCGCCCATGATCTGGATGCCGGAGCTTTTATTTTTGAAATCGCCAAATCAGAAATCGGTTACACCCACCAGCGACCGCATGAATTGATGGCCGTCATCCTGGCCTCAGCTATCAAGGAAGGACACCGGGGTCCAGTTTTCGTCCAAGGCGATCATTTCCAGGTCAACGCCGCCAAATACCATCAGGATAAAGAGACGGAAATAAGCGGTCTGAAGGATCTCATCCAGGAAGCGATCAGCGCCGGTTTTTACAATATCGACATTGACACCTCCACTCTGGTGACCCTCGAACCCTCTGACGTCAACGAGCAACAACGCCTCAATTATGAAGTCGGGGTGGAATTGACCTGCCACATTCGCGAGCATGAGCCGCCAGAAATCACCATTTCGGTAGGCGGGGAAATCGGCGAAGTGGGGAAAGTGAACAGCACTGAAGCCGAACTCCGGGCTTACATGGATAATTTCAACGACCAGCTGGCCAAGGCCAACACCGCCTATAAAGGAATCAGTAAAATTTCCATCCAGACCGGAACCAGCCATGGCGGCGTGCCTCTTCCCGATGGCACCGTCGCGGACGTGGAACTGGATTTTGACACGCTGGCAAGTTTATCGAAAATTTCGCGAGAACAGTATCACTTGGCGGGCGCCGTTCAGCATGGCGCCTCCACCTTACCAGCCGATTTGTTCCACAAGTTCCCCGAACTCGAAACCGCCGAAATCCATTTGGCCACTAATTTTCAGAACATGATTCTCGACAGCAAACATTTCCCCGCTGATTTCAAGGAGGAACTCTACCAGTATTTGAGAAAAACTTTTGCGGATGAGAAAAAATCCGGAATGACGGATGAGCAGTTCATTTACAAAACCCGCAAAAAAGGTTTCGGCAATCCGTTCAAGCCAAGATTTTGGAACCTGCCCGAAGAAATCAAATTAAAATTAAGGAAAGAGCTGGAAGGCGAATTCAACTTTCTGTTCAAAAACCTGAAGGCCGATAATACCAATACCTATGTAAAAGATTCGGTCCAACCGGTCGCCATTCCTCCCAACCTGGAAGAAGAAATTCAATACGCCTGATTTTCAGAAAAGCAAAAAGCCTCTCCACGCATTGTGGGGAGGCTTTTAATTTCAGCTTGTCGCTGGCTTACTGACCTTAAGACTTTTCTCCGGTGAGTACGCCCGCCTGTTTATTTTTCCTGTTCTTAAATTGTTCCACCTTGGTCAAAACGCCTTCCGGTACCGGCTCATCATTGGAGTTCGATCGGATTAAAAAAATCGTTCGGGCAATTTCCGGGTCCGCAAACAATCGTTTCCCTTCCGCCACTACATCCTGCTTGGAAATGCTTTTAACCACTTTCACCATGTCTTTGCGGTAATCGAAGTTGCCATCCTCCTCGGTGGCGGCATAATAATAATCGCCGGCCTTCTCGGAAATGCTGTCGGCCTTTTTTTCCAGGGACACGATCAATCCCTGGCGGTGTTTTTCAAACTCTTCGTCACTAAGACCGTCAAACAGTTTAGAGGATTGGCTCATCCAGGCCTCCACCCGCTTTTGCAATTCAAAAGGGCCGTAGGTGGATGATTGAATAATAAATTTAAAGAACAACCGGTCTTCCATCCGGCCGTTAAAACTCCATACAATGTATCCCAACTGTTGATTGGTTCGCATCTGGGTATAAAAATCGCTTTTAATGATGGAAGACACCAGCGAGACTTTGGCCGAGCTCTGCAAAGTCCTTTCTCCCACCTGCAAAGCGTAATAGAGCGCGTTGTTGTTGTCTGCCACTTTTTTGGAAAATCGAATGAACTCGCCTGCATCCAGAACCTCCACCACCTCTTTATACTTGTCTTCCTCTGGCAAGGAACGGCTTTTCATTTCCGTGAGTAAAATATCCAAGCTCTCGCGCACTTTGGCCTGAGTCCAATTGCCGTGAACCACACCAGTGATAAAAACCCTTTGGTAAAGGGTACGCGCATAATCTTTGATGTCCGCCAAGGTGACTTTGTTCAAAGCCGCCAACGCTTGCTCATGACTATATTGTTTCACCAGCCATATTTGTTGATTATAATAAGAAGCCCGCGAGTACGCTTGCCCCAGTTTCCGGTTTTCCAAATTCCGAATAATGGCTTCCTTGATATCCAGAAATTTTTGCTCGCTGATTTGCACTTTGGTGAGATTTTGAGCCACCAGTTTCAGCAAATCGGAGATCCGCTCGGTGTACCCTCCCAAACCCAGGGTCATCCCCTTTTTCTCAATCCCTAAATTATAAGAAAGGCCCGCCAATGAAATCGGATAAGTCATTTCGTTGAGACCCTCATGCAGTGCCGCGTCATACAATTTGGACCGGGCCAGGTTGTCAGCGGTATCGTATATATGCGGAGTTTCAATCCGTAGTTGCATGTAAACCTTGGGTTGTTTAAAGCGATCGTCAAACTTGAACCAGACTTTGGCGATCTCATCATCACGCACCAAAGTGGGGGGCTCCTCGGTCAAAGTCAGGTGGTAAGGAATGAAGTCGTTTCTCTCAGGATAAGTCAAACCGGATACCGGAGCCGGATGCGCCAGACGCTCAAAGGCCTGCCCCCCTATTTCTTCAAGAGAATATTCCGTTCCAAAAAATTTCTCTACTCGATCCGTTGCAACTTTTTGAGAGGTTAAAACGGCCAACATATTTTCAGGCGTTAAGGTTTTCAGGATGGCCCTTTGGGCAGATGGCTCGTACTTCCTATACAGAAAGGGCAGTGTTTCAACTTTATCCAACTCATATTTTTGCATCAAAGACGCCTTGGAAGCGGCAAAGCCCATGCCTTCTTGCGGACTTTTCCAGTCAAAATCAATTTGCGCCATCGCTTGGTTTTCTTTAAAGGTGTACTCCGCAAACCCGCGATCCTTGAGCGTTTGAATGTAAGCAAAGATATGTTCCAGCACCCGCTCATACTCCTTTTCGCCTTTTTGAGTGAGCGAAACTGAGATGTCAAATGAAGACAAATTGGGATGACTCGAACCGCCGCCTGCCGAAAGGGACAGGACCCAACCCTCTTCTTTCAACTTGGAAAGTAAAGATCCTTTTCCTTCATACCCAATAACAGAACCCACAACAGATGCCGGCTTGCTGTCCAGATGATCGTGCAGGCGGATGGTGGGAAATTCAATGCTCAGGCTACGCACATCCTTGATGGATTTTATTTTCAGCAACCGGTATTTTCCTTTTAAAGGTTTCCGGTACTCTGAGTCGACAGAAATCAACGCCACCGGCCGATTCGGAATGTCTGAAAAATAATTTTTAATCATCGCCTCCTGTTCTGCCAGGGAAAGGTTGGACAATACGGCCAGCTTCATATTGGAGGCGGAATAAAATTTCGTGTAAAAATCAATCAATGCCGAACGATTGTCACCTGCCAGGGTATCTTTATTGCCAATTCCAAATTTTCTGAGGGGATGCCCCTCTTCTGAAATTTGGTTGATCAGATGATTGGAGCGCCAGCCATCTTGCAATTTATTTTTTTCAAACTCGCTGTTGACGGCATTGACTTCGCGCTCCGCATATTTCTTATCAAAAAGTGGTGCCCGAAAAAAATCACTGAACCGGTCCAAAGCTCCTTCCAACGCGGTGTGGCTCACCTGGAAAAAGTAATTGGTGATATTCGCACCGGTGTAAGCGTTGCTGGCTCCCGAATTGGCATTCAGGTATTCCTTATAGGAACCCACTTTGGGAAATTTCTCGGTCCCCAAAAACAGCATGTGCTCCAGGTAATGCGCCAGGCCCATTTTACTTTCGGGATCATAAAGGTGCCCCACCCCTACGGAAAGCGCGGCCGCGCTCCGGTCCACCTCAGGGTCCGAAATCAGGATCACTGCCAGCCCATTATCCAATACCAACGTCCGCGTTTCGCGTGGAGCGGCCTCAACAAATGAAGCGATGAAGGTCAAAACCATTGCAATCAATACGCTGAATTTCATTGGCACACGAACTGAACTCACAGGACACCTCCAAAAATCATTTAACAAATTCGAAAACTTTCATCATGACGCCTGCAATTCTATCAAAGGCCAGGCAGGGAACAGATTAATTCTTTTTAATTTAAACGCCGGGATGGGTCCAGGTCATCATGCCAACCCCAATCACCATCAACACCGCTACCAGCAATCTTTGTTTTCCCAAGGGTTCGCCCAATCTCCAGGCCCCCCAGAACACGACCATCAAGACACTGGTCTGGCGCAGGGCCACCACAGAACTGACCGCCTCAAATTGCAATACCACGCAAATGAGACCGTAAGACAACAAGGTCGCCACTCCCGCGACCAAACCTCGCCGCCATTCCTTTTTCCATACACTAAAAATATCCGAGCGGGGGAAAACTCCAAACAAATATAAATTACACAGGGAAAAACCAATCGCCGATTCCACGAAGAAGAATATAAAACCGTTGGCAAAAGCTTGTTCGGGATGAATGCTGATGAATATTTCCATTCCTCTTTTATCGACTACACTGTAAGCCACAACCAGCCCAAGGGTGATGAACGCCCATCTCAGATCTTTATGAAAAATCGCTTCGCCCAGTTTTTTAAAACCTCGAATCAAATGCCCTTCGAAATGGAGAAGGTAAACCGCCAGAAGAATAATACCGATGGATGAGAACGAAAAACCATCCAGGCGTTCTCCCAAAAAAGCCCAGGCAAACACGGGCACAAACACCGGCGCCGACCTGGCGATGGGATACACATATGAAATATCCTGGGAGCTATAAGCTCTGGAAAGGCTGAGAATATACAAACCATGAAGCACCCCCGAGAGGATCATCCAAAGACGGACTTCAGGTGGAAACATCTGGTAGTCAAAAAGCAGATAAAACCCCAACCCCAGAGCCATAATCCATATCCCTTTCAAACCTGAAAGAAAAGTGGAATGCCTGCTGGTTTGGGTGAGGATATTCCACAGGGCATGAAACACGCTGGAAATCAGAATCAGACCAATATTCGCAAGTGACAATTTCCCACTCCCAATGAACTGACGATCACACCGTCATCCAATAAAAAAGGATAAAAATGATACAATATACTGCTTGATTTGTTACCGGAATTCCGCAAACGTAAGATCATCCCCATTAAATCATCGGCAGGCAAACTTTTCGTATGGCACACAATCAATTCACCCTCCTCAAAACCCGGCGTTTTCTGCCGCTGTTCATCACTCAGTTTTTAGGAGCGTTCAACGACAACATTTTCAAGAACGCTCTGGTCAT
>SMVA01044353.1_pt1 | contig 10191 bp, 8 predicted proteins | sample 2456451 | NCBI WGS metagenome assembly SMVA01 (sample SAMN11095933, study PRJNA526329) | marine sediment metagenome | biome: Marine sediment; feature: Surficial sediment; material: Deep marine sediment; isolation source: Hadal surficial sediment | place: Pacific Ocean | collected 2014-05 | depth 0-1...
GATTGAAAACAGAATCAAAATAGAAAATGTACTCTTGAATTTTAGATTGCTTATCAATTCAAAAGCTTGAGATTTTATTAAAAACCATTTACCATTCATAGAACATCAAATTTATACTGAAACTTCTATTTAATATTACTCTTTTTGACTAAATATTGACTGTATCTTATCTGGCTTTTAGATAGAGCCATTTATGTCTTAAGAATATAGATTCAGGCTTAAGCTTAAAAATGAGATATCTTTAAGCTTAAGGAATCTTTTATCCTCCTTCGCGTCCGCCTTTGGTGGATCGGAAAATTAGGATGTTTGCATAGCAAACTCAATTTAATACCTCGTATGCCTAGCTGCGGTAAGCAGGTTTGAGTCGAGGTAGTTTATTTTTAAAAAAAAATTATCCGGTCTTATTTTAAATCGAACTCGTAACCGAACTTGTTTTATTTTTTTTCATCCAAAAATACAGGATGGTAAACAGTATGATTAATATTCCGGGAAATATGGTTAATTTTTCCAAAGTAGCCTGGCCTGCAACCAGATCCAATTGATCACCAACAAGTCCGTTGGCCGCTGCAATTTCTTTGTCCGAATCAATCCAGCCTCCAATAATGGGTTGGATGGCACCAGTCATAAACATACCAATGGCTCCTATAATAGACATACCTAAAGCTCCACTTTTAGGAATTTTATCCGCTACAAAACCAATCATGTTTGGCCAAAAATAGGCAATACCCAGAGCGAAAAATACTGCAGAAACATAGGCCATGGCACCAGTTTGAGTACTAAAAAGATAAATACCAATAGTTGCCAAAACTGCAGAGCCTAATAATACTCCGGTTTGATCGAATTTCTTTACAACATCTCCTCCAAAATAACGGGCAATGGCCATCAAACCGGCAGTTAGTGCTAAAATAATCATTGGGTCAGCTCCACTTTTAGATAAAATAAGACCTACCCATTGGTTCGGCCCAAATTCAGAAATAGCTGTCAAAGTCATACATACTGCTATAAAAATAAATAAAGGTGAGAACATGGTTTTTATATTCCCTTTTAAATTAGAAACTTCTTGTGTTTTTGCTTTTGGCCAGGTTTTTCCAAAAAATAAGAATGCATATATCAAGGTAGGGATCATAATCATCCAAATTTGAGTTTCCCAACTTATGGAAGCATCGGTCATAAATTTAGAGATCAAACTTCCTATAACAATTCCACCCGGGAACCACATATGAAAACGGTTCATCATTTTACTCATAGTACTTCCGTCATAAGCATCGGCAATCATAGGATTACATGCTGCCTCCGTACAACCATTTCCTAATCCAATAAGTAATGTTGAAATAAGTAAACCAACATAACTACCAGAATAAATGGTCATAATAATTCCTATGGCATGTGCAAAGAATGCAAATTGCATAATTATTTTTCCACCAACTTTGTGGTAAATTAATCCACCAATAATCATAGATATTGGGAAGCCTAAAAACCACATGGAGTTGATGTATCCTAATTGTTGGGCAGATAAATTAAGTTCTTCACCCAATTGGGGTAAAATACCTGCTCTTATACTAAAGGATAAGGCAGTAGTGATTAATGCAAAACAACTCGCATAAAATAGTTTGTTGTTCGATTTTGAATTTTCTTGAATGGTTGTTGTCAAAATGTTAAGTTTTTAGTCAAGTATTTTAGAATTTATGAGCATTTAAATCCTCATGATTTTTATTGATACCTGTCAAATTGTTGACGGTGAGAATAATTCTTATATAAAAATCATGGGAAATTATTAATAAATATCATATTGCACCAAATTTATAATAAATAACTTTCTTTTTTTACTCTTTTCAACTAAATACCGACTGTATTTTGTCATATTTTATAAATATGACTTTTTTATGTCTTATATTCGAGCATAATTGATCTAATAGAGAAAATTTATGCTCAGTCCTAAAATTGAGAAAACACTAAATTCTAAGGAAGCTTTTATTTTAAAAGATCAGGTTGGGCCTTATTTTAATCCGAACTGGCACTTTCATCCTGAATTTCAAATTTCTTTAATCGTTGAAGGAAAGGGTACTAGGTTTGTTGGAGATCATGTGGAAACATTTGAGGAAGGTGATTTGGTAATTACGGGTCCGAATCTGCCGCATCTGTGGAGAAGTGACGAGGCCTATTTTACCAAGGGAAGTCGATTGAGTACCAGGGGCATTGTCATTTATTTTGATCATGAAATATTGGGAGAATCACTACTTGAGAAAGAAGAATTCTATCGAATGAATAAACTTGTCGAAAAATCGGTACGTGGAATGAGTATCTATGGCGACAGTAAAGAAGAAATAGTTGAGTTGATGATGCAAATACCCAATGAAAAAGGCTTTAAGAGAATTATTAAATTGCTTGAAATTCTTGATATCCTGGCGAATTGTAAAGAATACAATTTGTTGGCCAGCCCGGGCTACTCAAATGTAAATAAGGGTGTTGATGTCGATAAAATCAGAATCGTATATGATTATGTAATGAAAAATTTTAGAACTAAAATATCCCTAGATGAAGTATCAGATCTCTTGAATATGACTACAACTTCATTTTGTCGATATTTTAAACCCAGGGCCAATAAAACATTTTCTTCCTTTGTCAATGAGATCAGAATTGGCCATGCACGGAAGCTATTATTAGAAGATAATTACAATATTTCAGAAATATGTTATGAATGTGGATTTGGTACACTTTCTAATTTTAATCGGCAGTTTAAGTCGGTTACAAATTTAAGGCCTTTGGAATATCGCAAATTGTATTTACACATCAAGACAAATATATCTTAATTCAAAAAATTCAATGATTCAAAAATTAAAATGGGGTGGATTTGTTTGTATGATGTTGGTTGCACTGTTATTGTACTCGATGAAGGGTCAAATTGGTTTGGATGGGCCTATTTTGGATTTGGAAAATGACAAATATAAAGTAGTCTATCGGGGTGAAAAAGGTCCTGGATTAGGAAAGAGCATCGTATTTATTGCTACTGATCATGAATATAGAGGTGAAGAATCTTTGCCCGCCCTGGCAAGAATTTTGGCCAGGCATTATGGTTTTACCTGTACGGTAATATGGGCTTTGGATGAAAATGATCATATTCATCCCGGAAGTTCCAATATCAAAGGGTTAAAAGTGCTGGAGAAGGCTGATTTAATGGTGATTTTTACCCGATTTTCAGATTTTCCTGATGAAGAAATGCAGCATATTGATAACTATCTTGAACGTGGTGGCCCTGTGATCGGACTCAGAACATCGACACATGCATTTAAGAATAGTGGAAATGCGAATTGGGAACATTATGGGTATAATTACAAAGGTGAACACAAGGCATGGCATGGAGGATTTGGTAAATTAATACTTGGAGAAACATGGGTGGGACATTATGGTAAAAATCACAAGCAAGCGTCAAAATTAATTTTGGAAGAAACTCAAAAAGAACATCCAATATTAAGGGGAGTTGACGAGGCGTGGGCCCAATGTGGAGGTTATAAGGCATTTCCTGAAAAAATGAATGCCACCGTTTTGGCAAGAGGTAGAATATTAAAGGGGATGACACCCAATGCAGAACCAGACCTAACAAAGCAAGATCTTCCGGTAGCCTGGATTCGACAATACAAACTGGAATCGGGTGCCAGTGGCCGTGTATTTACAACAACGCACGGAGCTTCTGAAGATTTACTTAGCGATGGATTCAGACGGATGATAATAAATGCAGGACTGTGGGCTGTTGGATTGGAAGATGATATAGATGCAAATAACAATATTGATTTTGTAGGGCCGTACAAACCATCGACTTTTAATTTTAGAGGATATAAAGCGAACGTAAAACCTTCGGATTTGGCCGGATTTGAATCCATCATTATGCCGGGTAAAATCGTGCAACAAAAAGATTAAATTCATTGAGATAAAAACTATTAAACATCAATTTCTAATAAAAATTACAAGATTATGAGTAATAATAACTATCCAAAGCTGCACAATGCTGCATGGCCTGGCGTTGTTGGAAAAGGGCCTGATTCTGAGCCGCCAATTCCATTGGACACCATGTTGAAATTAACTTCAAAGGCTGAAGTTAATGGTATTAAATTTGATGGCATCGATTTGTTTTTGTTTGATCCGCACATAGATATTGATATCTCAGATGCAGGAATTAAAGAACTTGCCGATAAAGTAGCTTCATACAATCTTGAAATTGGAAGTTTAGTTGCTCCGATATGGACTCCCACCGGTGGAGGGTCAGCGATGGGAAGTTCTGATGAACGCAAACTATTTTTAGAACAAGTAAGAAAAGCATGTCGCATAGGGAAAAAATTGAGAGATTTAGGTATTCGCCCTAACGGTCTTATTCGTATTGATTCTTCATGCAGTCCAGAAGAATGGGCCAAAAACTCGAAAGAAAACACCCAATTGATTGCAGAAACCTTTAGGGAAGCCTGCGATATTGCGGCAGAATACGGTGAAAATTTGGCTGCTGAAGGAGAGATCTGTTGGGGAGGCATGCAAGGATGGAAATCAATGTTAGAAACATTAGAAGCGGTGGACAGGCCAAATATTGGTTTTCAGGCCGATATGGCGCATACCTTACTCTATTTATTGGGATACAATAAAGAGGATGAAAGGATTCTTCCGGATGATTTTGAATGGGGAGATCGCGAAACATTGACTGCGGGATTGAAAACATTGACTTCAGCGCTACGGCCATGGACCACTGATTTTCATGTAGCACAAAATGACGGAACTGTTTTTGGTTCCGGTTCTCATGATAAAACAGGAAGGCATTGTCTGGCAACAGATCCCAATGGAAAATTAGATATTCCAACTGATGCCGGCCACTGGCTTCGAGATGAAAATGGGGAACTGACAAAATCCATCAGACATATTTGCTGGGATGGATGTATGTTTCCAAATGAGGTAATGATGCAACAAAAAACATGGAATGATATTTTGGCCACAATGATAGAGGTGCGTAATAAGCATGGTTGGTACGAAGTATAATAAAATTACAATTAAGAAATTGAATAAATAAATTATGAGTATATCAACAAATAAAAAACCTTTAAGGATTGGCCTTATCGGATACGGCTTTATGGCCAGAACACATACCAATGCATACAAAAGGGTTGGAGATTTTTTTCCTGACTTTAAAAACAAACCTGTTTTGGCTGCAGTTTGTGGTAGAAATAAAGAAAGAGTCAAAGCTTTTGCAGATCAATGGGGATATGAATCTTATGAAACAGATTGGAAAGCAATGATAGCACGTGATGATATTGATGCCATTGATATTTGCACACCTAACAATATGCATGCACCTATTGCTATTGCAGCGGCTGAAGCCGGAAAAATGGTTTTATGCGAAAAACCTTTGGCAAGAAATGTTGCAGAAGCACAGCCCATGGTAGATGCCATTGAAAAGGCTGGTGTAAAAAATACAGTTTGGTATAATTACAGAAGAGTACCTTCTGTTACGCTTGCAAAACAATTGGTGGATTCAGGAAAACTGGGGAAGATTTTTCACTATCGCGCAAATTTTTTGCAGGACTGGACGATTAGTGCCGATTTGCCACAGGGAGGAGAAGCGCTTTGGCGTCTCGATTCGGCTGCTGCCGGTTCCGGGGTGACGGGTGATTTGTTAGCACATTGCATCGATACAGCCATGTGGTTAAATGGATCCATTAAGGATGTTTCGGCAGTAACAGAAACTTTTATAAAAGAACGTGTTCACCAGTCAACCGGTGAAGTTCAAAAGGTAGATATTGATGATGCTTGTATTTTTCATTGTCATTTTGAAAATGGTTCTTTAGGATTATTTGAATCCACGAGATATGCACGGGGACACAAAGCCTTATATACTTTTGAGATTAATGGAGAGCATGCCTCTATCAAATGGGATTTACACGATCTGAATCGATTGGAATATTTTGATCATAGAGATGAATCACTGGTACGGGGTTGGCGATCAATTCATGTTACCGATGAAGATATGCCCTATATGGACAAATGGTGGGTGCCGGGATTATCTATTGGATATGAGCACACTTTTGTACATCAGGTTGCAGATTTTTTAGAAAGCCTTGAAACTGGAAAACCTATTTCACCTTCTTTTAAAGATGCTATGGAAACACAAAAAGTTTGTGAGGCTGTATTGAATTCAGCTGCTTCCAGAAGTTGGGAAGATACCGGTTTGTAATAAGATTAACATTGTAAAATATGAGAATAATTAAGGTGCTAAAAAATGATTTAATGTGCCTTTACAAATAATAGAATGATAGAATGATAGAATGGGAGAATAAAAGTATAGAGCTAAATAAAAATCAATTTGAATTTTTCGAGTACTTTATTGTTAGAAATTAAACATTGAAACATTAAAGCATTCAGTCATTGTAGCATTCAATCATTGTTGTTTTCAATCAATATAATATTCACAATTAAAAAACGAAAGCATTATAAAAAATAGAAATGGGAGAATTAGTTAAAGGATTTAGTCTGCAAGGCAGAGAAAAAATAGTTCCTAGTACGGCGGATTCAGTAATTGCCAATACGGCGGTTGTTGATTTTGAATTGGACGAACTTCAAGAGGGGGAGATATTAGCAAAAACCTTATACACAGGTATTTGCGGTTCGGATAATAGTGCTTGTTTAGGAAAATCAAATTTTGATTGGGTACAAAGGCCCCGTGTCATTGGACATGAGTTTAGTGCAGAGGTTTTAGAATTAGGTCCGGGTGATCACGGCGATGTAAAAGTGGGGGATATTTTTACGCCCCTGGCGATGTTGGGATGTCAGGATGAAGAATGTCCGGCATGTAGTGTGGCCAAATGGAATTTATGTCCGGATAAACAAATCATAGGTTTTCATAGAAATGGTGGCTTTGGAAAAAAGGTAGTATTGGAGTCGGATAGAGTGGTGCAACTAATGGATGGATTATCTCCTGAGCAGGGCGCATTGGTGGAACCTTTATCGGTTGTAGTCAATGCTTTGCATAGCAAATGTCATATCAAACCCGGCGATGATGTGGTGGTTACAGGCTGTGGAATCATAGGATTGATGTCGGCCGAATTGGCCAGGGCAGCAGGTGCCAGAGTGGCGATTACCGGAATTGATCATGATCGCAACATTAGAATGAAAGCAGCCACAGAAAGAGGTTTTATTCCTATCATAGTTTCACCTGATAAAACCCTCACGGATTATTTGTCGGAAGGTGTGGTTGATGCCAATGGTGTGCCTTTCGGAAGCAATGGGAAAGTTGATTTATTGATTGAATGCTCGGGTGTTCCCCAGGTACTGGCAGAAGCTTTCGATGTTGTACGGCCGGAAGGTGATATTTGCGTGATAGCAACATATCCGGTTGATGTGGCAATTAACGCTACTCACCTTACGCGTACTTCATTAAATATGAGAGGGTCTATGGGATCATGCAGAGACGATTATATGGTTGCCCAAAAATTGATGGTAACGGGTGTATTCCCATCTGAGCATTATACAAATTTTTATAATTTTGAAGATATCAGTCAGGCTTTTGAAGAATCTATCAAAGCACTTAATGTAAAGGCAGTGGTAAAAATTAATGATTAAAGAGTTCCCTTTTTATCCATGTCTGTAGGTTAGTAAGCACTAGGGTAGGGAAAAAATAGGTAATATCAATTAAAAACAATAAAGTATAAATGGCCAAAATTTTAATAACAGGCGGTACCGGATGTATAGGTGCCGTAACGACCTTTAAATTATTGCAATCTGAAAAGGTTGAAAAAATAATCATTGCATCGCGTACCAATGACCATACCATCATGAGGTTTTGGATGGAAGGTGACTGGGATCCACGACTGGAATTCTTAAAGATGGATGTAGGCAATGCCGATGATATTCGAAAACAATTGCCCGAAATCAATCCCACCCACATTATCCATTTGGGGGCTTTGCAAAGTCCGGCATGTGCAGCCAATCACGAATTGGGCATGCAAATCAATGTTGGTGGTACCATGGCTTTATTTGATGAGGCTGAAAAATTGCTCAATCTTCAAAAGTTTGTTTTTGCAAGTTCTGCAGCGGTTTATGGTATGAGAGCTATGTACCCTCAGGCGATTATCGATGAAGATGTGGTATTGGCACCTCCCAATCACTATGGAATTTGGAAACTGGCGGGAGAACATATTGCCAGATTGTTTCATGACAATACAAAAGTACCAACCGTTTGCTTACGACTGAATACAACTTATGGAAAAGGCCGGGAACAAGGAAAAACTTCAGCGCCTACCAATGCCATAAAAGCGATCGCTTTGGGAGCGGTTAAAGGAAAAATAATTCCCTTTGAAATGCCATATCAGGGCAGGGAAAACTATCATTTTGTTGAAGATGTTGGCGCTCATTTTGCAGCTTGCACCCTACAGAATTTTGAAGGATTTGGGGCATTTAATATCAAAGGAGAAACCATTGCCATTGATAGTTTTTTAAAAATTGTTCAATCAGAAGCCGACAAATTAGGAATAGGTGAATTTGTAGACTTATCCATTGTCGATCATGCTGATGAGAATTTGTTTATATCAGATTTAAGCCATGAAAAAGTAGATGCTGCTTTTGACAATTTACCCAAAGCTGAAATTGCAGCCGGAGTTGCAAAATCCCTAAGGGAGTTTCTTGAAATGGCCAAGGCTGGAACCTTATATTACCCATTAAATAATTAATTATGGACAGTATCAATGTTGGATTTATCGGGGCCGGTGATATAGCCGATTTGCATGCAAAGGCGATTAAAAACCTTTCCGGTGCTGAATTAATCGGATTGTGGAACCGTACAGCCTCTAAGGCACAGGTAAAAGCCGAACAATATGGATGTAAAGCCTATGATACAGTGGATGATTTACTGAATGACGATCAAATTCAAGCGGTATTTATTCTCACCAATATGGAAACACATTGCGAATATACTGTCCGGGCAGCCAAAGCCGGTAAACATATTCTGGTTGAAAAACCTGCGGCTTCAAATATTGCTGAATTAAATCAGATTCAGGCAGCGGTTGAACAATATGGGGTAAAATGTATGCCCGTACACAATTATATTTACGAAGCAGGAATTCTCAGGGCTAAAAGGATGATTGATGAGGGATTGTTAGGAGACATCACTCAATTCTATATGATGTATAATATACAACATACCAATGAGATAAGAGCAAGATATCCCGGTGTCATCAAACAGATTCTTACCCATCATGCTTATACGATGCTATATCTGGCCGGTAAACCTCAAATGATATCCTGTATGAAAACCACCATTGATCCGGGAGAGGCTCCACAGGAAAATTTGGCCATGTGTATGATGAAAATGGAAAATGGCAGCCTGAGTCATTTAGCGGCGAGTTTTGCCAATGATGATCATGCGGGTGATCCATGGACCTGTATGATCAAAGTAATTGGAACTAAAGGAAGCACCCGATTCTCTTATCGTGATTGGGTGATCAATGAACGTAACGGAGCTCACTCTCAAACTTACAATTGTTACCACGATTCTATCAAAAATACGGCGATTCATTTTATTGATCGTGTGATTCGACACAATGAAGCACCTTTATCCAGTATCGAGGATGCTATTACCTGTCAGAGAATTGTGGAGACATGTCAACGTTCCGTTGATGAAAGTGCCCATATAGCCTTTAGCTGAGACTAGAACCAAGAGAAAAGAGAAAAGAGAAAAGAGATGTTCAGTATTCGGATTGTATAAAGCTATTCTCCATATTATTAGATTCTTGGTTTGGATTGACCCCTTTAAGACAGGTGAAAAACAAAATATATTTTGATTTGAAGGCTGCGAGTGAAGCTCAATAGGGGTGTAGTTGAATTATTCCAATTTCATCCTTAATTAGGCATTCATTTTTCCAACTCGTTAGTAAACACCTCCCTTAATCCCTCCTCAAGGAGGGAATTGTTCAGTATTGGGATTATATAAAGCTATTCTCCATATTATTAGATTTTTAGTCAACCTATTTCTGGAAAGTTCAAGAATTCGTATCTTCATTAAGATACATTGTTTACACAAGTTAAAGATTAGACTTTACACTAAATTAGTTTCTAACCTTATCGATTTTTCTTTATTTCTTAATTCATTTTCATTAAAGTATCCCAAAAATACGTTTCTATAAAATACTTTCCAAATACCATTACCTAGTTCTTCAATTCCAA
>SMVA01017021.1_pt1 | contig 10189 bp, 5 predicted proteins | sample 2456451 | NCBI WGS metagenome assembly SMVA01 (sample SAMN11095933, study PRJNA526329) | marine sediment metagenome | biome: Marine sediment; feature: Surficial sediment; material: Deep marine sediment; isolation source: Hadal surficial sediment | place: Pacific Ocean | collected 2014-05 | depth 0-1...
GGAAGTGGCTCAGCCGCTTGCCTGCCTTGAAGGCGTAGCAGCGTTGGTAATCAATGTGAGTGTCGTCGGTGATGGCAGTGGCGGTCCCGTTACCGTCCAGGCCACCCACGACCAATCCGTCGATCCTGAAGTCGTTGAGCGTAGGCATGATGTAGCCGGCGAGCACTATGCCGTCCCACTGGAATCCGTCCGCAGGGTTGAAAATCCCCGTCACCATCAGGACGCCCTGGCCGCAAGGCGAGGCTGGAGTATTCAGATTGCCGTTGAAGCGAGTTACGGTGAACGAATCCGAGGGCAAACCACAGGGCGGCCATGTGTCTTCGTAATCGACCGGGAAGTCGGTGTCGGAGAGGAGGGCCCAATCGATGCCCAGCGAGTCGAGAGCCGCCGCCGCCGACCCGAGAGAAACTGAATTGGGGTCTCCTTCGAGGGGCGATCCAAACGGGAACAGTTCGCCGGAGCCCATCATCACCCCGGTGATGTCATCCTCGTCCTGCTCGCAAGCGCCGCCGCCCTCCTCGTCTTCACCGTCCACATGGGCAAGCGACGTCACGAACAGGCTCCCCGTCACCTGGGTCAGGGCCGCCATATGGTCCACCGCGATCTCCCGCTTCATGGCGAACTGATGGATCGTGCGGCGTGCGGCCGAGCCTCGGAAGGTGGGATCGGTGTAGACGCCTTCCGAGGTCAGGAGATAGAGTGTCTCGAAGTCGCTGACCTCGGCCACGAGGCGGGCGCTGACCACGGCGTCCCCGTTCTCAATCGAGTACGTTACGATGTCATCGTGGATGCCGATTTGGTTGCCGATGTACCACTGTAGGCCGGCCCGTGCGATGGATAGCGCACTCTGGGTCTCACTGGCGTGCACGGCCAGGACGGCCTCGTTGAGCACGACTTGGTAGCTTGCCGCGCCCGCGATTCCGATGGCGAACAGCAGGAAGACCACGAGGGACAGAACGAACCCCGCCCGTGGGTCCTCCGACGGACCGTGCCGGGGCACCTCGATGGCTCCAGACCGCGGCAACGGTAGTGTCGGGGTGGGGGTCATCGTCAGTTCGAGTTCTTCAGGGGAATCTTCACGGTCCACACGTATTGATATCCGCCGATGGCTCCGATCGAGTCCGTGCCGATGGCTGAGGCCGTCACTCGAATCGCAGAGATGTTGTTCAGGGCGGCCCCAGTGACGGAGTTGAAGAATGTCGAGCCGCCGGTCGCGTACTCGAATTTCGTCTCGGGCGTGATCCCAGAGACGAACTCCCTGAGAGAGCTTCCGGTTGAGCCCCGGAACAGCGCCAGGGTCGCGGGCTCTAGCTCCGACTCCTCGATCCTGAACTCCACCTCCTGCCAGACCATGATCGGTTCCGCGAGAATGGTGCCGCCAGGGATCACCAGGCGACCAAAGTCCTGCGCCGCACCTAACGTATCTGCTCCCGATCTGTTGAAACACTCCTTCGCATCGTCGGCACCTGACGACTCCAGGAGGTTGGACCAGGTATCGGCGGTGTACGTCCAGTCACCGTTGGCATCTTGTCTGGCGTAGCCGGCCACATCGTCACCGTCGATCTCCGAGAGGCCAGGCATATACACTCGCCCATGCTGCCCCTGGCGGTGACAGACTCCTCCGACGGCCAGGGGTAGGCGGACGACGAACCGGCGTGACTCAGCCGTAATGACGCCCCCGTTCGAGACGCCCCGGATCTCAGAGGCGATCAGGTCGGTTACCACGCGGAGGTTGTCTTGAACGCGTGTCCTCTGGACGACCAACCGGTAGAAGTCGTTTTGCGCCAGAAACACCGATGATACGAGGCCCACGATGACCGAGGACAGCGTGAGTGCCAGAATGGCCTCGAGAAGCGTAAAGCCCCCTTGGCGGACCCCTACCAAGATCGGACGGCGAAAGTGGATCCGCTGAAGGAGGGCCCGGATCCACTCGCTGGGGTGGCGGTAACCTGCGCGTGCCTGATGAGGGCTGTCGAGTCGTTCACCGTGATGGACCAAGAATACGTTTCTCCTCGAATCGACATGGACGAGGTGGTCGTGCCGACCGTGAGGGCCCCGTAGCTCACGAGCTCGAGACTGTCCAACCGTTCCTGCCCGACCACGGCCAACTCCGACTTCAGGGCGGCTCTCTCCATCTGCAGGGAGAGCGTCCCCGCATAGTTGATGACCATGAGCACACCGGTCGAGAAGATCAGCAGTGCTCCGATGACCTCGATCAGCGTGAAGCCCTTCGTCGATGGACTCGGACCCGTGTAACACCTGACACTCAAGGTATGGCGACCCTGGAGGCCCCCATGCTGTTGAACGACACATCGTATTCCATCTCTCCGGCAGTAAAGCGAGCTACACCCAGTGAAGAGCCGGCCCCGCTCAGGTCGACCACACCTCGTGTGTCGAAGACCAAACTATCTCCGCTCATCTGAAGATCCAGTACGTCGAGCCTGATATCCTGGCCGGCCTCGAACTCTCTATTCAAGAGCGTATCCCCAGAGGAGAGCCTGACGATGTAGCTCAACGCTCCTTCATCGAAGTTTACGACGACGGCTTCCCTACCCCTCACCGCAGTCGCTCTCGCGAACCGTAGGTCCATGGCGAACACCTGTGCGGCGCGCTGCGCAGTGGTTCGTTCCAAATAATTTGCAAAAACTGTCATGACGGCAGCGAGGGAAATCGAGAGAAGAATCAGGGTGACCAGCATTTCGATGAGCGAGAAGCCTGATCGGCTCGCCCGTCGGATGCCACTCCACGCGTAAGGTGCCTCCGCTCGGCTCGAGTTTCGGAAGTCCAATGCCATCCATGAAAGATCGTTAGGGATGAGTCCGCGCTCAATAACTTTGTCTCGTCGTGAACTATGTCGCGTCTCTCTGCATACGTGAGAAGTAGGCAGGTCCCTCGGATTTCGGGGGAGCGTTCCATCGTTCAAGGCATCGCTCCGTTCGTACTTTCCGCCAGGACCGTGATTTCGCGCACGGCCACCGAGAGACCCGACACGGACATCGAATCCTCTCCCCGAATCTCGTCCATCAGGTCTCGGAAGCGTGCGTATTCGGGTGCAACCGTGTCGATCACGTCCTCGCCGTTCACCGACTCGAGCTTACGCCGGGTGAGGCTGTAGTGGGCTCGACTCAACTCCTCCGCGAGAGCCTGTGACGCCCGCTGCTCCCAGCGATCCTCCCTCGCCGCCCCGAAGATCGCTTGCCGTAGCCATGGCACGTGGAGGAGCTCCGAGATCTGGTAGTACACTCGCCCCGCGGCGAGGGGCTCGGATCCGGTTTCCTGGGCCACGCGCAGGATCTCCAGAAGCTGATCGAGAAAGCGCAGGGTGATCAGGCTTCGCGCGAACTCAGGCTCGGCGCCATGCCGCTCGATCTCGGCCACTCTCCGTTCGAAGACGATTCGGTCCTCACCGGCGACGAAGTCACCGAAGTCGGCTCGAAGACTCACGAGCGGGTCCAGATTCTGCTCTATGATCGCGGCGGTCTCGGCTTCGCTCCCCACGTTGGAGAGTAGCCACCGCGTGGTGCGTTCCAGGACGCGAGACAACCCCAGTAGCCAACGATACGCGACCCGCGAGGGGAGCCCGCCTTCGGTTCCGCTGACTCGTTTCACCAGTTCCTGATGACCCGCGAGGTGTGAGGCGATGAGCCAAGCCCGGGCTACGTCGGCCGGGGCACGCCCCGTATCGCGGGCGACCCGATTGACGAAAGTGGCGCCCATGAGTCCCATGAGGTCGTTCGTGAGCTGGCACGCCACGATCGGGCGTCGAAGACGGTGCGCCATGAGGCTCTCCTCACCCGCGGCTCGAAGCGCCGCCTCGGGGAAGTAGTGTCTCAGATATCCATCGATGGCCGGATCATCAGGCAGCTCACTCCGGAGAAGTTGGCTCATCAGGTCCATCTTGGCGTACGCGAGCAGCACACTGAGCTCGGGGCGAGTCAGAGATCGTCCCTGCTCCTCCAGTCGGTTGCAGAGCTCCTCCCACGTCGGCAGATGCTCGGCCGCGCGGTCGAGTCCTCCGCTCCGCTCGAGCGAGGACATCACGTCTCTGAAGTCGTCGAGACCGTCCTTGGTCCGCAGGTCGTCTAGCGACACGGCCAAACTCTGACTCTCGTTGTCGGCCAACACCCGGGAAGCGACCGAGTCGGTTAAATCCGCCAGAAGCCGGTTACGCTCCTCTTCGGACATGCTACCCGACCGGACCGCGCCGCGGAGAAGGATCTTTAGATTTACCTCCCGGTCGGAAAGGTCCACTCCCCCGGAGTTGTCCAACGCGTCCGTATTGATCCGGCCGCCGCTCAACGCGAAGGCGATGCGGGCCTCTTGCGTGAAGCCGAGGTTGCCGCCCTCTCCCACGACTCGGCATCGAAGCTCGTTCGAGTCCAAGCGGACCGCGTCGTTCGCGGGGTCCCCGGCGTCGCCGTTCGACTCGTGTGGCGCCTTTACGTAGGTGCCGATTCCAGCGTTCCAGAGAAGCTCGACGGGAGCGCGCAGCACGGCCCGAAGGAGAGCCTCGCCATCGAGCGTCCCGGTCTGCTCGGCGACGCCGAGGGCCCTTCGTGCCTCGGGCGTGAGCTCGACCTCCTTGGTCCCCCGCGGGACGATCATTCCGCCGGGGCTCAGGCAGCTACGGTCATAATCATCCCAGCTCGAGCCACCTAGCTCGAACAGTCGAGCCCGCTCCTCGAAGGACTTGCCGGTGTCCGGTGTGGGGTCGATGAAGACGTGCCGATGGTCGAACGCCGCGATGAGTCGGATGTGTTTCGAGAGAAGCATTCCGTTGCCAAACACGTCTCCGCTCATGTCGCCCACACCCACGACGGTAAACGGCTCGGTCTGAATGTCTTTTCCCTGCTCTCGGAAATGCCGCTTCACGCACTCCCAGGTACCCCGCGCCGTAATCCCAACTGCCTTGTGATCGTAGCCTTGGGATCCTCCCGAAGCGAAGGCGTCCCCGAGCCAGAACTCATACTCCTCTGCGACCGCGTTGGCCACGTCGGAGTACTTGGCTGTGCCCTTGTCGGCGGCGACCACCAAGTACGGGTCCGGGCCATCCCAACACACGATCCCCTCGGGCGGCAATATGGATCCGTCGATGTCGAGGTTGTCGGTGACGTCGAGCATGCCGCGGATGAGTGTCATGTACTGTTCGCGCGCCTCGTCGGCCATTTCCTCGGGGTCATCGAGGCTCCGGAGCGTGACGAATCCGCCTTTGGATCCTGCGGGAATGATCACGGCGTTCTTGACCATCTGGGTGTTCACGAGACCTAGGATCTCGGTCCGGAAGTCGTCGGGACGGTCGCTATACCGAATTCCGCCACGCGCCACATCAGCCCCCCGGAGATGGACGCCTTCCATTCTCGATGACCGCACCCAGACCTCGTATAAGAGTCTCGCACGCGGCATGTCACGCAACTCTCGGACAGCGATCTTCAAGGAGACGTAGGGCACGCCCCCCGAACGTTTGGTAGGGCTCCCTCCACCATGGCGGAAGTAATTGGTGCGCACCGTCGCGTCGAGAAGGGCCGCCAAGCGCTTCAACGCCCGGTCGTCCGCCAGGAGCGTCACGGTCGTCATGAGCTGGGCCAACAATGACTGAATGTCCTCGACCAGCGTCGTCCGATCCTCGATTGTCGCTGCGCCTTCGGTCTCGAACTTCGCCGTGAAAATCTCGAAAAGCGTGCTGGCGATCCTCGGATATTTTACCAGGGCGGTCGGCAGAGACAGCCTGCTGGGAACGACCCCGAGTTGGAACGCATAAGTGGCGTAGGTGCGAAGCACGTCCAACTCTCTCCACGAGAGGCCGGCGAGCAGCACCAGAGCATTCAGGTTGTCGTTGGTAGCGTCTCCACGGCGAACCGCCAAGATGGTTTCGGCGAGGAGCGTCCCACGATCTTCGGCGAGCAACGGGTTGCCGGCCGAGTCTTGGACTGTGAACGAGTAGATAATCGCTTCAGGTGTGCGTTTCCCACCGATCTCATGGGGAACCACCGCGATGACCTTGAGACCCGCGTTCTCGAGAATGGGCATGAAGTCGGAGAGTATGAGCCTCTCCCCTCGCTGGTAGAGCTTGAGCTCTGTCGTCGCCTCGTCACCGGCCTCGTCAGGGGCCCCGTCTCCGCCGTTGCTGGAGAGTGAGATCGAAACCATGCGATCGTCCGCAACCATGGCTTCGAGCTCGAGGATGTCCTTGACCGCGACCTCCGGCTGCACCGCGGCCTGGTATTCGGCACTGAACCCGTCGGCGTATCGCGCAGCAAGGCGCCTCGCCTCGTCGGCCGGGCGAACCCTCTCCAGGCCTCTTTGAACGCGGTCTTGCCAGGAGCGGATGAGCTCACGCACGGTCGATTCGAGATCGCCGGTCTGGACTCCGTCGCGGGCCACGCCGGGTGCGGAAACGTAGAAGTGGAGGCGTGCCTGATCTCCCTCACCGAGAGCGAGGTGATAGTTGAGGACCTCGGCCTGAAAGTGGTCGATCAGCGCTTGTTCGATCGCGCGGCGAACGTCACCGGAGAATCGGTCCTTAGGGAGGATGACCATGACGGAGATGCCACGCCGGACTGGATCCTCACGAACCGTGACGCGCACGTCGTCGGTGTGATAGGACGTGAGGACGATCTGGAGGTCCTCAAGGATCTGCTCAGGCGAAGAGAGGAATAGCTCCTCCTTCGGCATTGAGCTGAAGATCGTGTTGTATTCCTTGTAGTCGTGTGATCCTTCGTGCACCCCCGCCAGTTCTAGGATCACCTGGAGCTTGTGACGCAGGATGGGGATCTTGTTCGCGTCCTCCCCGTAGGCTCTAGAAGTGAAGAGGCCCACGAAGCGGTGTTCGCCCACGACCTCACCCTCCGCGGAGAGCTTCTTCACTCCGATGTAGTCCATCCGTGCCAGGCGATGGACTGTTGAGAGGGTGTTCGTCTTGGTGATGATGAGTTGCGGACCCCCCAAGACGAGGTCCCGCATTCCTGCCTCGAGCTCGCTCAAGGGCACGGGCTCCGCGAACATCGACATGGCCTCGTTCCGGAGCACTCCGAGCCCGGAGCCCGGCTGCACCAAGATCGCTTTTTCGTTCTCGAAATCGACCAGATCGTACCCACGGTATCCGAGGAATACGAAGGCGCCATCCCGAAGCCAGCGCAGGAACGCTTGGATTTCGTCCAGTTCCTCACTCAGTTGGGGAAGCTGACTCACGCGCTCGGCGAGCTCCACCACCGTGCTGTTCAACGCGTCGATCATCGGATGGAAGTCGTCGGTGGCGCGCACGACGTCCTGCAGCCGCCGGTGGGTTTCCTCTCGCAACGCCTCCCGTGTCTCAGGATCGGCGACCCTTGTCACCTCGCAGTGCACGAGCGATTCCTGATTTTGACCCGCCCCAGAGGGCCCGACGCTCAAGATTTCACCCGATTCCCCACGCTCTACGTGCAACACGGGGTACATGAGGTGCTCGATCGAGAAGTCTTGGCTGTGGAGGAACTCACGCAGTGAGTCCACGATGAACGGGCGCTCGGAGATGCTGGTCCTGAGGACCGTCACCGGGGCGTACCACCCCTCATTGTCCACATCGGGATTGAAGATGTCGACGTGGACTGTGTCCGGGTGACTCGATTGGAGAAATCTCCACGTGCCCAAGACCATGTGGGCCAGCGCATCGGTGCTGCGCTCGTGGAGTAGCTCTTTGGTCGCCTTGGAGAGAAAAATTTCTGCGAACGCCACAACGAGCGCCGACTCCTCGGCGTCGACCTGGCGTTCCAGTTGACGGCACACCGCGTCCACGGTCGGCGATTTCGCTCGTAGGGCCCGGACGGCCACTTCGGAGGTGTCACTCATGGGTAGGTCAGGCCTAGCCTGGTCGCTCTTGCGTCGGGGTGCCGAGTGGTGGCGGAGTGTCGATGCTTGCTTTGGTAACGACAAAGATAGAAAGCTGTTTTGCTGGCTACAAGAAGCTTGATGAATGTGCCCATGCGGCTCTGGCCCTCGCCCACCCGTATCATCTAGCTTGAGCGCCGATCGTCGCAGCGACCTTCTTCGGGCAATTCATGCGCTTTCTCCACACCGCGGACGTCCATCTAGACTCTTCCCTGTCGAGTCGGTCGGCCGCCGTGCGGGGACGGTTGCGCGATGCGTCTCGCCTCGCGTTTCAACGTCTCGCCGACCTGGCGCTCGCGGAACGTGTGGACGCCGTAGTCATCGCGGGCGACCTCTTTGACGACGAGCGGCTCTCTTTTCAGACGGAGCGCTTCATTTTAGAGCAACTCGCCCGATTGAATGAGGTGGGTATTCCCGTCGTGTACGCTACCGGCAATCACGATCCCGGCAGGGAAGGGCTGCGCTCCTCCGACCTGAGCTGGCCGAGCAACGTCACGGTTGCGCGCGACCGTGAGGTGAAACGGGTGATTGTGGAGGACGCAAATGGTGGGAGCGTCGGAGTGGTGAGCGCTGTGGGTCATGCGACGTCGTCCGAGCGGGATGATCTGTCCGGTGTCTTTCCTCCTCCTGAGGGTCACCTACCCGAGGTGGCCGTCCTCCATACGCAAGTCATGGATTCCCCCGGGTCCCTGAAACACGGAGAATACGCGCCCTCCAACCTCGATCGGCTCCGGGACTCCGGACACGACTACTGGGCATTAGGCCATGTCCACAAGCGCTTGACTCTCTCCGAGCAGCCCGCCATTCACTACCCGGGTAACCTCCAGGGGCGAACCCATGGGGAACGGGGACCGAAGGGTTGTCTGCTCGTCGAAGTCCGTCTCGGAAGCCCTCCTCGTGTCGAATTCAAGGAGCTGGCGCCGATTCGCTGGGAGGACTTGGAGGTACGGGACCCCACCGACGCTTCGACCCTCGATCAGTTGGTACGGACGGTGGCAGAGCGGTGGGAGGAAGTGACGGGCGGGACCAGTGGGTTGAGCTGGATCGGGCGAGTCCGCATATCCGGCGCCACGCCTCTTTGGAGAGAGCTGTCACGAGAAGACGACCAAGATCACCTCCGGGATGAGCTCGCACACCGGCTGGGGGTATTGGAACTCGCCGTCGAGATCGGGAGTGTCTATTCACTCGCGCGGGTCGAAGATCACCTTTCGCGCGAGGACGTCCTGGGTCAGGCACTTCGCCTGGTGCGGGGCGTTCGGTCCGGAGAGGTCACGTTGTCGGATCTCGGGTGCGAGCATCTGATCGGGGTGGAGGATCCCGACGGCCTGGACTCATACGTCAGAGAGCTCCTGGACACGGGTGAGGAGGAGGTTCTCGCTCGAATGCTCAAGAGCGTCGTAGAGAATCGATGAGGCTCGATCATATTCGCGTGCGTGGCTTCGGCTACCTCGATGGGTTCGATTCGGGTGAAGAGCCTCTCGGTGCCATCAACGTCGTGGTGGGCCCCAACGAATCAGGCAAGACCACCTTCTTCCATCTGCTCGGCTCGACGATTTACGGGTTATATCCCGCCTCTAGAGATCAACATCCGTATGCCCCGTGGAGTGGCCGGGATCTCGACTTCGAGGTGGACCTTCGCCTCGACGGCGGCGAGACGTGTCGCGTCCACCGGCGGCTGCTGACCTCCCCGACGGGGCGCTTGTCGTGCGGAGATCGGGTGCAGGACATCCGAAACCAAACGCTGCCGTTTGCTTCACATGTCACGCGGGACGTCTTTTTTCAGGTCTTCGGACTCACGCTCGCGGAGGTGGCCACGCTTCGATCCGAAGCCTGGTCCGACATTCAGGACCGGCTCCTGGGCGCCATGGGGGCTCGGGATCTGGTACCCGCGCGCTCGGCAGTGAACGTTCTAGAGACGGAGGCTCACTCTCTCTGGCGTCCCCACCGACGGGGCAAGCAGGAGGTGCGCGAGCTCGATGCTCGCATACGGCAAGCCCGTGCTTCTCGTCACGCGGCGATGGACAGAGACACCGGTCTCCGCTCGGCAGTGGCCGGCCTGGCGCGTGCTCGCGCGGACCTGAGAGAGGCGAAGGTGCTTCGCGAGCGACAGAAGCTGTGGGTCGAGCGAACCACTCGACTCCTCCCCATTCGCAAGCAGTTGGAGCGAGCGTCACTGTTGGCGGCCGAGGCCGGCTCCCCGGATGCCCTCGCAACGCTCCCCGCCGATTCGGCGGGTGAGCGTGGACGGCTCATCAGCGACATCGCAAAGCAAAGGGACCGCTCACGTGGGATGCACGAGGAGGTGCAGCAGGCGGACGCACACGCC
>SMVA01282515.1_pt1 | contig 10184 bp, 10 predicted proteins | sample 2456451 | NCBI WGS metagenome assembly SMVA01 (sample SAMN11095933, study PRJNA526329) | marine sediment metagenome | biome: Marine sediment; feature: Surficial sediment; material: Deep marine sediment; isolation source: Hadal surficial sediment | place: Pacific Ocean | collected 2014-05 | depth...
ATGGCGTGCGAGATGCTCGGTCTCGATGAGGACGATCCGCGCGGCTTCACGGTGACCGGCGGGTTGCCCTACGCCGGCGGTCCGGGCAACAACTACACGCTCCACTCGCTGGCGACCCTGCTCGATCGATTGCGTTCGAAGCCGGGCTCGAAGGGGCTCGTGACCGGGAATGGCTGGTATCTCACCAAGCACTCGGCCACCGTCGTCTCGACGGAGCCGCGGCCGGGCAACAGTTGGCCGTCGGAGACCGACACGAAGTCTGCCTCGGTACCCGATCACACGAGGTCTACCGATGCCGCCAGTGGCCGTGCGACCCTCGAGACCTACACCGTCGTCTTCGACCGCGACGGCGCGCCCGAGCGCGGCATCGTCCTCGGACGCACCGAGAAGGGTCGACGCTTCCTGGCCAATACGCCGCAGGATCGCGAGCTGCTCGAGTCGTTCGTCCGCGAAGATCCGCACGGCCGCGCCGGTCGGGTCTCCGAACAGGATGGGATCAACATCTTCGATCCGGCATAGGGATAGGCCCCAGGCAACCGTTGAACACCCCCGCCCACCTGGTCGTGAGTCTCGTGCTGCTGGGACGTCGCGGCGCTCCCGAGGACGTTCGGCGCAACAACCTCTGCATTGCCGCAGGTGCGCTGATCTGCGACGCGCCCATGTTCGGTTTCTACCTGTGGCAGCGTCTGGTCGAAGGACATGGTGAAGCGTCGATCTGGAGCGACCTGTATTTCCGCCCGGAGTGGCAGAACTTCTTCGACCTCTTCAATTCGGTACCGCTGATCCTGCTGGGTCTGGCCGTGGCAGCCCTGCTGCGACGGCGCGCCGCGATGCTCTTCTTTACGAGCATGCTCCTGCACGTTGGCTTCGATCTCCCGTTTCACGTCGAGGACGCCCACCGTCACTTCTATCCGCTCAGCGAGTGGCGCTTCGAGAGCTCCCTCAGCTATTGGGACCCGGCACATTTCGGCGCGATCGTGGCGTTGGCGGAGCTGACGCTGGTCTGGATGTCGTCGGCCCTGCTGTGGCGGCGCAGCCGGAACCGCTGGGTCCGCGGATCCTTGCTGGCCCTGTCGCTGCTGTACGGCATCGGCTGGGCCGGCTTCTACGTGTTGCGGTGATACCCTAGCTGCTGGTGAGCCGGGGGAACCAAATCCGAGTCGGCGAGGATTGGAGTGCTCTCCTCGAGCGGCTGCTCGAGGGAGATCGGCTGGCGTTCGCACGCTTCAACCGACTCGTTTCGGGCTTCCTCGTCCAGCTACGCGCCTACGATTTCCAGGATGAGTGGGACGACCTGCGCCAGGAGGTGCTGATGGCCACCCTCGCGAACGCACGGGCCAACCGTCTGCGGGATGCCAAGGCCTTCGTCGGCTACGTGCGGATTATCACGCGCAACAAGTTCATGGATCGGCTCAAGCGCAGCCTGCGCAGTCACGAGCGGGAGAACCTGCCCTGGGACGATGAATCGGCCCGGGCCGCCGCGGAAGCGGACGAGGGGTTCGCGCCGCTGGCAGCGCCCATCGGCGCGCCGCTGGGCGAGGCCTGGGCCGCGGTCCGGGAGCTGCCGGAAGCAGATCAGCGACTTCTCACCGGGCTCTACGTCGAGGGCCGCACCTACCAGGAGATGTGCCAGGAAGCGGGGGTTCCGCTGGGAAGCCTGAAACGTCGGCTGACGAAGACGCTGCGGACCCTGCGAGAGCGGCTACAGGCCGCCGAGGAGGGCGATCCGTGAGCCTGCGGGACGGCGTTCTCTTGATCCGATTCTGCGGGGTTGGCAGACCTATGCTGAAGAGGCCCTTGCCATGAGCTGTGACCGGTCACGACAGATCGAGCTGGCCGATTTCCTGGATGACCCGCGCGCCGCGTCGTTCCGGGATTTCCGCGAGCACTATCCGCGCTGCGCCGAGTGCTCGGCCGAGGTGCGCGCCTGGACCGAGCTCCAGCAGGCCCTCCAGTCCGATCACCCCGACCCGGAGCAGCTGGCGCAATACGCCAGCCTCGAGCCGCAGCAGCGCGCACGCATCGACCTCCACACGGCGCGTTGCCCGAGCTGTCGGGAAGAGCTGTCGGAGCTCGAGCGCTTCGATCCGGCCCTGCTCACGTCGGGGGCGGCAAGCAAGGCTGCGGCCGGGCCCGGCTGGCTCGGCGAGTTCATGCAGGGGCTGCGCCGACTCTTCTGGCAGCCGGCCTTCGCGTACGCGATCGCGGGCCTGCTGCTGCTGCCGGTCATTTATCGCTCGCCCCTGCTGCGAGACGAGCATCTGCTGTACGACAGCATGACGGAGCAGGCCCCGCCCAGTGCTCCCGAAGTTGTGGCGCGCGAAACGACCGGTTCGTTCGCGGTGTTTGCACCCGCCGACGAGAAGATCGCGCGCTCCGATCCGCAGTCGTCCATGCCGCTGCCTCGCACAGCCGCCCCGGCCAGGCCGGCGCAACACAAGGAGATCGCTCGGACGCTCGAGTCGCCGAGCGGGCAGGAGCTTGGAAAGGCCCATCTGGCCGATCTCGAGGTGACCCTGGAGAGCCAGCAGCGCGATCGGCTTGGTGCCCAGGGCTTCGTCGGTTTCGACGGTGCCGCGGAACAGGGCGCGGATGCAGACGTCGCCGAGACCCGCGTCGTGGCAAAATTCAAGCGCCGGGCGAACCTCGTCGGCGGCAAGCAGCCGCTGCTGGTCGCCCGCTCGCCCCTGCCCGGGGACGACTTCCGTTCGCGTTCTTCGGAGGCGGAGTGGTCGGCGGGAATGGCATTCGAGGCGGACGCCCTATCCAAGAGTGGCTTCGCCGAGGGCGCGGGAGCCGCCCGCGCACTGGCGATTGCGAACGAGAGGCTGGATGACTCGAAGGCCGAATCCGGCGACGCGTCCAGCATCGGGTCCGGGCGGGCCGCTGCACGCGATCTCGTGCTCCGGTCCGACAGGCCGCAAACGGTGCGCCTCGCTCGGGATGAAGCGCTGTGGTTGCGCATCCCGCTGGCTTTCGAGGCGGGCGAAGCCGAGCTGCGCGTTGCCGACGCGAGCAATCGTCACGAATTGCGGGAGCGCGTGCTGCTCGCCGGGCCGCCAGGCCGACGCGAAGCGCGACTGCGTCTGCCGGGAAGCTGGCTCATGCCGGGCCGCTACTCGGTGCTGGTGGTCTCCCGCGAACTCGCCGCCGCCGGCGACCCCCCCGAACGCTTCGTGTTTACGGTCGAGCGACGCTGAGCGGCCGCCCTTCGGGCGGCTTGCAGTTCGCCGAAGCGGCGAACTGCGGGCCGGAAGAAGCCCCCGCAGTTCTCCGCTTCCGCGAACTGCGGGCCGGAAGAAGCTCCCGCAGTTCGCCGCTTCGGCGAACTGCCAGGCGCCCCTTGGGCGCCCGGTCGGCGGCCGTTAGGAGAGTTCCAACTCGAGAATCGACAGCTCGCTGGGAACGCCCACCCGCAACGGGAAGCCGTAGAAGCCCGTCCCGCGGTGCACGTAGAGTCGGTTCGTGCCCTGGGCGAAGAGGCCGTGATCGGGCCAGCGAGTCCGCGCCAGCACCGTCCAGTCGAAACCGAAGGACACCAGCCCGATCTGGCCGCCGTGGGTGTGTCCCGAGAGAGTGAGGTCGGCCTCGCCATCGGGGACGTGTTTGAAGGCCGAAGGGTCGTGGAGCAGCAACAGGCGCGGCACGTTCTGGTGTCGCGGATGACGGGCCAACAGGCTCACCAGCGGCTCGCGCCGTTCCTTGCGGCGGTAGTCGGCGCCGATGATCTGCACCGGTCCAATCGGCGTCTCGGTCACGACCTCCTCGTCCACCAGCAGCCGGATCTTCCGGGCTTTGAACGCGCCGCGTACCTCATCCGCAGCTTCGTGGTCGTGGTTTCCGAAGATCGCGAAGCAGCGCTCGTGGACGGCCTCGAGTGGCTCCAGGGCACGGGCCAGCGCTCCGCTCGTGGCGTTGGCCTCCATGGTGAGGAAATCGCCCGTCAGCAACACCAGGTCGGGCTCGTACTCCAGCAAGCGCTCCAGGGTCCGCTGCAAGCGACGGACCGACATCCAGGGTCCCAGGTGGGGGTCTGAGACCTGCACGATGCGCAGCGGTCGCCGTGCGGGTGCCGGAGGCCGCCAGCGCCGCACGCGCACCACCGGAAGCCGTTCGAATTGGGGGGAAGGTTCTCCGAAGACGGGAATCCGCACCCATTCGATCACACGCCGCACGGAGGTGAAGACCGAGATCACGGCGAGCGCGTAGGGGGCGACGTCCAGCCAGCGCATGGCGTGCACGGCTGCGTCCAGACCCGCCGCGCCGAGGATGGCGCGGATCGGCCACAATCCGAGCTGCCAGAAGGCAGCCATGAAGCTGGCGGCGACAAACACCTGGCCGGGAATGCTCACCAGGAATCGGAAAGACCGGCCGCGCATTCGTGCCCGAACCAGATGGAGATAGTGCAGGCCCGAGGCGGCCGCGCCGGCCGTCAATGCCACGCACGCCAGGCTATGCCACAGGGGCGTCAGCCAGCTCGCAAGTCTGACTTCGGTCACCCATGCGCCGATCAGGGACATCGAGAGCGCCACGAAGCCGAAGATTGCGAACACCCGGCCGCGCGAGCGCCACGCAAGCAGTGGCACGATCAACATCGAGGCCAGGCTGACGCTGCGGAAGATCCAGCTGGGGTCGACGCTCACGCGGGCAGGATAGCCGGGCTGCAGCGTGCGGTTGGGTGAGCGCAAAACAACCTGCCCGCGCTCTGCTCCCCTGGCTGGCCCGGGTTGCTAGCCTCTCGTGATGCTGCTGCGTCTCGAGGAAGTCTCCCGCAGCGTTGGGACGCGGCTCCTGTTTCGGGATGTCGACCTCACGCTGAATCGCGGAGATCGCGTCGGTCTGGTCGGGCCGAACGGGGTGGGAAAGACCACGCTGTTGCGGATTGCGGCCGGCATCGACCCCCCGGACTCCGGGCGACGAGTGGTGCCTCGGGATGTGCGGATCGCGATGCTCAGCCAGGAGATCGATCCGGGTCGCACGGTGAGTGTCCGCGAAGAGGTCTCATCGGCCCTGTCGCACCTGACCGATCTCGAGGACGAGATGCGCAAGCTCGAGGCCGAGATGGAGGGGCTGGGCCGCCAGGGTCGCGACGTACCCGCCGACGTGGCCGAACACTATGACCGGGCCAGGGTGGCGTTCGAGTTCGGCGGCGGCTTCGAGCGAGAAGCGCGGGTCGAACGGGTGCTGGCCGGACTCGGCTTCCACGGAGACAATCCGGGCCGACCGCTCAACACCTTCAGCGGTGGCTGGTTGATGCGGGTCGAACTGGCCAAGCTGCTGCTGTCGGCGCCCGATGTCCTGCTCCTCGACGAGCCGACCAACCACTTGGACCTGCCCTCGATCGAGTGGTTCGAGGAGACCCTTTGCGAGTTCGGCGGCGCCGTGATCATGATCTCCCACGACCGGGCTTTCTTGCGGCGCCACGTCGATCGGGTTGCCGAGCTGGAAGCTGCGCGCTTCACCCTCTACACGGGCAACTACGACCGTTACCTGGAGCTGAAGGTCGAACGGAGCGAGCAGCTGGAATCCCAGAAGCGCAACCAGGACCGGCAGATCGCCGAGCAGGAGCGCTTCATCGAGCGCTTCCGCTCCAAGGCGAGCAAGGCGCGCCAGGTGCAGAGTCGCATCAAGGCGCTCAAAAAGCTGCAGCGCATCGAGCTCCCGCCCCGATCCGGTGCCCGAATCCGGCTCAAGCTTCCGCCGCCGGACCGCGCGGGCGAGAGCATCGTGCGGTTGAAGGACGTCCACAAGAGCTACGGCGAGAAGCAGGTCTACGAGGGCATCGACTTCTTCGTACGCCGCGGCGATCGAATCGCGCTGGCGGGCCCCAACGGCGCGGGCAAGTCGACGCTCTTGCGAATCGCGGCCGGAAACCTCGACTTCGATGCTGGAACCCGTGAATTCGGACACAACGTCAAGGTGGCCTTCTACGCCCAGCACCAGCTGGATGGTTTGAACGCGTCGAACACGGTCCTCGAGGAGCTCGCCACGGCGGCGACGACCAACGACGTGCCGCGGCTGCGCGGACACCTGGGCGCCTTCCTGTTCAGCGGCGACGATGTGAAAAAGCAGGTCCAGGTGCTGTCGGGTGGAGAAAAGGCCCGGCTCGCGCTGGCCAAGCTGCTGCTGCGGCCCGTCAACTTCCTGGTGCTCGACGAGCCGACCAATCACCTGGACGTGATGGCGTGTGAGGTGCTCGAGGACGCCCTGCGAGGCTACCCGGGGGCGCTGCTGTTCATCTCCCACGACCGGGAATTCATCAACGCCCTGGCGACGCGCGTCGTCGAAGTCGTCGACGGTCGACTGACCGAATACCTGGGGAACTACGACGACTATCGTCGCCGCGTGGATTCAAGCCAGCCGACCGGCATGTCGCTTCCCGAAGCGGTGCCGGCGGTACCGACCACGAAGCAGGAGCGGGTCGCTGCGCGCGCGCAGGCGCGTGACCAGACGCGGCGACTCGAGCGCGTACGCAAGCGGCTTTCGAATCTCGAGCTGGAGATCGCCGCGACGGAAGAAGAGCTCGAACAGCTTGGATGGCGGCTTGGCGATCCCGAGGTCTACCGCGATGGCGAGCGGGTTCGAGCGCTCGAGGCCGAGCGCGACACGCTGCGTGGGCGAGTCGAGGCTTCCTATCGCGACTGGGAAGCGGCGGCGGCCGAGCAAGCGGAGCTCGAAGCCGACGCGTAGCTCATCCGTCCGTCGCTTCGTCGACGGTCAGTGCGACTTCCTGGCCGTGGGAAACCTCGAGGGTATGCCCGTCGGGATCCCGGAAGAACGCCCAGTAGCCCACCGGCGGCCCATCGTCCTTGGGACCGGCGACCAGGATGTCTTCGGCCCGGGCCTGCTCGCAGAGGCGATCCACGTCATCGCGGCTGCGACAGGCCACGCCCAGATGTGAGAACGGACGGAGCGGATGCTTCACGCTCGTCGACTCGATCAGGACGAGCACGAAAGGTCGCGTCCCGTCGCTCAGCCACACCACGTCGGGCCTGTGGTGGACCACCTTCATTCCGGCGTAGCGAGAATAGAACCCGATGCTCGCGTCGAGGTCCGTCACCGGCAGGGCGACGTGGGTGAACCCGACATCGGTCAAGCTCGGCTCCTTCGAGGGTGGGTCCGCGATCGAGGTGTATCCTAGGCGAATCAGGAGGAACGTCCCATGCCCGAATTCTGTCGGGTCGAGCGCGACGGCCGGCTGCTGACCGTCACCATCGATCGGCCCAAAGTCATGAACGCCCTGCATCCGCCGGCGAATCTCGAGCTCGAAAAGGTCTTCGACGACTTCGTCGCCGACCCCGACCTCTGGGTTGCCATCATCACCGGTGCGGGCGACCGCGCCTTCTCGGCCGGCAACGATCTGAAATTCCAGGCCACCGAGGGCGGGGGTGCAGTGATGGTTCCGCGCTCGGGTTTTGGCGGGCTGACCTCGCGTTTCGACAATCCCAAGCCGATCATCGCCGCCGTGAACGGCGTTGCCATGGGTGGAGGCTTCGAGATCGCACTGGCCTGCGACATCATCGTCGCTTCGGACAAGGCCATCTTCGCGCTGCCCGAGCCGCGCGTCGGTCTGGCCGCGTTGGCGGGAGGCATCCATCGTCTGCCGCGCCAGATTGGTCTCAAGCGGGCCATGGGCATGTTGCTGACCGGCCGCCGCGTTGGCGCCGAAGAAGGCGTCGTGCTGGGCTTCGTAAACGAAGTCGTACCCCATCACGAGCTGATGGCGGGCGCCCGGCGCTGGGCCGATCAGATTCTCGAGTGTGCGCCGCTCTCGGTGCGCGCTTCCAAGCAGGCTGCCAGCCTCGGCCTCGAGAAAGCCGGGCTCGAGGAGGCGATGAGTTCCAGGTATGAAGGCATCCATGCCATGATCAAGAGCGAGGATTTCCGCGAGGGCCCGCGCGCCTTCGCCGAGAAACGCCCGCCGAACTGGAAGGGGCGCTAGCGCTGAGCCGGTCCTGGAAGACACTCGACCGTGAGCCGACGCCCGATGGTGAGTTCGAGCTGCGTCGGCGCGGAGACCGCGACTACTTGATTCTGCTCGACGGCCAGATCCTGATGACGAGTGCGGCGCGTCGCTCGGAGCAGGCGCTGGCGACGCTGGCCTGCAGCCAGCTGCCGCGTCGGCGCGCTCCACGGGTCCTGATCGGCGGACTCGGCATGGGGTACACGCTGCGCGCCGCCCTCGATGCGCTGCCCGAGAAGGCCAAGCTGCTGGTGGCCGAGCTGCATCCCGTGGTCGAGAACTGGTGCCGCGGGCCCCTGGCCGAACTGACCGGTGGCGCGGTCTTCGACCCCCGGGTCACGGTACAGAAGGTCGACGTGGCCGACGTCATCGACCCGGGCAACGGGCGACCCTGGGACGGGATCCTGCTGGATCTCTTCCAGGGTCCGGGGACGAGGGCCGACGATCCCCACTTCGGCAGCGCGGCGCTCGAGAGGATGCGCGCCGCCTTGAGCGAAGGAGGCGTCCTCGGCGTCTGGGCCGAGCGGCACGATCCGAGCTTCGCGAAGCGCGCGCGCAAGGCGGGGTTCCAGCTGGACCGGCAGCGCCCGGGCAAGGGCGGACTGCGCCACGTCGTCTACATCGGGCGGGCGGGCGGGATCAGGGCAGCAGGCACTCGAGGTGATCGACGGCGTGAACCGGAGCGGCATCGCCGCTCATGAGGTCTGCGATCGCGCCGTAGACGAGCTGATGTTGCTTCAGCATCGGCTGGTCGGCGAAGGCCTGCGACGTCACCTTGATCTCGAAGTGGCCCGGGCTCGCACAGCGCACGTCGACTGTGGCGCCCGGCAGCTCGTTTTCGATGGCCGCTTGGATCTGGCCGACGATCACTTCCGGATCGGGTCCACCGGCGTTCAGGATCTGGAGTGCCATCACGGTCTCCTCAGTAGCGGGGAACATCGGAATCGACTTGCTGGGACCAGGCGTCGATGCCGCCGGCGACGTTCCATACATGGGTGAAGCCGAGCGAGGCGAAGTGCTCGGCCGCCTGCTGGCTGCGGCCACCGTGGTGGCAGTGGAAGACCAGCATGGTTTCCTTCGGCAGCGCCTCGAGCCGCGCCGTGGTCTCCGGCGTCATCAGCACGGCGCCCGAGATGCTGGCCATGGCCCGTTCTTCGGGCGTCCGCACGTCGAGGAACTCGAAGCTCTCCCCCGCATCGAGTCGCTGCTTCAGGTCCGTCACGCTCAGCGTCTCGACCCGGTTCGGCGCGTTCGGGTTGTCGATCTTGAAGGCGAGGCCCTGGGGTGTGTCGACCACGTCGATGCGGACGCCCCGGGCGCGCCGGGCCGTGTGCGGATCCATGATCCACGGCAATCCACCCGCCTCGACCTCCACGCCGCCCTCGTACCTGGGGCCCACGTTGAGCGAGCCGTGGTAGCGGGCATCGATCGACAAGTGCAGGATGTGGTCGTCCGATCGCTCGCCCGTGACGCGCCGCAAACCTTCGGCGGCCTCGGGCGTCACGATCAGCTCCGGTGGCGTCTCGGTGCCGGCTTCGACTCCGAGCTTCCGGTGGAGCTCACCGCTGGTCTCGAGCTCCTGGATGATGTCACAGCCGCCCACGAACTCGCCGCCCACGTAGAGCTGGGGGATCGTCGGCCAGCTCGAGTACTCCTTGATGTTCTCCCGGATGGCCTGGTCTTCGAGCACGTCGACCGTGTGGTACTCGGGAATCAGCGCGTCGAGGATCCGGACGACGGTGGCCGAGAATCCACAGCGTGGCTCTTCGCGGTTGCCCTTCATGAAGACCGTCACCGGGTTTAGACTGATTAGCGAATCAATCTTTTCCCTAGATGCAGGATCCAGGCCCATCTGATTCTCCCTCGTGCGTCCGTGGCCTGGACTTCGCGCCAGGCAGGTAGAAGACGATAGCCAATCAAGGAAGCTGGCGGCTCGTGACGCCCATTGGCGTGGAGCGCGGCGGCGAGGGAAGTATTCCCTCAGCGGACCCGCGAGCCCACGCGCTCAGGAGAATGTCCATTTCACCCCGTTTTTCAGTTCAACCCGAACCCTTCTCCGTATATGCTGGGCATGCCAGCTAACCCAGTCCCAGGGAAGTGGGTGTGGCGGGGTTCCGGACGGAGGAATGACAGTGGCGAGTGGTACGGTCAAGTGGTTCAGCGAACAGAAAGGGTACGGCTTCATCAAGCCGGACGAGGGCGAGAAGGACATCTTCGTCCA
>SMVA01142224.1_pt1 | contig 10183 bp, 6 predicted proteins | sample 2456451 | NCBI WGS metagenome assembly SMVA01 (sample SAMN11095933, study PRJNA526329) | marine sediment metagenome | biome: Marine sediment; feature: Surficial sediment; material: Deep marine sediment; isolation source: Hadal surficial sediment | place: Pacific Ocean | collected 2014-05 | depth 0-1...
AAGGCGCCGTAGGCGCCGAGAGGTCGGGGGCGGGTGGCGGGGCCGGGAGGTGGGAGGTGGAGGGGAAATCGAAAGGAAAGGAAGGCGCCAACCTCGCAGCTGGAGCGAGAAGGTAGTGGATGCAAGGCGCGCGCCCCGAGGGCGACCGGAGGCGTACTTCAGTACGTTGTAGGGGAGCCTGAGGTAGCGCAACGCCGCAGACGCTGCCTTATCGCTCCGGCCCCCGCCAAACCTTATCGCTCCGGCGTCGCCAAACGGTTCCAGAACCATGGCGCTCGCCGCAACGCCAGATCGAGCAGATAGGCGAGCAAGGCCAGGGCGGCGAAGAAAGGCCACAGCGGCGTCGGCACCGAGGCCGACTCTCCGTAGTCGGCGAAGATCTCTTCGTTTTCCGGCAATACCTTGCCGCCGGTTTGCTCGGCGATCGCCAACAACAGCTCGGTGTTGGGTGGGTACAGCCGATACTCGTCGGAGTAGGGATAGAAAAGCTCGCGCGACTGCTCCTCGAGATCATCCGCGGACAACCGGAACAGGTAGGGAGAATCCGGTGAGGTTTTTAGCGGGTGGGTTGCCTGGTAGGTGCCGGGACCGACCTGGTCGACATGGAGCAAAGTGCCGTTACCACCGGGATCAACCACCTCGAGCCGCGGGTTCAGACCCATGCGAAACACACCTTCTTCGGTAACGGCGCTGACCGTCACCACCGCCTCGTCGCCGACCCGCTCAACGGCGAACTCGACTTGGCCGCCGCTATCCCGTTGCATGGTCTCGCGCACCAGTTGCGACCAGAACTTGCCGTAGCCCTCCCACTCGATCCAGTCGGCGGCCCAGCGGTTCTTCACGTCGGAGGTGAACATCGCCGTCTTGCCCAGGCCGTAATGCCAGCGGGCCAGGATCGGTGCCTCGGCGGCGGACTCGAGCAGTACCTCGGCGGTATCCTTGGCCTGCGTGCTGACGTATCCCTTGAGGCTCGGCGCCGACGCCAAATCGATGCCGGTGAACGCCTCCACCGGGGTCATGATGATGGTTTCGACGGGCTCCTCGACGAGGGTCGCTTGTGATGCGATCTGGGTCTCTTCGATGAAAATCTGCGGCACCCGCTGGGCGTCGCGGATGAAATAGCTGCGGCCGCTGCCCCAGTCAGCGATGTTGCCGAGCAATTCGCGGTCCGCTTCCTCCCCTACCGCCACCGTCGAGACGGTGATCTCCGACTCCGCCATGCGGTTCAGCAGCGTCTCGTAGTCGTCCGGGTAGGTCTTGCCATCGGACAACAGAATGACGTGGCGTACTTCGGCTTCGGTCGCCGCGAGCTCCTCGTAGGCCGTCTCCAGCGCCGGATAAATGTTGGTATGGGCCGACGCGATGATGGAGCTGATGTATTCGTTGATCCGGTCGGTGTTGGTGGCGAACTGCAGCGGCACCGTCCAGTAGGGGCTGTGGTCGAAGGTGACCAGGCCGAAACGGTGTGTCGGCTCGAGCACCGCCAGCGCCGCCTTGGCCGCCTCCTTGGAGAGCTCGATCTTCGGTCCGACCATGCTGAAAGACTTGTCGAGCACGATGATCAGCGCCAGATCCTTGCGCTTCTCGTTGACCCGGAACCACACCGGCAGTGACTCCTCGATGTAGGTCTCGGCGTAGCCTTCCTCGCCGTAGCTCGACTCACCGGCCGCGAAGATGAAGCCGCCGCCGGAGTCCCGCACCCAGGCGAGGATCGACAGCATCTGCGCCTCATTGAGCATGCTGCGCGGCACGTCGGAGACCAACAACAGGTCGTAGGCGTCGTAGCCCTCGGGCGACGTCGGCAGATCACGCGCCTGGCCGAGCTCGACATCCATGCCCTCGCGGGTAAGCGCATCATACAAGTAGTGGGCGCTGGCGGGGCGACCCTCGACGTAGAGGATGCGAGGCTGCGGGCCGACAAAGAATGATCGGCGCAGCATGTCGTTCTGGGGGAACGGGTCGCCAGCGGTCTGCACGCGGCTGGAGATCGTCACCAGACCTTCGCCGCTGAGCCGCACTTCGAACTCTACGGCGTTCAGGCCCGGTTGCAGCTCCACCTGCTTGCTCTCCAGCGTCACTCCGTCGCCGAGCAGATCGACGGTGGCCGTGGTCGCAACCCGTGAGAACACCTGCACCGTGGCAGCCACCGGCTCTTGCGCGCGGATCCCCTGCGGCAAGTCGATGGATTCGATGAAACCGTCACCCGCGGCCCGCACCGTGGCCGGCATCGAGTAGATGCGCACGCCGGCTTCCTGCGCGCGGCCGAGGATTTTCATCATGTCGCCGCTGTTCTCGTTGCCGTCGGTGATCAAAACGAGGCGCTTGAGATAGCGCGGATCGAACGTCCGCAGGGCCTGCGCCACCGCAGTTTCGAGATTGGTGGCGCTGCGATTGATGCTGCGGTTGGAGCCGTCATCCGACACCTCGATGCCGCGAATCGCCGCGGCGCTGCCCACGCTGCGCGCCGATCCGCCAAAGGCGATATAGGCGGCGTGCGCCGGTTCACCACGTGAAGCGGAAGAGTCGATCCACTCGATGGCGGTATTGATGAACTCCGGATCGATGCTGCTCGACACGTCCAGCGCGTAGACCACCGAGATCCACGTGCCGGCGCGGTTCCACACCGGCTGCGTCAGCGCCAGGATGAGCAGCACGATCACGGCGCTCCGAACCACGGTTGAGACCAACAAGTGACGCGCTGATAGCCCAACCGAGGTGTGGGCGCGCATCCACCACACCATGGGAATCCCCACCAAGAGCAGTAGTGGCCAGAAATTGGTGAAGGTGAGGCTCATACCGTCAACCGCCTGTGATAGGTGAACCACTCGCCGATGATCAACACAACGGCGATGGTCAGCAGCAGCATCCACAGCTCATCGCCCCACACCGACGGTTGGACGGCGGCAAGCGGTGGTGTCGACGTGGCGGCGGCAGTGCCGGGCGGGAAGCCGGTGGCATTGACCGCCGAGCGTTCCGGGTCTGCCAGGTTCACCGCCACACGCAGGCGGCGGCTACCGCTCCGGGCGGTGTAGAGGCCGGGCTTTTCGGCGACGAACACGGTGCGGTCGGCCAATGGCCAGGTGGTGACCTCGTTGCCCTCCAGATCGGCGACGGTGGCGCCTGGAAGCGGCACTTCGACGCGCCCCGGGGGACTCGCCAGCGCCACGTGTTCGTCCATCATCCAGCTCAGCGCGTTGCTCAAGAAGATCGGAAAGGCGGGCTGCAGCGGGAAGTTGGAGTCCTCGAGCGCGAACGCGACGCGCAGGATTTTCTCGGGGTTTTCGTAGGCAACCACCAGCGGTAAGGTAGCGTTGCCGACGAGAATGTCGGCAAGGTCCGCACCCGAGGCATCGATGAGCGGTGTGATGCGGGCCGCACGGTCGACGCGCAGATCCTCCAGCGACACGAACTGCAGCACTTCGTGCGAGGTGTCCCAACCCTCCACCGAGGGCGAGTCGACGATCTCCAGTGTCGGCGACAACCAGGGCCTGTCGGGCGGCAGGAACAACAGCGCCGGCCCGGCCGGGGCCGCCGGCGGAGCGTAGCGGTCGAAGATGAAGACGTCGGCGGCGACCCCCCCGCTGGATCGATCGTATTGATCGGGGGTGAGGAACTCGAGGGCGATGCGAGGCTGGAGCAGCAACAGGCGCTCTAGGTAGATGCTGCCCGGACTCACCAGCACGACGCGTGTTCGCCGGCGCACCGGCAAGAATGAGTAGGCATAATCGTCGGCGACGAACGCGTCCCTGTCGGTGGTCAGCGCCACGCGCACGGGACCACGATCGAAGCTCGAAAGGTCGATGGTGCGGCCCCGCGACTCGCCGGGCTGCAGCGTCATCGTTTCGCCCAGTCGGCCGCTGCCGCTACCGCTCAGGCGCACGGAGACCTCTTTGGGCCCGGGAGAGGCGTTGGTGACCTCGAGGAACGCCTGATAGGTAAGCGGCGCCGCCGGCACCGAGCGAATCTCGAACGCCGTAATGCCAACGTTGTCGGCGGCTTCGAACACCGAGACAATCTGCGCCTCGGGAGGTGCCCCGTCCACCATGACACCATCGGAGATGAAGTACAGCTCACCGTCGGAGGGCGGCAACAGTGGAAACTGGGAGTCTCCGCCCAGGGCAACGGTCAAGCTGCTGAGCACTTCGAGCGCGGCGCTGCGATCGGCGGCCTCCGTAGGCGGCGCCTGGCCGGCCGTGTCGACGAGCAGAAAGCTGCTGCCGGCGCTACCCTGCTGCAGCAACGCGCGGGCCTGCGACACGGCGTGCTCCCAGCGCGTGAACCCGTCGGTGGTAAGCGTCGCCATGGTGGCGGAGTTGTCGATGACCACGGTTATGTCCCGCACCTCGTCACCCGTGGCTCCCACCTCCGGCCGACCCAGCGCCGTGGCCACCGACAACCCGATGGCGAGCGCCAGCATCAGGGAGATCCACCAGCGCAGCCGGTCGAGGAAGGTCTGTTTCTTCTTCTCGCGCAGCAGGCGGTTCCACAGGATGGTCGACGGCACCACGACGCGCTTCGGGGGCGGCTTGAGCCAGTACAGGATCGCCACCGTCGCCGCGGTGGCGGCGAGCAACAGGCCCACCATGGCCGGACTCAGCGACAGGAAGCTCATCCGAGGAACCTGCCCTGGCGAAAGACCCGCAGTATCAAGTCCTCGAACGGCAGCTCGGTGTCGGTACGCACGTAGCCGTAGCCGTTCTTGCGGCAGTAGCCGCTCACTTCCTCGCAATGCTCCTCGAACATCTCGGCGTAGGCGTCGAGCAATCCGGGCGTTACCTTGATGCGCTCGGTGCTGCCGGACTCGGAGTCCTCCAGCAACACCTCGTCGGGCATGTCCGGGTGCTGCTCGTCGACGCTGTAGACGTGCACGGCGAAGAGATCCTGGCGGAAGTACCGCAGCATGTCGAAGGCCTTCGACCAGCCATCCCCGTCGAGAAAGTCGGAGACCACCACCACCAGGCCGCGCCGGCGACGCGCCGAGAAGAAGTTACGGAAAGCCTTCTGCATCGAGGTCTCGCCGGCGGGCCGGACCGATTCGAGAAAACGAAAGGCGTGCCATACCTGGGTCTTGCCCTTGCGCGCCGACATTTCCTTTGAGATGCCGTCGGCGTAGCCCACCAGGACGACGCGGTCGTGGTTGAGCAACCCGATGTAGGTAAGCGACGCGGCGATCTTGCGGGCGTAGTCGTACTTCGAGGGCTCGCCGTGATCCATCGACTTGCTGGCGTCGAAGAAAATGTAGATCGGCAGGTCGGCGTCTTCTTCGAACATGCGGAGGATGAGCTTGTCGAGGCGCATGAAGGTGCGCCAGTCGACGTTCTTGGTGTCTTCGCCGGCGACGTACTGCCGATAGTCGGCGAACTCGATGCCCGAGTCCGTTTTCTTCTTGGCGCGGTGCTCGCCGTGCAGATGGCCGGGGATCATGCGGCTCGAGACGATGTTCAGGTACTCGAGCTTCTTCATGAACTCGTCGTCGAACAGGGTACTCGTGTGCGCCATGACGGGGTCCCGCTACTCGACCAGCTCCGGCGTGTCCTTCATGATCTCGCGAAGGATGTCGTCAGGGTCGATACGCTCGGCCTCGCCCTCGAAGTTCATCATCATGCGATGGCGCAGCGCCGGCAGCAGCATGGCGCGAATGTCCTCGCAAGCAACGTGCACGCGGCCGTTGAGCAACGCGTTGACTTTGCCGCCGATGACCAGCGTCTGGGTGCCGCGCGGGCTGGCGCCGAAGCGCACGTACTGGTTGATCATCGGATGGGCGTACGGCGTGTCGGGGTGTGTCGCCAGCGTCAGGCGAATGGCGTAGTCCTGCACCGGGCGGGCGATGGGCACGTCGCGCGCGGTGTCGCGCATGGCGAGGATCTGCCCCCGATCCAGCACCGTGCTCGCGGTCGGCTCCTCGCGTCGCGTGGTGCGGTCCATGATCTCGTGCATGTGCTCCGGTTCCGGATACATGATGCGCAACTTGTAGAAGAAGCGGTCCATCTGTGCTTCCGGCAGCGGGTAGGTGCCCTCCATCTCCAATGGGTTCTGCGTCGCCAGCACGAAGAAGGGCGGATCCAGCTTATGCGTCGTGGTGCCCACGGTGACGGTGCGCTCCTGCATGGCCTCGAGCAGAGCCGACTGGGTCTTCGGCGTGGCCCGGTTGATCTCGTCGGCCAGCAGAATATTGGTGTGGATGGGTCCCTTCTGGAACTCGAGGACTTTCTCGCCGGACTCTGTCTCATGCACGACGTTGGAGCCCACCACGTCGCCGGGCATCAGGTCGGGGGTGAACTGGATGCGGGAAAACTTCAGGTGCAGCACGTCGGCAACGGTGGCGACGATCTTGGTCTTGCCGATCCCCGGGATGCCCTCGAGCAGCACGTGCCCCTTCGACAGCAAGCTGATGAGGGTGCCGTCGATGATCTCCTCGGCGCCGACGATGACCTTGCCGATCTCCTCGCGGACCCGGTTGAACTGCTCGGTGAAAACATCTACCTGATCTTCGATTGCAACGGTCATTGGTTTTCTCGTGGACGGATGGCCAGGAAGTAGCGCTTGACGAGGTTGCGGTACCGCCAAGGAATTTGCTCGACACTCAGCGCCGAGCCCTCCGCATAACGGGACGGACTCCGCACGCTGCGGTACTCGACCGTCGCCGTCTCCTGCCTGCTGGCTTCTTGGAAGATGTCTTCGGGGTCAGGGGGTTCTTCGGGCTTCAGGGGGTCTTCGTCTTCGATGAGCACTTCCATCTCGAGTTGTACTTCGAGCGTGGTGGCCTGGCCGAGGGTCATCTCGGCGTCTTCGATCGCCTCACTGGTAGCGTGTCCGGCCGGCCCGCCCTGCTGATCGGAGGGGTCTCCACTCTCGCCGCTACCGGCCGTTTTCTGGACTTCGTCGGAAGGCATGGCCATGGCGCCTTGCTGCGACTCGGCGCCGGTTTGCTCGGAGGACATCATCTGCTGCATCTGCTGGGCGAGCTGCTGCTGCGACATCGACTGCTGCATGGCCTGCATCTGCTGCGACGCCTGGTTCATCATTTCCTGTGCATCCATGCGCTGGGACATCGCCTCCATGGCATCTGCCGCCTCCTGCATGGCCTGCTGGGCATCGGCCAGCTGCTCATCCGACATCGCCTCAGCGGCCTCCTGCAGCGCCTCCATGAGCTCCTGCATGCTCTGTTGGTCGCCCTGTGCGGCCTGCTGCAATAGCTCGGACATTTCCTGCAGCTGCTGGCTGTCCATGTTCGCCAGGTTCTCGGCAAGCTGGCGCATGAGCTCGGCGGCCTCGGCAAGGTTCTGGTTCTGCATCGCCTCGGCGAGGTCCTGAAATTCGGTGTTGCCTTCGAGATCTTGGGCGAGATCCTCGAGCGCCTCTTGCATCGCGGCCATGTCGAGGTTGCCCTCTTGGAGCGCGTTCTGCGCCTCGCGCAACTCGCGCAGCAGCTCTTCCATCGACAGTTCGTCGGCCGCCAGCTGGCGCATGGCTTCCTCGAGCCGCTGCTGCGCATCGGCCGACAGCTGGTCGGCCTCGTCTTCGAGCTCCTGGGCTTGCTCCATGAGGCTACGAATCTCTTCGAACTGCTCTTCCTGGTCGGCCGTCAATCGGGTCGGGTCGGCCAGCGCACGGGTGAAGGTGAGCAAGGGCGGACCGGCGGGCACCCAGCTGAGAAACATCAGGATGGCGCCGAGACCCAGTGCACCCCAGAAGCGCTGCGGCACGACGGTGGGAACCAACCCCTTGGGCTGCAGCCCACGGGCGGTGAGGGCGGCACGCTCCACCTGCGCGTCGGTCCACATGGTGCGATGCTCCTGGTGCATGAACCAGTAGGCGCTCTTGATCTCGTCGTGCAGATTGCCCCGAGCGTCGGCGACCGCCGCCGCCTGCCCCAAGTGTTGGGCACCGTACTGGGACCAGCCCAGAAAGCCGAGGAATGCCGCCGTCGAGATGCCCACGATCAACAGCGGCGAGGGCGCCGCGATGGGCACCAGCATACCGATGATCTTGAGGCTCACCAGGGTCGCGAGCAGCAGGGACACGGCGATCGAAAGATGGTCCAGGACGCGGTTCACCCGCACCTGGCGGTCGATCCTGGCGAGGATCCCACTGATCACCAACTGTTCCGAGTTCCCGTTGGACGGTGCCATCCCAATCCCTTTTTGCAACACGAGGAGCCCACGCGAAAAAGACCGCGGCCAGGAGCCGATAGTCCACCGCGACGATCGCGGAAACTATAAGGCAACCGGAAGCGCAGGCTGTCCAAGAAGCCTACCTCATGGGGATCTATGCCGGGGCCCGGGGAGACTCACACCCGACGGTGCATCCGTCAAGGCTGTCAGACTGACATCTGATCCGCGAGTTCTGGGCCTGGCTACCGCGTTCCAGGGCCACCGAACACAAGTTTGACGAGGTCGCCGCCATCGATCAAGTCATCCAGCGACAAATGATTCAGAATCGCCAGCGTCCGCGACGATACCGAGAGCTCCGGATACTCCTCGATGACCCCGGCGAGCTGCATGCTTCGGCGCACTTCTGTAACCGCGACACGGGCCGGCTCGGTATCCAGGACTTCCCTGTCCGTAAGCTCGGAGAAACTGTGCATGCCGCGCCGCATGGCGGTGGCATACTGGCGCCAGCGAGCCGGTGAGGTCACGCCGAGAAGCTGGTAGATACGGCCGTCGTAGGCGATCCAGTTGCCGAGCACGGCGTAGTCACGACGATCGGCCCGCAGGGAAAAAACGGCCTCGAAAGCGTCGAGGCCGTTGATCTCCATGCGGTCGCTGTCGCCAACTTCGGCCCGCAACTCGAGCAGGTAGCCGCGCACGTAGTCCTGCATCGTCTCGCCCGCCGCAAGCGTAGCGAGCTCGAGCTTGATGTATGCCTCCTCCCGCGGCGCCACCGCGGTCACCGAAGCGCGAGCGTTCTGTACGGTCCAGCCACTGGGAAAATCGAGGCGAAAGCCAAGATCAGGATGCAGGAAAGTGTCGCCGTCGGTATAGCCTTCGCGCGGGTTCTCTCCAAAGACCAGCCCGTCGACCGCGGCGAACAGCTCCCGCCGGCCGACGTAGAGCTCGTCGGAGCGTAGGCCGAATCGTTCGAGCGACTCCGCCGCCCACCGATTGCTACGCTCGATACGGTCGTCAACCTGCGGGTGGGTGGAGATCCAGCCGGGCAACTTCTTGCGGTCGCTGCTCTCCTCGAGGCTCTGCAGCGTCTCGAAGAACCCACCGATACCGTAGGGGTTGTATCCCGCCTGGGTTGCGTAGCGGATACCGCGCTCGTCGGCGTCGAGCTCCTGGCCGCGCGAGTACTTGGTCAGCGCCAAGCCGGCGGCGAGCTGCGGCACACCGAGGCTCACCAGATCCCGTACCGTATCGGACAGCAGTGCGCCGGCGAAAATCGCCAGGCCGGCGATGAACGACCCGGTCTGTCGTGCCTTGCTGTGCCTGCCGGTGACGTGGCCGATCTCATGGCCGATGACGCCGGCGAGCTCCGCCTCGCTGCCGGCGTAGGCCACCAGCCCGCGGGTGACGTACACGAACCCGCCGGGAAGGGCGAAGGCGTTGACCACCGGAGAGTCGAGCACCCGGAACGTCCACGGCAGATGGGGCCGTTCCGAAAGCTCGGCCATACGGTCGCCGATGCGCGTGACGTATGCACTGAGCGCCTCGTCCTCGTAGAATCCATACTGTGCCTCGATCTGCTGATCGGCCTCGCGACCCTGCTCGATCTCGCCGCGATCCTGGTCATTCTGCCAAGGCGACGCCGGCGCGGAGGAGAGCAGCAGAAAGGTGAAGAGAAGCAGGACGCAGCCGCCGGCGAGTCGGGAGAAATGGCGGTAGGGGCGGTTTTTCCGGTTAGAAATCAGGTTTTCGCGCCCGCGGCCGATGCCCATGTTCGTCACCCTTTCACCCAGTCAAAAGAGTACACCGCTGCGTGGCCGTGGTGGCGGCTTGAAAGCGGGTTCGGTTTTATTGATTTCCCACCACCCGCCCCCGCCGGTCGCTGCCTACGGCAGCTCCCCTGCCCGCTATTTGCCAAAGGAATAGGAAGGGCGCCTGTCGGGGCTGGCGCTTCGCTCTCACCTGAGCGAGCAGCGGAATATCTGCCCACCGTATGCAAGCCGCTCCGCTCCGACCTATGCGCCTAGCGGGCAACGAGCTGCCGTAGGCAGCGAGAGGTCGGGGGCGGGTGGTGG
>SMVA01036158.1_pt1 | contig 10181 bp, 9 predicted proteins | sample 2456451 | NCBI WGS metagenome assembly SMVA01 (sample SAMN11095933, study PRJNA526329) | marine sediment metagenome | biome: Marine sediment; feature: Surficial sediment; material: Deep marine sediment; isolation source: Hadal surficial sediment | place: Pacific Ocean | collected 2014-05 | depth 0-1...
CTCCTGTGTGGGATACGGTCTTAACGATGAATGCGCTGGTTGAACAAGGTCTTGCTCTTGATCATCCATCTTTGCATCGGGCTGATGCCTGGTTGCGAGGGTGTCAATCGAGAAAAGTCGGTGATTGGGTGGTCTCGTCTCCTTCGGCCAAGCCCGGGGGATGGGCCTTTCAATATGAAAACGATTGGTATCCCGATATCGACGATACCGCTGCCATCATTACAGCGATGACGAAAATTCATCAAGCCGAATCCACGGATTCCGATGAGGTCATTCAGCGAGGTGTGTGCTGGGTCTTGGCCATGCAAGGGTCTGATGGTGGCTGGGGCGCCTATGATAAAGATAATAATAAGCAGATTGTGAATAAAATCCCCTTTGCTGACCATCAGGCCATGTTGGATTCCAGTACGGCCGATGTCACCGGCCGGTGTTTAGAAATGTTGGGAACGTTGGGGTATGACCAGTCACATCCAGCCGTGAGGCCAGCTCTTGATTTTTTGCGCAAGGAGCAAGAATCTCATGGCGGTTGGTATGGGCGATGGGGGGTCAATTATATTTATGGGACATGGTGTGTATTATCCGGCCTGCGGGCGATTGGAGTGGATATGACGGCGCCGTGGGTGCGCAAGTCCGTGACCTGGATGGAATCTGTCCAGAATCCTGATGGGGGTTGGGGAGAATCCTGCGAATCGTATGCAGATGTGGAGACCGCCGGGAAGGGAGAAAGTACTGCTTCCCAAACGGCATGGGCAATCATGGCCCAGTTTCAGGGGGGTGCATCAGATTCCTTCAATGTGGTTCGCGGGGTGAATTGGCTTCTTCGCTATCAACGTGAAGATGGTGTGTGGGATGAACCGTTTCACACCGGGACAGGCTTCCCTCGGGTGTTTTACTTGCGATATCATGGCTATTGTAAATATTTTCCCATTTGGGCATTAGGCATGTACCGGAATGTGAAGATGACCGGAGAATCCAAAGCCGACCAATTGCGCAAAGCATCTCAGGTTTCCCGGCTCCAACGAAAATTGAATTAATCCTTACGCTCTGTGTCTTGTTCAACTCCTGATGTTAGGAGCCGATTCTGATCAGAATCGCCATAGTGACGGCAACCAGAATTGAGTTTCAGGCCGTTGCCCGTGCCCTTCAAAGTCCTCATCCTGTCTCCCATTATGGTTATCGGGCGTTAGAAAGCCGCGATCAATCCCTCAGTGTCCTGCTTATTCAGTCGGGTATAGGTCCTGAGAAGGCTCGTAAAGGTACTCAGCAACTTCTTGCTGGTGCATCTTGGGATGTCATCATTTCCACTGGTTTCGCCGGAGCTCTTGATGTGGTGCCTATCGGGTCGGTACTTATCGGGCATGAAGTTTTATCGGAGTCGTTAACGACCTCTTCTACCCCGGCCACATCACACCCTGTCGTGTGTCATCCTGATTGGGTCAAAATGGCATTGGGGATGAACTGGATAGGACAAGAATCTCTACGAAGCGGAAGATTTGTCAGTGTGGGTCATGTACTCACCCATTCGGTTGACAAACATCAATTGAGAGCCTGCACAGGAGCCATGGCTGTCGACATGGAAAGTGCGGCTATTGGAGAAATGGCTCAAGGACATGGATGGCCATTTTTGATTATTCGAGTGATTTCCGATGGCGTCAACGAGGATTTACCTGTAGATTTTAATCTCTTTCTTCGGCCATCTGGGTGGGTTCCCGGTGTACTGCACATCATGACGACTCCACGTTCTTGGAAAGGTTTCCTTGACCTCTATCGCCATTCGAAACAGGCTTCGCAGCAACTCACGCGATTTTTTAAGGAATTTTTTACTGCTCTATCGATCATGTCAATGCCGCCAACTCCTTGATATGGGTTTCAACCTAAAAACAGCAGTTGGATCACGAAAGTCTGCACAACCTCTTGACACACCTAGGAAATGGACACATTGACGCATCACCCCAAAGGTGACCACACAATGTGTACATTCCCTATGCACATCAATGGCTTGCACAGCTTTTTTGCGCTCAACTGCTGTCTTGAGGTTCAAGCCAATGTGTGTCCGACCTCTTTACGGGAATGGTATTGGTGAGACAAAATGGGATTACCGTGGACAATGATGCCATCGCCTCGATTTGCACTCGCCGGATTATTGGTGCGGTATGTATGGGACTGTCTTCTGGAGGGTCTGGAGGTCCCCTCTCTGAATGGCGGCGTGATTGATGAGCTCGAATCCGGAGTAGATTGAGGATAGGTCATTCGTCAATGTATCCAGGGCAACGTGGAATAATTTGCAACTACTCAGGTGGATAGACTGAAGGCCGAAGGCTTGTAGGTGCCAATCTCATGCATCAGCATCCAATATCCCGTGTATTATGATGGATAGCCTTCAGGTTTCAGCCTCAGTACATGAGTTACCATTATTCTTTTGATGATAAGTGGAGGGATTATGCCAAAGGTCGTGGTCTTGTTGTCTGAAATGATGAGAGGGATGCGTGATGTGCCGGGCCGGTCGATGCGGTGGAAGACGTGTCCCCGCTTTGTGATGCTTCTGGCTTGGATTGCCATCTCGCTCGTTGGCTGTTCTGTGGCGTGGGGAGCGGGGACGCCAACCCAAGCTATTCAAGAGACGGTTGACCAGGTGTTAGCGGTTTTGGGAGATGAGGCATTGAAAGATCCTGCTCGAACAGCCGAACGGCGGGAGAAATTAGAAGCCATTATCGCGCAGCGATTTGATTATGAAGAAATGGCCAAGCGGACTCTCGCTGCACAGTGGAAAAAAATCGGCGCCGAAAAACAGCAAGAATTCGTGAGGCTCTTTCAACAGTTTTTAACGCAGTCGTATGCCGGGAGCATTGAAGGACATTCCGGAGGATATGTGACGTATGTCAAGGAACGGCTGAAGGGGGACTTTGCTGAAGTTCAGACAAAAGTGGTCACGCCGAAAACGCAAATTTCTTTGAATTATCGTCTTCTCAAAAAACATGAGAGGTGGGGGGTGTATGATGTCATTATTGACGGGGTGAGTTTGATGAAAAATTTTCGTAGTCAATTCTCGCGCATTATCAAATCCTCCTCGTTTGATGCCCTTCTCGACAAACTTCGTTCAAAAATTGAGCTGGCGTCCTCTTCCTAAGGTAGGCATGTTCATGCAATATTTTTGTGTCTGGGGGTCATGGTCTGCCTGGTCGTAGCTGGAAATCTTATTTCCTACAGTATTCCGTGATTGAAAAATGACGCCTGGTGTGGGATTTCTGATGCCTTGTGCGGCCAGATTTGTGAGCCGGGTGGAGTACCATTTCTGATGGTGTAGGGAGCATGGAAAGGCTGTTCAGTCGTTATGCGGGAGTCACATTCGTTTTTCTCCTTGGCCTGGGCTTGGGGATTCTCGGGTGTCCTGGATGGGGTTCGAGTGAATGGCTCAAGGATTCAAATTCTCATGATTCTCTAGAAGAGAAGCTACGAAGCCTCTTGTCCACAGGTATGGATCAATCCAAAGATCCGCATGACTTACGTCGTCTGGCTAGCCTGTATTTAGATTTGGGGTACGGAGTCTATGTTGATCCAGAGGAGAAAAAAGAGGCGTTTCGTGAAGGCGCGAGGCTTGCCGGAAAAGCGCTGGAGCAAGAAGAATCATCGGCAGATGCACATTTTTTATATGCCGCCAATCTCGGGAGTGTTGCCGAGTTAGAAGGTGTAATATTCGGGGCGTTGCGGATACAAGAGATCAAGCGACATGTTCAACGGGCGTTGGAGCTTGATGCCACCTCTGCGCCGGCGCATCATATGTTAGGGCGACTGTATGAAGAGTTGCCATGGTTTTTAGGTGGAGACCAGGAGGCTGCTGGAGAACATCTGAAGCAAGCGGTTTTACTCGATAGGCTCTATGTCCTTGGACATTTGGATTTGGGTCGATGGTATTTGAAACAGGGATACCATCACGATGCCGTGCAAGAATTTACGTGGGTCGTAGAAACGCCACCATGTGAGAACGTTTGGATTTGGGAACGTATGCATCGACCTCAGGCGCAAGAGCTCTTGCGCCAGCTCACTATCTTGGAAGGGCGAGGGCATAGTCCCTGAAGGCAGTCTGGAGAATGTAGGTATTCTATGGCTTGACAGCCTATGCTGGCTATGGGAATATTTTCCAGGATTTTTGTAGGCGTAGGTACTCTCTCAATTTCCCCCTCACAAACGTTCTTGATGTGTTCAGAAAGGATTCCTCATGTCCTTGTTGAAAAGGATTGAAAGCCCCACAGATTTAAAGAAACTTTCCCCTGATCAATTTCCGGAACTTTGTCAGGAAGTTCGGGAACTGATTATTGATGTGATCTCTGGCGTAGGCGGGCATTTGGCATCAAATCTAGGAGTTGTGGAGCTGACGGTGGCGTTGCATTATTTGCTTGATATGCCTCACGATAAAATCATTTGGGATACCAGTAACCAGACCTATACTCATAAGCTTTTGACTGGTCGTCGTGAGCAATTTCACACCATCCGACAATTTGGAGGGATCAGTGGATTCTGTAAACGGAAAGAAAGTGTGTATGACATGTTTAATGCTGGACATGCCGGAACCGGGGTCTCTGCGGCAGTGGGGTTTGTTGAGGCTCGGGAGCAACTAGCACGATCCCATAAAGTCGTCTGCGTGGTGGGTGATGGAGCGTTGACGTCCGGGATGACGCTGGAAGGGTTGCAACATTCGGGAGATATGGGCCGTGATTTTGTGGTAATTCTGAATGATAACCAGATGTCGATTTCCCGAAATGTCGGTGCAATTTCTGCATATCTGAACAGGACTTTTACGGGTGAGTTTTATACGAGATTTTGTGAAGAAACCTCTCACTTGTTGGAGGCGATTCCTCAAATAGGTGTATCTGTCAAGCGGATGGCCATGCGAGCAGAGGAATTGGCCAAAGGGCTTTTCCTTCCGGGTTTATTATTTGAAGAATTGGGATTTCGGTATGTTGGCCCGATTGATGGGCATAACTTTGAGCATTTGTTGCCCACCCTGGAGAATGTCTTGAAGCTGAAGGGGCCGACGCTTTTGCATGTGATTACCAAGAAGGGCTTAGGCTTCGAGCCTGCCATGAATAATCCTGTATGGTTTCATGCCTGTTCGCCGTTTAAGAGGGAAACCGGGCAACCAGTTAAAAAACCGGGCCATCCTTCCTACAGTTCTGTTGCTGCACGAACTCTTATTCGGCAAGCTCGCAAGGATCCACGAGTGATGGTCATTACTGCGGCGATGTGTGAAGGGACCGAAATGACGGAGTTTCAAAAGGAGTTTCCGACCCGGCTCATCGATGTGGGGATTGCTGAACAGCATGCGGTGACGTATGCGGCGGGGTTGGCAGCAGAAAACATGCGGCCGGTGATTTGTATGTATTCGACCTTTCTGCAACGTGCCTACGATCAAATCATTCATGATGTGGCCACCCAAAATCTTCCCGTTATGTTCTGTATTGATCGTGGTGGTCTGGTGGCGGAAGATGGAACGACTCATCATGGGGTCTTTGACTTTGCGTTTCTCCGTCACATGCCGAATATGGTGGTGATGGCTCCGAAAGATGAAAATGAATTACAACATATGGTGCAAGCGGGATTAGTTCATGATGGACCGGTAGCCGTACGTTACCCGAGAGGGAGTAGCTTAGGTGTGCCTTTGGACTCCGAGCCGATTCCTCTGGAGATTGGCCAAGGGGAACTGTTGGTTGAGGGACAGGATGTGGCGATTCTGGCGATTGGTGCCATGGTCTCAAGAGCGATGCAAGCGGCTGAAAAACTGAGAGATGATGGTGTCTCGGTGGCGGTGGTGAATGCGAGATTTGTGAAGCCTTTAGATAAAGATCTCATTCGAGAGGTTGCGAAGAATGTGAAATGTTTGATCACTGTGGAAGAAGGATGCCGAATGGGCGGTTTTGGTTCAGCCGTACTGGAGTTTCTGTCCGAAGAAGAATGTTGGGATTTACCCACGAAGGTGTTAGGCTTGCCGGATTGGTATATTGAGCAAGGTCCACAGGATCTTCTTCGTGAAAAATATGGATTGACGGCCGACGGAATTTATGACCAAGCCAAAGCTCTTCATGATCGGGTTTCGCTGAAAACCATCTTACGCTAATTTCACTCTATGCATATTGCTCGACGAAAAACCCGTCAAATACAGGTAGGGTCAGTCAAAGTCGGTGGGGATGCACCGATTTCTGTCCAATCGATGACCATTCCACATCCACGCGATGTGGTTGGAACGTTAGAGCAGATTCATCGGTTAGAAGAGGCAGGGTGTGAATTGATCCGTGTTGCTGTTCCTGATATGGATGCGGCCAATGCCCTTCCTCAAATTAAAGCCCGGATGACGGTGCCGTTAATTGCGGATATTCATTTTGATCATCGTCTGGCTTTGAAGGCGGCTGAGGTTGTGGATTGTGTCCGCATTAACCCGGGCAATATTGGTCCATGGTGGAAAACGGAAGAAGTGATTCAGGCGGTCAATGATCATGGTATTCCTCTCAGAATTGGCGTGAACGGCGGTTCCCTTGAAAAGTCGCTTTTAGACAAATATGGATATCCTACGGCAGAAGCGCTGGCTGAATCAGCCTTAAATGCCGTTCATGCGTTGGAGGACGTGGGTTTTACCAATATGAAGGTGTCGTTGAAGGCGTCTGATGTCCACATGGCAATTGATGCCTATTGGCTCTTTGCGCAGCAATCCAATTGTCCTGTGCATATTGGTATTACTGAAGCGGGAACTGCGATGACCGGTGCCGTGAAGTCTGCTGTGGGATTAGGCTGGTTGCTTTCTCAGGGAATTGGCGACACGCTGCGTGTCTCTTTGGCAGCTGATCCAGTCGAAGAAGTCAAAGTCGGTTTTGACATCTTGAAATCTCTCGATCTCCGCCGTCGCGGAGTGAATGTGATTGCCTGTCCGACCTGTGGCCGGGTGGAAATTGATGTGGTGAAGCTGGCCAATGAATTGGAGCATAGACTGGGACATATTAAAAATCCTATCACCGTTTCGGTTCTAGGCTGTGTGGTGAATGGGATCGGGGAAGGCAAGGAAGCGGATATCGGCATTGCGGGTGGTCAAGGTGTCGGTATTGTTTTTAAAAAGGGCAAGCTCTATAAGCGCGTCCCTTCAGAAGAATTGATGGACACATTAATCGAAGAAATTGAAGCGATGGCGAAAGAGCAGGATGCCGAAGGTCCAGGTCGTTCGGCTTCCAAGTCCAGTTCCGCAGCGCTCCCGCTCGAAGAATTTCCCGTGGCCTCTTCCAGGCTGGCTTCGCGGGAAATCCCCATGCTGCCTCGCAAGTGATTGGTGTCATGTTTGCTTGTTGGTAGTAGAAGTAGATCGATGTATTGGTTGTGTAGAAGAAAAGCGACTTTGTATAATGTCTGTGAGGAAGGCGCCGTACCCAAGTGGTTAAGGGAGCAGTCTGCAAAACTGCGATTCAGCGGTTCGATCCCGCTCGGCGCCTCCATCGTTTCCTGCCGTGAAAATGGATGACAATCTATATGCAATATGATATTGGCGCGAGTGATTCGTGCTGTTCAAGTACAACGGGTATCCTGGTGGTAGTGTTCGCTCGAACAATCCATTCAGGCATGCTTTTGGAGGTGAATTAGTTATGGCCGTACCTATTTCACAAATGTATACCGTGGCGCAATATGCGTTGTCTCAACAAATTCGTGGAGTCAAGCGCTACCCATTGGTTCTGATGCTGGAGCCCTTGTTTCGATGTAATTTGGAATGTGCAGGGTGTGGAAAAATTCAATACCCGGACCATATTTTGAATCGACGATTGACGACGGAGCAATGTTTGTCCGCTGCGGATGAATGTGAGGCTCCGATTGTCAGCATTCCTGGAGGGGAACCTCTGATTCATCCAGAGATGCCGGAGATTGTTGAAGGACTCGTGAAGCGAAAGAAATATGTGTATTTATGTACGAACGCGATTCTCCTTGAGCGGAAATTACAGGAATATCCCGTATCGAAATATCTGACGTTCAGCATTCACATGGATGGCCTGAAAGAAGAGCATGACCATGCAGTGTGTCGTAGCGGGGTCTATGATGTGGCCATCAAAGCGATTCGGGCGGCATTGGCGAAGGGATTTCGCGTCACGACCAATACGACGCTCTTTGATGATGCGGAACCAACTCGGGTCCGTCGGTTTTTTGATGAAATGATGGAGCTGGGAATTGAAGGCATGATGATTTCACCAGGCTATAGTTACGATAAGGCCCCTGACCAGAAAAGCTTTCTCAAACGTGATCGAACGCGAGCGTTGTTTTCCCAATTACTCACCCAACGTAAAAAGCAGTGGAAATTTAATCAGTCTCCGTTGTTTCTGGAATTTCTCATGGGGAAACGGGATTATGAATGCACTCCATGGGGAAATCCCACATACAATATCTTTGGCTGGCAACGTCCCTGTTATTTATTGCAAGAAGGGTATGCCTCTACGTTTCGAGAATTAATGGAAGAGACGGAATGGGATCGCTATGGGACCGGACGCCATGAGCAATGCCGTGATTGCATGGTGCATTGTGGGTATGAAGCTTCCGCCGTGAAGGATACTTTCAGCTCATGGAACGGATTTTTCGGCACGGTCCGATCCACGCTCTTTCCCAATGCGGTGTAATGACCGCGTATTGGTTTGTCACGTTTTCTTCTTTTAGCTATTCCACAATCTGACTCTGAATCACATATTCTTAGCATGAGTAGCCAGAATTCTTCTGATGACCACCCGCAATCGTGGGAAGGCCGTCATTTGCAGCCTTCCAACGAAGAAGAGCTGGATGTCATCCTTGGGCGTGCGTGTGATTACCGGGGGGATGTGACGATTCACCTTAAGGCTGGGGAGAAGATCCTTGGCTATGTGTTTGACCGTCAGAAGAATATTCACCATCAATCTGTCAAAATTTTTCTAGCGAATCAGGTAGAGCCCTGCATAATACAATATCACGATATAGCCGGAGTGGAATTCAGTGGAGAAGATACGGCGTTTGGTCGTTCGTGGGATGATTGGGCAAAGAAATGGAAAAAGCCACAGGTGAATTAGATCGTGAAGCGTCTTTATTTTTTCTGCCCTCTCCTTTTTTCTAAATTAAATTTTACATGAATGTCAATACGTTGTTCCTTTAAGTAATGGGGACTGTTTGGCAAGATGGTTACTTGGTAGGCCAGAGAAATTGATTGACGCTCGACGTGAGTCTGTGATAGAAAACCTCGTCTTTTTGCAGCAGCCTGAATGCTCACATTCTGAGTGGAGCTGTTGTGATGTGTTGTTGTCGAAAGTGTCTGATTGATTGAGTTGGTGAAAAAAAGAACAAAGGGAATCACGTACGCAAGGGGGAAAAATGAGTGAATACCGAAATGTGAAAAGTGTGATGGTGATAGGGTTGGCTATTATGGGAATGTCTTTGTCGGCTTGTGGTGGAGGCGAGGGACCTCCGGTTCCGCCTCCTCCGGCACCTCCTGAATATGCTGACAAGCATATGCCTGAAGGTTATTGGAATAACCCGGAAATTATTGAAGAGGGGAAAGCCATCTTTATTGGTGTGCAAAATATCGATGTTAATTGTGCCAGTTGCCATGGGAAAAACGGGAAGCCTGTGAAGGCTGGCGCTCGAGACTTCAGGCGTACGGAGCAAATGGAGCTCTATTCGGATTCTGTATGGTTTTGGCGTGTGAACGAAGGTGTCAAGGGCACCAAAATGAAACCATGGAAGAGCAAGCTTACGGAAGACGAAATTTGGAAAATCATTGCGTTTGAAGCCACATTCGGTCTTAAAGGCAAGGAATACGATGTGAAGTATAAAAAATGGGTTCCTCAGGGAACGGCTGGTACAGCATCAGTTGTCGAAGCGCCAGCAGAGCCTGCGGGGGATACCCCAGAGGCTGAAGCACCAGGGTCCGAGGCACCAGCAGAAGAAGCACCAGCAGCTGAAACTCCAGCAGCCGAAGCTCCAGTAGATGCGGCTCAGTAATAACATATAAGCGCAGACTCCCGGACGGGAAGAAAGATAAAGGAGGGGTGCCACCCTTGAGAACTTTAACTAGAAGTGCTTGGGTTATCTTTGGTCTGATGGTATCTGGGGCAACGGTAGCGTATGCCCAAGTTCCTGATGCCCCAACCGTGGATTTCCCCTATGTGGGAAATCGCACGGCCGTCTGGGTTGTAGCC
>SMVA01272088.1_pt1 | contig 10179 bp, 9 predicted proteins | sample 2456451 | NCBI WGS metagenome assembly SMVA01 (sample SAMN11095933, study PRJNA526329) | marine sediment metagenome | biome: Marine sediment; feature: Surficial sediment; material: Deep marine sediment; isolation source: Hadal surficial sediment | place: Pacific Ocean | collected 2014-05 | depth 0-1...
ATATTTATTGTAATTTTTACTATTTCCTCATTGCTTAGTATTTTTAATAGCGGATTGTTAGTTTTAAGCGGAACTTCGATTGTAAAATTGGTTTGTTCTCCTTCTATTTTAACCTCATCTGTATTTATAAACTTCAGTTCAGATAATATACTTTTCGGGCCGCTTATCTTCACAGAGCTAGGTTTGACTTTTGGTTTGCCTACTACACTAAAACCAATGTCTGGTAGTCCTATATCGGGATTAATCTTAACCTTTTTTGTAATCAGTTGGTCTATTTCCAACTTAATCTCAGAGGGGCTTAGGCTAATTATATTTACACCTGGTATTCTTATTTGTTCAGTTATTATATTAAATTTAGAAACGCCACTGGCGACTTTATTTAGAGAGATAGGATATGAGTAATTCTCAGTTTTTAAAATAGACAGCTTGGTCCTGGAACCTCTTATCCTGAGATTAAGTGATTCGGGTGGAGCGCTCTTTATAATTAAATTAGGGGAAAGATCGTTATATTGAATATCTATTTCAATGTTCTTTTCTATATCCTGCTCAAAATTTGCTATAATCCATAAAATTATTGCCAGTGTTATAGCAAGTACTTTTTTACCAATATTAGTTGTTAAATAGTCTTTCATTGTCTGCTATTTTTTTATCTCTATTATTTCAATAAGCCTTTGATTCAAAGATGCAGCATCCAGTCCTCTGGTAAGATCGCCCTGATACGCTAAAGATATTTTTGATGTTTCTTCTGACACTATAACAACAATACAGTCAGTTTCTCGGGTAATTCCGATGGCGGCTCTGTGTCTTGTTCCCAAATCTTTATCCAGATCAGGATCAGTTGCTAAAGGAAAAAATGAACCTGCAGATAAGATTTTATCGTTACTAACAATAATTGCGCCATCATGAATGGGAGAGCTGGTATTGAAAATACTTACTATTAACTCTGTTGATAATTTTGCATCTATATTTGTACCTATTTCAATAAAGTCGCCAAGGTTGTTGTTCATCTCAATGGCAATCAGGCCCCCGATCTTATTGCTAGATAAGTAAGTAGCTGATTTTACAATTTCATCTAGAATATTCTGATTAGATTTAACTGAGTGGAAATGTATTAGAAATGGACTTCTTCCTATAGCGGCTAAAACTCTTCTTAGATCGTGCTGAAATAAAATTACTGCAATGAGTATTATAAAACTCAGGAAATTCCCTAAAAGCCAGTTTATCGTAAATAGATCGAAGTTCTGTGATAAAAAATAAATAATTACTAGTGACAGGAGTCCAAAAATCATCTGTACTGCTCTAGTACCTTCGATGAATCTAAGAATAAAGTAGAGAATAATAGCTACAAAAGCAATATCTACTGTGTCTTGGATATATCTATAATTAGAAACAAATTCAAACATTTTTAGTTTAGTTTACATTTCTTACAGAATCAGCAATTTGAACAGCTACTTTCATTTTTTTAACATCGTGAACCCTAACTATATCTGCGCCATTTAATATTGAAATAACAATAGTTGCAAATGTTCCCAGGATTCGCTGCTCTATATCATCTGACTGTAATATTTTACCAATAAATGATTTCATTGAAGTACCAATAACTACTTTTTTATCAAGTTTCTTAAATTTTGATAACGACTTTAATAATAATAAATTATGATTGGCGGTTTTGCCAAATCCAAAACCAGGATCGATACTGATATTATCTGATAATATTCCGCAATCCTCTGAAATTTTAATAGAGTTTTCTAGATAAGTATATATATCTTCAACAATATTCTCATATAAAGTTTTTTTTTGCATATCAACTGGTCTTGATGAAGTGTGACATAAAATGATCTGAGCTTCATATTTTGAAACTATATCTGCCAGAGCAGGATCAAAGCTAAGGCCGCTTATATCGTTTACAATTGTTGCACCACTATCTAAGGCCTGCCTTGCTACCATAGATTTAGTTGTGTCTATGGAAACAGGTATCTCAAAATTTTTGTTTATCGCATCTATGATCGGTATCACTCTTCTAAGTTCTTCTTTCTGGCTTACAGAGTTAGAACCTGGTCTGGTTGATTCACCACCCACATCGATAATGTCCGCACCTTCGGAGATCATTTGCTCTGTATGTATTAAAGCTTGCTTTATTGTATTGTACTTGCCGCCATCATAAAATGAGTCAGGCGTTACATTTAAAATACCCATTATAAGGGTTTTAGAATTTAGCTTATCGTTATTATCTGCCAAGCTGATATTCTTATTATCACTCATAAGTAAAAAATAATTACAATACTTCTATTTAGAACTACTTTACTGGATGAAAAATACTGAACTTACTAAAAGCTAATTATTAAGATGAGTGGACAATAAAACAGATTATGTGCTAACTGTTTCGCCAAACAGGTTGTTACTGGCTTCGAATCCTTTAACAAGACTATCCAGTTCTTTACTGTCAACAACCTCTTTCTGTAGTAACATTTCGGCAAGCTTGTGGAGAAGATTAATGTTGCTTTTTAAAAGATTTGCAGCTTTATTGTAGTTTTGACTAACTATTCTTTTAATCTCAGAATCTATTTGCATTGCTGTAGCTTCACTATAGTGATTATGTCTAAGCATTTCTTTTCCCAAGAAAACCTGCTCATCAGCTTTACCTAGTTTGACCGGCCCCAATTCATCGCTCATTCCCCATTCACAGATCATTTTCCTGGCAATATCGGTTGCCTTTTCTAAATCATTGCCTGCACCGCTTGTTTGTTCATTAAATATGATTTGCTCAGCCGCCCGTCCGCCCAGTAAAACCATTATTGTTTTATTTAGGTATGACTTTGAAACTGTATGTTTTTCTTCAATTGGTAGTGATTGTGTGACACCCAAAGCCAGTCCTCTTGGGATAATGGTTATTTTATGTATCGGGTCTGATCCTGGAGTAAGCTTTGCAACAAGGGCGTGGCCGCCCTCGTGATATGCTGTAATCTTTTTTTCTTCATCACTTATAATAAGACTTTTTCTCTCTACTCCCATTAGAACTTTATCTTTAGCAAATTCAAAATCTTCCATCGATATTTTATGGTGTCCGATTTTTGCAGCATGAAGAGCTGATTCATTCACTAAATTTTCAAGATCTGCTCCTGAAAGACCCGGTGTTGATCTTGCAATTACATCAAGGTCTATATCATCGGAAAGAGGATTATTTTTTACATGCACGCTTAGTATTTCCTGCCTTCCTCTAACGTCTGGTCTTGGAACAATAACCTGTCTGTCAAACCTGCCTGGCCTGAGAAGTGCGGGATCTAATACGTCGGGTCTATTGGTTGCTGCCATCAGGATTATTCCTTCGTTAGACTCAAACCCATCCATTTCAACTAAAAGCTGGTTTAGGGTTTGTTCTCTTTCGTCATGACCTCCACCAAGTCCGGCTCCTCTGTGCCGGCCTACTGCATCGAGTTCATCTACAAAAATGATGCAGGGGGCGCTTTTCTTAGCTTGTGCAAAAAGATCTCTTACCCTCGATGCACCAACACCTACAAACATTTCTACAAAATCACTTCCGCTAATGATAAAAAACGGGACGCCTGCTTCTCCGGCAATTGCTTTTGCAAGTAGAGTTTTGCCGGTTCCAGGAGGCCCTACAAGTAATATTCCTTTTGGAATTCTTCCTCCAAGATCTGTAAATTTTTTGGGATTTTTCAGAAAATCCACAATCTCTTTTACTTCTTCTTTAGCCTCGTCGATTCCAGCAACATCGTTAAAAGTTATTTTGTTTTGGTCTTCAGTTAGCAATCTTGCCCGGCTTTTTCCAAAAGACATCGCCTTTGTACCACCTGATTGAATTTGTCTCATAAATAAGACCATGATTACTATGAGTAGAAGAAGTGGAGCCCAGTTCAGTAGCATATGCGAAAGAGTATTTTCTCTTTTTTGTGCAAAACTAAAGGAAATATTATTTTCTTCTAAAAGTTTAATGATATCATCTGTGGCAGGACCAACTGCTTTAAACTTATTTGGGGTGAGGTTTTTATCTAAGAAGCTTCCTCTAACCTCAAACTCGCTAAACTCTACTTCATGAATTTCTCCATTTTTAATAAAACCTACAAGCTCGCTAAACTGGATGTCTTTTATAGATGCTCTTGGGGTTTGAACAAACTGGTAGAGTGCAATAATACCTACAAATATTACAAGCCAGAGTAAAATATTTTTAAATAACTGATTGTTTATCATGTCTTATTACCGTTTTTTTATTAAATTATTATATCAAAAGAAGATAGCATACGACTTTGCTGATTTCAAATAAAAAGCAACCTCAATAATAAAGCATTTTATATATTGTAACTGATTCAAATCATTTAATTTTTATTAAATAAGTCAGTACTTAAATATCTTTCGCCAGAATCACTGAAGATAGTTGCTACCTGTTTTGACTTACCCAGCTTTTTTGCAATAGTTTTAGACGCAAGACCAACAGCACCAGAAGACACACCTATTAATAAACCCTCTTTTTTTGCTATTTCTTTTGTAAAGTCTTTTGCATCTTCACTCTTAATTTTTAATATATCATCATAAATATCGCTGTCTAATACCTTTGGAATGAATCCTGGCCCTATACCCTGAATATCGTGATTTTGAGGTTTTTCTCCTGAAAGTACTGCACATTCATAAGGTTCTACCGCAAAAATCTTGATATTAGGAAACTTTTTTCTAAGTACATGCCCAATACCAGTAATAGATCCGCCTGTACTTATGGATGCGACAAACGCATCGATTTTACCAGGTATCTGACTGAGTAATTCAGTGGCAGTGGTGTTAGAATGTGTCTGCGGATTATAAGGATTTTCAAATTGTTTGGGCATATATGAATTTGGTAATTCACTTGCAATTTGCTCAGCTTTTTTCATAGCTCCCTTCAGTTTATCCTTTGCTGGTGTAAGGATAAGCTGCGTTCCATAAGCTCTAAGAACCTGCTTTCTTTCATAACTCATATCATCTGGCATTGTCAAAATAAGCTTATAACCTTTAACTTTACATGTAAGAGCAAGTCCAATACCGGTATTGCCGCTTGTAGCTTCTACTATGGTGTGTGTTTTTGGATTAATTAATCCCTGTTTTTCAGCTGCAGTTAACATATTTAAACAAATTCTGTCTTTAATGCTCCCGCCTGGGTTAAAAAGTTCCAATTTTGCCCAAACAGTTGCATAGTTTGCAGGAATTACTCTGCAAAGCCTTATTACTTTTGTACTGCCTATAAGATCTAAAATATTATTAAAACTGTTTGAATAAGTCATCAGTTAGAGTTGATAAAAAGTAAGTTTAAGAAATACTTTATTCTTCAATAATAAGGGGAATTATTGTTTTAAGTATCTGCTTATCAAAATCATGAATGCTTTTCAAAATAACTTTGATATCCTCCCATAAGATATCCTCTTTTCTTATTTCATTTTTAAGCTTTAAGAGAAGCCCCTTTAACTCTTGATTTTTCTGTGACCTTACAAAGCTGTCTACTGTTATTATTTCTTTATTGCTGTTCATAGGGGTTCATAGTATATCTAAAAAAAAAATAATTGCAGGTACTTTACTTTAAGTGTTAAAAAATTTACTTACTTTCTTGTTATAGTACATAAAATTGGTAATAATTGTATTAGTTTGCTATGTTGAGAAAATTATTTAAGTTCTTCTTTTATCTATCTGTAATAATTGCAATATTAGGATCTATGACAGCTTATGTTGGCTATAGATACTATACCCGTGATTTACCTGACTTTAGAGATAACATATCTAGATACAAACCCAAACTAATAAATCAGTTTTATACATCTGAAGGCTACTTGCTAGCGGAGTTTTATTCAGAAAATAGAAGTTTAGTTCCTTTTTCGGATATTCCAGAGCATGTTGTGAATGCATTTATAGCCGTTGAAGACAGGAGATTTTATGAACATAAAGGAATAGACTATCAAGGAATTACTGCCGCAATAATAGCAAATATTAAAGAAAGGAGAATTAGAAGGGGCGGCAGCACTATAACCCAGCAGATCACAAAAAACATCGTACTTTCGCCTGAAAGGAGCTTTTCAAGGAAAATAAAAGAAGCAATACTTGCTTATAGAATAGAAAGAAATTTATCCAAGCAGGAGATCTTATACCTTTATTTAAATCATATTTATTTAGGTGATGGGGCTTATGGTGTGCAAGCTGCGAGTAAAAATTATTTTGGTATACCAGTAAAAGATATAAGTATAGCGCAAGCTTCCGTACTTGCAGGGCTGACAAAGCGTCCTGAACATTATAATCCACGAAAAAATCTACAAAGGGCTTTAGACAGACAAAAAACAGTTCTTAGAATTTTATATAATTTAGGATATTTAACTGAGCAGCAGCTTACCGAAGCAAACAACGAAGAGATTGTTCTTGCAAAAAAAAGGAATATTAATGATAACATTTCTCCATATTTTGTTGAATATGTAAGAAGATATCTTGAATTTAAATATGGAACGGCTGAATATTTAAATGGTGGATTTAAAGTATTTACATCGATGGACACAGATCTTAGTTTAAAAGGACAATGGGCAGTTAGAAAAGGAATAATAGATATCGAAAAAAGAAGGGGAAGGAATGAAATAGTAAAACATATAAGTAAAAGTAGTATAAATTCTTATATAAAAGCCCAAAATGAAATAGAAATTAAAAAAAACCAGATATATGAAGCAGCAGTTGTTAATGTAAGTAGTCTTAAGGAATCGAATTTTAGTGTTGCATCCTTAAAAATAGGAGATAACGACGGAATACTAAAATATGTAGTTACAAAACAGGTCGGCAAAAAAGTAAAGGAATTACCGTTTGAATATTCTAACAGCTATTCACCAATCAGTGGATATGATGAGATAGATATTTTATATAATCAGTTAAGGGTTGGAGATATAATCAAAGTAAAAATAATAGATAAAAAAGAAGATGTATCTATAGCTAAATTATATTACAAGCCGCAGACCCAGGCTGCACTACTTTCAATGGACACAAATGGGTTTATTCGTTCAATGATTGGAGGTTATGACTTCAATCAAAATCAGTTCAATAGAGCCACTCAGGCCCTCCGGCAGCCAGGCTCAGCATTTAAACCCATTCTTTACGCCTCAGCACTTGATAAAGGCTATACAGTATCAACTATGATATATGATATACCTGTTGTAATGAAAGACTGGGCACCTGAAAACTATGATGAGAGTTATTTGGGGCCAATTATATTAAAACAAGCACTAACTAAATCCAGGAATCTTGCTTCTATTAGACTTATTTTGGATGTAACACCAGCATATGTTGTTGAGTACGCTAAGAATTTTCATTTTAAGTCAAAGCTAAACCCCTATCCGTCTTTAGCACTCGGGAGTTCCGGAGCCACTTTGTTTGAAATGGTAAAGGCATTCAATGTATTTGCAACAAACGGCAGATACATAGAGCCTAAGTTTATTTACAGGATTTATGACAGAAACGGAAAGATAATAGAAGATTATACAGAAGGGGTTTATTTTTCTAAAGAAGCGGCTTATAAAGCAGATAGAGATATAAAAAGGGAAAAAATAATTAAAAATATAGCTTTAAGCCTTGGAAGAGATTCAAATATAAACACATCAAAAAATTATTTAAAAGAAAATAATCTAACCTCCAAATTCTATAAAGAAGAAATTGCAAGCTACAATGCCCCTATGGAATTTTTAGACTTATTGCAAAATTCTAAAGAACTTCCTTTTATAAATTCTAATCTTGGAACACAGACAATACCTGAAGAGTCTGCTTACATAATGACTTATATGCTGGAGGCTGTTATAAAAGAAGGTACGGGTAAAAGGGCAAAGCCGCTTTTAGATAAAGCTCCAATTGGTGGAAAGACTGGTACAACAAATGATTTTACCGACGCATGGTTTGTAGGTTTTAGTCCCAAGATAGTTACTGGTGTTTGGGTAGGAATAGATAACAATGAATCTCTGGGTAACAAGGAAGCCGGATCAAGGGCGGCGCTTCCTATATGGATCGACTTTATGAATGCAGCCCTGGATAAGTATCCGGGAGGGGAGTTTGAACAACCATCAGGCGTTAAGTTTATACCGACTCCTTATGGAGATTTACCTTTTGATATTTCGACTTGTTCTGATTTAGATTGTGAAGCTTATATAACCCAGGGTATAGGTTATAAAGATAATAGTTTAAACGAACAGTTCAACTCAGACACGCTTAATGAGGTTGATTTTTTGATGAGAAATTAATATGTTAAATATTTTTCTATCCTGTTATATGTTTTAGGTCCAATCCCTTTTACTTCCATAAGTTTAAGCTTATCTTTGAATTTTCCATGAAACTTTTTATATTTTAATATTCTTTCAGCGATTTTTGGTCCTATACCTGGAAGCGCAGTTAAATCATCAAAACGTGCAGAGTTTATATCGATTGCTATCCCGAGTGCAATTTTATGTTTTCCATTTATCGTTGATGTTTTGAAAACGTAATCATTTTTATCCAGATAGTATTTTTTTCCATTAATAATTTCAGAATTTAAAATTGATGAGGGTAGGGGGGTAGAACTTAAGTTGTTTATATTAATTTGATGAACAACAGGAAAGCTGCCTTCTCTTTCTATCTCTATAAAATCAGGTTGGCCATTTATTTTATCTAATAATTGATTGTCACTATAAATTTTTAAATTTGATAAAAAATAAAATAATAAACAGAATAAAAGAAGTTTAATGACTGGATCAATATCGATTATTTTTTTTAAAACAATCATTATTAAGTATATATATTTTAAAATATTCCTTTCAGTAAGCCGCCGTCAATCTGTATAGTGTTTCCTGTTATATAACTTGCTTTTTCAGAGGCCAGAAATACAACCATATTTGCAAATTGCTCAGGCGTCCCTATTTTTCCAACAGGAATATCTGTCTGCATGTCTTCAATAACATCTTCAAAAGACTTGTTATCTTTACTAGCCCTCGAACTGGCAAGACTCTTTATTCTGTCGGTAAATATTCTTCCAGGGCAAACATTATTTACAAGGATATTATACTTTGCAAGCTCATTAGAAATTGTTTTTGCAAACCCAATTACCCCTGCACGGGATGTGTTTGATAATATTAGACCATCAAGCGGCTGTTTTACTGCAATTGAGGTTATATTAATAATTCTGCCCCAGCTTTGATTTTTCATAAATGGTGTTACGAGCTTAGTTAATTTGATAGTGCTAAAAAGATTTAGTTCAATAGCTTTTTGCCACTGCTGCATATCGAAATCATCGAAATATCCAAAAGGAGGACCTCCTGCGTTGTTAATTAGAATATGAACCGTGCCAAATGCGTCTATGGTTTTATTAACTATGATTTCTAAATCACTTTGGTTTGAAACGTCTGCCTTAATTGGAAGTACATCTGATTTGGTTTGTTCGCTTATTTCTTTTGCTGCTTCATTTATTTCATTTTCATTTCTAGAACATATAATTACCCTAGCGCCTTCTAAGGCCAATCCAAGAGCAACTGCTTTTCCAAGACCTTTGCTGGATGCCGGCACAATTGCTACTTTGTCTTTTAGCCCTAAATCCATAATCTATTCTGATTTATCTTTAGCTTTAGCAGTATCCTTTTTGATAGAATCTGCAGTTGACGGTGAGCTCTCAGAAGAAGCAGAGCTGCTATCGGATGAGGACTCACTTGAGGATGATTCTTTGGAGTCAGAATCAGATTTTGAATCACCAGAAGTCTTATCATCTTTTTCTGCGCTTTGAGTGCCTCTTTTTAATTTCTTTTTACCATATTCGGTGTCATACCAGCCCGAACCTTTTAAATGGAAAGAGGATAAGGATATTAACCTTTCGAGTTTCCCGCCGCATTGTTTATGCTTTTTAAGTGGATTATCGCTAAAACTCTGAATAACTTCTATTGTATCTCCACATTTTTTACACTCGTATTCATAAATTGGCATAATCTATAAAACTCCTGAATTTATAAATTTTTAAAAGTTAAGAGTATAATAATTCTCTCAATTGTTTCAATAACCAATTAATTTATATGATTTGATGAAGGGGAGGGTGTTATGAATTTAAATTAATTAACAATTATTTAGATTTTTATTTTTTTTAATGACTTAGCTTTTCTCGTATCACTTTTTATCGATTCTAGAGTCGTAGGGCCATCTTTGTATGTATTAGATTTAGTA
>SMVA01462016.1_pt1 | contig 10178 bp, 9 predicted proteins | sample 2456451 | NCBI WGS metagenome assembly SMVA01 (sample SAMN11095933, study PRJNA526329) | marine sediment metagenome | biome: Marine sediment; feature: Surficial sediment; material: Deep marine sediment; isolation source: Hadal surficial sediment | place: Pacific Ocean | collected 2014-05 | depth 0-1...
CTGGGGCATTGGCACTGAGCTATCGGCTGCCAGACCGCCCAGCACGTTCTGCCATGTGACATTTCCGGGCAGCCGTTCTTTGAGTTCATTGAGTACTGGCCTGAAAGCCCAGCACCAACTGCACATGGGGTCATGAACGTAATTAAGAATCATTGTATGGTAGAAATATAATGGCCTGTTTGCCGGTCACCTGTTGCAACATAGAGTCTGAATCATTTACAAAACAAACCTGAATTTACAGGCAGGATGACAGGAATGCTAATTAAAAAAACTCCCGACATAAAATCTTCGGAAATTACGGATGAGGAGATTTATATAAACCGTCGCCAGTTCCTGGCTTCTGCGGGTATCGCAACTGCGGGCATGCTGGGTGCTTCGCCGGTAGTTGCTGCACTGGCACATGAGCCTGGCGCATCGGGCCGGGAACTGGGGAATATTGCAGAAAGTGAGTTCAGCACAGACCAGCCGCCTAATTCTTGGCGGGACATAACCACCTACAACAATTTCTATGAATTTGGAACCGGCAAAAGCGACCCTTATGAAAATGCTGGAAATTTCCGGACCGCACCGTGGAAAGTGAAGGTTTCAGGTGCCTGTGGCAAAGCAGGGGAATATGACCTGCAAGACATCCTCGCACCACATGCTCTTGAAGAACGCATTTACCGCTTAAGGTGTGTCGAGGCCTGGTCAATGGTGATCCCCTGGGTTGGATTCCCTCTCGGCGACCTGCTCAAGCGATTTGAGCCAAATTCGGATGCGAAATTCGTCAGCTTCAATACCATCCTGGACCCGAAACAGATGCCCGGTCAAAGGCGCCGGATACTGAACTGGCCGTACACGGAAGGGCTGACAATTGCAGAGGCCATGAACCCTTTGGCCTTTATTGCAGTCGGCGTGTACGGGCGTGAGTTGCCCAACCAGAATGGGGCGCCAATGCGCCTGGTTGTGCCATGGAAATATGGTTTCAAAAGCATAAAGTCGATAAATTCAATTAAGTTTGTAAAGCGCCAGCCCAGGACAAGCTGGGAGATTTCGGCGCCATCGGAGTATGGGTTTTATGCCAATGTGAACCCGCAGGTCAGTCATCCCCGCTGGAGCCAGGCAAAAGAACGGGCGATTGGCGCGGGCCTGTTTACACCTAAAAAGGACACCCTGATGTTTAATGGCTATGGCGATCAGGTTGCGCATTTGTACGAAGGCCTGGACCTTCGCAGAAACTATTAAAGCTGGTAGCTGTTCATGAAATTCGGGTCACGGGCTTTTGTGCGCCTGCTCAAAGTTGTGCTTTGGCCATTGTGCCTGGGGCCGTTTGTTTTCCTGCTTTTGTCGGTGTTTCAGTTTTTTGGTTACCAACTGGGCGCCAATCCGATAGAGGAAATTCTGCATACGCTCGGTAAGTGGGGTCTTAAGTTTTTATTGCTAACGCTGGCCATCACACCCTTGAGGCGATGGACCGGGTTCAATTGGCTCATCCAGTTCAGGCGTCTTCTGGGGCTGTTTGCTTTTTTCTACGTTTTCATGCATTTCCTGACATATTTTGTGTTGGATCAGTCCCTGGATATAAACGCTGTGGTCGAAGATATTGTCGAGCGCCCTTACATTACGCTTGGCATGACGGCTCTTTTACTGCTGTTACCGCTTGCGGCCACCTCTACGCGGGGCATGATGCGGCGGCTCGGAAGGCGTTGGCAAAAGTTACACAAATTGATTTACGTGATTGGAATTCTGGGCGTTTGGCATTTTTACTGGCAGGTAAAGCTGGATACCATTGAGGCCACAGTGTATGCAGTCATTCTGGCCGTGCTGCTGGGATACCGTATATGGTTGACTCGGCAAAAAACCGGCTAAACGAATGTTCGATTATAATATGGCCTTAGAATCCAAAAAACGGAATGTCGATGAACCCCACGGTCAAGAATGCTTTAGTGAGTTTGCTTATTATGTTCCTCCCGTTAACGGCTGCAGCCCAGGATGACGTCATCATCATGGCCAAGGATGCCATCCACCATGATGGCGAATACGCCCAGGTTTGCGGCATTATTGCCGAGACCAATTATGCGCGGGGTTCGAAAGGTAAACCAACCTACCTGAATTTTACCAACCCTTACCCCAAACACAATTTTACCGTGATCATCTGGAAGGATGACCGCAAAAACTTTGACTATAAACCCGAATCCCTCGAGGGCTACCAGGCATGTGCTTATGGCCTGATTACCGTTCGTCGCAGCAGGCCACAAATGGTTATTTCCATCCAGGATCAGATTTCCGCCCGCAAGCTTGAAACGTCCGGTGAAACCAGCCAGGAGTAGTTGATGTTGGATTTCAGGTGTTCAGGATCGGTGACCTTCAAGCAGTTTCTTGTTTGGTTGCTTTTCAGCGGCCCGGTTCATGCTGCCAGTGACATTTTCACCGACACAGAAGCCTTGCTGCCGCCACTCATCGATTGGTCGGGCGGTAGCGAAGCGTTGGTTGCCGGTGCAGATGATCCCTGGGTCACGCCCTCTGAAAAGTCTGGACTGGTATCCACCCCTTCCTATGACGAGACCATTTCCTGGTTAGAAAAACTGGTTAAAGCGGCACCCGAGCTTAAGATGATCTCGATTGGCAAGAGTCTGCAAGGCAGGGATTTCTGGATGGTTGTGGCCTCTTCTGATGGCGATTTTTCAGCCCAGACCATGTTGGATTCCGGGAAACCCCTGATGTTGGCGCAAGCCGGGATTCACTCCGGCGAAATTGACGGAAAAGATGCAGGTCTGATGTTGCTCAGGGATATGACCGTTGCAGACAAAAGAGCAGAACTGCTGGAAAACGTAAATTTTCTTTTTGTTCCGATTTTCAACGTGGATGCACACGAAAATATATCCCCATTTAACCGCATCAACCAGCGTGGCCCGGAAAAAATGGGCTGGCGCACCAGTGCCCGCAACCAGAATTTCAATCGTGACTACGCCAAGCTCGATACCCCGGGCGTCAGGGCTATCGTGGCAGTGATTAACCAGTGGAAACCTGACCTTTACCTGGACCTGCACGTTACCGATGGTGCTGATTATCAATACGACATTACATTTGGCGGTAATGCTGCAGGTGGCTGGTCACCTGAAATTGGCAACTGGATCAACAATATTTACATGCCTTCGGTGGCCAAGGAGTTGGACACTCAGGGGCATATACCCGGACCCTTGATCATGGCCGCTAACGGTATGGATATGCAAGGTGGATACCTGGTTTGGAGCGGCGACCCGCGTTACTCGAATGGCTACGGTGATGTTCGTCACCTGCCCACCATCCTGGTGGAAAACCACTCCTTGAAGCCTTATCGGCAGCGCGTACTGGGGACTTACGTTTTGCTTGTGCAAAGTATGGAGATCCTCGCCAGTGAGTACCAGGCCCTGCGTACTGCGGTTCAGGCAGACCAGGCACGAAGGCCGGAATCAGTCACCCTGGGTTTTGTGACGGGTGATTCAGAAATGTCCGAACAGGACTTTAAAGGGATTGCATCTGAGCGCTATAAAAGCGAGATAACCGGGGCAGAAGTGGTTCGCTGGAAAGGTGAAGCAGAAAATAAGCCAGTCGCCAGGGTTTTGATTGACCAGCCCGGTATTGTGGTTGAAAAACCCGCAGCCTATGTGATTCCAGCCCAGTGGGCGGATGTTGCCAACCGGGTTGTCGCACACGGTATTGATGTAGAGCAATTCTCAGAGCCGCGAACAATGGAAGTAGATGTTTACCGCCTGCCGGACGCAAAAATCGCAGCACCATCCGACTGGACTCCCAATCCGTTTGAAGGAAGAATCAGAATAGATCCCGGTGAGCCGGAGATGACCCGAACTACAATCACATTCCCGGCTGGAAGTTTTCAATTTTCCACCGATCAGGAACTTGGGGAACTGCTGGTTTTGTTATTGGAGCCTCAATCCGTAGATTCGTTTTTTCAATGGGGGTTTTTTCTCGAAATCTTTACCCGCACTGAATATGCCGAACCCTATGTGATGGAGCCACTGGCCCGGAAAATGCTCGCCGATGACCCGGGATTAAGAACTGCATTCGAGGAAAAACTGGCATCTGACCCTGACTTTGCCTCCAGCCCCCAACAACGCCTGATGTGGTTTTACGAGAAAACACCATTTTACGATCGAAATTACCTCGTATATCCGGTTGCCCGGGTTCCAGCAGGGTAATTTCCTAATGAGAAAACAAGCTGCCTGGTTATGATCAGCGACTATTTGAGTGTTGAACAGCAGGCAGACACGCTCAAGGTGGGCCTGAAGAACGATTGGATTTTTGACAATGTATCGGATCTGGAGGAGGCCACTGCATCGGTAATTTCCGCTGATGGAAAGCCGGTTATTTTTCACTGCGGCGGGTTACAAAATATTGATATTGCAGGTGCCTGGGTGCTGTATGACCGCTCACAGCAACTGGCGGAACTTGGAATCAAGTCTGATTTTGTCGGCTTCAAGGCTGCACACTTCAAATTCCTGCAGAATATTATCGATATGGCCGCTGTGCGGGAGTTCGATGAGGAGTTCGATGAGCACGAATCCGAGCCATGGTTGAGTTCCAGGCTTGAGGCACTCGGAAAATCCACTACGACCAGTTTTCAGGAACTTGGATTTATCACCAATTCTATCTTTGACGGTATACGGCGTCCGTTTAAGCTGATATTTGGCGAAACCATCAAGCAGGTGTACGAGACCGGGGTGCAGGCGATTCCTATCGTGATGGTCATCACCTTCCTGATCGGTATTGTTCTGGCCTACCAGGCATCCGGTCAGCTTGAACAATTCGGTGCGAAAATATTCGTAGTTGACCTGGTCAGTATATCCATCCTGCGTGAAATGGGCGTGCTGCTGGCGGCGGTGATGGTGGCTGGCAGGTCCGGAAGCGCCTTCGCCGCTGCCCTGGGTACCATGAAACTCAATGAAGAAATTGACGCCTTGCGTGTGCTGGGGCTTAACCCCAACCAGATACTGATTGTACCCCGGGTGCTGGGGATGATCATCTCATTACCCATGGTGACGGTATTTGCAGATATTGCCGGACTGGCCGGGGGCGCTCTGATTGCCATTGGCACGCTGGATATCAGCAGCGTTCAGTTCGTTGAACGGGTGGCTTTAAGTACCGATATGAATGACCTGATGGTCGGTCTTGTCAAAGCGCCCTTTTTTGCTTTCCTGATCGCTGTGACCAGCACCTTACGTGGCATGCAGGTTGAGCACTCGGCTGAAGACCTGGGCAGGAAAACCACGGTTGCCGTGGTTCAGTCCATGTTCCTGATCCTGTTGGCCGATGCCTACTTCACGATGTTATTTGCCAGGCTGGGGTTCTGATGGAAGTCGTCATTTCCGTTAAGGACCTGGTCAACGTTTTCGGTGATCAGATCGTGCACGACAAGTTGTCGCTGGATGTCCGTCGCGATGAGATCCTCGGCCTTGTAGGCGGTTCGGGTACCGGCAAGTCGGTTCTGATGCGCAGCATCCTGGGTCTGCAAAAGCCTGTCAGCGGGTCGATTACCGTATTGGGCGAGAAAATTGAATATCAGAAACCCGGACCAAACCGGCATTGGGGCGTGTTATTTCAAAGCGGGGCGCTGCTATCCGGCCTGACCGTGCAGGAAAACGTGGAACTTCCCATTGCACTTCACTCGGATATGCCGCTTGAAACACGACACGAACTGGCCAGTCTCAAGTTATTGATGGCAGGATTGTCACTTTCTGTTGCAGACAAGTATCCGTCTGAGCTCTCAGGGGGGATGCGAAAACGCGTTTCGCTGGCCCGTGCGCTGGCACTGGAACCAAAGATTCTGTTTCTGGATGAACCCACCGCCGGCCTGGACCCGATTGCGGCAACAGAATTCGACAAACTGATTAACTACCTGCATGACAACCTGGATCTCACCATCCTGATGATCACCCATGATGTGGACAGCCTGTTTGGTACCTGTGACCGGATTGCGGTTTTGGTGGATGGAGGCGCTATAGTAGGTACGGTGGATGAAATACTGGCATCAGATCATCCCTGGATAAAAAGTTATTTTGGTGTGCCAAGGTCACAAAGGGCGAAATGGGCTAGCGGGAGCGGCAGGCGTGCTAAGTAATCATCTGAAAGTAGGAATCGTGGTCAGTGCCGCGCTGGCTTTCTTCGTCGTGTTCAGCATTTGGCTAAGTGGCAAGCAGGGCGGCGAAGATAGCGAGAACTACAGCATGTTCTTCCACAAGGATGTCAGCGGCTTGATGCTGGGCGGGCCGGTCTATTATCTTGGCGTTGAAGTCGGCAACGTCACCCGCATGGATATCATTACCGGCGACCCTATGAGTGTACGGATTGACATTGAAGTGCTGGGATCAACGCCGGTTGATACTGGTACTTCGGCGAGCCTGGCTTACCAGGGAATCACCGGCGTGGCCGTGATCAATCTGGTGGGTGATCCGGGGATGAACCTGCCCTTGAAAACGCCCCCCGGAAAGGACTATCCGGTCATTGAAGTCAGGGATTCCGGTCTGATTGCTCTTTTATCAGGTGCGCCGTTAATGATGGAAAAAGTAAATAAGCTGCTGGATGATGCCGGCAGGTTAATGGGTGGAAATAATCCGGACCTGTTGAGCGGGGCCCTGGAGAATATTGAGTCGCTGACACGGGCCCTGAAAGACAAACAACAGTCATTTGCCTCATTGCCGGACAGCCTGATGGCAACACTCCAGGACGTACAGGCTACCTTGCTTGAATTGCGGTCTGTCGCTATTGATGTCAGGCCTGGTCTGAACGAAATCCTGCAAAATCTTGAGGAAACAAGTGCGAGGATGGCAAGCCTGATTGCACGTATGGATGAATGGGCTGGCAGTAATAGTGCTGATATGAATGAATTTCTGAGCAATGGCCTCGGCCAGGTGCCTGACCTGGTTTCCGATGCACGTGATGCCTTGCGTGAAATGGAAAAACTGTTGAAAGAGATTCGCGAGAATCCCTCTGTGCTTTTGTACAAGCCGAAAGATGACTCGGTAAAAGCTGGAGGGTAAGAGATGTCAATACCGCTCAGAATTTCGCTGTTGGTTTTACCGGTCCTGATAATTTTACTGACGGCTTCATGTGGCGGGATTCTGAGCAGTGATAAACCGGCTGACAGGACTTTTTGGCTGCAGCCTTATATTCCCCCTCAAAATGCAGCTACTCCGGCAGACGCACCCGGTTTGACAGTATCTTTCGATGTTGTTCCGGGCCTGGATTCAGATCATTTGCTGACCATGAACCCGGATGCCGAAATGAATCATTATTCAGGAGCGAACTGGCCGGACCATTTACCTGAATTTGTGGGCTCGCTTTTACGGCGTTCGCTGCAATCGTCCGGTTTGTTCAGTCGCATCAATGCCGATCGTGAAGCGGGAGTCGGTGATTGCATTCTGGATCTTGAATTGCAGCGTTTTTATACAAACATAAATCACGCAAGTGCTGCTTCATCGGTGCAGATCGCCATGTCGGGTCATTTTGAATGTCACGATACCGCCAGATCAGTACAACTGGCAGCCGCTGTTGGTGTTGGTGGGCAACAGATCACGAGTATTGTTACGGCACACCAACAGGCCTTCAACGACTTGATGCACTCCCTGATCAACCAGCTTCAATAAGACATTATTTCCTTGTGAGGACGAGAGCAATGAGCAATTTGCATTGGCAGGAGCGCAAACTAAAATCCTTTGCCAGGGGCATGGGCAACATTTTTCCAGTGTTCGTGGAAAAAGCGAAAAACGCCGAACTCTGGGATGTAGAGGGTAAGCGTTACATTGATTTTGGCAGTGGCATTGCGGTGGTAAATACCGGCCATAGTCACCCCGCGATTATAAAGGCCGTAAAATCCCAGCTTGAGAACTTCTCCCATACCTGTGTAATGGTCAATCCTTATCCTGTAGCCGTCGAATTGGCAGAGCGATTGAATGACATAGTTCCAATAGAAAATGCACGTACCATATTTGTTTCGACCGGTGCTGAAGCGGTAGAAAATGCGATCAAGATTGCCCGGTCAAAAACCGGTCGCCCCGGCGTCATCGCCTTCAGTGGCGGATTCCATGGCAGAACCAATCTATGCATGGCCCTGACCGGCAAGGTGGTTCCCTACAAGATAGGTTTTGGGCCTTTTTCACCAGAAATCTACCATGCGCCGTTTCCGGCCGAGTATCTTGGGGTTTCCGGGAATGACTCCCTGGTTGCACTGGAAGGTCTGTTCAAGAACGATATTGATCCTTCAAACGTGGCGGCAATAATTATCGAGCCGGTTCAGGGTGAAGGCGGGTTTTATCCGTTGCCTGAGGGCTTTCTGGCAAAACTGAGAACGCTTTGCGATCAGCACGGAATTGTATTGGTGGTGGATGAGATTCAAACCGGATTCGCCCGCACCGGCAAAATGTTTGCTACTCAATACGAGGGCGTTGAGCCGGATATCATTACCCTGGCAAAGGGTATTGCAGGTGGTTACCCTCTGGCGGCAGTGGTGGGAAAGCAGGAAATTATGGATGCACCTGAGCCGGGTGGCCTGGGTGGCACTTACGCTGCCTCTCCGCCGGCATGTGCTGCTGCTCTGGCCGTTCTGAAAGTGATTGAAGATGAGTCGCTGTGTGAGCGAGCCAATGAAGTAGGTAATCGCTTGAAGGCAGGATTCGAGGCTTTGTGCCGACAACACCCCGGGCGAATCGGGGATATTCGCGGCAAGGGTGCCATGGTGGCCATGGAGTTGGTCAAAGACGGTGACCCCGGCCAACCTGATTCCGAGTTGACGGCCGCGCTGGTGAAGAAATCCTCTGAGGCTGGATTGCTGATAATTTCATGCGGGGTTCGCGGCAATGTTATTCGCATTCTTGCACCTCTGACCATTCCTTTTAATCACCTTGATGAAGGGCTGGAGATTTTGACCAGGGTGTTTTCTGAGTGCGTATGAGTTGTCGCTGACATATCATTCCACGACACAGAAAAGGAATTTGTTTAGATGCCAAGATTTAAGAAATACCTGAAAATCGCCGCTTCCCTGCTGGGCGTCGTTGTTCTGCTTGCCGGCTTGTTTGCCTATCATACCTGGAACTACAAGCCGTTGAATATCAACCTGTTTTTTGCTCGGACCTTTATGCAGATCGGGCTTGAAAGCCCGGAAATGCTGAGTTCTATCAGGGTGTTGGAGCAATTTGGCATCAATGGTCATAATTCCGAACTTGATGATGAATCCATGGCTGCAGGTGCCCGCTTTATGGATCAAATGGAACACGCCCACCAGGTGCTCAATAGTTATGCTGATGAAGACCTGAATGAGGCTGACCTGATGTCGAAGCGTGTTGCCCTCAGCCTTATGGATCTTATTGTTGACGGGCGGAAATTTCGTTTTCACAATTACCCGGTGAACCAGCTATTCGGTGTACAAAACGGCTTCCCGTCATTTATGGAATCCACCCACCAGGTTCACAATGTCAGTGATGCCGAAGATTACATAGCACGACTGTCAAAAGTCGGGATCAAGTTTGACCAGGTGCTCGATGGCCTGAGACACCGTGAGACGCTTGACATACTTCCGCCCCAGTTCGTGGTGACCAAGGTGCTGGAGGAGATGCGGAATTTTGTCGCAACCGCGCCGGAAGAGGGCATCTTGATGGTCTCGCTTATGACTAAAATGGAAGAGGCTGAAATATCAGTCGATGAGCGCGAGCGCCTGGCGCTGGCTGCCAGGGCCGAAATTGAAAATACCGTTTATCCAGCTTACGAAAGACTGATCAGTTATTTCGAAATACTGGATGAAAAGGTCGAGGGAAATTTCGGAATCTGGAATTTGCCGGACGGGGACGAGTTATATGCCCTGGCTATCAAGCGCTTTACCACTACCGACTATACGGCCGAATATATCCACAACTTTGGTTTGTCAGAAGTGGACCGTATCCAGGCGGAAATCCTGGCTATTCTTGAGACTGAAGGTTGGGATGTTGCCGCTGGATTTACCGCTGCAATCGGTGAAATGGCGGATCGTGAGGAATTTTATTATTCAGATAGTATAGAAGGCCGGGAGTCGATCCTGGCTGATTACCAGACCATCATTGATGAGATTTCCGAGGGTCTGGACCCTTACTTCGATCTGAAGCACGAGTCAGCAGTAGAGGTTAAAAGGATTCCTGAATTCAAGGAAAAGACATCACCTGGCGCCTATTACC
>SMVA01024823.1_pt1 | contig 10177 bp, 9 predicted proteins | sample 2456451 | NCBI WGS metagenome assembly SMVA01 (sample SAMN11095933, study PRJNA526329) | marine sediment metagenome | biome: Marine sediment; feature: Surficial sediment; material: Deep marine sediment; isolation source: Hadal surficial sediment | place: Pacific Ocean | collected 2014-05 | depth 0-1...
TAGCGCAGAGTCGCGCTACACCACCACTATGATCGCCATGCTCATGGGTGAGTAAAACCGCATCGATGTCTTCGGGCACCATGCCCAGGCGCAGCAGGCGTTGCGAAAATTTTCGCAGCGAGAAACCACAGTCGACCAGCAGGGTGGTGCCATCATGCTGCACCAGCGTGGCGTTACCCTTGCTGCCACTTCCGAGCGATGCAATTCGCATCCTGGCTACCTTAAATTCCGGTACAACAAGTCGAGGAACTCGGCAGCTTCCGGGGATGTGTCTATCTCCCCCTCGTAGGTCTCCAGGCTAACCCTGGTGATATTGCTGGTCTCTTTCGAGATGACCAGCACTACCTGCCCCTCGGTCAAATAACTGGATGAAAATATTGAAAATATCCCGCCATCATCGGTGTTTTCGAAAACCGTGAGCGCCACGGTTATGCTGCCCCCGGTGAATAGACCGCCGTCGTAATTCGAACCAGCGATATCAAAATTCAATCGTTCGAGCTGATGAAACACCCGATAAAAAGCCTTTTGGTAAGGATCTTTAAGTAGCAGGAAAGGGGAATTTTCGGCGCTATCGAAATGCTTGAAAGCCCTGGGAGAAAACAGTTTGACGGTATCTAGCTGTTGCTCCACCTCGGCTTGCCCTAGCCCGAGATATATCATCAGTCGACCCAGCATTTCGATTTCAAGCTCGGGTTCCGTCTGACGAAACCGCCATTGATTGTCGCCCTTGTTAGCGTCACTGGCGCCACCGGTTTCCATGACATGCCGGTACTCGGTACCGCGATGGGCTATGTATACCCGGCTTTGCCCTGATTCCGGATCGCGCTCAATTCTAGTTTTAAACTGGTCCTGGCTTGCCGATAAATCATCGCTCGGAAACAGGCCAAACCAGAAACTGGATTGCTCTTCGGTACCCTCTTCATTGAGAACCCATTCGGTCTGCATCATGCCGATGATCGGCTCATCCTTTTCCAGGCGAAAACCCTCGAATAGCCAGAAATTTTTCACCTGCTGATACAGATCTTCTACCGGCGCTTCCACGGATAACCAGTAGAATTCAGCATCCCCCTCCAGCTTCAATGAATCAACTTTTGGTAATACCGGCACTTTGCCGGCCGCCAGTTCCTGATCAGCGGAAAATCCCCTGGGCAATTCGAAACTGGACTCTCCCTGGTAGGCGGTGAGGTCCGGTGGAAGCGCCAGGGCCTCCCCGGTGGTGTCATCCAGATAACGCTGGTCCAGGCTAGCCGAGCAGCCAGCCTGCAACGCGATCAAGAAAATACCCGCCGCGGCTGAAACTGTTCTCATAGCGCACCGCAGGCGATCAATGCCTGCCTGAGTGGTTGCTGCTGGGGCTCGGAGAGTTCCGTCATCGGTAAGCGCAGGTTTAGTTCCCCGAAGCCCATCTGTGAAACCGCCCATTTTACTGGAATCGGGTTCGATTCGATAAACAGCAAACGATGTAATTCGGCAATTTCAGCATTGGCCGCGCGGGCCTCCTCTGCTTTTCCTTCTGCTGCCAGGCGACACATATTGGCCATTTTCGCCGGTACCACGTTAGCGGTTACCGAAATCGCGCCATGACCGCCCTGTAGAATAAACTCACAGGTGGTTGCATCATCCCCCGTGAGCAAGGCAAAATCGTCGTCGACCTGGCGCTTGATATCAGCCAGGCGTTCCATGCTGCCGGTGGCTTCCTTGATACCGACGATATTGCTCACCCTGGACAGTTCAGCGACCGTATCAGCCTGCATATCACAGGCGGTTCGCCCGGGAACGTTGTACAACAACTGCGGAATATCCACCGCACTGGCAATGGCCTGGTGATGTAAAACCAGCCCCTTTTGCGTCGGTTTATTGTAATAAGGCGTCACCAGTAGCGCGGCCTCTGCCCCTGCTGCCCTGGCGCACAGGGTCAGTTCAATCGCCTCGGAGGTGGAATTGGCGCCGGTACCGGCGATCATCGGCAACCGGTGATTGATAATTTCGTAGCTGCGCTGTAACAGGGCGCAATGTTCTTTCGGACTAAGCGTGGCCGATTCACCGGTGGTACCGGCTATAACCAGCGCATTCGTGCCTGCTTCCAGGTGGAAATTGATCAACGCCTCGAGCTGGGCATAATCGACATCGCCATTACTCAACATTGGCGTTACCAGCGCCACCATACTGCCTTTAAACATTATCTACCTCTTAACCCGCATTTCTCACCAGGATGACGGGCCCTCGCTTGTTCTTTGGATTCACAAGGAATTTTCTTCAGTCGGCAATACGCACTGTTATTCCACTTCTTCAGAAAATCCCTTGTGAATCCAAAGCCCTGCGCGATCATCCCGCCCCCTGGTGAGAAATGCGGGTTAGTCCATGGCCAATTAGGGGCGTATGGTATAAAGACTGTTATCAATGTACAAGGAAATATGGGCAGGGAAGGTCGGGGACAATATATTTTACCGGAAAAGCAGCAAAATTTAATACTGCTGACAGAATCAGATATTTTGTTCCTGTCTATCTCTCATGTCCGGGCCGGGCCAGGCCTTGATGATCGCCTGAATCAGGGTTGCCAGTGGAATCGCGAAGAAAACACCCCAGACGCCCCAAAGGCTACCGAAGAAAACAACCGCGACAATTATCGCCACCGGATGCAGGTTAACCACCTCGGAAAAGAGCAATGGCACCAGCAAATTACCATCGATAAACTGGATGATCGCATAAACAGCCATCAAGTATCCGAACTGGGAGGTAAATCCCCACTGAAATCCGGCGATCAGCGCCACCGGAATCGTCACCACGGTTGCACCAACGTAGGGAATAATGACCGAAAGCCCCACAGCGAGGCTCAACAACATCGCGTAGTTCAGGTCCATTATGGTAAACGCGACATAGGTAGCAGACCAGACGATAAGCACCTCGATGACCTTGCCACGCACATAGCTGGCAATTTTGACATCCAGCTCGGCCCATACCTGGCGGAGCAATCTGCGCTCCTGGGGTAGAAAATCAGCCAGCCAGCGAAGGATGATATCCTTGTCCTTCAAAAAGAAAAACACCATCAGCGGCAACAGAATCAAATACACCAGAAAAGTGAGAATCCCTACCACCGAAGACAGTGACAGGCTGACGACACGCTGACCCAGGGAGGTGAGTTCGGTGCGAACCAGGGTAAGAATTTCCTCTATTTGTTGCCCGGAAATATAGTCTGGATATTGCTCGGGTAATCGTAACAATAGCTGTTGACCTTCGGCCAGCATGGCCGGCATTTCGCGAAACAGATCCGAAATCTGTTTCGACAACAGCGGCAGCAGGACAAAAAACACCAGCATGATGCTTGCCAGCATCAACGCGGTGACAATACTGGCGGCAATGGTTCTGTTCAGATTGATCTTTTTCAGCCAGACAACCAGACCCTCGTTCAAATAAGCGATGGTGATGCCGACCAGAATTGGCAACAGATGCTGGTTCATAACAAAAATCAGCAGTCCGCCAATAATCAATATGAAAGCGAAGATGACCGTTTGCGGGTCCGTGAAATGGCGCTGATACCACTGTTGCAGGATATTCAACATTTTTTATCGTTTCCGGGCCAGCCTATACGCGCTGCAGAATTAGCCATTCTTTTTAAAATAAGCCTGCGCAAACTCGAGTAGTTCTTCCATCACATTGACCCGAAATTTCTGCCGCTGACGGACGAAGGAAAAGGGTCGCTCCAATGGCGGATCAAGCTGTAATGCAGCGAGAGTATTCAATTTCAATTCCTTGTCGATGATCGAGCGAGAGATAATGGTTATTCCCATCCCGGCTTCCACCGCGCCTTTGATCGCCTCCGGACTACCGAGCTCAAGACAAATATCCATTTCATCCGGGTTCACATTTTGCTCGATTAAATACTGCATGATGACATCACGGGTACCCGAACCCTCTTCGCGACTGACAAACGGATAATTCAGAATTTCCGACGCTCTGACCTTGTCTCCCCGCCTGATCAACTCATGATCGGGCCCGGCCACAACGACCAGTTGATCATTGTGGCAAACTTCGACTATCAGGTTCTTGTTACTGACCGGGGCTTCGACCACGCCCAGGTCGATCACATTATGTTCTACCATGGAGACGATACCTTCCGAGTTAGATACCTTGAGACGCAGGTTGATGTCCGCATAGCGATGTTTAAATTCACCCAGCAATGCGGGCAACATATACTCGGCGATGGTAGTGCTCGCCCCTATGGTCAGGGTGCCACTGATTTCACCGGTCAAATCGTGGACCGAATTGTCCATTTCCGAATACAAATTAAATATACGTTCGGCGAACTCCGACACCCGTTCACCGGCCGCGGTCAGGCTGACCTTGTTATGGGTACGGTCGAACAGGCGAGTGTTAAAATACTCTTCCAGTTGTCGAACCTGAAAGGTTACCGCGGGCTGAGTCATATGCAGGGCTTCGGCGGCTTTGGTAAAACTTAAAAGCCTGGCGACAGTATGAAAAACCTTTAGTCTTCGGTCACTCATCGAATAGCGTAGCCGTTTAGCAGGGTTGACATTATATATTGTTTTTATGCAATCCTATAGGTGATATAAAAATGATTGATGATTAACCTGCATATTGCACGGGTTTAACCTGACCTATCGAGATTTAACATTAAATAAAGATTGTAAATATTGGGATGACAACTAATCTTTTGATTCGTAAACTATAAAAATCAGTACCTGAACAGGCCATAACATGCGCTATTTAATTTACCTGACGCTCATCGTATCAACATCGCTAAGCGCAGGGACGATACACAAATGGATTGATGAAGACGGTAACGTCCACTATACCGACACCCCTCCAGTTAGCGCCAAATCCGAAACCGTACGCGTACAGTCGGCACCCAGCAACCCGGGTAAGCCTTTGCCACGTTTGTCGACGCAAGGAGACTCGAACGCTGACAGCAATACAGGCGTGGATACCGCGGTTAATGCAAAGGCCGCTAAAGAAGAAGCAACATCTATCTGCGATCGAGCAAGGAGTGATCTGGAGATCATCAGAAGCAGCAGTAAAATCAAATTTAATTACGCCGACGGTACCGAGCGCTACATGTCTGCCGATGAAATTGAACAACGCCGGCAAAGATCCCAGGATGATATCGATAAATATTGCAGTTAATCGGTTCTAACGCTTAGCCTTTGCCACGGCTCTCTTTTATAATATCCGCCGAACCGATAACACTGTTCCGGCCATACCCATGTTTATACTCCCATGAAAGCCTCCCGCTTCCACCTGGTTACCTGGAAAGAGACACCTGGCGACGCCGAAATTATCAGCCATCGGCTCATGCTGCGCACCGGTATGATTCGCCGGCATGCCGCGGGAATATACAGCTGGCTGCCACTGGGACTACGCGTTTCACGCAAGGTTGAAAAAATTGTGCGTGAGGAAATGGATAAGGCCGGTGCCCTGGAATTACTCATGCCCTCGTTCCAGCCAGCGGAACTCTGGCAAGAATCGGGGCGCTGGGAACAATTCGGCCCCGAATTGCTGCGCCTCGAGGACCGTCACCAGCGCAGCGCCTGCCTGGGCCCGACGCATGAAGAAATAGTCACCGATATTTTTCGTAAAGAAGTTAAAAGCTACCGCCAGCTACCACTGAACTTTTACCAGATCCAGACCAAGTTTCGCGACGAAATCAGACCCCGCTTCGGGGTCATGCGGGCACGTGAATTTATCATGAAAGACGCCTATTCATTCGATGTCGACGAGGACGCCATGCAGTGTTCCTACGATATAATGGAACAGGCCTATATTAATATCTTCGATCGTTTTGGCCTCAACTACCGTGCGGTAAACGCCGATTCGGGCGCGATCGGTGGTAAAAGCTCGCAGGAGTTCCACGTGCTTGCCGATTCCGGTGAAGATGCCATCGCGTTTTCCGACGAAAGCGACTATGCAGCCAATATCGAGATGGCGGAAGCACTGGCCGTGGCGTCGGCACAGGGCCCGTCAGGCGCGCAGATGCAAACCGTCGACACGCCCGGGATGTACAGCATTGAAGACCTCGCCAGCGGTCTTGGGCTGAGTGCGCAAAAATGTCTGAAAACTCTGGTCGTCGAAGCCGACGACGGTGGTCTGGTCGCCCTGGTAGTGCGTGGTGATCATGAACTCAATGCACTCAAGGCAGAAAAGCTGGAAGGCGTTGCTAGTCCTTTGCAGTTTGCCGAGCGGGAACATATCAACCAGGTGCTTGGCAGTGATATTGGTTCTATCGGTCCAATTGGCCTGAAAATCAGGCTATATGTTGATCGTAGCGCCGCCCTGGTCACCGATTTTGTCTGTGGTGCGAATACCAGCGACCAGCATTTCATCGATGCGAACTGGGGCCGCGATTGCGAACTCCCCGAGACCGTCGATATTCGTAACGTGGTCGACGGCGATCCCAGCCCTGACGGCAAGGGGCATTTAAAAATATTGCGCGGCATCGAAGTAGGCCATATTTTCCAACTGGGCCAGAAATACTCGGAAACGATGAAGGCCACCGTGCTCGACGAACAGGGCAAGACCGTGCTTCCCTATATGGGCTGCTACGGGATCGGCATCACCCGCGTGGTAGCGGCGGCTATCGAACAGAATAACGACGAGCGCGGTATTTACTGGCCGGATACGCTGGCACCATTCCAACTGGTCATCTGCCCCATCAATTATCACAAATCAGAAGCGGTGAAACGGGCGGCCGACGAACTGTACCAGGATTGCCTCGAGCGGGGTCTCGAAGTATTGCTCGATGACCGGAAATTACGCCCCGGTGTCATGTTTTCAGATATGGATTTAATTGGTATTCCACACCGAATCGTATTGAGTGATCGCGGATTGCAGGCGCGACAGTTTGAATATAAAGGTCGACGCGATGACAATGCACAGGACAAACCCTTGACCGACCTGGCTGACTTCCTCGATCAACTTTTTCCGACGCAATGTGCCGCTGGCTGAAACAACTACTCCCGGTCATCATTGCGTCAGCTTTCATACTGACGCCGGCAAGCCCAGTCTATTCCTCTACCGATCCCGAGCTTCGACAACTATTAAAACAGGCGATCGACTCTGACCCTGGGTTCCGGGATCGCTTCGACGCCGAAGTCTGGTTGCTGGATATGTCCCACCGGCTGGAAAAATTTGTCGCCGATCCCGCTACCCGCATCGAAATGCTTAAACTCATTCACTACGAGGCCAGGCGGGTCAGCCTGGAGCCCGAATTGGTGCTGGCTCTGATCGAGGTTGAAAGCCGTTTCGATGAATTCGCTATTTCAGTATCGGGCGCACGGGGTTTGATGCAGGTCATGCCTTTCTGGCTGGACGAGATCGGCATATCTGACAAAAACCTGTTTAAAATACGCACTAACCTGCGCATGGGCTGCACCATATTGCGCTATTACATGGACCTGGAATCAAATAATCTCGGTCGCGCGCTGGCTCGCTACAATGGCAGCCTGGGCCAGGACCTATACCCGAACAAGGTAATCACCGCGTTGAATAAACACTGGTTTAAACAGTAGTAAAACCAATGCGAGAGGATGTGGCTCTCCCGCCTATCGGTCCAGGCCGACACCTCTGAAACGCGCGCGCAGGGTAAAGAAGGCGCCTATATCGAGCAGGGGTCCCGGAGGAATCCACGCACCCGGCTTCGAAGCAAGGCAGTCGCTAACTGTCTGGCTGGATTCCCCACTCGCATATTCGGCAATGGCGGTACCAAAGGCGGTCCCGCGACTGACCCCGGATCCATTGTAACCACCCGCAACATAGATTTTATCGCGCTGCCTGCCAAAAAAATTGGTGCCGTTACGTGAAACGCCTTCCACACCCGACCAGGAATATTCAAAAGCGACCTGGGATAATTGCGGAAAACGCTTGTCGAAGGCCAGTCGATGGGTGATCCGGCGATGCGCCAACTCTTTATCCGACAACAGCTTCGAACCGTTGTATTCGGCCGTGTTACGAATGCATAAACGGCCATCCCCGGTCAAGCGCAGGGTGGCGCCACCACCGTGGAGTGACAGAACGCCCCATTCTTTTTCACTACCCAGGCTGGCGAGTTCGGATGGACTGAGTACCCGCGTGAAACTACCCGACAAGGTGCTGCCGACAATATTATTTCGCAGGAAGCCAAGACCGACTACTTCGTGGTTCATTGCCAGGACAAGCTTGTCGGTGTGCACTTCTCCTGCCGAGAGCCGGAGCATCAGTGATTTGCCAGGATTGATCTCCAGCACCGGACTTCGCTCGTAGAGCTGGACGTTCGCGGGTAATGTTTCGGCTAGTCCCCGTACCAGCGCTGCCGGCTGTAACAAAGCAGCTTCGCTGACATGGATGCCAGCCTGGTAGAGATTACTGCCCAGGCGGGCAAATAATTCTGCTCTATCAAGCGCTCGATGATCGATCTCGAGTGCTTGCAGATAGCGCAGGAAGTAATGGTATTCTTTCATCGCGCGGCGATCGGCAGCGGTATGATAAATACCCTGCTGGTGCCACTGGCAGTCGATGGCATTGTCGGCGACCTGGGTTCGTAGCAGATCCAGCCCGGCCTGGTTGATGCGGTTAATCCTGCGATAATTGGCAAGCTGTCGCGGCACGAACCTACCCGGAAACTGACTGGTCGCGATAGCAAATCCGGAATTACGCCCCGAGGCGCCCTGCCCCAGGAGGCGCGCTTCCAGCAGGAGAATCTCGGCGTCAGGATGTAATTCACCCAGGCGGCGGGCACAGGCCAATCCCGTCAACCCCGCCCCGACCACGGTCCAGGGCACCCGGTGTTTTCCGTCTAGCGACTGGCTGGCCCGGGGATCGGGTAGAAGCTCGCCCCAGCCGTGCAGGTCGGTCGGGAAATTATTGCTAACAGATGTCATTGGTAGAATGTGGGCAACAGGATATCTGTTTTTCGGTTGATTAGGCCGGGACAATCCGATTAAAGCGGCGATCATTTTAGACCGGATGAGGAACAATTCCCAACGTAATCGAGAATGTAGTTTGAGCGCAATGAAATAGCCTCCCCGAACAGAAACGCCGGGGAGGCTATCAAAAACACGCACTGCAGCGGTGCATAGCAGCCGCTGGCATGGTGTATCAGATTTTGTTATTGCGGGTTATTATTTTGTATCAGACCGGTACAACATTGTTTGCACATGGTCCCTTTTGCCCCTGCCCCTCTTCGTACTCTACTGCCTGACCGTCGTTGAGCGTCGCGTATTCCCCACCGCTCTTGATTTCAGAATAATGAACGAACAAATCTTTACCACCGTCTTCCGGTGTAATGAATCCATAGCCTTTGCCCGCGTTAAACCACTTTACCGTACCTTTACTCATACTAACCTCTATCCTAATTTATTGATTATGTGCGATGTTCCGCAGGGGTATTGTAACCGCTAAAGCTATGAAAACGCGAAATCTAATTTTCCCCCGCCTTTTTAAGCATAATCAGGGGCAAGCAGGCGCTCGCAATCCACCATCGATTCAAGCCTCGAACCCGGCGCAGCCTCGCTTCGGGTTCTTTTTAACCGCCCCATACTGACCGGCAAGGATTGCCGAATGTTCCACTGCTATCTGTCACCCTGACCGACATCACTTGGCGTAGGGCTTCTCGCCGAAACCTTTCGGCACCTTGCGACCAACAATGGCTTCGAGTAATTTTAGCTCGGAATCGCTGTGGTTCTTGACCGGCGCCTTACGGATACGAGACCCGCCCACGGCCTCGCTGGTGATATAACGGGGCTCGTCATGATTGGTCGTGGTTATTATTTGCGCGTCGTCGGGGTCTTCGCTGGAGGCGACCGCCACCTGCCCGTAACAGGTACATAAATAAGTCAGATCAGGTTCCATTTCCATATAGACACCGGTGCCGCGAATGCCGATAGTTGCGGTGGGGGACACGATGCTTATCGCCTGTCCGGGGGTACGCTGGGCAAACACAGACAACACGCTGCCACTTATCATGCGCAGGCTGTCGATGAAAAACCCAGCGCCTTCGATGGTCATTTCGCTATTGCTGCGCATGATGAAAGAATCACCGCCTACGACAAAGATAACCTCGCTATCATCCCGGGTTACGACGCTGTCGCCACTAACAATTCGAGTATCGAGATCGGCAGATCGACCATTCACCTTCACTTCTCCCTGCAGACTGTAAATCGATTTATCATCTTCGACTTTTTTCGGA
>SMVA01098283.1_pt1 | contig 10177 bp, 9 predicted proteins | sample 2456451 | NCBI WGS metagenome assembly SMVA01 (sample SAMN11095933, study PRJNA526329) | marine sediment metagenome | biome: Marine sediment; feature: Surficial sediment; material: Deep marine sediment; isolation source: Hadal surficial sediment | place: Pacific Ocean | collected 2014-05 | depth 0-1...
ATCGTTGCAATGGGCGTATCGAGTCGATCGGAGATGCGGGTACCCGTCAACCGGAGGCTCCGACTGCCCACCATCTCGGCGAAACGCATATTCGAAACGCGAATCGTCCCGTCGAGCTGGACGAGTGCGACCCCATCATGAAGCTCCTCGAGCATCGCTCTCGCCATTCCTTCGGGTGTCATCGCCAGATCATCCGATGCGTGCAAGATCCAAAGCCACGACACGGCCGCTGCCAGAGCGATCGAGATCGCCCCCAATCGGGGCGCGGGCATCTCGAGCAAGGGCATCACATACTCGGTCTGGACCGTAACCAGCAGTGAGATCACGACCGCGATCGTGACAGCATGCCCGCGCGTCCGGTCGGACTTCTCGAAGTCACGACGAACCTCGAGGCGGAAGGCCTCGTAGGCGGCGAACACCGGCAAAATGGTCCCAATCGGCACGAGAAGAATCGACACGAGCCCGTAGCGTGGCGCCCAGCTGCCCCACTCCGTGGGAACCACCCCGAGGATCGAATTCGGCAGGAAAGCACCCGCGAGGCCGAGCACCACCGCAATCGAAAAACCCACGCGCGCGAGCCGCCCCAGCCGCTCCTCGATCTGCGGAAACATTTGAGCCAAGACCCAGGGCACCGTCGGCCCGAGCAACATGGCGGGAAGATGGATCCACTGGATCAACATCTTCGCGCGGTCCGCATCCGCCTCGAGAAAAGTCATCAGATCGAGAAACGCCCACAGGCCCGTGAACAGGAAAACGGCACACACCGAAGCGCTCGGGCGGCGTTCCGAATTCCAGACGGCAGCCACGACCCCAAAGGCGGCCGAGACCAGGATCGCCGCAACTGGAATCAGAGCATATATATGCATGGGTCCTCGGAAAGCTGCACCCCCGATCTCATCGTCCGGGCCGCAAACCCGCTTGACGAGGCCATCCCCTCCACGACCACCATTGCCGGTCAATCGCCGGGGGGTTGCCTTTGGGATACACGACTCCGATTGCACGTCGACTGTGCAGCCGTGATGCCAATGCGTGCACTGCGAGGCGCAACGGAGCGTGTTTCAGCACTCCTTGTTGTGCATGAATAGGCCCACTAGGGCGTAATCATGCCATTTTTCCCCGAAACGGCCTTGGCACGACCATTGCTCTATGGGCCCCTAGATCGACTCGACCGTGCGCGTGGGTGCGGGGAGCCCATGCGAGATGGCCGCGAGAAGAACGCTTCCTCCCATTCGCTCGTTCCCCAACTGGAGATCAACATGATTCGCAGACTCTTCTCTTCCCCCGGCACTCCAGCGGTCCCCCGCTCCGTGCTGGCCGGCGGGGCCGTCCTCGCTGCCACACTGCTCACACCGGGCGCCGCAATGGCGGATGTCGCCGAGGACGCACTCTTCACCGCGAATAACATCTGGATGATGCTGTCCGCGGCCCTCGTCTTCATCATGCACCTGGGCTTCGCGATGGTCGAATCGGGTCTCACGCGGGCCAAGAACACGACGAATATCCTGTTCAAGAACACGTTCATCATCTGCTGCGGCATCCTCACCTACTTCGTCGTGGGCTTCAATTTGATGTACCCCGGCGATTTCGGAATCATCGATAGCGTGCTCGGCTTCGCGGGCATGGGGCTCGGCGCCGGCTTCGAGGAAGGCGCCAACGGTCCGGGATATGCCGACGGCGGCTACACCTACTGGACGGACTTCCTGTTCCAGGCGATGTTCGCCGCGACCGCCGCCACGATCGTCTCCGGCGCGGTGGCCGAGCGAATCAAGCTCGTCTCTTTCATGATCTTCTCCGCGATCTTCGTGGCCTTCGTCTACCCGATCGCGGGTTCGTGGAAATGGGGCGGCGGATTCCTCGACGCGGCCGGTTTCTACGACTTCGCGGGCTCGACGCTCGTCCACTCCGTTGGCGGATGGGCGGCCTTGATCGGAACGCTGGCCCTCGGTTCTCGGATCGGGAAATACGGCGCAGACGGCCAGGTCCAGCCGATTCCAGGAAGCTCGATGCCGCTCGCCACGATCGGCGTCTTCCTGCTCTGGCTCGGATGGTTCGGATTCAACGGCGGTTCCGTCCTGTCCGCAGATCCCGCGGCGACCTCCTTCGTACTGGTGACGACTTGTCTGTCGGCCGCGGCCGGCGGGATCGGCGCCATGATCGCCTACACCTTCGTCAGCACGAAGCCCGACCTCTCGATGGCGCTGAACGGGATTCTCGCCGGACTGGTGGGCATCACCGCGGGAGCGGACGTCATCACCCCCGGAATGGCAATCGTGGTCGGACTCGCGGCCGGAATGCTCGTCGTCGGATCGGTTCTGGCCATGGACAAGATCAAGATCGACGACCCGGTTGGCGCGATTTCGGTCCACCTCGTGTGTGGCATCTGGGGCACGCTGGCGGTCGGGATCTTCTCGACCAATCCGGAACATACCCTGTTGATTCAAGCCTACGGAGTCCTCTGCTACGGAGTCTTCACGGTCGTCTGTGCATCGATAATCTTCTTAACACTGAAGGCCACGATCGGGCTGCGCGTCTCTCCGGAAGAAGAACTCGAAGGCCTCGACCTGAGTGAACACGGCATGCACGCCTACGACCTGTCGGGTTCCCCGGGTTTCATGGAAGAGGGCACGGCTGGCGGATTCTCCGCAGCGGGATTGTCTTCGAGCAAGCTCGCAGCGAACGAGAACTAACGCTCCAACCACCCCCGATCGCCACGAGCGGAAAGCCGCTCGTGGCAACACACCTCGAGACATCTTGAAACATCTTGAGACAGAGACAATGGAGACCATCTGATGAAGAAAATTGAAGCGATCATCAAGCCCTTCAAGCTCGACGAAGCCAAAGAACGACTCGCGAAGACCGGCATTCAGGGTCTGACCGTAAGCGAGGTCAAGGGATTCGGGCGTCAAAAAGGACACACCGAGCTCTATCGCGGGGCGGAGTACGTCGTCGACTTCCTTCCGAAGTTGAAGCTGGAGATCGTCGTTCCCGACGACCAGGCGGAGAAGGTTGTACTCGCTATACAGGAGTCGTGTCAGACCGGAAAGATCGGAGACGGCAAGATCTTCGTAATCCCGATCGAAGACGCAGTGCGTATTCGTACCGGCGAACACGGAGATGCGGCGGTCACGGGCAGCTAGGAGCCCGACCCAGATTCGTCGCGTCTACGACGAAGAACCAGAGGGCCGGCGTTCAGAACGAACGTCGGCCCTCTTGCGTCGAGCGGTCACGGAACCAGAACGATCTTGCCGACGGTCTTGCGACCGGCGAGCGCCGCGAGCGCGCGACCGGCCTCTTCGAGCCGATAACGGGCCGAAATCAGAGGTTCGATCTCCCTTCGCGCCGCCATCTCGAAAAGTCCCTCGAAACAAGCGTCGACCCGCTCGGGCTCACGATCGGGATAGGCACTCCAATGCAGCCCGACAACTGCAATGTTTTTCAGCATCACGCGGTTGAGCTTGATCTCGGGAATCTCACCACTCGCAAAGCCGATCACCAGTAGTCGTCCGTTCCATGCGATGCACTTCAAGGAACGATCGGTTGTCTCCCCGCCGACCGAGTCGTAGATGACGTCGGCCCCACGTCCGTCGGTCTCCTCCATCACCCGGCTCACGAAATCCGACGTCTGATAGTCGATCAGGACATCCGCTCCGGCGGCACGCGCGACCTCGAGCTTTTCCGAATTCCCTGCGGTCGCGATCACCCGGGCCCCGAGCGCCTTCCCGATCTGGACCGCTGCGAGTCCCACGCCACCCGCGGCCGCGTGAACGAGGAGGGTCTCGCCCGGCACGAGCGGCGCCCGCCAAACCAGCGCAGCATATGAAGTGGGGTAGACCGTGGGCAACGCGGCACCCGCCTCGAAACTCATCCGTTCGGGCATCCGATAGGTCGCGGCCGCGGGCGCAACGACCTCCTCGGCATAACCCCCGAGTCCGCAACGTGCAAGCACGCGATCCCCGATCGAAAACCCCGTCACGCCCGGCCCGATTTCCGTTACGATGCCCGCAACCTCGACGCCCGGCACGAAGGGCAGGGGCGGCCTCACCTGATAGGCGCCTTTCAACATCAGGATATCCGCGAAGTTACAGCCCGCCGCACGCACCTCGATCCGAACGCCCTCTTGCGCCATGCGCGGGGCGTCCCATTCGCGAACGGCAAGCGATTCGGGCGTCATCAGTCGATCGACGACGACCGCCCTCACGAACGAATCGCTTCGCGACGATCCCCGGCACCCCGAGTCTTCGATTTTTTCGATCCGTGCATCACAATTGCGTAGCAAACCCGGCGTCCGGGTCGATAGACTGAGTCTCGGAGCAGCCGACTCCGAAGTCTCTACGCGGTTTTCCGTCCGCTTCGCCTCTCACCGGAGTCTCGATCGTGCGAATCCACAGATTCAGCTTTGCCCCGCAGCGCCTTCGCTGGGCCTTCGTCTGGGGGTCCCTCGCCCTGCTTCTCCTCCACTGTGCCGGGAATGCGCCTCCCCTTTCCGACCCAACCACACCCGACGACTTCGCCACGCCTCCCTTCTACCGAATCGATGGGCGCGCGGGGGGCACGATCCTGCTGATGGGCACGGTTCATCTCGGGCCACCGGGGGGTTGGCAATTCTCGCCGGCCCTCCTCGAAGGTCTCGACCGCGCCGATCGCTTCGTCCTCGAAATCGACCTTCGGTCGCTCACCGAAGACGCCGTCGCCACATTGCTTGCGGAAATCGCCGTGATCCCGCCGCCGAATTCCCTGCTGGATCTGGTGAGTGCGGAGACCGCGCGTCTGCTCGATGAAAAAGACGCTCAGCTCGCGAAGATGGGAATGCCGAGAAACGCCCGAAAATGGTTCAAACCCTGGTTCATCGTAATCTCACTCCTCGAATCGACTTCCGCCCAAAGCGACTTCGACGCCAAGTTCTCCGCCGAGAACACCATCCTCGAGGCGTCCGGCAGCCGCCCGCTCATCGGACTCGAAACCCTCGCCGAGCAGCTCGGATTTTTCAACGATCTATCCTTCCGGCTTCAGGAAGTGTTGCTGCAGGACGCCTTGATCGGACTCGACACCGCGACCGAAGAACTCAACGCGCTCGTGAACGCCTGGCGCCGCGGCGACGAAGCGGAGCTGGAAGCAGTCCGGCGCGAGGGCGTCGACGAATCGCCCGAACTCGAGTCGATCTATGACATCTTGATTCGCGACCGAAACCGGCGATGGATGCCGGTCTTCGAAAAGTTGTTGAACGATCCCAAATTCTCGGGTGAAACCACTTTCGTCGGCGTCGGTGCACTTCATCTAGTGGGCGAGGACGGCTTGATTCAACTCTTCAGAGAGGCCGGCTATGACGCATTCCCCATCGGCCCGGCCGCCAGACGACAATGAGCGAGGCTCCTGAAATCGACTCGAGTGTCTTCGTCGCCCCGACGGCCCAGATCTTCGGAAACGTCCAAATCGGGCCGGAATCATCGATTTGGCACAATGTCGTAATTCGTGCCGAGAGTCGTTTCGTGCACATCGGCCGCTATACGAACGTGCAGGATTTCGTGATGATCCATATCGGATACGACGACGCGACCGAGATCGGGGATTTTTGTTCGATCACCCATCACGCCACGCTGCACGGCTGCAAGATCGAGGATGATTGTCTCGTGGGAATCAATGCCGTCGTGATGGACGGTGCGATAATCGGTCGCGGTTCGATCATCGCGGGGGGCGCGATGGTCCGCGAGGGCGCCGTCTTCGAAGCCGGCTCGATCATCGCCGGCGTACCCGCCAAGCAGATCGGCGAACGCGATTCGGCCCGCGCGAATCGAAAGAACGCCTGGCTCTATCACCGCAACGCGGAGGCCACCCAACGTGGCGATCATCGCGCCTGGTCGGGGCCGGAATACGACCGTTGGCTTCAGAAGTTGACGAAAGCGCTCGAAACCGACGCGGACCTAACGGGTCTTCGCTGAAATCCCTCGGAAGAGCAGATCGACCGCTTGGTGGATCGAGGCTCGGCAGGCTTCGTCGGAGACCATGCCGTTGGCCCACGGGATCCGCGCGCCATTCGTCACGTGGAAGAGGACGCGGGCGGCCTCGAGTACATCGACGTCCTTGGCGAGATCTTGTCTCATTCGACCACGCTGCAAGATCTCCATCAACAACCCGATCGTGCGGTCGTAGAGTTGCAACACGCGTTTGGCGACGCGTGCTTCGGTCTTCGTGGTCGATCGCAACGCGATCGTCGTCAGGTCTCGATTCGCGACGAGCAGCGAATGCTGAACATCGAAGAAATCTCTTAGACGATCCGCCGTCGGCCGATTCCGATCGTCGCCTTCGCGAAACCGGGTCCAGGCCTCTTCCTGCATTTCGGAAAGCTCTTCGATGAGCAGCTCTTCCTTACTCTGCACGTGGCGATAGATCGAACTCGCGCCCATTCCGGCTCGTTCCGCGATGGCCCGAAGTGTCGCGCCGTCGAAGCCGCGCTCGAGGAAGAGCGATTTCGCCGCTTCGCGGATTCGCGCCCGGCTCTTTCGCCCTCGCGCGAGCCGACCATCGTCTGGGCGAAGGGCGCCGGGCTTGCGAGACGGGGCGCGGGTCGTGCCAGCGGTCAGAGATCCAGAACGGGTCGAATCCGCAGTCGATCGACCGGATGGGGACGCACCCGTCTGGGGCGGAATAGGTGTGCTCATGGCGCAGACCTGCTCGCGGGCGCCGCACGGGCGCTGCATGAATCGGGGGGTCGTATTCCAACCGCTCAGAGTTCGCGAACAGAATCGCATAGATCCTGGTCCGCGCCACTCGATTCCTTGCCCAGACACCAGCATCGAACGCCCTGGACGGTCGTTTCGGTGTGCAGCGAGAAGCCGCGGGCTAGATAGAATCGCATACTGGCCTCGCGGTCGGATTCCAGATAGATCGCACACGGATCGGAACAGACGATTCGATCGAGTTCATCCAGCAGCTGACTTCCCAATCCGTGGCCTTGGCACCCCGGTTCAACGCCGAAAACCGACAAATACCAATGTCGCTTATAGGGGTGAAAATAACCCAACGAATCGGTGACGGATCCCCATCGGGCCATCGCGCGAGCGCCCTGTCCCAAGAAACACCCAATCTGGCGACCCAGGCCTGGACCCGACAGAGGGAAGCCACCCGGTGGCACCAGGATGAAACCGCCGACGATCCGAGTCTCGTGGCGGATCACACGGGCGATGGCCTCGCTCGCCGTATCGAGAACGAGCGCCCGCAGACCGGCCCGATTCGCGCGAATCCTTCTCTTGGGCCGGGGACCATGAATTGCGACATTCATCGGATTGTCCCGGAACGCCAGCGCGAGCGCGTCGAGAAGCTCTCGACGTTGTCGCAGATCGGGATCGGCAATCGATTCGTCTATCATCCAACCGGCATGCTAACCGGAACGCTACCCCTTGTGTGGGCGTCGGGGACCCTTGAGCGTTGGCCCCGACAGGTCGATAGGAAGCAGGGGCATCTCACGCGTGAATCGCTCGAGCGATGTCCAAACCCTGTAGGTCCAAACCCTTGTAAAGAGGTACTCGTTTGAAGGGCGGTGAGCGCATTCTCTGTCGTCTTCGGTTCAATCACGAAGGACGTGACGAGGTCATGACGATCGGCGACCGCCCCATCGTGATCGGACGGGCGCCCGACTGTGATCTACTCCTTCAGCACGAAAGTATTTCTCGCCACCATGCTCGAATCGCCCGGACCGAGGAAGGCTGGGTCTTGCGTGACCTCGACAGCAAGAACGGATCGAGGGTCAATACCTTTCACGTCACCGATCAACTGCTGCATAACGGCGACCGGCTCGACTTCGGCACGATCCGAATGTACGTCGAAATCGGGCCCGAATCCGCCGCGTCGAGGGCGCGCGTCATCTTCGACGACAAGGCTACCCCGGCCGGACATACGGAGCTACTCGACCTGCATGGCCTCGACGACCTGTTGCAGGCTGCCGGAGACCTGACGAGTCGTCCGCACACCTCCGACGACAAGACCGGCTTGTCGGGACTGGGCGACGAAATCCCAAGTGCGCGGGAGGCAAGCGGCGAACTCTTGCGACTCGTCAGCGAATCCGCCGAGAGCCTGCTCTCCTGTACCACCCTCACCGAGACGCTCGACCGCATCCTCTCCCTCGTCTTCGACAACCTTCCGGTCGAACGCGGCGTCATCTGCCTGTATGACGCTGAATCCGAGGCGATCGAACCGATGGCGATGCGAAATCGCGAAGGCGTGCCGGATACGCCGATCTTGATCAGCTCGAATATCACAGGGCTCGCGATCAAGGAGAAAAAGGCGGTTCTGATCAGGGACACCGCCCTCGACTCGCGTTTCGGCGGGGCCGAGAGCGTCATCATGATGAACATCCATTCTGCGATGTGTTCGCCGCTCGTGCGAGACGAAAAGGTCAGAGGATATATCTACGTCGATCGGCAATCCGCGACCCATCCCTTCGAGATGGCGCAACTCCAGGCGCTTTCGATTCTCGCATTGCTTGCCGCGATCGCGGTCGATCAGGCCGCGCTGCGAGAGGATATCCGGAGGGAGCAAGAGCGACGTGTTCGCCTCTCGCGCTACAGCTCGCCCGCCGTCGTCGAGCGCATCCTCGAGGCTCCCGGCCGCCTGATGGAGGGGATGGTCGCCGAGGAGGGCGAAGTCTCGGTTCTCTTTGCGGATCTCACGGGGTTCACGAATATGGCGGAGCGGCTGCCACCGAGCGAAGTCATCCTGATCTTGAATCAAGTCTTCGAGCGACTCACGAGCACGGTTTTCGATTTGGAAGGAACGCTCGACAAATTTCGGGGTGACGGGATGATGGCTTTCTTCGGCGCACCGCTTGCCATGCCCGATCACGCCGAACGTGCCGTCGAGGCCGCGCTGCGTATGCAGGAGTCGCTGGCGGCGCTCAACGCATCGCGCGACGGCGGCCGCCCGATCCAAATGCGCATCGGCGTCAACTCGGGAAGCGTCGTCGTCGGCGACATCGGCTCCCCGCAACGCAAGGACTACACAGTCATCGGCGACGTCGTCAATATTGCCAGCCGTCTCGAATCGGCGGTCGCCAAACCGGGCCAAGTCATCATCGGCGAAGCTACCTGGGTCGCCGCGCAGCATGCCTTTCGCTGCGACGCCCTCGACGAGGTTCGACTCAAGGGGAAACAGAAGAGTGTTCGACCCTATTGGGTGCGCGAACGTGTCGGGGAAGCCGTCGGCAAGACCCGAGCTTCGTAGAGGCTAACGACCGCCGAACTACAGACCCGCCGTCGCCTCCCGAAACAAAGCGTGTCCGTCTTTTTCGACGATCGCGCCATGGGTCACCACGATCCGCTCAAAATCCCACTCCAGAATCCGCTGGATGACGACCCGCACTTTCTCTCGATCTTTCAGCAAGAATCGCATCCCTCGGGAGACCGCCATTCGTCCGTGTACGCCAAACAGGCGCAGCGGAATGCCTTTCAGCCCGCCGGGTGCCGGATTGAAATTGAAACACAGATCCGTCAAGACCAGCGTCCGCGAAACACGATGATAGAAAACGACTTCGTTCACCCGGGGCGCGCCCTCGACCACACATTGTTCGAGTTCTGCGCTCCAGATCGGATCCACATCGGCCCCGAGTGTGACGGCCCCGGCCGGCGTAGACCGGATCTTCTTGGCGACGCCAACCGCCATGAAACAACCCGCATCGGGGTAGCGCTCGATCGCATCGACGAAGTGGAGGTGGTGAAACGCATTCGGTGCGATCACCGCGCGGACCGTGCCCAAAGCATCGATCTCGGACGCCAAGGATTCCTCGATCGAACAGGGCGAAATCAGGACCAGCCCGTCACCAGCCACCCGGATGATCGTCATGCGCGTCCCGAAATCGATGCCTGTTAGTTTCACGGGCACCGCGACGGTCCAGATTCCCGGAAGCAGTTCTTCGATCATGGGACCTCCTTCACAAATCGGCTTCGGTCGCAGGCTCGCCAGACAAGGGACCGGAGGGGAGACCGTCTTTCGGCCTGCGGCGGGCCGCAAGACTCGTATTGCCCGACCGCGTATAGTAGGGTCTTCAGCCTCCTTCGCATGAAAGCGGATTGCCATGACCACGAATATCGAAATCGCCGATCGGGGGTCGAAAGTCCTCGTCGGAAACTACGCGCGACAACCGATTGCGCTCGTTCGGGGCGAGGGCTGCTGGCTCTACGACGCGGAG
>SMVA01279317.1_pt1 | contig 10177 bp, 7 predicted proteins | sample 2456451 | NCBI WGS metagenome assembly SMVA01 (sample SAMN11095933, study PRJNA526329) | marine sediment metagenome | biome: Marine sediment; feature: Surficial sediment; material: Deep marine sediment; isolation source: Hadal surficial sediment | place: Pacific Ocean | collected 2014-05 | depth 0-1...
CCGCCGCGTTGCTGCTCACACTAGGGAAGGTTCGTGGTAGTTTGGGGTAGAAACCACCGCAAGCAAATTCCAACACAGATTCACCTACGCTACCTGGCGAGGTTGGATTCCAGTCACCCCGTTCATTGTGGATCAAGACTGTTTCACCTTTGCCCATATGTCCAAAATAGGCAGCTAGAAAAAGTGGTCGCCTCTGTTTTTTCTCACAGTCGTATTCATCCAGACCCCTTGATGATATGACATCAAGTTTCTGAGCCATCTTATGATCATCCAGACTCCACATTTTTACAATGTTGTCAGACTTACGAATGGTAGTAGGGTCAGCGTAGACAGTTAAGTCCTTTTCTTCAGTCTCGCCAATCTTAATCCATTCTGCCATCACACTACTACTCACAACAGCTAGTATTAAAGATAGTAGTAGTTTTTTCATGGCGAATTTCTAATTCATCTGTGATACTTTAGTTTATCGTGGCATGATTCTGGCGCGCTTTGTTTGATAGGCCATTTTGATGCCCCCCCTAACAGGGATATAACCCTCTATTAAATTACCTGACAATCATAGGATACCAAATTAAAATGGGGGTATTAATGGGGGTACCGTAGCAATAATTAAACTCATTTACCAATAAATACACCATTAATAGGCCGATATGTTACTTATCAGATATAAAAATTACTCGTTGTTATTTACTTATTGAGAAACTTAAAAGGGTCAGAAAAATTGTATTTTTGATGCAAAATTATTAATTAGGATCAGGATGCCAGCTTACTATCAAACCAAGGTCGTTAACACCAGCCTGAAAACTACAGTCCACACCAATTCCTGGTACCCATACAAGGTGCTCACCACTAAAAAGCAATGGTAGTGATTCACGTTCCCACAGAGGAAACGATGCTTCCTGTAACAGATTTTTTAAACTGCGACGAGGACGATTACAATCTGGACGTATACGCTCCCCTCCCAAACGAAAGCGAACAACAATCGGACCCTCTTTCAGCTTTTGTAAATTAATTCCCCCCCCTTTTTTACACAAAAATCTCACTGAACCACCTAATTCAGAAAATGATAACTGTTTTTCTCCCTGCCATATAAACTTCCATTTCTTATTGGGTAATGTGCTTGCCCGTCGCACATGGACACTCCCTTTGAAGCAACGGATTTCAGTATCTCCAAACGTAATATGTAACTTAGTATCTAAACGAGAAGAAAATAATTGCCCTAGAATATCCTCCAGCTTTACTGCACTTGGAAGGATCACACTTTGCTGTGCAAGGCTATAACGCAACAGATTCCTGGCACGTGGGAAACTTAATTTCCGCAATCTTTCAATTTGAAGTTTATTTGAAATGCTGCATTCTTTACTATCATATTCTGCCAATTCGTCCAGTAAACTGCCTGCTTCAGCCATATGCCGGCTAGTACGTAGAAGCGTGGTTCGATAGGAAGGAAAACGTTTTTCCAGCAAGGGGAATATTTTATGGCGTAAGAAATTCCGATCAAAAGAGACATCATTGTTACTTTCATCTGTCATCCAGTGCAATTTATTTTCTTGAGCGTAGTCCTCAATTTCACTACGCGACACATTAAGTAATGGACGTAATATCTGTGGCCCTGTATCTGGAGGTCGATTTCCATCTTCTGATATTTGATTCCTAATCACAGGCATCGCCCCTAGTCCCTTCACACCTGCCCCACGTAACATTTGCAATAATAGGGTTTCAGCTTGGTCGTCCAAATGCTGAGCCAATATTACATGATCAGCTTTGAGTTTTTTAAATTTTTGATAGCGTGCATCCCGAGCAATAGCCTCAAGGCTTGTGCCCGGTGATCTACTGATTTTTAGTTTGGTAATCTTAATGGGAATACCATGAGCCCTACACAGATTAAGACAGAATTTTTCCCACTTATTTGCATTTGGGCTAATACCATGATTAATGTGAAAAGCAGAAAGTGTAAAACTTAATTGGACCGACAGCGAAGCAAGAATGCTCAGTAATGATACTGAATCAACTCCACCACTTAACCCTATAACCAAATGATCGTCTCGCTGAATTTGCTCACGTAATATGTTCTCGACGCGACTAAGTATACTACTTAATTTCAATTTCCTTGAATTTGCCATATTCCATCAGTCGCTTAAAACGTTTCTCCAGCAATACTTCTGTGGTATCACTTTGTAGTTGTTTAATCGATTCCTGCAATACTTTTTTTACAGATCGCATAATTGAGGAATAATCCCGATGAGCACCACCAAGCGGTTCGCTAATAACTTTATCGATCAGCCCCATTGTTCTAAGTCGAGGAGCGGTAATTCCCATAATCTCAGCAGCTTCTGAAGCCATGTCTGCACTTTTCCACAAGATAGAAGCACAACCCTCGGGAGAGATGACAGAATAAGTAGCATATTGCAACATATGAACCACATCACCCACTGCCATCGCCAGTGCACCACCAGAGCCGCCCTCGCCAATGATGGTACAAATCACTGGTACTTTTAGTTCCGCTAGCACATAAAGATTGCGTCCGATCGCTTCTGACTGCCCTCGCTCTTCTGCGCCAATCCCTGGATACGCACCCGGAGTATCAATAAACGTAACTATTGGTATAGAAAATTTTTCTGCCAAATGCATAAAACGCAGCGCTTTGCGATAACCTTCTGGCTTAGGCATACCGAAGTTACGATAAATCTTCTCTTTGGTATCACGTCCCTTTTGGTGCCCAATAACCATTACTGTTTGACCATCGAAACGTGCTAATCCACCAACGATAGCAGGATCATCAGCGAAGCTCCGATCTCCATGAAGTTCTTCAAAATTGGTAAATAAATACTCTATATAATCCAGTGTATATGGGCGCTGCGGGTGTCGCCCTACTTGCGATATCTGCCACGGTGTAAGCTTTGCATATATATCTTTGATGAACGCTTGGCTTTTTTTCTCTAGACGAGCGATTTCGGCTGATATATCAACCGCAGAACCATCCTGAACAAAGCGTAATTCTTCAATCTTTGCTTCAAGCTCAGCGATAGGCTGTTCGAATTCCAGGAAAGTGACTTTCATGGAGACTGGGACGTAATTTTGAAGTTATCATGATACATGTTTTTACCTGCACCAGCAGCCATGTTTATTAGAAACTACCTAGTTTGATTCTGTAACACATAAACAACATACCTTATAACTAAGTATTCAATGTTTAATTATAGAAAAGAATATCCTGCCCTAGCCACGTTGCTACTCTTTATCAATCTAGCAAAATATCATCGCTAAAGAATTTTATATATTTACCAAAAACCATATAAAATAGCACCTTTTTTACAGTATTTTTTGAAAGGTAAACTTTGATAACTACCGCCAATATCACCATGCAGTATGGGGTAAAACCACTGTTTGAGAATGTTTCAGTAAAATTCGGGGATGGTAATCGTTACGGCCTAATCGGTGCCAATGGTTGTGGAAAATCTACCTTTATGAAAATCCTTGGAAGTGATCTTGATTCCACCTCTGGAAATATCAGCGTTGATCCCAATGATCGTGTAGGCAAGCTACGTCAGGACCAATTTGCATTTGAAAATTTCCTAGTAATTGATACAGTGATGATGGGACATGATGAATTGTGGCATGTGAAGGAAGAGCGTGATGCAATCTATGCGGATGCGAATGCTGATGAGGCCTCTTATATGCATGCTGCTGAGCTCGAAACACGCTTTGCCGAACTTGACGGTTACTCAGCTCAAGCTCGTGCTGGAGAATTACTACTAGGCGTTGGCATTCCGTTACCTCAGCATCAAGGATTAATGAGTGAAATCGCCCCCGGATTAAAGTTGCGCGTGTTACTTGCTCAAGCCTTATTTTCAGATCCTGAGATTCTGTTGCTAGATGAACCAACAAATAATCTTGATATCAACACGATCCGATGGCTAGAGGATATAATCAACACTAGTAAGAGTACTATTGTCATCATCTCACATGACCGACATTTTCTAAATAGTGTCTGTACCCATATGGCCGATTTGGATTTCGGTGAGATTCGTGTTTACCCTGGTAATTATGATGAATACATGACTGCCTCAACCCAGGTTCGAGAACGCATACTGTCTAAAAATGCAAAAAAGAAAACTCAGATTGCAGAATTACAGTCTTTCGTCAGCCGCTTTTCTGCTAACGCCTCTAAGGCAAGACAGGCAACTAGCCGCGCGCGTCAAATCGAAAAAATAAAATTAGAAGATATAAAACCATCTAGCCGCCAGTATCCTTACATCCGATTTGACGTTGAAGATAAAAGCAGGCTATACCGCTTAGCTGTATCGGTTCAAAGCATTAGCAAGCATTTTGCTGGCATGGAAAAACCATTATTAGAAAAATTCAGTATTAACATTGAAGCAGGTGAGAAAGTTGCGATCATAGGACCTAATGGTATTGGTAAAACCACGTTACTACGTTGTTTATCTGGTGATCTGACGCTTAATTCGGGAGAAATAAAATGGGCAGAAAAAGCACATTATGGCCATTTTACGCAAGACCATGCAGCAGACTTTGCAATGGATATGTCACTTACCGATTGGATGACGCAATGGAGGCAAGAAACTGATGACGATCAGGTCGTTCGTAGCATACTAGGAAGGCTATTGTTCTCGGGTGATGAAGTAAATAAATCGGTAAAAGTAATTTCTGGGGGGGAACAAGGACGCATGCTATTCGGTAAACTCATTCTACAAAAAAATAATGTATTATTGATGGATGAGCCAACTAACCACCTCGACATGGAATCTATTGAATCACTAAATGGCGCACTAGAAAAATATTCTGGTACGCTGATCTTCGTTTCTCATGACCGAGAATTCGTGTCATCATTAGCCACTCGAATCATTGAAATGAAACCAGATGGAATTACTGATTACAAGGGCAACTACGAAGAATATCTACAAAGCCAAGGTGTAACATGAAAATTCTTTTAGTTTCTAGAGGCCACCTCGTTGCGTGCATCTCATGGTCATCCATCCTTGAGTATATAAAAACTCATAATTTGTCTTTTATTTTGCATACTGAGAAAATAATCATCAACTCTGTTTAGCAATAAGTAGCGCCTCACGATAACGCTTCCAATCAAAGTACGGACCAGGATCGGTTTTCCGTTCTGGAGCGATATCTGAATGCCCTGTAATGTCTACAATTGGATAAGCTTTGCTCAGTTCTATTGTGAGTGTAACTAAAGCTACATATTGGCTGGCTGTAAAAGGCACGGTATCACTACCCTCAATCTCCACGCCTATAGAAAAATCATTACAACATGTTTTTCCCTGCCAGTACGATACCCCCGCATGCCAGGCGCGCTTCCCACAAGGAACAAACTGAATGATTCCGCCATTTCGGCGAATGAAAAAATGGGCAGAAACCTTAATCTCATGTAGATTTTGGTGATGACAAATCTCAGGATTGATTCGGTTAGTAAATAATTCAATCACACCATCCCCTGCGAATTCACCTGGTGGCAAACTGATATTGTGTATTACTAGTAGGCTTACTTTACAACCTAATGGCCGCTCGTCACAATTAGGTGAAGCAATAAAACGTACGTCAGACAAATAGCCAGCCATATCAACTTTCATCGAATAGCCTTTCTACCAAAAAAGTAATGTAAATTGATCTACTGAAAAGTTGAATAAAAAACACTCATTCATCATTAAGACCCAGTCGTTCAATTCTATAGCGCATCGATCTTACAGTAATGCCCAACAGTTTTGCTGCAGCGGTACGATTATATTTAGTTTTTTCCAAAGCTCCAGCGATGGATTCCTTTTCTAGCCGATCAAGATAATCCTGTAATGGTAATCCAATGTTGGATACCTCTGATTGTGCTACAAGCGTATCCTCAGACGATGCCTCAAAAGACTCCAATTGCAAGCCATCTTTGTCAATTTCAACATCTGAACATAGTGCTAGTGTACGTTCTAAAATATTTTCTAACTCGCGCACATTACCTGGAAAGTCATAATGTATGAGTGAATCCAACGCACTTTTACTTAAATTACGTCTTGTTCCTCCATTCGCATCACAAAGTCGAGCAAGAATAGCATCGGCTATAAGTGAGATGTCACCCTGCATTTCGCGCAGGGCAGGCATTTTCAGCTCAATTACATTAAGTCGATAATACAAATCTTGCCGAAATCTTCCATCTTCAATACGCTTAGTCAACTTCTGATGGGTAGCACTTATTATACGAACATCTACATTTTCCTCCTGAGTAGAGCCTAGTTTTCTTACTCGTTTCTCCTGAATTGCTCTTAATAACTTGACCTGCATAGTAAGTGGCAAGTCTGCTACTTCATCAAGAAATAAAGTACCCCCATCAGCCGCCTGAAAAAACCCTCCACGCTCATTATCTGCACCCGTAAATGCACCTTTTTTGTGACCAAAGAATTCACTCTCCATGAGATTCTCAGGAATTGCACCACAATTTACAGGCACAAAAGGCTTACCATGCCGTGCACTCTTCGCATGTATAGACCTTGCTGCAAGTTCCTTGCCAGTACCAGATTCTCCACTAATATAAACTGGGGCTTGGCTTCGAGATAGTTTCACAACCATAGAACGCAGTTGCAACATGGGCAGAGATTCGCCAAGCAACATGTTTTCTTCATCTTCGAAGACAGAAGAAGTTTTATTTTTTAATGGCGGCAAGTTCAGTGCAGATTTCACCAAAGAACGTAACTGCTGCAAAGATACTGGTTTAGCAAGATAATCAAATGCGCCTGTCTTTAAAGCAGCAACCGCGTTCTCGGTGGTGCCGTGGGCTGTAATCACTGCCACCGGTAAATCTGCTGAAGAATTAACTATATGTTGCACTAATTCCAGTCCTTCCCCATCAGGCAAGCGCATATCAGTCAAGCACAAATCAAAATGATGCAATGCAAGCATATGCTTGGCATCATTTATATTCATAGCGCGCTTTACTTCCATTCCCATTCGTGCAAGCGTAAGTTCGAGCAATTCCAGAATATCCGATTCATCATCTACAATCAGTATCATGGGAACTGATGGCTTACTGCTGAGTTCAGGGTTTACAATCCGTTCATTTTGATTAGGCATGATCTAATTGCCCCTACATATGACTCGGAAATGACTGCCAGCAGGCTTCTCCAAGTAAGAAAGTGACGCACTATTAGCTTCACACATCTCGCGGGCTATATAAAGGCCAAGACCTGTACCGCTTGCTACAGTAGTAAAGAAAGGCTCAAATAACTTATTGAGCGCACCTGGATCAATACCTGGACCGTCATCAATTACATCCAGATAAATTCTGTCATCGGATTCACTAGCTAATATTAGCTGAATGCTGCCATGCTGCTTGCGGCAATGCCGCCAAGCATTATTGCACAAGTTCCACAATACCTGATTTAAATGGCCCCCATCAAATCTCACAACATGTTGACCAGAAATAGCAACGGAGAATACATCGATATCAATTTTTTCCGTATAGCAAAATTCCTCAATAAATGAACGTAAAAAATTATCCCCTTGAATAAGCTCTGACGTGGCTTGATCACGCTGGTTAAGTTGCAAAATATTTTGCACAATTTTATTGAGGCGCTTAGTATTATCTCGAATAATACGCAACAATTGGAAATGAGTAGAGATTATTCCCGAATCTTCTTCCAAAAGTTCGCTAGCATGGCTAATAGAAGAAAGTGGATTACGAATTTCGTGAGCAATATTGACAGTAAGCCTACCAAGGGCAGCAAGCTTTAGTTGTTGTGCTTGCACCTGAACATGGCTCATGTCCTCAAGAAATATTACTACACTTGCCTTGCTCCCACCCTTAACAGATACAAACCGTGTATGTACCAACGTATTACTTACTGGAATCCGCAACAAATCAAAATTGGTATTCGAATCTCTACGCCAAGTCTCTAACCTTTCTGCTAGAAACGGAGCTTGATCAGCAAGCATTCCCTTGACAAGAAATTCTGGTGACAAACAGATAAGTTTCTCTGCATGTAAATTATGTTGCTGGATTTCACCATTAGCATTTACTACAAGCACACCATCTTGCATATCCTGAATTACTAGCTGATTAATTTCGGCCATATTTGCTAAATCAATCCCGCGCTGCAACGCCAGTTGCTCGCTAGCAGCAGTATGCTTAGCAAGTGCATGGGCCAACCATGCCACAGCAAAATAACCCATGCTAAGTAAACCTGCCTGCAAATATTGGGCATGATAGCCATCCACATAAAGCAAGGTATAAGACTCTTCTAATAAAATCCCAATACTGGCAATAGAAGCATAAAATAACAACAGCTTGCCGCGACTGATCAACCCCGCTGCAGCTAATGATGCCAGTAACAATAGACCCAGCCCGCTTTGTAGTATCCCACCACTGAAATGCACCAAAATAGTTATAAACATGACATCACTACAGATCTGAATCGCAATCTGCCAGTTAAAACGAGGTAAACGTATAAGAACTAGAAGCATTGATATTCCAGTGCAAAAGAGGTAAATCAATGCTGCATAGAAAAATAATTGCGGATTGTGGGAACCAAGAACGGGGTCAAGCACCATCCATGTGATCAGAATGATCACAACTACCACCATAATGCGATACACATTGAAATTGAAAAGCGAATGCCAGAATTGTTCTGAGAGAGTGGCTTCTGGCGTGCCGGAAATCGGCTGCCACAATCCTGATTGCGGCAAAGGATTAATCATAGATGAAATACCAGACTCATTTGAATTCAAAGAGATAATTTTGATACCCAGTATAGATAAATTATATTTTAAGACAAAAAGAACGTGTAAGAACGGAATTGAATTTAATGTCTATATAACGGCAAATTAAAGGTTAATCTTAAAGTTAAAGTTTGCCTTTGAATATCTGCTTTGTGCGAAAAGCGTACTAATTGGAGAAATCAGGACGATAAAAAGAAAAGACGACATAGACGAGGTGGCACGCAGAATGTTTAAACATCGAAAAAATAATTCACAGATAATTTTGTACCGGACAGAGAAACCTCGCACGCAAATCTGTAAAGAAACAGACTTTTGAGAACGACCGCTATCGACCCAAAGCGGACATACAAAGTTTCTTTCTTATTTAATTATTTGTATTTTTAGGTGATTTGGATACGCATACCATACTTGGCTCAGATGCTAAACTGTCACCAATTGTGTTAACTTACTAGCTATAGCTAAGGAATATTGGTACATTGATCGCTTTCATTTAAATAAACATGAGGGACGCTAGTACTTATGAATAATCCGATCAGAACAAAGAACAAAACTATTCTGACTACATTTGCTGTTGTATCTTTGCTGGTCCTCGCGAGTTGTTCCTCGATACGCTCGGGCTCCAATGAATTAAAGGCCAAGACGGTCGACCCGATACCAGATACCGGCTTCATTAAGGATTCAGGGGGCCAGAAGGTTAAACGTGCCGACATGCCGTTCCAAAAGGTATGGATCGCGCCCGATTTTGAGAAAAACGCTTACCGAGAACTGCTCGTCGCGCCGGTCAATACTGAATACATGCTAAAAATGGACTGGCTGCATCAAACAAGCTCGGCTACTTGGCTCAGTGATGTAAAAAAAGACATCAAAGAGCTTGCCAAGTACTTTCATGACCGGGTGGTACAGGAATTCAGGCAGGACCTCAACCATCGCTTTCAAGTCCTCCAACGTCCTGAGCAGTCCCGGCAACGGGCTCTGCGCTTAGAGCTAGCTCTGATTGAAATCGACCCATCGACACCGGTGCTACATGCACTTACCTGGGCGTCTCCCGTTCCAGGACCCGGTACAGCGATGGGTATAGCCAATAAGCGTACGGTCGCTTTTGAGGGACGGCTGCGTGACCTCAAAACCGGCAAGGTAGTCGCCACCTTTGCTGACCACGATATGGCAGATGCCGGGCCGCTTGATTTGACCCGGTTGACCTGGTACGGCCCCGCCAAAGGTGTCATGGATCAATGGGCGGAGCAATTCGTGGAGCTTGCTAACAAGAAACCAAACGAGGTAGTAACCGACCCGACCGCCTTCACGCTGATGCCTTTCGAAGTGCCCACGGTAACAGAGATGCAAATGAAGGTAGAAGACGCCCTTTAGACTGCGATTTGCTCTTGATTGTGGAAAAAAGAAAAAACGGCAAGTGCTACATTGATAAAGGTGTGGGTAAGCTCAAGAC
>SMVA01354898.1_pt1 | contig 10177 bp, 6 predicted proteins | sample 2456451 | NCBI WGS metagenome assembly SMVA01 (sample SAMN11095933, study PRJNA526329) | marine sediment metagenome | biome: Marine sediment; feature: Surficial sediment; material: Deep marine sediment; isolation source: Hadal surficial sediment | place: Pacific Ocean | collected 2014-05 | depth 0-1...
ACTGTAGTCAGCCATTTCATCTTATACACATCTGCCTTTATATCCGGGAAGTAAATTCCATTAAACTCTTCGGGTTTCATAACAAACTGAGTAGCATCTGCAACTATTGAATCAGGATAAAACACATAGCTTTCTGAGTAAAAACTTGATGTCATGAACGTCATTTTACCCTGACCTCTCAGTCCATCTTTATCCATGTTAAGCTTGTTGTAAATGCGGGCATCACCCTCAAACAATGGGTATCCATCGGGCGGTATGCTGTGTGTAAACCCTAAGGATCTGTCAGGCATGATATGAAGCAATTCGTTAAACTCAGGCATGATATCATTGGATGTGAATTTGCCCTGAAAATTTATTGCTGCCGGGTCGCTGTCACTAAGACTATCAAGATTAAAAGGCGGTACTAGCATATACATAGATCTCCCATATACACCATCCAGGTAATCAGTATCGTCGAAATAAACAATAAACCCACTTCCTCCCCCTTCAAACTTCGGGTAATTCGAGAATATCTTTTTACCAGATTTATTCAATGGTTTATTTACCAGCAGCTTACCTGATGTACCCTTGAAATCAGAAATCCCGGAAGTAATGGACGAGTCTGCATCACTTATGCCAGAGATTACATTTTTGATTTTTGATTTCTTGGCATCTCCCTCTTGTGTGTACAGTTGTATTCGATCAATTTGCTGTAAATCGAACATGAAGCTGTCATAATTGAACCGGAATCCTGATCCATCGTATTCAAAATTTCCTGCAAACAGTTTCCCATTGAATGTTATCTCCCGATCCTTCCCCAAGGTGACCCTATTACTGTCAGGTTCAATATATACATCGAGGACTTCGGAAATATAGAATTTTTCAATGCCGTTGACATACATCTGGTTATTCTTCATGTCAAACACAATATTCGGACCGCTTTTAACTTTTGAAATGAGTAAAAGATTATCAAAATCAACCCTGCCTCGCCTGGCCATATTGTAGTGGACAGCTTTTTTCCTCAAAGAATACAGGTTCGTGTATTTATCAAAGCTCAAATAACCATGATGCGACATTTCCTTAAAAGCCCGGCTCACTTCTATTGGATCCAGATTATTGTAGGCAGCAATGTCAGCGGGGAAGAACTCTCTGTTGTGGGTTCTGCTTACGAAGTTTGTAGCCAACATTACTGGATTAAAATTGTAATTCTTAGACAAGGAAGCCAGTATTTCCGGATCATAATACTCCACACTCTGAATAAGTACAGGGAGCTCTGCTTTCCCACTTATTATTGACAGTTCAAGTGAATCCGAATCAAGGTCCCATCCTACCATATCAGCTGTGATTTCCATATTCACATAGCTGGAGTAGAATGGGACATATTTGTAATTTCCTCCGATACTTCTTGCAACAAGGTCTTTGGTACGCGTATCGAATCGAAACTGGGTTGAAGGATGGTAGATTGAATCCCTGCCGTGAAAAAGTGTAATAGAACTTTCATTACCATTGATCGTTGAATCTTCAATGTAGTATTCACGTGCTACCGCTTTAAATTTATTTACTCCATCTTCAATCATTGAAAGCGTCGCTTTACTCTTTTGTTTCGAACGGGTACCTACACGGTTACCAATCAAAGAAAATCCGCCGATCAGGGAAAGTCCCTGAACTCCTTGATTGCTATGTGCAATATCAGATTTATAGGACACGAACTTAATACCATTAATACCTGCAGCCCCGTTATAATCAAATTCTCCTTTAATTGGTTCTTTCAATTTCTCGGTATAGTTCAGGGTTACAACCTTTGCATTCAATACTGGTCTTTTGACATCAAAATTATAAGTCTGTAAAGACACACTGGCCTTACCTTCTAATCCCCCAGGTGCCCAATCAATACTACCCCCATCACCAGTAAATTTTTGATGCAAAATGAGGTAGCTTCCTTTAGTACCAGAAATAATAGCATGGTTTCGGCTTGAAATGATATCAATATTCGTATTGGCAAAAGTGATGACGGGTCCTGTTAAATTCAGGGACGGATCAGGTAAATATTCCTCCTTGGGTTCTTCTTCGAAAGAATCATCATATTCTTCGTCATCATATTCTTCGTCATCGTACTCATCGTAATAGTCATCACCATAGTCATCGTACTCTTCGTAATCATCATAGTCATCGGGGTTTTCACTTTCGTACTCTTCGACTATGTCATCTTGCATTTCGTAATCTATATCTATAAAATCAGGAGCTCCGAAGTACTCAAAGCTATAAGACGCATTGTGCACCAGAACCTGGTTTGATTTACCAGAATAAATGGCTTTGATCCTAAAAAAATCTGACACTGAATTCAGGTACAGGATAAGTTCTGCATGGTCATGATTCTCAATCATTTTACCAGTTACCTCCAGGTATTGAGTGAACGTCAAATCATCTATTTGGGCTGAATTTTTAGCAATATCAATCAGGGTGAAGTAATCAATAAATGTCGATTTGATTGTGTACTCCTTTTCAATCATAAGATTCACCTGCTTAATAATTTCAGACTTACTATTAAAATCAAGCGATGGCCACATTGTCCTCATACTTTCACCAGTTGATATTGAGTTCTGGGTCTGAATTTTTAACAGATTTTGCTGAATATCAACTCCAAATGAGTCAATCTCATGTGTAATTTCATACCGTTGACTGTATGAAATTGTAACGGATACACAAATGAATAATATAGTGAAATAGTGCTTCACAGGGAAAAATGCACCTTGTTTTGGTCTGTGCAATTCACAAATTAACACATTTTAGTACTCAAGGGCTATTATTTTAAACGAACTAAACTGAAATAATGATATTATTTTTTAGTTTGAAAATATGCTGCTACCCAATTGTTTTTCGTTTTCGACGAAAGAAATATCAATCCATTTTTGCTGCTTTGTGCTTTTATTTCATCGAGATCTGTTTCATAGAATCCGCTTAAAAGCAGTTCTCCACTTTCCCGTAGCCTTTTTGCATATGCTGAAATCTCATCAAGCAATATATTCTTGTTGATGTTCGCTATAATGATATCAAACGTTCTGGATGGGTCAATAGTGTCAACCTTCCCGATACCAAATTCAATTGAATCAATCCCATTTAATTGAGCATTCTCAATCGCATTTTCGACACACCACTCATCGATATCTGTTCCAATTACCGTGGAAGCTCCCCTCAAGGCTGAAATAATTGATAAAATTCCAGTTCCAAATCCACAATCCAAAACCTCTTTCCCGGAACAATCCATTTCCAGCAGCGAAGCAACCATCAGAGATGTAGTTTCATGGTGACCTGTTCCAAAAGACATTTTAGGATCAATGATTATTTCCATTTCATAGTTTGGATCAGGATTATGAAATGACGCACGTATTCTACAATTACCGATTTCCACCGGTTGAAAATTCTTCTCCCACTCCTTGTTCCAATTCACTTTTTTAACTGCAGCGGAAGTAAAAGTGAATGGAAACAGGTTCGCGTACCTCTCCTGAATCTCTTGGATATTCTCCTTATCAAAAATATCGGATGTGCAATAAGCCTGAAATCCAACTTCTGATTCAATCATGGAATCAAACCCGATTTCAGCAATTTCAGCAATCAATATTTCCCTGGATTCCTCCGAACAATTTATTGAAAGCTCAATAAAATCCATTAAGGAAAAGCAGTAATTATATCCACAAAATCCCTGGATGCTAATGAAGCCCCACCAATCAGCCCTCCGTCAACATCTTCCATCCCAAATAGTTCAGAAGCATTTGAGGGTTTACAACTTCCACCGTACAAAATACTACAGTTTGAAGCGATATCCTGTCCATATTTCCGTCGCAGAAATGTTCTGATTGTTTTGTGCATATCCTGCGCCTGTTCTGAAGTCGCAGTTACTCCTGTACCAATGGCCCAGATAGGTTCATAAGCAATTACTATTTTTTGAAAATCTTCAGTATCCAGGTGAAAAAGGCTATTCTCAATCTGCTGACAAACATACGTTTCATGCTTCCCTGACTTTCGAATTTCCAATGACTCACCACAGCAAAATATAGGTGTCAGGCCATGTCTTAAAACCGCATCAATTTTCTTTGCAAGTAATTCATCTCCTTCCTTAAAGTATTCACGTCGTTCACTATGGCCAATGATTACATGACTTGCTCCAGTTGATTGAATCATTGGAACAGATATCTCGCCCGTATAAGCACCCGAATCTTTCTCATGGCAATTTTGTGCAGCTACAGAAATTGAAGAGCCCTTCGTTAGTATTGAAACAGAACTTAAGTGAACCGAAGGGGGAGCTATTACTACTGTCACATCAGTTATGACATCCTCAAGTATGTTCACAATCTCGGAAGTCAGTTTTAATCCTTCATCGAGTGAATTATTCATCTTCCAGTTTCCTGCAACTATTTTTTTTCTCATAAATCGATTTTAAGAGGGCAAAAATAGGCTATTGATCAACTTTTGGAGGGAAATCTTTAAAAATCATTTCAATAAACTTTGAAATCTTCTTATCGACATCTTTGGGATCCTTGTCAAGTACACTTTCTGCAGAACCCTGCCAAATAAGTGTACCGCCGGAGTCTATCATATTTACAAATATTGTCCCCTTTTTATAATTGTACATATCGGTTTCAAAACCAGCCCAATACCTGTAATTTGTTGTTCGTTGAGAAACAGTATCAATTTTATTTTCTCTTGAAATTAAGTATTCAAAGACCATATCCGGAGAGTCTTTAACAAAGGAATACCCACGATCGGTTAGTTCCTTCACAATTGCTGTTTGGATCAAATTTCGATTGGCCTGATTGTCGTACAGTGGCATATTACTGACTACAATTCCCTCGCATTCGCCACAATAAAATGTAGCTATTTTTGAGAAATCGGTAACTGGATTTTTAATAGAAGAGTACTTGACGTTTTGGCACCCCAATAACACAAAAATTAAGAGCAATATCAGCTTTTGCATACCCCCTTAATATACTTAATAAAAACGACTTTATTGAAATTATATGACCCCTTGGGCGATCATCGCATCCGCTACACGAACAAACCCTGCAATGTTGGCTCCAAGCATGTAATTGCCCTTTTCCCCATACGCATCAGAAGCATCCAAACAAACTTTATGTATGTTTTTCATAATATTTTGAAGTTTTAGATCAACCTCTTCTGAAGTCCATTTATTGCCGCTGAAATTTTGAATCATTTCCAGTCCTGAAGTTGCAACTCCACCCGCATTGGAGGCTTTTCCAGGGGCATAACTAACCCCTCCATCCAACAAAATGGAAATAGCTTCAGGGGTAACAGGCATATTTGCTCCTTCAGCGAGCAAGCTTACCCCGTTTTTTACCAGATTTTCGGCATCTGTTTTATCCACTTCATTTTGAGTAGCACAAGGAAATGCACAATCTGCTTTGTGAGACCAAATTGGGTTTGAGCCATCATATTCCTTAGACGAGGTAAACGAGGAAGACGAGAATTCTTCTGCGTATTCATTTATTCGTCCTCTCCTTTTGTTTTTGAGATCTTTTAAGAAAGTGAGTTTTTCTTCATTAATTCCTTCAGGATCATAAATATAGCCTGACGAATCTGAAGCTGTTACTACGGTACCTCCTTCGTGCAATATTTTTTCAATGGCAAATTGGGCTACATTTCCAGAGCCTGAAATCAGGCATGTCTTTCCCTTGAGTGAACCTCCCTTTTCTGCCAGTATATTAGAAGCAAAATATATGAGCCCATAACCGGTAGCTTCTGATCGAATAAGACTACCACCCCAATCAACTCCCTTGCCTGTAATTACACCTGAAAACTCATTGCTGAGCTTTTTAAATGTTCCAAATAAAAATCCGATTTCACGAGCACCAACACCAATATCCCCTGCGGGTATATCTACCCTATGTCCAATGTGTCTCCACAGTTCCATCATAAAACTTTGGCAGAAACGCATCACTTCAGCTTCAGATTTTCCCTTTGGATCAAAATCAGAGCCTCCTTTACCCCCACCCAGAGGCAGTCCCGTAAGGGAGTTTTTGAATACCTGTTCAAAGGCAAGAAACTTGAGAATAGAATAGTTTACAGATGGATGGAATCGGAGACCTCCTTTATATGGGCCCAGAACGCTGCTCATTTGAACCCGAAATCCACGGTTAACCTGTATTTCTCCCTGTGCATCTACCCAGGGAACCCTGAAAGATATAATTCGTTCTGGTTCTACAATCCGTTCAAGTACTTTTAGTTCACGATAATTCTTCTTCTTATCAAGAACCCTGGATACGGAATGGTACACTTCTTCAACAGCCTGATAAAACTCCGGTTCGCCTGAGTTTCTTCTGTCAATGGTTTCTAGAAAGTCATTAGAGATCATATCGGATAATTTTTACTAATTATAGCACGAAAGTACCTGAACCACAAATGATTTGAATCTATTTTTTTTTCTCTAATGGCTTCTTTTTCATCTTTTCTTTAAGAAATTTTGCGGTGTGATTATTGGGGATTTTTATCAAATCTTCGGGTGTTCCAGTAAACATAACCTTCCCACCATCATCGCCACCCTCCGGACCTAAATCTATTATCCAGTCGGCACATTTAATAACTTCTACATTGTGCTCAATTATCAAAACTGAATTTCCCTGGTCTACAAGCCCGTTGATCGCATCGAGCAACTTGTTGATATCGTGAAAATGCAGTCCGGTAGTAGGTTCATCAAATATGAAAAGGATCTTTTCTTTGGATTTATCCTTGGATAAAAATGATGCAAGTTTTACACGTTGTGCCTCTCCTCCACTAAGTGAACTTGATGACTGGCCCAATTGTACGTATCCTAGTCCAACCTCGTATAATGGCCTGATTTTAGAAATTATAGACCGTTGTTTGGAGAAAAATTCAAGACTTTCTTCGACAGTTAGTTTTAAAACTTCATTAATATTTTTCCCATTATATGTCACGTCAAGGATCTCCTGCTTAAACCTTTTTCCTTTACAACTTTCGCAAGTGAGATATATATCGGCCATAAACTGCATCTCAATTTTGACGCTGCCTTCACCCTGGCAGGTTTCACATCTTCCCCCATCGACATTGAAGGAAAAATTGGCTGGTTTGTAAGCTCGCTTTAGTGAAATTGGCTGTGAAGCATACAATTGTCGCACCGCATCGTACGCCTTTACATAAGTGACTGGATTTGATCTCGAAGATTTCCCAATTGGGTTTTGATCAACGAATTCTACACGCTCAATTTTATGATAGTCGCCCTCGAATCGATCCATTTTGCCCGTAGACTCAGCAACAAGGCCAAGATTTTTACCAATTGAAGGGTATAGAATTTTTCTCACCAAGGTAGATTTTCCTGAACCGCTCACACCTGTAACCACAACAAGAACCCCCAATGGTATGTCCACATCAATGTTTTTGAGGTTATTCTCCCGTACACCCTTTAAAGCAATTTTATCACTCCATTTTCTTCGCTGTTTTGGAACTGGTATAAACTCTTTTCCAATCAGGTATCTGCCGGTATGTGTAGGGGTATCTTCGGTTATTTCAGAAAGAGTTCCCTGAAAAACAAGTTCACCTCCGTGTGATCCCGCATCAGGCCCAATGTCAATAATTTGGTCTGCAGCCCGCATTACTTCTTCTTCATGCTCCACAATTATTACCGTATTTCCCAGGTTTCGAAGAGATTCCAGAACACTTACCATACGTTGGGTATCACGAGGGTGGAGTCCAATACTAGGCTCATCAAGAATGTACATAGAACCAACAAGGGCACTACCTAATGAGGTCGCAAGTTTTATTCTTTGAAATTCTCCTCCTGACAATGTAGAAGTCATACGACTCATTGTAAGATATCCCAGGCCTACTCTATGGATATATTCCAGTCGATGTCTTATTTCCTTTAAAAGCCGTTCGGCAACTTTTTCCTGATGGCTGGCAAGTGATAATGTATCAAAAAACTCTTTCAATTTATCAACTGACAGAAGAACCAAATCTGTAATTGAATGCTCGCTTATTTTTACGTAATTTGCATCCTTTCTTATTCTGGTTCCACGGCAATCGGGGCAGACCCTCCGGCCCCGGTATCTGGACAGCAATACCCGGTATTGAATTTTGTGTGTCCGGGATTCGATAAAAGAAAAAAAGCTGTTTACTCCATCAAAATGTTCATTCCCTTCCCAGACAAGCCTGAGTTGATCTTTGTTTAATTCAATAACTGGTTTATGAATCGGGAAATCAAAATTTGGTGATTTATTTACCAATGCTACATTCCACTTTTTCATTGACTCCGACCGCCAGGGAGCAATAGCGCCTTCATAAATCGATAGACTTTTATCAGGTATAACTAAATCCTCATCTATGCCTAAAATTCTCCCAAATCCTTCACACTTTCTACAGGCACCATATGGATTGTTGAAGCTAAAAAGATTTACCGATGGTCTTTCAAAAAGAATCCCATCCTTTTCAAATTTATTAGAAAAGGACAAACGTTCATCACCGACAATATCTATGATGCATACCCCATGACCCTCAAAAAAAGCAGTTTGTACTGAATCCCCAAGTCGAAATTTCGTGTCTTCGTCATTCAGTATTACCCCTCTATCTACCAACACAAAATATTCATCAGAAGGAGATTGATTGTCAAGGTCCTTGAGTACGTCTTCAATAAAAAATATTTCATTTTTTACTACGAGTCGGGCATAACCCTTGCTCAGCAAAATATTCAACTCTTGCTCAAATGATCTTCCATCCCCAATCACAAGCGGGTACATGATTAGATACTTGCTTTCGGTTTGTTTTGTTAGTACTACATCAACTACATCTGATACACTATCACTTTTTACTTCCTGTCCACTTATTGGAGAGTAGGTGATGCCTACCCTGGCAAACAACAATTTGAGATAATCATATATTTCAGTGGTTGTACCAACCGTAGATCTGGGATTTCTGGTATTTACTTTTTGCTCGATGGCAATCGCAGGAGATACCCCACGGATGTAATCGACCTCAGGTTTTTCCATTCTTCCTAAGAATTGTCGTGCATAGGAACTCAGGCTCTCTACATACATGCGTTGGCCTTCTGCAAATAAAGTATCAAAAGCGAGTGACGATTTACCGGAACCTGACAAACCAGTGACTACAATCATCTTATTTCTTGGAATAGCTACGCTTAGATTTTTCAGATTATTTACCCTCGCTCCCTTAATGATAATAAACTCCTTTGGATCAAGGGAATCCAGCTCCTTTACGTCAATTATTCCACTATTATTCATAAGAAGATGCAAAGGTAAAACAAGCCTTTCAGTTTATTGTCAGTGAGTTCTAAATTTACTTTTATATTGTTTTGTCATTTTTCTAGTCAATGATCATACAAAATTGAAATTATGTACAATAATTGTTTTTAACTGCCGTTATAGGTGGTTAAACCTTTGTTTTTAGTCAGTAAACGCTATTTTTTTCTATAAAAAAATAAAAAAAATACTTGCTATGTATGACTGCGATTACTTACATTTGAAATCCTATCATTAATTATTTTAACTCAAAACCTTAAAATCACACAATATGATATAGACCTTTACGTTTACTAAACGAGAACCTATGAACAGCAGAAATTTGATTGACAGTGAGTTGGTTTCACTTTATAAAGTTGGTAACGAAGAGGCCTTTGAGGAGTTGGTTGAGAGACATAAATCCAGGTTGTATACTTCCATCTATCTTATCGTTAAAGACAAATATCTTGCAGAAGACATTCTTCAAGAGACCTATATTAAGGCAGTCAATACGATTAAATGTGGAAGGTATAATGAAGAAGGCAAATTCCTTCCCTGGATTATGAGAATAGCACATAACCTATCCGTTGACCACTTTAGAAAAAGTAAACGATTCCCTGTTGTGGTGTTGGAGAATGGAAGTGGGGTATTGAATTCTCTGGAATTTTCAGAGGCTCCATATGAGTCAACTCATATTCAACAAGAATTAAATACAATTATCAGGGATTTGATACAGCAATTACCCGATTCTCAAAAGGAAGTGCTCATTATGAGGCACTATATGGGACATAGTTTTCAGGAAATTGCTGAAAATACAGGCGTGAGTATCAATACTGCCTTAGGCAGGATGCGATATGCGCTCATCAACCTACGCAAACAAATGAAAAAATATAAAATTGCTTATGACCAAAACTTTTACCCAAAATGATGTTATCAGG
>SMVA01010012.1_pt1 | contig 10175 bp, 10 predicted proteins | sample 2456451 | NCBI WGS metagenome assembly SMVA01 (sample SAMN11095933, study PRJNA526329) | marine sediment metagenome | biome: Marine sediment; feature: Surficial sediment; material: Deep marine sediment; isolation source: Hadal surficial sediment | place: Pacific Ocean | collected 2014-05 | depth...
CGCCTCAGTGAATATCGGGTGACCCGGAAGGGGTAGGCGTGTTCAAGAGCTTCGATTGGCGTGTTCAGGGAGTTCGACATATGGGTGTGTACACCAGACAGTCCGGGCCCGGCAGGACCTGCACCCATTCCTCCCCCAACGGTCTCGTAGTAAGCGAAGTTGGCTCCGTTGCGGGGATCCACACCCCCTATGGTCATGTTGTTCATCGTGCCTTGGGAGAGTGCCGGCATGACGTCCGGAAGGGCTTTGGCGAATGCCCGGAAGAGGACGGCGGTGATCCGCTGGCTGGTCTCGACGTTTCCCGCCGCAACACTTGCCGGGGGCCCGGCGTTCACGACCGAGTTTTCAGGGAGGATGAGCCGGACCATCGACATGGAGCCGCCGCCGGCCGGGAGCGATTCGCCTAGGAGCGCCTCTACGACGCAGCGTACGGTGTACCTCATGGCGGAGTCGGTGATGGCGCGCACCGCGTTAATTCCGCCTTTCACTTGAGGGCTGCTCCCCGTAAAGTCGATGTCGAGACCATCGTGGCGGCGGAGGATCCTCACACGAATCGGGATGTCCACAGTTCCGAATCCGTCGTCGTCCATGAAATCCTCGGCCTCGTACGCACCCGGCTCGATGTGCGCGAGGCCAGCTTCCACGAGTCGGTCTGCGTACGCAACGAGTGCGTCCATGGCCGCCATCGTCGCCTGGGTGCCTCGTCGTTTGACGATCTCCAGCAGCCGGGACGCGCCCTGGTGTAGGGCGGCCAGCTGGGCGTCGAGGTCACCGCTTCGTTCGATCGGGGTTCGGACGTTCGCCAATATGAGGTTCCAGACCCCCTCCTGCCGTACGCCTTCTCTGTAGAGGTAGACGGGCGGGATGCGGAGACCCTCCTGATAGATCTCCTGGGCGAGTGGCATCGATCCCGGGCTCATCCCCCCGACATCCGAGTGATGGGCCCTCGACGCCACATAACCAAGCGGTGTGCCGCGGTCCGGGTCGTGGACTGGCGAAATCAAAGTGATGTCGGGCAGATGTGTACCGCCCCGGAAGGGATCGTTCAGGCAGACGACGTCTGCCGTGTCGAGCGGGCCGAGTTCACTGAGGGCAGACTCCACGCTCATCGGCATCGCGCCCAGGTGGACCGGCATATGGTCCCCCAGCGCGATGGGCGCACCGCCGGCCGAAAAGAGCGCGCATGAGTAGTCTCGACGCTCTTTGATGTTGGGTGAAAAGGAGGCACGCCGGAGCGCAGCGCCCATCTCTTCGGTTAATGCAGTAAAGAGGTGGCGGAAAATCTCAAGCGTTATGGCGTCGGGCTCCCGGCCTCCCGTTGGCCGATTATCGAGCATGAGTTAGCTTCCACGGCTAAGATAGCGTCGAGTACATCTGGACCGAATATTCTATCCGTTCAACAGGAATTCAGGGAGGTGTGAGTGCCAAAAGAAAAGATTTTTGCGCAGGCTCGGGACGAGTTGTTCAGCCACATCAATCGATGTGGCGTGCTAAGCGCGACGGACGATGACCGAACCACGTGGATGACCGAGACGATCGATTATATCGGTGAACGTTATCCGGATCTAGTGGATCCCGACCTCCGCGAGCTCCATGCGGTGGGTATCAGGTTCTGTCAGCCGGCGATCAACAATGTGCCCGCTGCCATCGTGTCCGAACCGACGGCCGAGACCACGGCTGCGGATGCGCCCGAGGCTGCGGGTGCGCCCGAGGCCGCCGCCGCCCAGCCAGCTTCTCCGACGTCCTAGCTTCTGCGACACCACATTGGCCGGGGTCCCGACCCCGAGCCTAAGCAGGATTAGGATGGGGGCTCCAATGCCGCCCAGGGGCTTACCCACATAACTCTCATTGTCGATCCCACGGCGGGAAGCTGAGTTTTCCCGCTGAGCTTTACCGCTGTTTTTTCCTTTAGTATTGGGAAAGAAGGGCATCTGCGGCACGCTGTGCGAGGGGTGCTGGCGCACCCTTCGGACGCATAGTATGTTGCCGCCCCAGTTGGCGGGACTGATGAGTAAGCGCCTGTCGAAAGGGTGGCTCGGACGCCTCTATGAGGGACCCTCGAGAAACAGAATCGCGGTGCGGTGTGCGTCGCGACGGCTCATGACCAGCGGCCGTATCGACCGGAGTGTGGCGGCGGAGAGCGGGCAGCGCCTCACGCTTCCGGATGAGGATAGCCTCCTGTGTCTCTATTACGAGGGAGGGCGTCTGCCTTCTCCGTCCGGTGGCTTCCTGATGGTCCTGGGGGTTCAGGCCGAGGCTGAGGGGTCCGGTTCGGTTTTCTTGGAGTGTACGTCGTCGTCGCTTCGGTACCGGATGAGTGTGCCCAAGGCCACGCGCTCCGAGAGGAAGAAGGTGCGGGACCTGATCGATGAAGGGGGCGACCCCGAATGCCCCCGGCACCGAGGGCAACTCCTGGTGCGAATACGGCACGATCTCCATTGCCCGAGGTGTGGTGTGCGGTATGCCAAGGCCAAGTAGCGGCCGGTGAGGGTCAGGGTGGTGATCGCTACCGGCGTCCATTACATTGCCGTCTAGAGCGGTGCAGCCTTCTAAAACCTAAGGAGCCTTGTCGCGATGGCAGAGGGTTTCCTCAGCTCTGAGGAGTACGACGAAAAGGCTCATCAGCTATACAACAGTGGGGATTACGAAGCGGCCCTCGAGATGCTGAAAGAGGGCCTCTCGCTTTATCCCAATGCGGTTGAACTCTGCGTGGGGATGGGCTACGCACGTCTCGCCCGGGAGGAGTATGCGTGGGCGCGCAGGGCTTTCGACCGTGCGCTCGTTCTCGATCAGGGGCATGAGGACGCCTTGGTCGGGCTTGGCGAGACCCTCCTCCGCTTCGGGGAGCGCGACGCCGCCCTAGCGTTGTTCGAGCGGGTAGCCGCGCTGGGGTTCGAGGACGACGTCGAGTTGATGCTCACGATGGGGCGGGCGCTCTATCGTGAAAGACTCTATGCGGAAAGCCGGGATGTGTTCGCGAAGGCTGCCGCCGCGCGTCCGGACAGCGCGGAGGTTGCGGCGTCGCTGGGCTATGCACTCCATCGGCTCGGCGAGGAGGTAGGGGCTGGGCGTCAGATCCGAAGGTCCCTCCGCCTCGATCCCGATCTCCATGAGGCCAGAATCTACCTTGGCCATCTCCTGTATGATCGCGGAGACTGGGAGGGAGCACTCCGTGAGTTCGAGCGTGTCCCGCCACTCGATCAGTGGGACGCATTGGCGGTGTGGCGTCTCGTCGAGCTCAAACGAGCACTCTGGAACGTGGAAGACGGGGACATGAGAATCAGGCCTTGGCAAGAGCGCTTGGACGAGCTCGAAGCGCTGAATGATCCCATCGACCGCTTACTTGCCGAGGTCGAAGCCCAGGTCAACGGTAGTGAGCGATCGCTCGTCGACCCGAGTCAGCTCGAACTCTTCGAGCGGGGTGAACGAAGGGGCGCAACGGAGTCGCACGAGGTCCGGATGGGCGATGGGCACCTGTTCCGCGGAACATGGCAAGGTATCGTTCGGCAGATGAGAGATCAGGCGGGATTCTCCCACGAATCTCTGTCCCAGTACATGCGGCGGCTGGCGGAGCGCTGGCACGAACAGCTCGGGGTCGAGATTCCCTTTTCCGATCCCGAGAGCTTCCTCGAGGCCGCCATCCGGGTCGGCGTCGTATATCTCGAAGACTAGAAGGCTGATGTCGCGATCTCGAGATGTTCTGGAGCGTTTCATTGAGACGCTCGTACAGGAGATCACGGTTACGCGTCCGGAGTACCTGACTGGTCCGTTTACGGTCGCGGAGATCTATCAGGACCTCGTTCCTTATCGATCCCACAGGGCTTTGATTGGGGTCGAGATGAACGGGGACTACGAGGAAGCCCTCTTGCGGATGCTCTCTGGCGAGGGAGACTGTCTCCTACTCGACTCCGGTGTTGCCCGCCAGGAGATCCAGGCGGAACTCGCCGGTCCGAATCCAAACACGGCTCTATTCCGTGAATTTGCAGCAGTGGACGTCCGTTTGCATCCCGGGCGAGTGCCCTTGGGCGCTGGCTCCGGGCCCGAAGTAGGAACCTCCGAGGTGTCGGAGGCGGACACGATCAGTCCGGAAGAGGACTCAACGGGATCGGTAGAGGTAGAGATGGAGATGGAGCTGGAGGCCGCGGGCGAGTGGAAGGCCCCTGAGGAAACGCTCCAAGAAGCCGCCGAGGTGGGAGACAGTGGGCCAGCCGACCCGGCCGCCGCAACACCGGACGAAGCCGAACCTGTGGAGCTCTTGAGGGGGGAGCCCGGAAGCTCCGATGAGGATGGCGTGGTGGGCCACATTGAGACGATCTCTACGACGCCTAGGGCGGCTATGCCGCCTCTGGAGTCATTTGAGGAGCCGGCACCCGACGGTCCAGTTTCGACGGACGCCGAACCAAGCGATGTCTTGAAGGTGTGTCACTGGTGCCGTGAGGCCCTTCCAGTGCGCGACTCCGTCCATTTCTGTCCTTTCTGTGGCAGCGACCTTCGCCCATCTCCGTGTCGCCAGTGTGGCGAGGCGATGGAGGCCACGTGGCATTTCTGTGTCTCCTGTGGGGCCGATGTACGTGGTTAGATGGATAGGGGCTCTCGCCTGCCTGGTGGTGGTAGGATGTGGGATCGAGACCAAGACCCGCCCCGAGGAAGTTGGAGAGGCCAGCACGGATCTTCACTCGGAGATCGCCGCCCTTGCTCAGGTCGTTCAGCTCTCCGGAGGCCGAGACGTGGAGCATGTCGTCCCGCCCCACCTGGAGATCGAGCTCGGGGAATGGGTCCAGTTCGTATCGCTCGACCGCCGTGTACACACGGTGTCCTTCGTGCCCGACTCTCTTTCGCCTGAGGCCCTTGTTTACCTGGCCGACACCGGCCAGCTCGAGGGCCCGCCGCTGCTCACGCGCGGGAGTCGATTCCTCGTCGATTTCCGAGACGCGCCCGCGGGTCGGTACGTTTTCTCGAGCACAAGCCATGGCGACCCTGTTTTTGGCAGCATAACCGTGCGGGAGATCTCGGTAGATCCATAGTTATACGACCCACGGCTTCTTGCACGCTCTTGATCTGAGGCCGTGGGGCATCCCGGGTACCGTGCACTAGCGTTGGTGGCGGCCCACTGTACTCCTTTCAACGGGATTCCTAGATGGGAACGCAAGGACAAGCCAAGGACATCGTCGTTCTCTCGGGAAAGAGGACTCCGTTCGGAACCTTCGGTGGAAGCCTGAAGAGCTTCACCGCGACAGATCTCGCGGTTTTCTCGAGCGTCGCTGCGATCGAGGCTGCGGGCGTGGCCCCGGAAAGGATCGATCATACGTTCTTCGGAAACGCGCTGCAGACCTCTTCGGACGCGATCTACCTCGCCCGCCACGTCGCACTGCGGTCCGGGGTCTCCCAAGAGAGCCCTGCGCTGACCGTCAACAGGCTGTGTGGGTCTGGGTTCGAGGCGATCGTCCAGGGAGCCAAGGAGATTCTGCTTGGCGGCGCCCAGCTGACGTTATGCGGCGGCTCGGAGTCCATGAGTCAGGCGCCCCATGTCATACGCGGCGCGCGTTGGGGACAGCTTCGGCTAGGGCCAGCCGGGGCGGGATTCGAAGATCTGCTTTGGGAGGCCCTCAGGGACTCCAACTGCGACGTGACGATGGCCCAGACCGCGGAAGAGTTGGCGGGGCGTTACGACGTCACACGTGAAGAAGCCGATCAAGTTGCGTTCCGCAGCCAGGAGCGTGCGAAGGCGGCGTGGGACGGCGGTTACTTCGCGGCCGAGATCGCTCCGATCATGATCGAGGGCCGAAAAGGGGGGCAGGAGTTCGCGCACGACGAACACATACGGCCCGACACGACGCTGGAAGTGCTGAGCGGCCTTCGGCCATTCTTCAAGAAGGATGGTCTGGTGACCGCGGGTAATGCCAGCGGGATCGGCGACGGGGCAGTGAGCGCTCTGCTCGCTGCGGCGGAATGGGCCGATCAAGAAGGGATCGAGCCACTCGGCCGCATCGTGTCATGGGGATTCGTGGGTGTTGAGCCGCGGATCATGGGCATTGGGCCGGCGCCCGCCTCCCGCCTGGCTCTCGAAAACGCGGGTTTGACATTGGACGATATGGACCTCGTGGAGGTGAACGAGGCGTTTGCGGCCCAATACATGGCGGTCGAGAAGGAACTCGGACTCGATCCGGCGATCACCAATGTGAATGGGGGGGCCATCGCGATCACCCACCCTCTCGCAGCATCCGGGGCGCGCATCACGATCCATCTTCTCCACGAACTGAGGCGCAGGGGTGGACGGTACGGCCTCGGGGCAGCGTGTATCGGTGGGGGGCAGGGTGGCGCAGTGATCGTGGAGGCCCTGTAGGCGCGTACTGTTCGTAGTAAAGCACCGTTGGGTAAAGCACCGTTGCGGGCACGGGAGCGGCGACACGATGGGCGAAGATAGGTCGAAGAGTCTGACACGTGAGGAGTTCGAGGTCGTGATGAAGCGGGCTTCGGAACTGGCCGTTTCAGATCCTTACGACGGCCAGAGCACACTCGACGAAGCCGAGGTATTCCGGATCGCGAGTGAGGTCGGCCTTCCGCATAAACACATCAGGCGAGCCCTGGCCGAGATGCGTTCGGGTGAGAATCCCACGGGTATCATCGATCGTTGGTTCGGCGCTCGACAGGTTCGGGGATCGAGGGTCGTACAGGTTTCCAAGGAGGATCTTCGGCACACATTAGACGAGTTCCTTGTGGCCGGGAATCTGCTCGAGGTCGTTCGCCAGGGAACGGGTCTGTTGCTCTACCGCCCGGCCGTGGATTGGATTTCGCACTTTGCCCGGGCCGGAGCTTCGTTATCTCGGCGGGCCCATTGGGCCGCCGCGAAGGAAATCGAGGTCCATCTGGAGGAGGTGGATGCCAAGAACACCCTAATCGAAATTCGGGTGGATCCCGACATACGAGGCTCCTACACGGTGGGTGCGGGGCTTGGCGGCCTGGTGCTCGGAGGTGGTACGGCCTTCGGTGTGACGGGGCTAGCCGTGTTGTTGGGGCTCCCAGTGGCGGCGGCGTTGATATCGGGCGGTCTATCGGCTGTTGTGATTGCTGCTGTCACGGCGCGGATTACCGGTCGCTATTCCCGGCGAGCGCGGGAAGAGGTTCAGCAGGAAATCGATGGGTTGCTTGATCGGTTGGAGCAAGGTGAGGACCTCGCGCCGCCACCGGCATCCTGGCGCAGGTGGGTCATGGATCAGGCCAGGAGGTTACGGGTCGAGATCACCGGTTCCAAGGTGGACTAGTGGGCCGCCTCCGCTTCTCAAACGGATCGCCTCGAACAGCAACACTTTTTTGGGGGGGGAATAACGGGGGTCGGCTAGACCTTGCCCCGGCGCTGACGACGGCGTTCACGTCGAATGGCCGCCTCACGCTTCCGTTTCCGCTGGGCGCTTGGCTTTTCGTAGAAGCGACGCTTCCGTAGCTCCGAGTAGAGACCCGACCGCTGCACCTTCCGCTTGAAACGGCGGAGCGCCCGCTCGAGGCTCTCGTTGTCTTGAATCGTTACTTCCAAAGGACGACGACCCCCTCACTGTACGATCGAACCCAAATAGAACCGAAGACCACATGTCCGACCAAGACTCCAAAAATAGTAGCTACGGCCGCATCAGGGAAGTCTCCGTTCACGGTGGAGGGTGTGCGTGTAGAGCACGTACTCCTCCCGGTGGGCGAGGAAGTCCTCGACCCACACCTCGAAAGGTGGCATGGGAATATGCGCCTCGATGTACTCGATGACCAGCATGCCCAGCTGCAATCGATCCTTGGCGCCGAAATCGACTCGTCGGCCCTCCAGAATCGAGTCGACGGTTACCTCGAAGCACTCGGGGTCTACGAGGGCGATGAAGTGGCACACCTGATCGAGCCGATAGGATTGGTAGAGAGACCGGAGTTTTGATGTGTCCAGCATCCCTTCGGCGTCATCCAGCTGCTCCTCGGCGGACGCGGAGAGTTTCTTCGAGTTCTTCTTCAGCAGCTTCTTGAACCAACGGCGGGTCTTGGGAGATTGGCAGGCCTCGTCTCCTTGCCTCGTGTGCATGGCCGAGGAGAGCAACGCTCGGAAGAGCGGCCGGCCGAGTCCACGGGCCTTATGATCGATCTCCGCCTCGGACGCCTCGATGAAGATATCGGCGGTCCGTACCTCGTCTGGTTCTCCATCGCTGTCCTGCGGGCGGAACATGAGATGTCCGTGCCACTGGCCATCCCGACCGACAAAGGTCACGAGAAAACAAGACCAGGTTTCCTGCTCCCAGTCCAGAAACCCGAGCGATCGCCGGCGGGATCGGTCGATGAGCGCGTGTTCCGTCAAATCGCCGGTTCGGTTGAGGCAGTGATAGCGAGCTCGAGTCTGAGACTTCCCGTGGTTGCCAGAACTGTAAACATATTGTTATCGTGGATCAACCAGGATTGTTGAGAACGAGCATTGCCGCGTTACGAAGCCCTTTGAAGGGGTGCTCGTAATGCAGGAAAACCCCGGCAGGAATGCCGGGATTTTTTGCCTGGATACTCTCGGAGGGCCGCTTCGAGGTCCGCCGAAGCAGACATCGACCGCCCATTCGGACCGCAAGGAGAGACATGGAGGGGACGACTTTCTCGCTTCACTCCGCTGCCCGGCCAGAGGCTATGGCCGATGTTCCCGGTGTCTGTGACCTTCCGCTGACCAGGGCTGTGGTCCACTACCGTGATCTTCACGAGGTGGATGCGCCCGGAGGGCGTATCCAGGACATCGGACTCGCCCTCGTGCTCGAGGGCCGCTTTGCTTCATCCGCTGAAGTATTGGATCTGGGCAGCTCCGCCGTGAAGCTTCTGGACTTGAGTTCGGAGTTGGTGGTGCTCGACTGGGTCTATGAGCCGACACTGAAGCACGTCAGTCGTTTGCTCATCGAGAGGGCCCGAGGGGGTGAGGATGTGGACGCGGCTCGACGGCTCGGCACCTACTCGTTCCAGATGGCCTTGAGCTTGCTTGGCCGGCTCGGATACGGGCCGCTCACCCGCCCCACGTTTCTCAGGATTGGTTTCCGGGACATATGCCGGGACCTGGATTTTCACGAGGGTACCGCAGTAAGGATCGTCCTGGGTGAGCATCGGATCGCACGTGCACACCTCGACTATGATTCAAACTCCTTGGTGTTCAGTACACCCTCGCCGGAGCCGGACGCATCACTCGAAGCCGGCGTGCTTGCGGCGTTCCCTCACAGCGACGTAATGCGTATCAGCGAGGCTCACAACGGTGGCTCCGTTTGTTACCAGGTCCGGCTTTCATTCCCAGCCAGTCTGGCCGAGACCCGTGAGGAGCTCCGAACGATCAGGCGAGGCCTTGGGGGACTGTTGGCCCGCTTCGAGCCAGAACGCTTCAAGGGGATCGAGCAGCATCTCACGACCTTCGGATCGCGAGACACACTCTCCCAGCTCCATGTCCGGGAGCGGCGAACGAAAGCTGAGGCACTCCAGACCCGTCTCAGGGCCGGCAGTGACACCGTCCATTAGAAGGCTGTTGAAGGAGTACAGCTCCGTGGCCACTGCACGATGAACCTCAATCCGGAGTTCGACAGGCGAGGGAGGCCGGTTGATTGGGCCGATCGCGATGGTTCACCGACCAATGTGGCGGCACTGAAAGGACGCTACGAGGAATATTGCCGGCAACAGGTATCCCTTCTTTTGGGGATCATCCCGCGTGAGGCGGTGAGGCCGCTCTACCGGCGCGCAAGGACTTGGGCCACGACGAGGGGGCTCCACGAATCCCAAGATCCGATGTCCACCCTGCGCCTTTTCTGCCGTGACGTGTTACCGCTGCCACCCTTCGAAGTCTGGCTCCTGGACAATGAAAACCATCGCCTAGCCCACGTGAGTGCGGGATTGGGATTTTCGCCACTGACTGAGCCGATGGAGCCCATCGCGGTCGAGTTCAGGCGACTTGAGCACGATGCGGAGCCGTGGCACGGAACGCTTGAGGTCTACCGAGGTGGAGATGCATGGAGGGGGCTCATTCGGTTCCAGCGTGACGGCGAAGAGGGCCATTTTCGGACCGGCGAGATCTTCCGCGAAGACAACCTCCAAGACCTTAGGGATCGCTTCATTTCCTTCACTGCGCCTACCCTAAGCGCATTTCTGCGCTCGACCCTGCCTTAACCCCAGTTTTTCGTAAAAAACACTCTCGGCAA
>SMVA01013050.1_pt1 | contig 10174 bp, 11 predicted proteins | sample 2456451 | NCBI WGS metagenome assembly SMVA01 (sample SAMN11095933, study PRJNA526329) | marine sediment metagenome | biome: Marine sediment; feature: Surficial sediment; material: Deep marine sediment; isolation source: Hadal surficial sediment | place: Pacific Ocean | collected 2014-05 | depth...
AGCCATGGTCCATTTTTGGAAGAAGACCTGGCATTAACCAACGTTGCGCTGGATTTCCTGGGCCGCGCACGTATGTACTATGCATACGCCTCTGAACTTGATGAGCAGGGTCGTAGCGAAGATGACTTTGCTTTCCACCGGGATTGCCGTGAGTACCGCAACCTGTTGATCAATGAGTTGCCAAACGGTGATTTTGCCTTCACGCTGGCACGTCAGTTCCTGATTGATGTGTACGACATGGGTTTTTTCACTGTATTAGCGGACTCAAAAGACCCGATGCTGGCCGGAATTGCGGCCAAGGCGATCAAGGAATCACGCTATCATTTGCGTCGCAGTGAAGACTGGATCAAGCGGCTTGGCGACGGCACGGAAGAAAGCCACCAACGGGTGCAGACAGCATTCAATCAACTGTGGGCCTATGTGCACGAGATGTTTGCGCCGGCATCAGCAGAAGAACAGCAACTGATTGATCGGGGCATTGCAGTAGACCGGTCTGCCTTGCAGCAACCCTGGATCACCACCGTTCGAGCAGTGCTGCGGGAAGCCACACTGGAAGTGCCGGATGAAAACCTCGAGATCGGCGGCGGACGTGATGGAATACACACCGAGCACCTCGGTTTTCTATTGGCGGAAATGCAGTTTATGCAACGCGCCTACCCTGGTCAGCAGTGGTAACTGAACGATGTTAATCCAGCAAAGCAAATCAGAAACAGCACAGCTATTCGAACTGTTGAGCAGCGTCTGTGACCCGGAAATACCGGTGCTGACGCTGCAGGATCTGGGTGTTTTGCGCGACATTTCAATTGACGACGGTAATATCACCGTCACCATCACACCCACCTACACAGGCTGCCCGGCGATGACCGCCATGCAGGATGATATACACTCTGTCCTGGCCGCTGCAGGCCACCGGCATGTCACGGTAAAACAAAGCCTGAGCCCTGCCTGGACCACCGACTGGATGAGCGATGCGGGGCGTGCAAAGCTCCGGGCCTATGGTATTGCACCGCCCGAACGTCATATTCAATGCCCGCAATGCGGCAATCAAGATGTCAAACTGATTTCGGAATTCGGCTCGACCGCCTGCAAGTCGCTATACCAATGCCAGCATTGTCTGGAGCCTTTCGATTACTTCAAATGCATATGAACAGCAGGCACAGCTTTGGATAGTCAATTTCATCCATTACGGGTTAAAAATCTGCGTAAAGATACCGCTTCGGCCGTCGTGGTCGAGTTTGCAGTACCGACGGAACTGGCAGAGACATTTGCCTTTACACAAGGGCAATACCTGACACTGAATCAACAGATAGACGGCGAGGATATCCGTCGCTCGTACTCGATTTGTGCCGGCCTGGATGATGACAGATTGCAGGTGGCGATCAAGCACGTCGAAGGTGGCGTGTTTTCAACCTGGGCCAATGAACAACTCAAAACCGGCGACACGATGGCAGTTATGCCGGCGCGCGGAGAATTTTTCGTACCAATCGAGCCTGCAATCAGTAAGCACTACCTGTGTATCAGTGCCGGCAGTGGTATAACGCCGATGCTGTCGATCATCAAGACCGTACTCAAACGCGAGCCGGAAAGCACTGTCACATTGCTCTATGGCAACCAACGCACGGCCACGATGATGTTCCGCAATGAACTGGCTTTCGTCAAGAATGCCCATATGCAACGCTTCCACTGGATCAATATTTTCAGCCGCGAACCACAGGCAGTAGATTTACTCAGCGGCCATATTGATAACCGCAAAGGCGGTGCGCTTAATCAGCGACTGATCCATATCCGGGGCTACGATGAATTCTTTCTGTGTGGCCCGGAGGCGATGATTTCTGAAGTCTCACGTGGTCTTCGTGGTGAAGGCATTGCCGAGGAGAATATCCATTTCGAACTGTTTGCCGCTTCGGCAGAAAATGCCCGCAAGGCGATTGAACGCCACCATGCCCGTGCCCGGGAATACAAAGGCATGGTCAGTGACGTCAGTATTTTGTCGGGCGGGCGCGAATACGCTTTTGAATTGAGTACCGATGGTGAAAATATTCTCGACGCGGGCTTAAGAAATGGTGTGGATTTGCCATTTTCCTGCAAGGGGGGTGTCTGCGCGACCTGCAAAGCCCGGTTGCTTGAAGGCGAAGTTGATATGGATCTGAACCAGGCATTGAGACCTGAAGAAATCGCAGCCGGTTATATTCTGACCTGCCAGTCACACCCGATATCAAAAAAAATCGTTGTCGATTTTGACCAGTTCTAAGAGCCTGCCATCCGCAAGTCCAAACTCAGGCACTCTGCTTGAGCAGTTTCTGTTACAAAGAATGCAACAGGGCAATATCAGCAGCACCGCATTGGTATTTACCTTTTTCTGTGATGTCGTTACCCAGCACGGTGGAGAAATCTGGCTGGGCAGTGTCATCCGGGCACTGGCACCATTGGGTATCAATGAACGCCTGACACGCACCGCCGTGTTCCGCCTGGTTCAGGACGGCTGGCTGGAATCGCGCAAACAGGGTCGGCGCAGCTATTACAGCTTGAGCAAAACCGGTCATCACTACTATCAACGATCTGCGCGGCGGATTTACGCCAGTAGCAAACCCGATTGGGATGGTGTCTGGACATTACTTTTTGTGTCACTTGTGCCAGAAGACAAAAGAGATGCACTACACAGGGGCTTATCATGGCTGGGATATGGCCGCATGGCAGCAGCTGTCTACGCCCTGCCCGCCGATGACCGCCCACCATTGGATGAGTTACTGGCAGATCTGGGCCTGGAAGACATCATTGCGCGCTTGCAAGCGCAGACCGATAGTGACAAAACCTTACAAAAACTGGTCATGTCACGATGGAAACTCGAAGATTTAAGACAGCGCTACAAGGCATTTACCACGCATTACAACAAGGTCTGGTGTGCATTGAATGGCGACCCGCCAGCGGACGGACATAGCCTGTTATTACTCAGGATTCTTTGCCTTCAAGAGTATCGCAGAATACTGCTAAGTGACCCTGAACTTCCGGCTGAAATGCTACCGGAGAACTGGGAAGGATACGCGGCGCAAGCATTGACCGGTGAAATTTACCGGGCGGTCGCCGCGCACAGCAGCCGATGGATCAACCGCAAATTGCACAATGCCAATGGTAATCTTAAAGGTGGCAACAATCTTTTAAGTAACCGTTTCCCGCTGCAAAATTAACTAAATCACCGATGAGACAACTGCAATGAACAGCGTCGTTAACACCACCCGTCAGGACCAGATCGCAATCATTACCCTGGACAATCCACCGGTGAATGCACTATCCCAGGCATTGCGCAGCGGATTACTTGAAAGTGTCGCTGTGGCCATGGCCGACGAGAAAATTCATGTGATTGTTCTTATTTGCGCAGGACGGACATTTATCGCGGGTGCCGATATTTCTGAATTTGGCAAGCCACCACTGCAACCCTTTTTACCGGATCTGCTCGATTCACTGGATCAATGCCGCAAACCCATCATTGCGGCCATACACGGTACCGCGCTTGGCGGCGGTCTCGAAACCGCACTGGCCTGCCGTTATCGAATCGCTGTCAAAAGCGCGCGCCTGGGCTTGCCCGAGGTTCATCTGGGCCTGATTCCCGGTGCCGGCGGCACACAGCGTCTGCCGCGTATCGCGGGACTTGAAAACGCACTGGATATGATTACTTCCGGCCGTCATGTAGACGCTAAGGAAGCCTTGCAGATGGGCGTGATTGACGAGGTCACCGATGATGACCTGCTGACGGCTGCCATGGACTTCGCCCGACGTGTATTGGCGAAAGGTAATGAACGGCAACGAATATCCGACATCCAGTTACAGGATTCGGCAGAAAACCGGCAAATCCTGGCACACTGGGAAACCCGTGTAAATAAAAAAGCCCGTGGTCAGAAATCCCCGTTGGTGGCCGTGGCGGCGATTGCAAACGCGATCAGTTTGCCCTTCGCTGAAGGCCTGGTGAAAGAGCGGGAATTATTCATCAGCTGTATGAACTCTGCACAATCGACGGCATTACTCCACATATTCTTCGCCGAAAGGGCCGCTGCAAAACTACCGGAACCCAGTGCCAACCATCCAATTGAAATCCAGTCGACAGCGGTTATAGGCGGCGGCACCATGGGCCGCGGCATTGCCATCTGTTTTGCCAACGCCGATATACCGGTAACAATCATCGAAACGGACCAGCAAAAGCTTGCTCAGGCGCTTGCGGGAATCATCAAGACTTACCGGAAAATGACCACTCAAGGCCGCATCAGCGAAGAACAGCAGCAACATCGTATGGCCCTGATCACAGGCAGTTGCGATCATGCTTGTCTGGCACAAACAGACCTGGTAATCGAGGCCGCCTATGAGAATCTCGAGGTCAAACACGGCATCTTCCGCTCGCTGGACAAACACTGTAAAGATGAAGCAATACTGGCAACCAACACCTCATACCTGGACATCGCAGCGATCGCCTCTGCAGTCAGCGAACCGTCACGCGTGCTGGGAATGCATTTCTTCAGCCCGGCGCACATCATGAAGTTGCTGGAGATTGTCAGAACCTCGCAAACATCAGCCGCTGCCATCTCAAGCCTGATGAAACTTGGAAAAAAACTGGGCAAGTGCTCAGTCCTGGTTGGCAACGGATTCGGCTTCGCCGCCAATCGCATGTACTCGGCCTACGGACGCGAAGGCCAGCAGATGTTGCTTGAAGGCGTGACACCGGCCAAACTGGATGAGGCCATGAAGAACTGGGGCATGGCCATGGGACCGGCGGCTGTTCTGGATATGTCAGGCATCGATATCGGTTACCAGGCCCGCAAGCAAAACCCAAACCCGCCTGCCGACCCTTGTTACTTCCGCCCTGCGGACCTGCTGGCCGAACACGGTTACCTGGGTCGTAAGACCGGTCGTGGTTTTTATAGCTACGACGCGGAAACCGGGCGGGCGTCTGTGGACGATGACATTATTGAAATGATTCGTGCTGAAGCACAGGTTCTGGGCGTGAAACAACGGGATTTATCCGAAAACGACATCCAGCAGCGAATGATCCGGGCGATTGCCAACGAAGGCCAGGCCATCCTTGCAGAAAATATTGCCGGCAAAAGCAGCGACCTCGACGTCATCTGGGTCAACGGCTATGGTTTCCCCCGCTGGCGTGGCGGACCCATGCATTTTGCCGCTGAAAACGACTGGCTTTAAGCAGCGTCACCGGCTACCCGGCCTATGCGGCCTGGCGATCTATTCCCTGCCCTAGAGCATTAACTGCTAATAAATCGTTGGCAATGGTTCAGTCACGCTCACCCGCTTGTGCACCAAGCCGTTGTAAACGGTCCTTTTGTGCACTCAGGTCATAACCAATGCTGGCTGCAAAATCGATAATGGCATCTGCGTGCATATGCCTGGCCTCATGCAAGGCCCATAAGGTGGTTGAGCGCGTCCCGGTCCGGCAAAAAGCCAGGATGGGTCCTTCAGCGGTGTTTAGCTGTGCGCTGAAATCCATCGCATTCTGCTCGGTAATCGCACCGGATATCACCGGGACGTCGACAAATGTCATGCCGTGCCTGGCAGCTTCAGCAGCCAGGTCAGCTGCCAGTGGTTGCTCGTCAATTTCATGATCGGGGCGATTGTTAATGATCGTCCTGAACCCCTGGTCTGCCAGATGCTGCATGTCAGTCGCCTGGATCTGTGCTGAAACAGACAGAAATGGTGAAATTTTCTTAATGTCCATAGATCAAATTCCTTGTGGCTAAATGGGCCCTACCGATGGCAAACTACCAGCCACGACTAAAGTGCATTGAGCGGGGTTTTCAGATACACCACACCATTATCTTCTGCAGGTGGTAATTCGCCTGCGCGGATATTGACCTGTATAGAAGGCAGTATCAGCTTGGGCATACCCAGTGTTGCATCCCGATTGTCACGAAAATCGACAAATTCGTCCTGACTGACGCCTTTGTGTATATGGACGTTATTTTCACGTTGCTCAGCGACCGTCGTTTGCCAGGCAAACTGATCGCGACCCGGTGCCTTGTAGTCATGACACATGAATAAACGGGTCTGATCCGGCAACTGGAAAATCCGCTGGATGGATTGATACAGGGTCGCAGAGTCACCGCCAGGAAAGTCGGTACGTGCAGTTCCAAAATCCGGCATAAACAATGTGTCTCCGACAAACGCCGCATCGCCCACCAGGAAAGTCAGACAGGCAGGCGTGTGTCCCGGAGTGTACAAAACTTCGATATTCATTTCACCCAGGGGCAAGATATCACCCTCTTCAAATAAACGGTCAAACTGGCTGCCGTCTACCGCCATTGAATCGCCAAGATTAAATACATCCTTAAAAATCACCTGGACGTCGGTAATGAGTTTACCTATCCCGGTTTTTCCGCCCGTTTCAGACTTCAGGTAAGGCGCTGCCGACAGGTGGTCTGCGTGGGCATGGGTCTCGAGGATCCACGCGACATTGAGGTCGTTGGCGTCTATAAACCCGATAACCCGGTCCGCGGCCGTCGTGGAAGTCCGACCTGATGGCTGGTCAAAATCCAGTACCGGATCAATAATTGCGCAGACATTGCTGTCCGGATCCTGTACCACGTAGGTCACGGTATTGGTCGCTTCGTCAAAAAATGCTTCAACTATGGGTGTCAACATGCTGCTGGGCCGCTGCCTGGCTTTGAAAACATTCAATTTCCCGAATAATTAAGTGGGCATTTTGCCCTCACTTCGATTATATTAGAAAATCTTAACATAAAAACCAACGACTAAAATACCGATGCGTATTGAGCCGTGGAAAAAACCTGATTAATGAGAATCGTTGGCCTAATCAGCACAAATCTCCTACTTGGTATAGTTGCATTGGCTGACGTTCGTGCGGCGAACACTTGTGATCATTCCGTCGGACCTGTGTTGCAGGTGCTGGGCTCGTGTGACTCCCATCCCGAGGTCGATGTATACCTCGAACGCATTCCGGGCCCGGTTGATGGCGCATATGCATAGGTTTTGATAGTTGACAGCAAAAACAGATTGGAAAGGAAAGCGGTGAAATGCAACAAAATGGAGAAATAGATCTGCAACAAATGGCCGAATCCGCCGATCGGGCAAGCAGACTGATGAAAACCCTTGGTCACAAGGACCGTCTGATGATTTTGTGTCAACTCGCGGAAGGGGAAAAATCTGTGGGTCAGATTGCAGATCTGCTCGAAATATCGCAATCGCCATTGTCGCAGCACCTGTCAAGACTGCGAAAAGAAGGCCTGGTCGAGACACGCAGGGAAGCACAGACAATTTACTACTCGCTGAAAAGCGGTGAGGCTTCCAGAATCGTTGAACTTTTATATGAGTTGTTCTGTTCGTCGGCAGGTCGCACTACCTGAATAAAGTTTCAGATTCTATTCAGCCCGGCATGGCGTCGAGCCAATTGACGATGGCACTCGCCCACTCTTCACCACGGGTCTCCTGGATAAAATGCCCGCCATCAAGTGTGATATGGGGCTGACCACGGGTCCCCGGCACAAGTTTCATGAAAACCTTGTCACCGCCACCGGTGACCGGGTCTCCGTTTGAGAAGCACAGCAACACCGGCTTATCCCAGCGCATCAATTGCTGCCACGCCTGACGATTATTCTCGGATTCAGCATTATCAGCAGTACTGGGCACCAATGAGGCAAAAGCTTTCACATGCGTCAAGTAACTTTGATCCGGAAAAGGCGCCCGATATGCATCCACCTCAGCGTCTGAAAGTGTACCGCGGCCAAACTCGTTAACAACCAATCCGGCATCAAATTCATTGGTAGCGGCACACCACGCCGCCCACTTGAGAAAAGCCTCAGGCATTGGGTGGTCACCGGTGGGCAGACCGGTGTTGGCAAGCGACATGGCAGAAAACAACTCCGGCATTGCCGTCAGCAGACGTAAGCCGATCAAACCACCCCAATCCTGTGCGACCAGCGTGATGTTGGAAACACCCAAAGCCAGCAACCAGTCACGCATCCAGGCAATGTGTTTTGCGTAGGAATAATCATCGGCGTGCGAGGGCTTATCAGAACGACCAAATCCCACCAGGTCGGGTGCCAAAACCCGGTAACCGGCCGCAACCAACACCGGCAGCATTTTTCTGTACAGATAGCACCAGCTTGGATTGCCGTGCATGCACAATATCACCGGCCCGTCACGCGGACCCTCGTCCAGGTAGTGGACACGCAATTTACCCAGATCAGTATCATCCAGTTCTACATAATGCGGTTCAAAATCATAAGCTGGCAGGTCTGCAAAGCGTGCATCGGGCGTTCTCTGAATGGTCATGTCAATTGGCTCATGTCAAAACATCAATCCGACTTCTACCGTCATGGTAGCGAAATCCACACTGCCGTTTTTCAAGCTGATGAATTCACGGTTGTAGGCCGCGCGTGTGTATACAGCGTTATTGATGTCCCAACGAAGTCCTACACCCAGATTGTAGGAAAACTCTGAGGTGGAAAAGGTTTCCCATTCGCCAAAACAAATATAGCCCCACCACGGGTCCCACCAGCAACCGACCAATGGCGGTCCTTCAGCGATATTGGAATCCAGCTTGGTGTAGCCAATACCGGCCGACACGTAGGGTGTCAATGAACCGTCCAGAAAATGGTAGGTCGCGTTTAGCTGGTGTGAGACCTTTGATAACTTTTGTTCAAACGTTTGTGTCAATTCACCCGGATCTTCCGGCACAATCACTGCCAGGTAGCTTGGCTTGTTGGCCATCAGACGATAGGCCAGATTCAGTTTTGCTGTCCAGTTCCAGCCAAAGCTGACACCCCAGCCTGCTGAACTATCGATATCCAGTGAAGATCCACCTTCAGAGGTCTGGTTGATGCCACTCTGATAAGCCAATATCACGCTGGTTTCAAAACGACCGTCGCGGGAACCGAAACTCGACCGCTCCTTTTTCCGGTTATCGTACTGTGCAAGCGCCATGGAACTTGCAGTCAGTAGTAAGACGATCAGTGAAAATTTCTTCAGCATGCTGCATACCCTGTAACAAATGATTTAACCAGGAGACTGCTGCCAGTCCATTCTGGTGTATTTTTTTGTAATCGAAGCGTATTGTAATCCAAGCTGTGAAACAGGTGTGCCCCAGCGTGTAAATTTAGTAAACTTGGTGGCTAGTGTAGTGTATCGAATAGAACGCATAGGAAACAGCCACGAATGACCTTCGTTGTTACTGAAAACTGCATCAAGTGCAAGTATATGGACTGTATTGAAGTCTGCCCGGTTGATTGTTTCCACGAAGGTCCGAACTTCCTGACGATTGACCCTGAAGAATGCATAGACTGCACGCTGTGTGAGCCTGAATGTCCGGCGGAGGCAATCTACCCTGAAGACGACCTGCCGGATGGGCAAGAGCACTTTACTGAACTTAATGCTGAGTTGGCACTGATCTGGCCAGTGATCATCGAGGCCGGTGTGCCACCGGATGATGCCGCTCAATGGGATGGCAAACCCGACAAGTTGTCGCTACTGGAAAGGTAACGATTTCCGGTTCAAGCGGGCGCTAACCCAGGCGTTCCATAAATATACCCAGGATGTGCTCAGCTCCGGCCGTGTCAACCTCTTCACCGTTGCCAAACAGCAGATACACACGCGTGTCTTCGCCATCCTGTTTTAGTTTTGTCATAAAGACGCCCGAATAATCGACTGGCTTGTCACGCCAGAACGCCATACTTGTGAAGAAACCGTCATCGCTCCTGAACCGCTGGGTGTAATGGAACTTGTGCGCACCCGCATCATTTCTTTCCAGCATGTTCATACCACTGTTGACAATGGCAAAACGAATTCTGCGCGCAACACTCTCGGGCGTATCCTTGACCTTCAGGTAAACCCCCTCCGCCGACCAGGCCATGAAGGTATTGGTGTCCTGTTTGCCCGCCGTGCTGACAACCCTCGGCGGCATGGGCTCAAGTTCATCGCCTGCCGGCATCCTCAGCAACGGCACCGAAATCAACACGGGACGGGGTCCGGTGGGTGTATCCAGCCCTGCAGGAATTTTCAACGGCTCACCCTCGAGGCTTGCCATGTATTCCGGCTCATTATTACCAAACATACTACAGCCGGCCAAGGCAACAGTCATTAGTAGTAGCAGGGCTGTCGGGCGGGAAGTATTGATCATATTTATATATTTCTCGGTTTTATCAGGTCAGCCCGAGCTGAT
>SMVA01032401.1_pt1 | contig 10171 bp, 7 predicted proteins | sample 2456451 | NCBI WGS metagenome assembly SMVA01 (sample SAMN11095933, study PRJNA526329) | marine sediment metagenome | biome: Marine sediment; feature: Surficial sediment; material: Deep marine sediment; isolation source: Hadal surficial sediment | place: Pacific Ocean | collected 2014-05 | depth 0-1...
AAAAGGGGGCGATCCCGCGAAGATGTCAGAAATCGGTGTGAGTCAACAAGACGCGGTCGATCCTAACGGCCGTGGCTGTCGAACCAGTCGAAGACCTGCGCCAAGCCAGCGCGAGGCGGCCGCCGAAATCCATCGCCTCCAACATGAGCGTGCTCTGCTCGAAGATGGAGTTCAGCACGACGGGATATCCCATCTAGGCGCCGCCAATCCACTCGGACCGAGCTCGCTCGTATTGCTCCAAGTACCAGAGAACGGTCGTGCTTGCCAACGCTCTGGACTGCGTGCGTGCGCCCCTCCGGTTCGCGGCTCGGCGGTTATCGAACTGCAGCGCCCCCAAGCTGCTCCTCCAGCGCGTCGAACAGCATGGGCTCGGCCTGGTAGATCTCGGCGCCCTCGGGATCGATCAAGTGGAGCTGTCCCGAATAGCTCCCGGCCAACACCGCAGCCGATTGATACAGAGGCGCGACGCGGACAGATACCCGCGCGCCGGGCTCGAAGGCTTTCGCCGAAAGGTCCATGTCGAGTATGGACGCCACCTCGGTGCCTTCATCCCACCTCCCGAGATACATGCGCGTCAGCCCCTCGATCATGGCCTTGTACCGCTCCACCGGATCGCCGTCGCGTCCTAGTCCAGGTCTAGCATGGCCAGATCGTCGTCCGTGACCTGTGCGGCACCAGGCGAGACGCCGGCCGGGCTCGTCAGCAAAGCGGCGACGAAGGTCGCCACCAAGAGCATTCGCATGCGGAAGGCTAGGGCGATTACCGATCTATGGCGAGGTCCCCTTGCTAGTCACGTCGCTCCTTCTCGTCAGCCTAGTCTGCTGGTCTGCCTAGTCCGCGCTCAGGGCTTCAGCCGGATGCCGTCGCATCGCCCGCGTGGCCGGCACCACGGTGGCCGCGAGCGCGACCACGAGCATGCCACCTCCGACCAAGACGAACGTCGCTGGATCCGTCGTCTCGACGCTGAATAAGAAGCTCTCGAGCACACGCGCGCTCGCGGCGGCGCCAATTCCGCCCAGGAAGAGTCCTATGACGGTCAGCTTCATGCCGTCACCAACTACAGATCGCGCAACGCTGGACGCGCTCGCACCGATCGCCCGACGGATCGCGATCTCACGAGACCGCTGTCCCACAGCGAAGGCGAGCACGCCGTAGATCCCCACGCATGCGAGCACGGCCGCGAGCGAACTGAAGAGTCCCATCAAGAAGGCCGCGAAACGAGGGGTCGCGGTCTGCGCTTCGTACGACGTCATCAGCGACTGCACCTCGAAGACGGGCAAGTCCGGGTCCAGATCTGCCACCACCTGACGGAGCGACGTGCCGATCGCCGTCGGGCTCTGAGCACTGACGGCGACCTCGATGGTTCGCGTGGGAAGCTGCCAGTACGAGAAGAACACGTCCGGGCTGTTCCCTTCAGCCATCAATGAGGTCCTGAGGTCGCGATAGCGGAGATCTTCGATGACGCCGACGATTTCGAGTGGGGTCTGCGCGCCAGGCCGGAGGTACATCGTCTGCCCGATTGGGTTCTCGTCGGGGAATACCCTGCGAACCATCGCCGCGGTGATTACAACTGCGCGCGCGCCGTCACCGACTGCAGCGTCGGTGTCGTCTAGAAGGCGCCCCTCGAGCAGCTCGACCCCCAGGGTCTCGAAGTAGCCAGGCGTGACCGAGTGCCGGTGAAACCTGATTCGATCTTCGGGTGCGTCTCGCCGGAAGACATACGCGCCGGACGAGCCACCTCTGAAGGGTAGGTCACTCGAAATGGATGCGCTCCGGACCCCTGGAAGCTCCGCCACACGACGCTCCAGCTCGGCCGCAAAGTTCGTAATCGCCTCCTCCGAATCGTAGCGGCTGTTGGGGAGCTGCATGCGCATCGCGGCGACCTGTTCGATCTCAGACCCTGTATCGACGGCCAACTCCGCCCGGAAACTGCGCGTGAGCAGACCGGCCCCGACCATCAGGATCAGAGCGAGCGCCACCTGGGCTACCACGAACACGTGTTGAGCCCGCAGCCGCCGTATGTTGCCACCTACAGCCGATCGTGCGCCTTCCCGTAACGTCGCCGCGATGCCGGGTCGCGCACTGGCCACGGCCGGGACCATTCCGGTCACCACCCCGACCAAAGTCAATACGACGATCGAAAAGACGAAGGCGCCCGTACTGAGCTGAGGAGCGACATACCCAGGCAGCACGCCCTGCGGAATCATGGGCGTCAAGAAGCGGAGCCCCAACCACGCCAGACCCAATCCCAAGGCACCGCCCAAGCCCGCCAGCACGATGCTCTCCGTTAGCAACTGAGACACGACGCGCCGCCCTTCCGCACCGAGGGCGCGACGCAAAGCGATCTCCCTGGTGCGTCCGTGCGAGCGTACCAACAGCAGATTGGCCACGTTCGCGGCGGCGATGAGCAGCAGCACGATGCCCGCGCCCATGAGCACCCAGAGCAGCCGTCCGGTGACGCCCAGATAGGAATCGCGGAACGGCTGAATCTGCGAATAACGGTCCTCGTGTACCTCGGGAAACGCGGCCTGAAGATCTGTGGCGATGACGTGCAATTCCGCCTGCGCGCCGGCGATCTCGACACCGTCAGCCAGGCGGCCGATGACGCTGAGGAATCGCGAACCGCGGGCGTCGAGTACACCCACGCCGGAGACCAGCGAGATCATCGCCTCCGGAATCCACACGTCGGTATTCAACGCCGTGCCGCCGAACCCTTCGGCCATGACCCCGACAATCGTCAGCGGTCGATCGTTCAAGACGAGATCGGAACCCACCGCTTCGGGATCGAGCGCAAAGCGACGCTCCCAAAAAGCGTGGGAAATGATCACGACCGGATATGCGTCCGGCTCGAGATGCTCCTCTGGCAAGAAGGTCCGTCCTCGACTCGGCTGGCCACGCAGTACCTCGAAGTACTCCGCGGTAACGACCTCTGTGGCGACGCGCTCTGCTTGACTGCCGTCGGTCACTGCGAGCGAGTAGTTGCCGACCGCCGCCATCGGAGAAACGAGCTCGGACTGCTCATTCCAGTCCCTGAACTCGGGGAACGACGCCCCCCGAATCGCGATCTCGCCATTGGTGAGGTGATACCCGTTCAAGAAGACCAACTCCTCGTGATCCTCGAACGGCATCGCCTGAAGCAGCGCGGCATCCACTACGGAGAAGATCGCCGTGTTTCCACCGAGCGCGAGCGCCAAAGTGAGCACCGCGACGAGCGAGAAGCCGGGGCTCCTGCGGAACGTCCGGAGCGCGAAAGCCAAGTCCTGCTTGAGTCCATCCATCGTCATCGTCGTCCCCTTTCGAGCGCGGCGCCGTCTCGCCTGGCGGCGTAGGTCAGCCTCGATCCTCGTCTTGTCCCCGAAGCGCCTCTCGGCCTGTCGCCGCGCCTCTGCGGGTTCCATCCCCTCCCGTTCGAACTCCGCGGCGCGGAGCTCCAGGTACAACTCGATCTCCTGCTTGATGTCCTCGGTCGCGTCGGCTCGGACTTGGCCCGGCCGAAGGGACCGGAGGAATTCCTTCTTGCTCATTCTCCCCCCTGCTCTCCCCGACCTACTCTGCTCCGCTTCCCAGTATGGCTGCGACAGCCCCTGAGTATCGCGCCCAGCGGTCCGCTTCGGCCGCCAGATGTTCGGCACCCGCCGGGGTGACTCGGTAAAACTTCGCCCGGCGGCCCGTCCCGGTTTTCCCCCACTCCGCGTCGAGCAAACCGCGACCCTCCAGCCGGTGCAGCGCTGGGTACAGCGCGCCCTCTTCAACCGCGAGCACACCCTCCGAGCCTTCGCGAATGGATTTGCCAATCGCGTACCCGTGCAGCGGTGCCGCCTTCAGGGTGCGCAGGATGAGAAGGTCCAGAGTGCCGGTAAAGAGGTTACTGCCGCCCATTTTTGTGTCCCCTCGAAGTGCGAACCAACAGCGTGAGGGGTGTCAGGAGGTCAGACCCCTACGTGGCTCATGCATCGCCCACTTAGGTATAGTGTTGCATACCTAACTGGTCAAGGGGTGCCGCTACTTAGCGCGAGGGCGGGCGAGCGGCGAGAGTGGTAGGCTAGCGCCACTCGTTCTGTAGCTCCTCGAGGGCAGCGCTCCCGGGGCACAGGACCTCGTACGGCACGTCGACCAACGGCTGATCCACGGTGCCCTCGAAGCCGTGCATGTCCGCACCCGCCTCCTCCAGGTAGAGAAGCCCAGTGGCGATCTCACCCCGCGCCGAGGTCTCGCCTAGATAGTCGAGCACGCGACGCCGGTCGGTGGGGTCATATCCCTCCGTGACCTTCCGCAGCTTGACCACGCTACCGTCGTGCATCGTGACCGCCTGCACGGAGCCGTCTGAGTAATCGGTCTTGATCTCGGCCCGAAGCGGCACGAAGTCGGTCGCTATGACCTCGTGCATGTTGTCGCGCGTATACGCATAGCTCTTCGTCGAGCCCTTGTGGTCGTTGAACGTCACACACGGTGAAAGGACATCTATGAAGGCGAAGCCGCTGTGCGCCAGGCCGGCCTTGAGGATGGGCACGAGTTGAGCCTTATCCCCCGAGAATGAGCGCGCCACGAAGGTTGCACCTAAGGAGAGCGCAAGGCTGACTGGATCGATGGGTCGCTGCTCGTTCACCTCGCCGCGCTTCGAGGTGGTTCCGATGTCAGCCGACGCCGAGAACTGCCCCTTGGTGAGTCCGTACACGCCGTTGTTCTCCAGGACATAAAGCATGTTCACGTTGCGACGGATCGCGTGGCAGAACTGACCGAGTCCGATGGAGAGTGAATCGCCGTCTCCAGAGATCCCGATGTACAGAAGATCTCGGTTCGCTGCATTCGCCCCCGCGGCGATGGCAGGCATGCGACCGTGCACGGCGTTCAAGCCGTGTGACTCGCTCAAAAAGTAGGCCGGCGTCTTCGAGGAGCAGCCGATGCCCGACAGCTTCGCAACGCGATGCGGCTCCACCTGCAACTCGAAGAAGGTCTGCACGAGCGCGGCGGTGATCGAATCGTGACCACACCCGGCGCACAACGTCGACATCGAACCTTCGTAGTCCCGCACCGTGAGTCCGAGATCGTTCTTGGGGAGCTTGGGGTGCCTTGCCGAGGGCTTCTTGATGTAGCTCATGGTACCTCCACCGCGAGCATCTCCAGATACGGAACGACACCCTCGAGCACGTTCCCCTTGCTCAGCGGCTGCCCGCCATAGTCGGTGACCGACACGAGCTTCTCCTTCGCGCAACGCGTTTCCAGCAGCAGCAATTTCTTCAATTGCGCATCCCGGTTCTGTTCGACAACGACGACGAGATCGTGCTCGTCCAGGAATTGCTCCACTGTTTCGTTGAACGGGAACCCGCGGACGCGCATATAGTCGACCTGCACGCCATCTCGAATCAGGTGGTCACGGGCCTCGAGTACCGCCCAGTGACAGCCGCCGATCGAGACGAGCCCAAGCCGCGAGCCACCCTCCACCGAGTGAATCTCTGGAGCAGGCACGGCATCGGCGGCCGATTCGATCTTCTTCCGTATTCGGTCCACGACCTCGATGTACGCGTCCGAATTTTCGGTGTATCGGCCGTATTTGTCGTGGCCCGAGCCGCGCGTGAAGTACGACCCCTTGGGGTGCACACCTGGAAGTGTACGCGCCGCGATGTGGTCCCCGTCGACATCGAGATACCTGTAGAACTGATCCGCCTGCTCCAGATCCTCGGCCGAGAGCACCTTGCCGCGATCGGGCACGAACGAGTCGTCCCACTCGAGCTTCGGTATCAGCCAGTCATTCATGCCGATATCGAGATCCGAAAGGAAAAACGTCGGCGTCTGGAAGCGCTCGGCGAGATCGAAAGCAGCAACCGCGAACTCGAAGCACTCCTTCGGGTCCGCCGGGAAGAGCACGATGTGTTTGGTGTCGCCGTGCGACGCGTAGGCACACAGCATCAGGTCACCCTGTTGCGTACGCGTCGGCATCCCGGTCGACGGCCCCGTGCGCTGGATATCGAAGAAGACGCTCGGGACCTCCGCGTAGTACGCAAACCCGATGAACTCGCTCATGAGCGAAATCCCGGGTCCGGAGGTCGGCGTGAACGCACGCGCGCCCATCCATCCGGCGCCAATGACCATGCCCGCAGCGGCAAGCTCGTCCTCCGCCTGGATGATGCAGTAATTCTTCTTGCCGGTCTCAGGATCGATCCGGAATCGATTGCAGTACTCGGTGAAGCCGTCCATGACCGATGTCGCCGGCGTGATCGGGTACCAGGCGCCGACCGTCGCACCCGCGTAGACACAGCCCAGCGCGGCGGCAGCGTTGCCCGTGATTATGACGCAGTCCTTCGTCTCATCCATGGTCTCGAGCCGGATCGGGAGCGGGCAATCGAAGTGCTCCTTCACGTAGTCATATCCGAGCTCGATCGCGATGAAGTTCGCATCCATCAGATGCTGCTTCTTCGCAAACTTCTCCCGCAGCATCCCCTTCACGATGTCCATGTCGATGTCGAGCAGCGCGGCGAGCGCGCCCACGTACGTAATGTTCTTCATGAGGATGCGCGTGCGCGATCCATCAAACCGGCCAACACACAGGTCGGCGAAGGGCACACCGACAAATGTGACGTCGTCGCGCTTGAACTGGTCGGAAAGCTCGCGGCTGCTGTCGTATAGGATCCAACCGCCGGACGCGACCTCCTCGATGTCGCGCGCGTAGCTCTCCGGGTTCATCGCGACTACGAGGTGGAAGTCGGGGCTACGTGCGGTGTACCCGTCCGCGTTCACCCGGATCTCATACCACGTGGGCAACCCCTGGATGTTCGACGGGAATACGTTTTTCCCCGAAACCGGGATGCCCATTCGGAATAGGGCCTGCAGCAGCAGGCCGTTCGCGCTGGCTGACCCGGTCCCGTTGACCGTGGCGATCTTCAGGCCGAAGTCGTTGACGCCGTAGGTGCTGTCGTGGGCCAAGGTTCCTGTCCTGCGTAGGGGTTGAGAAGGTCGAACTGCATCATGTCCCAAGCGGCGGTCGGACATCGCTCCGCACATAGGCCGCAGTGAAGACAGAGATCCTCGTCCTTGTACATGAGGCGCGCCGTTTGCGGAAGCGGCTCGGAGGCGAAGAGCGCCTGGTCCGTATTCTCTGCCACCGCGGTAAGCCGCTGGCGGACCTCTTCTTCTTCACCGTCGTGCGTGATGGTGAGGCAGTGAGTCGGACAGACATCGATACACGCGTCGCACTCGATGCAGAGGTTTGCCGTGAAGTCGGTTTGAATGTCGCAGTTGAGGCAACGCTCGACCTCACGAACCGTTTCTTTGAGATCGAAACCGAGTTCCGCTTCGACGAACATGCCTGCGAGGCGCTTCTCCAGATCCTCATAGCGCATCTCGGTCCGCAGATTCGAATCGTAGTCGTTCGAGTAGCGCCACTCGTGCAAGCCCATCTTGGTCGAGACGAGGTTCATGGCGTACGGGAGGCGCTCAGTGACCGACTCGCCCTTGCAGTGCTGGTGAATCGAGATCGCAGCCTGATGTCCGTGCTCGACCGCCCAGATGATGTTCTCGGGGCCCCATGCGGCGTCTCCACCGACGAAGACGCCCTGGCGCGTGGTCATGAACGTGGCGCGATCGACGACCAGCATGTCCCAATCGCCGAACTCGATACCGATATCATGCTCGATCCAAGGGAAGGCGTTGTCCTGCCCGATCGCGAGGATCACATCGTCGGCCTCGATGAACTTCTCACCGAGCTTGGTGCTGACCAGTCGACCTTTCTCGTTCTCTTCCCACTCGACGAGGTCGAAGACCATGCCCACGAGGCGGCCGTCCTCGACAACGAACTTCTGGGGTGAGTGGTTCACCAGAATGTCGATCTCTTCGCCCTCGGCGTCGTCGAGCTCCCACGGAGACGCCTTGAAGTGCCCTCGGTCCTTGCGCGCCATCACTTTGATGTCTTTGCCGCCCATGCGCTTGGAGGACCGGCAACAGTCCATCGCCGTGTTACCGACGCCGATGACCAGGACGCGCTCGCCGACGGAATCGATGTGGCCGAAGTGGATGGACTCGAGCCAATCGATTCCGATGTGCACGTTGGCGTCGGCCTCTTGGCGCCCCGGGATATCCAGCTCCTTGCCCTTCGGTGCACCCGTGCCAATGAAGACCGCGTCGAACTCATTCGCGTCGAGCAATTCCTTGAGCGATTCGATGCGGTGGTCGTAGTGGATCTCGGCGCCCATATCGAGGACCATGTCGATCTCTTCCTCGAGCACTCGGACCGGCAGGCGGAACGACGGGATATTGCTGCGCATGAGGCCACCGGCCTTGGGCAGCGCCTCGAAGATCACACACTCGTAGCCGAGCGGCATGAGATCGTTGGCCACCGTCAGCGACGCTGGGCCAGAACCGATCAGAGCAACGCGCTTGCCGTTCTTGGTCTCGGGCGCCTTGGGAAGCAGGTCGGTGACGTCATCCCGCAGATCGGCCGCAACACGCTTGAGGCGACAGATGGCGACGGGCTCGTCTTCGACACGCGTGCGTCGGCACGCCGGCTCACACGGCCGGTCGCACGTCCGCCCCAGAATCCCCGGGAATACGTTCGACTCTCGGTTGAGCATGTACGACTCGGTGTACTTTCCGTCCGCAATGAGGCGGATGTACTCCGGGACGTTGGTGTGCGCCGGACATGCCCACTGGCAATCGACGACCTTGTGGTAGTAGTCGGGGTTCCGCGTATTGGTCGGTTGCATCAACCGGTCTCATCCCTGAAGAAACTGTGCCATCGAGAACTCTGCCCCCGGCCTGGCGGTAGGCAGAGTCGGCCCATCATGTCCGTCGCTTCCACACTCCGCAAGAAGTGACCTCCACGCTCCACAAGAAGTGACATCCTCACGGCGCACAGAACCGGATGTGGCGGTAAACCGTTGCGTCGGTCGGGTTCCGCCGGGATCATTGGCCACATGGAATCCGTAAGCTCCCGAGACGGGCATGCAGGACGTCGTGGTGAGCTACGGGCGATGGCACACATCGTCGAACGGACCGCTCGGGGCCGAGGCGCAAGCGGCCAGCGCCAGCGCCGGGCGCAGCCGACTAGTTCGCGCGAAGGTTCCTCAGAGCGACGTTGACCGACCATCCGAACCTCACGTCCTCCACCCCACCGGTCTGTGCTGGCTTGCGCGCCTCCGCTACGATGCGAATGACGTCGACGAAGGGAAGGAAGAAACCGGGCACGGTGTCGCCGTAACTCGTCCCGATCCGGTATTGGAACTGGGCCGTCGAGTCCATTCCGGTCGCGAACTCGATCGGGCTCTTCCCATAGACCTGCCGGAATAGCCCGACCGTCGTCGTGTCCATGACCGAAGTCCGGAAACTGAAGGTGGTCTCGCGGAAGAGCATGAGGACATCGCCCACCGCGGGAGTGCCGATCGATGCGTTCAGCCCCTTGAGTCGGTGGAAATCGGCGTAGGCGCCGACCGTGTCCGCACCGGCCGCCTCACAATTCTCCCGCGGGGTGCCCGCCGTGCCGTGGAGGCTCGCCCACGTATCGTTCGCGTAGGTCCACGCCCCGGTCGCGGCATTCCGGATGGCGATACCGGCGACTTCGTCCGTATCGAGGGCCTGCTCTCCGCCGTACGTATAGACATCCGCCGCGTCGCCCGTGCCATTCACGAAGCACACGACTGTCAACTGCATCGGAGTGCGAACCGTGAGCGTCCTCGCACCCGCCACGGTGATGCCGGACGCCATGACCGACCGTATCTCGCTCGCCACGAGTTCGGTCGCCGCCCGCACATTATCGTGCACCCCGGTCGCCTGGATCTGCGTCGAGTAATACCGGTTCTGAATCAGGAAGGTCGTGCTCACCAGGATGATCACGACCGAAGACAACGTGAGCGCGATGATGGCTTCGATGAGCGTGAAGCCGGCAGACCCTCTCGCTACCAGACGGCGGATTTGTATGAGGTCGCGGAGTACGACGGCGCGCCAGTGCCGGAAGGCGTCATGGTCACGACGATCATGTACAGCACGGGGGTTATCTCGCTGATCTCCGTCGAGCGTCCGTACGTAAAGCCCTCGACTACGGTCACGTCTGCGGTCAGCCCCGCCGAAAGCGAGTCGAATGGCATCGCTTCCAGGGAGTCCAGACGTTCGTTGGCGAGTACGACGATCTCCGACTGCACGGCCGCATACCGTATCTGGATGCCCAGGGCGCCGCTGACCTGTA
>SMVA01466131.1_pt1 | contig 10171 bp, 7 predicted proteins | sample 2456451 | NCBI WGS metagenome assembly SMVA01 (sample SAMN11095933, study PRJNA526329) | marine sediment metagenome | biome: Marine sediment; feature: Surficial sediment; material: Deep marine sediment; isolation source: Hadal surficial sediment | place: Pacific Ocean | collected 2014-05 | depth 0-1...
CGAGGTACTCTGGCCCGGCGCCACGCCGATGGTTGACGTCTCGGCTGAACAGATAGAGGATCCGGAGGGCGAGATTCCGTCGGCCGGGCTAATGGTGATACCGATTGTGACCATGGTCCTGATGATGCCGGTTGGCTTGTACATCACGGGCGATGGAGAAATTATCAAGGGTTCAGGTTCGGTATCGATATTGTGGTCAGTAAGTTTTGCGCTGCTGGTTTCATGGATCATGATTCTGTCCAAGGGTGGCACCTCCATAGATGAGCTGATGCGTGTATTCATGAAGGGAGCGGGCGGCCTGCTGCCAATCGCGACGATTTTGCTGCTGGCGCTGACGCTCGGTGACGTCGCCAATCTCCTTGGAACAGGCGTTTATGTTGCGAATTTCGTCGGTGAGACTGTACCGATACCGCTGCTGGCGCCCCTGATATTTCTTGTCTCGGCATTCATCGCCTTTTCCGTTGGTTCGAGCTGGGGCACATTCGCGATCATGATTCCAATCGCTATTCCTATAGCGACAACGCTGGACCTGCCGGTACCGATGTTACTCGGCGCCGCGATAGCGGGCGCAATTTTTGGTGATCACGCCTCACCAATCAGTGATACGACAGTGGTTGCATCGATGGCATCGGCAACGGATCACATCGATCACGTGCGCACGCAGTTGCCGTACGCGCTTGTTGCGGCGGCTATTTCTGCCGTTGCCTATATCATCGTTGGAATGTTTATTTTATAAACAATCTGGAGCGGATTCATTGCTGCCTCATGAACAATCAGAATGAAGCAGCGACACGCACTACCAGTATGACCTTCTGGCTCATGCAGTCATCGGAAGCACTAGTTTCGCTTCGAGCAATCGTCCGTTGGGCGTAGTTCAATCGCCCGCTGGGCGTAGTTAATTCGCCCGCTGGGCGGGCTCCTACAATTCTATTTAGCAATGTAGGAGCCCGCCCAGCGGGCGATTGCGCCGAAGTTCCAGGTAGCGTTGATGCCAAAATCGAGCTCGTCAACGGCAGCGCGTCCAACCCTGATTTCATTTTGTTACGGCAGAATATTACAGATAGCCACTGAAACAGAATTCGACCGGGCCGGTCATAATTGCGGTGTCATCAGCCGTGATTTCTATACCGACCGGGCCCGCCGGCATTTGTACGGTCATTATTCTTTTGTCTGTCAGCCCTCGCATCAGTGCAGCGTAAACAGCAACACAGGCGCCGCTGCCACAGGCCGTCGTCAGACCAGCACCTCGCTCATAGACCGTTAACCGCATACGATCCGCCGACAGCATCTGCGCGACACCAACGTTTACCTCGTTGGGAAACAAAGGAAGATTCTGGATGTCCGGGGCAAGGCCCTCGATATCCACAGCGTCAAGATCGTCAACAAAAAACACCACGTGCGGGTTGCCAATGCTCAATGCGATCGCGTCGGTCAGTGGACCAAATTGGAGATCAAGGTGATGCGTATCGCATTCTTCAGCGAGCGGCACATCCTGCCACTTCATACTGACGTGCCCCATGGAACAACTGACTTCTTTCGCCCCCGTTCTCTTGCAGACGATCAGGCCGGCCAGCGTTTCCAAAACCACTTCGTCACTCTGTTCTTCCTCCAACAGCAACCACGCCACACAGCGGGTGGCGTTACCACAGGCTTCAACTTCGCGGGCATCGACGTTGAGTATGCGCATGAACGCACTCGCGCCGCCTTTTCTGCCTGCGGCCGACGGTGGCTGAACGATGACCAGCTGATCACCGCCAACACCGGTTTTCGAATCGCAAATGCGGACGATCTCAGCATCATCTGGCGTGAACGGTTCCGTGCGTGCATCGATTATGACAAAGTGATTTAGCAAGCCGTGCATTTTGACAAAGCTGCGTCCTGCCGGTAAATCTGCGAATGTTGTCATCTGCTGCATGCCACAATTAGCCAGTGATGTGTCGGGATTATTTGCAAGATTATATCCGTGCAACAATCGCTGCCGTCATTTTTTTTGCATGCGGGCGTATCCGACGGTACATTCATAGAAGGTGCACTATGGAGCGCGAGACGCATGACTGAGATCCTGTTTCGGGATGACTCATACCTGAAGGTATGCGAAGCCCGGGTGGTTGCGGTGGATGCCGAGGCTATTGTCCTCGATCGCACAATATTTTACCCGATGGGTGGCGGACAACCCGGAGATAGCGGAGCAATCAGCTGGGATGGAGGCAGCGTTGCTGTTACTGACACCCGGCACGGCGAAGAGGGCATCATCCGGCACCTGATCGAACCCGGGTCGACGTTGCCGGACATTGGTGATTCTGTAACAGCAACGCTCGACTGGGAGCGAAGATACCTGCATATGCGCATGCACACTGCTTTGCATTTGCTTGGATCGGTGCTGCAGTACGGCGTTACCGGCGGCAATATTTCTGCTGCAAAGAGCCGCCTGGATTTCGATATGGAAGAAACAGTCAACAAGGAGCAGGTAACAGCGGACATTCAGGCCCTGGTCGCGGCGAATCATGCTATTAGCTGCCGCTGGATTACGGATACCGAACTTGATGCACAGCCTGAGCTGGTACGCACGATGTCGGTACAGCCGCCCAGAAATTCCGGCAAGGTACGACTTCTTGAGATCGAGGGCGTGGACTTGCAACCGTGTGGGGGCACGCATTTGAAAACTACCGGTGAAGTCGGCCAGGTTCGGGTTGGCAAGGTGGAGAAGAAAGGGAGACGAAATCGGCGGGTTTCTATTTTGCTTGACTAAAAAATCAAGGTAGCAGCAGGGTGGTGCAAATTGATCTTTAGTACAACATGAGAATCGCCCGTGCCGATAGACGGATAATCACGAGGATCCAGAACGTGTATCTATCGTACGGCAGGCTCCTGCGACCATTCTATTGGCAATCGTAGGAGCCCGCCGTACGATAGATGTACCGCCCCAAATTCCAAGAATATCTTGCTATCCGCACGGGCGAATTGTGAGACGCCTAATCCGTACCCAGAGCCGTTACATAACGACTCGCTTCCTCGAGCACCGGAAAATCTCTGCCCTTCCAGACATCCTCGAGCTGTCGATAGGCTTTGCTTGCAGATTCCTCATCACCCAGCGCCGCGTACGAACGGGCAAGTCCGAGCAAAGACAACGGCCTGTTTGGGGTGCGCGCCAGTGACGCATTGAACTGCCGGACCGCATCACTCGGCCGCTCGGCAGAGAGTAACGCTTCACCATACAGCTCATGCACCGGCTTGAGCGGGTTTGGCGCACCGTTTGGCGGGCGCATGGACTCGGCAATTTCGACGCCTTCTTGCAACATCGCCAGTCCTTTTTCTGTGTCGCCTTCGGCAATAGCGATCATTCCGGCTACCGACCTGTGCATCACCGCGATTGGCTTGCCAGTTGCGGCATAGTAGGACTTGTCGCTGTTTCCCAGAGCCGCCGATTTTGCGGTGAGCTTGTCTGCTGCCTGGTGAGCACGATCCAGATCACCGAGATGAACGGCACTTAATCCTGTCGCCAGTAATTCAGGTTCCATTGACGAATCGGTTACCGGTAGAGTCTCCCAGCGTCGCGTTTCCAGAATCATCCGCGCGTTCACTCGCGGTAGCGCTTCGATGATTCTTTTCTGCCCCGGATTCTTTCGAACGATCTCCTCCATGCGCTCGATCCACAGCTCTGCCCGGTCATAATCACCAAGCTGCAAGTCTCCATACTGACCCCAGTCGAGCGCATGCGTCATATCACCCGCCATATCGCCAGGCTCCCAAAGGGCAACCGCAGCATCGTATGCAGACTGGTTCGAGTCGGACACTTGTTGCCACATGCCATGCTGAATAAAAATATGGGTCGGCATATGTCGCGCATGAGAAACCGCAGCGGCGATGTCAGCAAACACCCATGCCGCCGGTAGCGCCAGGGGCGCATGCACCGGATCATCGAACGCGTGAATCGTATAATGCACAGCACCTGGATGACGGGGATTGCGGCTTGTGATTGCCATCGCAATTGCACCGGCTTTTACGTTCGCCAGATGTCCTTCACCGGCGGGTCCGGCCGCGCTCAATAATGACAGGGCGTAAAAGGCCGCCACTTCATCGTCGTACGGGTAACGCTGATGAAGCGAGTCCATTGCCTGCATGTACGCGGTGCGTCTCGCCCTGGTATCGCCTGCACCGAAAAACAGCGCATCAACAGCGACCATAAACCCTCGCTCCCTGGCAGTCGGTGCTTTGGCCAGGCGCGCTGCGGTGGTTTCACCAAGTTTTCCGAGCACTATCCTCGGCGTTTCGACATCCCACTCGGTAATCAGAGGATGGTTATAAGTGAGAGACTCGCCCCAATAGGCCATGGCGAAATCAGGGTCAACTTCCTGCGCTTGCTGAAAAGCGGTACGCGCCTGTTTCCAACCAAAGCTGTGCAAGGTGGCAACACCACGCAGGAAATGTACTTGCGCTTCCGCCGAGCCTGAGGTCGGGAAGGTGATATCACCAACGCCATCGAATTCATCAGCAGCTATTGAATACGAGAACAGACAAATACAAATTGTGGCTAACAAGCGTTTCATGGCGATCTCCCCGTGGAATAATTGTTCTGTGGAATCCGAAACTTCGACTGGTTTCTGTTATGTGAAAGCATACTCCGAATTCTCTCTATCCGAAATATAACAGTGACCCCCGACGCTATTATCGAGGCTTATATTTTTCGGCTTCTGCCGGCGTTAGTTGTTTGACCTTGAGATACCACTGCACCAGAGAACCGTTCACCCGGAAGCGAAATTTTCCACCCTGATTGAATAGCCGCACCCCATCTTCAAGTCCTGGACCAAGAGATTTTCTGACCACGACACTGCCCTTGAGCACACCGGTATTTCCGTCTAACAGATCCAGATCGAATGAGACCATTTTTTTAAACTCGCTATTGATGCGCCAATCCAGAATCCACGGGGCGGCCACGGTAAATGTAGCGGTCGTTCGGTTGCCGCTACCATTGAGTTCTGCAATCAGTCTCTCGCCGCTGGCGGTGGTACAACTGACAAGCAAAATCACGCCGGCAGCAATACGGTTGAAAAATTTGATCATTCGACTTACTCCTCAATCAGGCCAAACATGATACACAGCACGAACCGATCACGCTCGCAGCTACACGAAACCATTATAACCCACGTCTTTTCGGCTTATCGCGACGATACAGTCGTTTTGCGTATCGAAACTGACCTCGGGCCGCGACATTTGTTCAATATCTGGTCGTGAAGTTGATCAGGATCATTAATGACCTCGTAAAACTCGTCAACAAACGTATGTGCGCGCGCAAATTTTCTTTTTTTGAGTTCCGGTGATATCAATGCTGCGATAATCGCACCGCGTCTCTCATTAAACAACGTGATCGAGTCCGTTAGTGCATCATTTTGCGAACAAAACCCACGATACAACCGTGTGGTAACCCTGCGTATCGGCAGTCGTTCGTCTGGTAACGCATACCTGGTATTGATGAGGCCTGCCTGATCGAAATCATAGGGCAAGACGACCCAGTCATCCTGCATACCGGACGTCGCCAGAACCCGTCCGTTGTGGCAACAACCCTCGCCTGAGGGGCCACGCTTGATAGCGAAATCCGTATTGCCGATCAGGTATTGAAACAACAGGTTATTGGCAGTTTCCACAGCGGAATACTGTGCGATATCTACAGTCGCCGGCCTGATTGATTTGCGTTGCAAACGCCTGGCAACTGCGCTGGTTGGTTCGATGATAAAGCCTGGCTGAAGCCGCTCCCAGCGCTTTGAATCAATATCCTTATAGGTAACCTTCAGGCGGCGCACGCGATACGAATAATCCGTAATGACGTTATAGGCGCGGTAAATGCCGAACTCCAATAGCAACCAATCTTTAGCATAGCTGCTCCGTTTACACTGCGTCACCATTTTGAGTTTGCTTTGACCCGCAAATACGGTATCTGCAGCCTGCCCGGCATCGATTGTCAGGCGTAGCGGTGGAAAACTACATGTTTCCAGTCGTGCGTTACCGCGAGTCGCAAGTTTGATCGGCAACACCTTTTCATTTCCAGATTCATCCTGGTAGCGAAGGACACCAGCAAACTCCGGTTTACGCAGCCGCTTTTGGATCAGCTGACGCATTGGTGCCTCGATCGTCACATCAATCGTATCGCTACTATCAAAGAGTAGTTCCGCGGCGGCACTGTTCGCCAGCAAGGCCAGCCCGATCAGGATTACCAATCTGCATGTGAATTTTGCGTAAGACATATGTGGATTCCAGCCGAATCAGAAAACCAGACTAACCACAGTACCGCCGGCATCACTTGTCACGACGATATCACCACCATGGGCCGTCATGATTTGCCGGCTGAGACTCAGGCCAATACCACTACCATCACGCTTGGTTGTGAAAAATGGCACGAATATCTGCCCGATCGATTCATCGGCAATGCCGGAACCATTGTCAGTCACCTTGATCACTATCCGACCATAATCCAGTCGACCGCTGAGGTCGAGTTGTGGCGAATCCGTATCCTGCATGGCATCGATTGCGTTACGAACCAGGTTTAACAACACCTGATCCAGCAACTGTGCATCCGCCTGCACTTCAAGTGAATGCGGCGTGACATCAATTGCAAGCTTTACGTTTTGCAGTTCATCGCTCAACAGGGCAATAACACTCTGCAGCGCCTCAAGAACTACAACAGTTCCGATATCCGGTTGCGGGACTTTTAGTAGCTCACGGTAGCGGGAGACAAATTTCATCAATCCCTCGCTACGCCGGGCAATTGTAGTCACCGCTTCTCGAATTTCGTCGGTCGCATCAGGGTCATCCAGCATTGTCCGCGTCGTTTGCGCGAGAGACGTAACCGGGGTCAATGTATTCATGATTTCGTGCGTCAGGACGCGGATCAGGTTCCGCCAGGCACTAGCTTCTCGAGCTGTCAGTTCTCCGGATAGATTTTCAATGGTGTAAAGGCGCTCGACGTCACCGGCCAGGCGAATTTCCGCAACGGAAACGCGTAATTCAACCGGCACCTCACGCAATTTGGTTTGCAGCAGCTGCTGCTGTCCTGGTTCAATATCACGCAGCAATCCTGGCAACTTTGGGTCGAGCTCCGCAAGCTGGTCGATATGCTGCAATGCCGGTAGTCCTGTCAATCGACGTGCAGGATTATTTACGAGACTTAGCGACCCGTCGGCTTTAACCGCAATAAACGGCACCGGCACATGCCGCACCACCGTTTCCAGGTAACGCGCCTGAACGTCCCGTTCCGCCCGCACACCCTGAAATTTCTCAATGATCCTGTTGAACACGACCTTTAACTCGACGTCAACATCGCCCTCGACAAAGCGGCGCGTGAAGTCTTCGTAGTTTACTGCAGCAAAAAACTCTTCCAGAGTGTCAACATGCGATTCAACGTAGTGCAGCAAGCTTGCAACCTGTAGCAGAACAACAAATGCGATGACCGCCGGCACTGCAAAATGATCGGTAAAGAAAATCGTCCACACCAGCAACGAGATACTCGCAACAAGAAACATCACCTGAACCATCGTCAACAAGCGAAAGCGTGCGCGATATCGATGTTTCACAAGCCGAACTTCTCTATGCGTCGATAGAGTGCGGAGCGCGTAATACCTAGTTTCTCCGCCGCATGTGAAATGTTGCCGCCAGCCTGTTCGAGCGCTTGTGTCACCATCCGATTCTCATTCTCCTCAAGGTGGAGAGAAGTCAGGGCAGGAGCCTTTGCCGCCGGCGTAAACTGAAAGTCGCTCTCATCAAGCATCTCTTGCTCACTGAGAATCAGTGCGCGCTCGAGCGTGTGTGACAGCTCCCTGACGTTACCTGGCCAATGATGCGCGCCAAGAGCAGACAAGCCGCTTGCAGAAATTTTTTTGGCGGGCAATCGGTACTTGCGCGCATACAGGTCGGTGAAATGTGCGACCAATGCCGGCAAGTCGTCCAAGCGTTCACGCAAGGGTGGCAGCTCAATGTCAATCGTATTGATACGGTACAGTAAGTCATCGCGGAAGATCCCGTCTGCAACCAGACGTTGCAGCGGCTGATTAGTGGCTGAAATCAGTCGCACATCGATCGGAACGGGCTGGTCCGAACCCAGCGGCACAACCTCGCGACTCTCAAGAACTCTTAGTAACTTTGTCTGTAATGAAGATGGCAGGTTGCCGATCTCATCGAGAAATAAAGTGCCCGTGTCAGCCGCCTGGAAGCGTCCCGCACGATCGTTGTGTGCGTCGGTGAACGCGCCCTGCTTATGGCCAAACAGCTCACTTTCAAAAAGACTCTCTGTAATCGCACCCAGGTCTACGGTCACCAGCGCTTTGCCGGCGCGTAAAGATTGCCGGTGCAGCGCCTGAGCAATCAGCTCCTTGCCCGTACCGTTCTCGCCGCGAATCAGGACATTGGCATCAGTGGGTGCTACTCGCGCAACGATTTTCAGAATTTCTTGCATTTTTGCCGAGCCCGCAATCATCTCATTCAGCGGTGGTGGAACACTGAGTGCCGAGACCGTAGTACGCGACTGACGCAGCTTTGCTGCCACCGTCAACGTAGCGACAAGCTTGTCATTTTGCCACGGCTTTAGAACGAAGTCTGCGGCACCCTCCCGCATCGCTTGAACTGCGGTGTTGAGATCACCGAATGCCGTCATCAGGACGACTACCGCATCTGCATCGATAGCCGTGATGTGATCAAGCCACTTGAGTCCCTCTGCACCGGAATTTCGTCCGATCGCGAAATTCATGTCGACCAGAAAAACATCGATCCGCTGAGCAGCCATCAGTGCTCCAATCTCTTCTGGATCCTCGGCGGTCAGCACGCTGTCGAAATGCTGGCGCAGCAGGAGCCGCGCCGCAGTCAGAACGTCCGGGTCATCATCGACAACAAGAATGGTAGCGCGCAGGCTCATATGCTCACTGTATCTCTACAAGTGTCCGAAATCGATCACCTGGCAACGAAATCGAACACTGTTCCCGATCACACCTCCGATAACACTTTGATTTTCAATAAATACGAAGTTGGCACGCCGCTTGCTATATAGCAGGTATGGATACACGAAAATCACATTCGAGCCAGGGAGGCATGGACCGCAAAATCGAAACCCGCTCGCGAAAGCCCCTGTTCATCGGTGCTGGCGTTGCCGCCGCAGTTTTGCTCATTGCTTTCATCATGTCGATCGACACCTCTACCTCGTTTACGCTGGATGGCCAACGGATTCGCACCGCCACGGTAACCACTGGCGTCTACGAGGACTACATTCCGCTACGGGCCAATGTTGAGCCAGAGCGAACGGTTTACCTCGATGCGATTGACGGCGGTCGGGTTGAAGCAATCCTGGTCGAGGAAGGTGCTTTCGTAGAGGAAGGACAAGAGTTGATCGAGCTATCGAATACGTCGTTACAACTTGACGTCATCGCCCGGGAAGCCGAGGTCAGCGAACAACTCAATAATTTGCGCAATACGCAACTGGCGATCGAACAGAACCGGCTAAAGCTAAAAAGCGACCTGATCGAGATCGACTACCAGGTCACTCGCCTGCAACGCCTGGTCGGCCGCTATGAAGAGCTGGAGGGCAACCAGTTCATTTCAAAAAACGAATACGAGGACAGTCGCGACGAGTTGCTTTACTGGCAGAGCCGCAGAGGGGTGACCAGGGAAAGCCAGGCGCAGGACGAAAAAATACGCCTTGCACAGATTAATCAACTCAATAACTCTATCGCAATGCTCGAGAAGAACCTCGGCCTCGCCCGCGCCAATCTCGACAACCTGCTTATTCGTGCGCCGCGCGCCGGTCACCTGACTTCACTGAACGCCGAGCTCGGTGAGTCTAAATCGAAAGGCCAGCGTCTCGGACAGATCGACGACGTAGACCGCTTCAAAGCGACTTCCCTAGTGAACGAGTTTTACCTTGGTCGCGTGCGTAAGGGACAGTTGGCGCAACTTGAATTCGATGGCCGTGACTACAAACTCGAGATCAGCAAAATCTATCCCGAGGTACGGGCTTCCCAGTTCGAAGTGGATCTCCGATTTCTCGGTGCGGCACCCGCCAATATCCGCCGCGGACAGACATTGCAGCTTAGACTGGTGCTCGGCGATACCTCAGAGCGCGCAACGCTTCTGAGGAATGGACCATTTTTCAACGATACCGGTGGCGCGTGGGTGTTCGTACTCGGTCCCGAAG
>SMVA01276314.1_pt1 | contig 10169 bp, 11 predicted proteins | sample 2456451 | NCBI WGS metagenome assembly SMVA01 (sample SAMN11095933, study PRJNA526329) | marine sediment metagenome | biome: Marine sediment; feature: Surficial sediment; material: Deep marine sediment; isolation source: Hadal surficial sediment | place: Pacific Ocean | collected 2014-05 | depth...
GGCGTTGCTCATTGTTCTTGCTGTTCTCAGCTTGTTCCAGAACCTTCCGCACCGAGGAAATGTCTTCACTTGCCAGCTCATCAGCAGCAAGCAAACCGGGAATGTCCTGAGGGACAATGAAGTTTGAAGTTATTTCAGCAATATCATTGGAATCGGGAGCGGGCGCGCTAATCAAAAACAGCGTCAGTGCCAGTAGAAAGATGGATTTCACTTCACGTACCTCCCTGTACTTTTGCGCCTCAAACAGGAAGTCCGGAAATGGAAACCTGTTGGCGAATGGGCATCCCGCCCATCAATTTTTGAATAATACAGTCTCATTCTAGTACAAAATCCGTCATTCGTCTTGTTGGCGCGAGAAACTGACGCAAAAATCACTAATAGCAATCAAGTAAATCTACCCTTGCAAGCGGGAATAAAAACATTTCCTGAACACCATCTATCCCTCTTAATGTGGCCGTGGCACTGTGGCAGTCGAGAAAGCGGATTTCCAGTTCTCCCCAGGGTATTTCGTCAATATCGGCGATATCGACGTGGTTGAACCGGCCACCGGTTGCTTCGAGCAGGGGTACATAAATGGTCTCGCCGAGTTTGAAACTACCGTTATGCAGCCCAAAGATCCATTGCCTGTCGCCGTTATCAGCAAAGCCGAAAAAGTAGATGACAAAGCGGGTTCTGCTGATGAAGTGCAGCATGAACCCCTGACCATTCAACTGTGTGTCCACCCAGGACCCGGTTAAGCCGCGTAACTCCTGGTTGACCTGGTATCCAAGCACTTTTTCCAGGATGCTCTTTGATTCCGGAGTCATGTTCCGACGTAGCTCGCCGGAGGGGAATGGCTCCCTGAGCATCAGGACACCCGGTCGATCCGCGAAATCTTCAGGTAGCCAGTGGCCGCTGACTCGAAGATTGCTGGTTGCCAGTCGCAGGGCGGGTGAGCCTGTATCCGTGAGATCAAGCAACATGGGAACGGCCGCGCTTGGCAGGCTGCCGGGGCTGCCAACGAATTCGATTTCGCCACTTTGTTCAGCCCACATTGGATTGCCGGTGGAATCACGGGTAAATTGTGCAATGGCTGGCAGCATACGGGCACCGCCACAATCCCGGGGCCTGCCGTCAGCTTCAACCGTAAACCCTACAAAGCCCGGGATATGGGTGATTTCGTGGAACATCAGCGTGTAAAGATCATATTGACCGGCAGGCGGTTTATCCAATGAAGCACTCAGGGGCAAATCAAAGTTAACCAACAGTTCACCTTCATGAGTGTGGACATGCGTGTCAGACTGAATTGCTTGGTGAATGATGGGTTTCTGGAAACCAGCGGTGCATTGGAAAAACGGAATCCCTACAGCCAGCGTATCCTGGTTGAGCCAGGGGCTTCTCGAATCGATAAGAATTCTTGCTGAACCCGGTTCACCGTTCAGTATCGTGCTGATTCGTTCGAAAGTCGCAAATGCAATTGCTCTGCGTTGACCGCCCAGTGCGGCATCATCAAAGCCGTTCCCGGTCCGGTCCCGCACGTCGGCAAACTCGAGATTAAACCAAGGGTTTTATCCAACCGTGAACAGGTATTCACTTTCATCTACAGAATCAGCAGAATCCTTTCCAGGGCTTTCTGACTGCATTTTTTGTGCTGTTTGGGGGACGATGAGATAGTCAGGAGCAAAGGATTCCGCGTACGCTGAATTCCAGGCAAGGCCCGCAATGAGAAAAATTGAAATGAGCCATCATGGCCTCATGCTGTGACCTCCATGTACAGCGACTGCTTCTTCCCGGCCATCCTTCCGGGGAAACTCTGCCTTGGGCGTGCTGCCCAAAACGATTGTTAATATGACCCCTTAATTTGATTCTAGTACATATACGTCCAGTTTACCTGTGTATACCTCAGACCTTCGTAACACCATTTTTACCAGCCACCAGCACCAGGTCGGCGGGTCTGACTGCAAACAGTCCGCAGGTGACCACGCCGGGAATGTCATTAATCAGTTTTTCCGTTGCTACCGGATCCACCAGGTCCAGATTGTGAACATCCAGGATCCAGTTGCCATTATCAGTTTCAAAGTTCTCCCGCCATTGGGGCTGACCACCTAAGGCAACCAGTTTTCTCCCCACCAGGCTACGGGCCATAGGAATGACTTCGATCGGTAATGGGAAGTTACCCAAAATATTTACCCGTTTGCTTTCATCAACAATACAGATAAATTTTCTGCTGGCTCCGGCAACAATTTTTTCCCGTGTCAAGGCACCTCCTCCACCCTTGATGAGCCTTCGGTGCGAATCGAATTCATCTGCACCATCAATATAGATATCCAGGTCACCAGTCTGATTTAATTCCATGACCCGGATGCCGTATTTCTCCAGTTTGATTGTTGTGGCCCGTGAGCTGGAAACTGCAGCTTCAATCCTTTTTCCGCTTTCAGCAAGGGCATCGATAAAACAATTGACGGTACTGCCTGTTCCCACCCCGATGACGCTGTCATTTTCCACCAACTCCACAGCGGCAATAGCCACTTCACGTTTCATCCGGTCCTGGTTCATGTTGATTCCAGTTTGAGAATGAAATCCCAGTGTTTTTTATCCACCGGCATTACGGAAAGCCTGTTACCGCGCCTGATCAGTGCAAACCCGTCCAGTTTTTCAGTGTGTTCTTTAATTTGAGCCAGACTGATAGGCTGTTTCAGTTTTCGTTTGAAACGGATATCAACCATCATCCAGCGGGGGGTTTCCGGGTCGCTTTTGGCATCGAAATGCTTGTCCTGCGGATCGAATGCAGTATGGTCCGGGTAGGACTGCGAGCAAACTTCTGCGATGCCAACAATGGCGGGTACATCGGTATTTGAATGGTAATAAAAAACGCCGTCACCCGGCTTCATATCATCACGCATGAAATTGCGCGCCTGGTAATTTCGTACTCCATCCCAATGGGTTTCACCCCCCTTTGAATCACGCAGGTCATCAATACTGAATTCTTCGGGCTCGCTTTTCATTAACCAGTAACGCATTGAGATTTTTTCCTCTTGGATTTGAATTTTGCAGCAGCTTGCACAGACTGTTTGAAGACTGTCCAGCCGTTTTCGTTGATCAGACCATGTAATGGTATATCGTGTTTTTCTACCGGAATTATTTCAACTTCCTGGTCGGCGTAAGCAATACCGGTCCTGATCGGACTCGCCTGCGAACTCAGCGGTTCCAGCAGGCGGTCATAAAAACCGGCGCCCATACCCAAACGATTACCCCTCGAATCCCAGGCCACCAGGGGGATCAGTATAAGGTCCAGTTCCAGGATATCAATTTGGGCTGTTTCTACAGGTTCCTCGATCCCAAAGCGGTTCTTTTTCATTTTAGAATCAGGCGTCCATTCATGCATGGACATATTTTCGCGGTGTTTTTCATCGATTACCGGCAGTGCAATGCGAACACCGTTTGATGCAAACTCATTAAGTGAGACCCGTAAATCAGGCTCGCCATCGAAAGGCCAAAAAGCAGCAATACTCCTGACCCCCAGCCTGGACGCGCCTGCTGACAAGACAAGATTGATCGCATCATTATATTTGCCACGCTCAGCCGGGGATAAATCGCGGCGAAACAATCGGGAGGAATCACGAATTCCGGACTTAAGCTCAATTGCGGGTGTATCAGACATTGAAATTAAGAGCAGAAAATAAGGTGCCCTCCATGTGTGCCGTCAAGAACCCGGAGACCTTGAACCAAAGGTTCAGGTGGGTCGGCTAGCTGGCCTTTAGGCTTTTCGCTGGAAGCGAACATGCACACCGGCTTCAGATTCGCCAACCCGAGGTCATTAAATAGGGACAAGGCATTAATCGGGCCTATTAGCGAACACCACAGAGGGCAGTTCTATTCTAATTCATACCGGCGTTGAGTGCATCATCAAGCTCATCCGCCAGCATTCGAATACGTTTGTCGACCTGTTCCTGCCTGAATTCATCTTTTAATTGCAATTGCAGTAAGGAATCGGAAATGTTCAATGCAGCCATGACAGCAATACGCTCCAACGCCATCAGGTTTCCGGAAGCTTTTACTTCGCGCATTTTTTCATCCAGGTAAAGCGCGGCTGCTTTGAGCGCATCGCGCTCATCATCTCCACAACTGAACTGATATTCCCTATCGAGGATTGAAACGGTAATGAGGTCAGGGGCAGCGGGCATTATTTGAGAATCCCGGACTCCACCGGATCCACTAGGTCTGTTCCAGGGCTTTGAGGCGGTGGATCATCGCTTCCACCTTCGTGCGGGCCTCATCGTTCTTGGCTACCAGCGTTGCGCGTTCGGCCACCAGTGAGTCTTGCCTGGCTTGCAGGGAACGGTTTTCTTCGCTTAGTTTTTGGGTTTTCTCGAGTAATTTCCTCAGATGTGACTCGAGCCGCTGGAGATCTTTGCCGGTCTGTTCTAATGAATCCATCCGGTCACTATAATTTGGCATGCAAAGCCGGTCAATTGAAATTCCCCGGGACAAAGGGGTCAGGTTCATTTAAATCACGGAATTAAATGAACCTGACCCCATAAAGACCCCTTAAAACACTGCGCTGTGCAGACCGGGAGTGATAATATTAACAGTCCCTTAATCGCAGCTTGGAGCTGTTGAATGCCAGTGCTTCAGTTACCAAATTTTGATCAGTCCGTGGCGATTTCCAGTGGCCAGTTGGATGCCTTGGAACTATCAGAGTGCCATGGCGTTGCCTGTGGTCTGCTGTGCCGTGCGCCTGCCAGCCAAGCTGAAACATTTCTCAATTTACTCGATTCTCTTGAGTTGGTAAAAGGCCCTGATGAGCCGCTGACCAGCCAATTGTCAGAGTTGCACGACGCTACGACGTCACAACTTGACGATGATCAACTCCGACTGATGTTATGGCTACCCGGAGACGAGGAGCCATTAGCCGATCGCACAGATGCCCTGGCACGTTGGTGCACCGGATTTCTTGCAGGTTTGGGAAGTGGTACCGACTTGTCCAAAGATACCCTTTCTGAAGATCTGTCAGGCGCGCTTTCCGATCTCGAACAGATTGCACGGGCTGAAATGACCAGTGAGGGTGATCTGGAGGAAGAAGAGGAGGCTTTGATGGAAATCATTGAGTATATTCGGGTTGTCACGCTCATGTTGAGGGAGGAGTTGAGCCCCCCGAAACCGCAGGACAGCCTGCACTAAAACGATTCAGGAACATTGAAGTGATCAAACAAAAAGAATTTGCCAGGCGGCGTAAGCAATTAATGGACATGACAGGCGATGGCTCGGTGGTTATTGTGCGCTCTGCGCCGGAGCGGATCCGGAATAATGATGTTCATTACCCCTATCGTCAGGACAGTGATTTCTTGTATCTGACCGGATTTCACGAACCTTCGGCCATGCTGGTATTGATACCTGGTGGCAGCAGTGACCGCTCAATCATGTTTTGCCGTGAAAAAGATGAAAGCCGGGAAATGTGGGACGGCCCAATGAGTGGCCTTGATGGGGCCATCGGGCATTACGGCATGGACGAAGCGTTCGAAATCGGTCATGTCGTTAAGCGCCTGCCCAAACTGCTCAAGGGCAGCGAACGAATCTTTTATGACCTGGGCCGGGATGTGGAGTTTGACCAGTTGTTAATTGGCTGGATGAGCGAATTCCGTAGCAAGGCCCATCGTAACTTTCACGCACCCGATGAAATTATTGCGCTGGACCATATTCTTCACGACATGCGTTTGTTCAAAAGCAAAACCGAGTTGACGGCCATGCGTAAGTCAGCCCGGATTGCCGCGCAAGCCCATAAGCGCGCTATGCGGATTTGTCGGCCGGGCATGAACGAAGCACAAATTCATGCCGAACTGATTCACACATTTACCAGCAACCAGTGTGAGGCCTCTTATCTGCCCATTGTGGGTAGCGGCAATAACGCCTGTGTTTTGCATTACATAGCCAACCGCGATGCAATGAATGATGGCGACCTGTTGTTGATCGACGCCGGCGCTGAGTATGACGGCTATGCGTCTGATGTTACCCGCACATTTCCGGTGAACGGCAAATTCAGTGCGGCACAAAGGGATTTGTACGAAGTGGTTTTAGCATCTCAACTAAAAGCGATAGATACAGTACGTGCTGGTAATCAGTGGGATGAAGTTCACGAGGCTGCTGTTGAAGTTGTTGCCCAGGGAATGCTCGATCTGGGGATTTTGAAAGGCAGCCTGGAAGAGACCCTGGAAGCGGAAACCTACGGCAAATTTTACGTACACAAAACCGGTCACTGGCTGGGGCTGGACGTTCATGATGTGGGTGATTACCAGGTTGACGGTCACTCTCGTGAGTTGGAACCCGGAATGGTTTTGACGGTTGAGCCCGGGATTTACATTGGTGCTGATAGCGAAGATGTAGATGAACGATGGCGTGGGCTGGGTATCAGAATTGAAGACGATGTAGTGGTGACCAAGGGGGATGCTGAAATACTTTCTGGTGATGTGCCCAAGGATATTGGTGAAATCGAGGCATTGATGGCTGGCTGATTCTGTGACTGCGCATAAAATATTCGATATCGCGATCGTGGGTGGCGGCCTGGTGGGTGCAAGCCTGGCCTGTGCATTGGCGCCCCTGGGCTACCGTGTTGCAGTGCTTGAAAAAGTACCGTTCAAAGCAGCGGCCCAACCCAGTTATGACGACCGTACTCTGGCTTTAAGCCACAGTTCCTGCAAGATACTGGAAGGCTTGGGTCTATGGGCCGGCCTTACTGATTATGCGACCCCTATCCGGGAAATAATTGCCAGCGAAGCTGGCAGGTTCGGACGTGTACATCTGAAAGCATCGGAAATGGGGATTAAAGCATTCGGTCACGTGGTTGAAGCCCGTGTTTTTGGATCAGTGGTACTCGCCCGGCTGGAAGAACTGGATGGAGTTGAGTTTTGCTGCCCGGCAACAGTGGAAGGGTTTGAAGCTGACAAGGACTCGGCATTATTGTCTCTGAGAGAAGATCAGGCCGGTGAAACAGGAAAAATCGAAGCACGTCTGATAGTGGCAGCAGACGGGGCCGGTTCAGTAATCCGGGACTTGCTGAGGGTGCAGGTTCAAACCAGGGATTATCGACAAACTGCTGTGATTTGTAACATCACCCCGGAACTTAATCACAATGGAAGAGCATTTGAGCGGCTCACATCCACCGGACCTTTTGCCGTACTCCCGCAGGTGGGGAAGCGTTGCGGTCTGGTCTGGTCGGTAGCCTCGGAAGATGCCGGCAAGTTGATGGAAATGGAAGAGACTCAATTCCTGGATGCTGCCCATAAAAGGTTCGGGAATGATCTGGGCGCGTTTGTAAAAATGGGCCAACGTTCAAGTTATCCGCTCAAACTGGTACGCACAAAACAGGATGTACACCAGCGATGTGTCATCCTGGGGAATGCGGCGCACACCATTCATCCGGTGGGCGCACAGGGTTTTAACCTGGGTTTACGGGATGTTGCTGTACTCGCTGAATTATTGGCTGCAAACGGTACTGGTGACCCAGGCAGGGAGGATTTGCTCAGGGAATACAGCGAATGGCGTCGTCCCGACCAGGACAACACGGTAGCGTGGTCTGATGGAATAATAAGGATTTTTGCCAATCCGGCACCTTTTTTGACAGCTCTTCGCAGTGCCGGGTTGTTGGCCCACGCACTGGTTCCGGGCCTGAGAAGACGCTTGGCAAGCAGTGCCATGGGATACCGGGGGCGGGTCCCGAAGCTTGCAATGGGTGAGTCGTTGAATAAACCGGAGACCGTGGGCCGCGAGTCCTGATAATGGAAAACGAGACTACTAAAGTTGATATTGCAATTGCCGGTGCCGGGATGGTGGGAGCGACGGTTGCCAACCTTTTTGCACGCTGTGGTTTTTCGGTCGCACTGATTGAGGCTCATCAGCCGAAGGAATTTGTTCCCGAAGCCGATGTTGGACTGAGAGTCTCGGCAATATCCCCCGGCTCAGCAGCGGTTTTAGAGCAGGCTGGTGCGTGGGCTGAAATAGAAAACCAGCGAAGTTGTGCTTACCGCCGAATGCATGTTGAGGAGCAAAGCAACGTTGGGGGTGAACCGGAAGGCCTTGACTTTGAAGCACCGGTATTCGGCATGGAAAGGCTCGGCACTATTGTTGAAAATCAACTTATTCAGACTGTTTTGTGGAAGATCGCTGTTGACAGTCCAGTGATTCATATATTTTGTCCGGCAAAGCTGAAAGATATTGAGCACCAGGACCATGCAGTGCGCCTGGCTTTAAGCTCAGGTGAAACAATTGAAGCATGCATCCTGATAGGTGCAGATGGTGCGGTATCCGCGGTGCGCCGAAAAGCAGGCATCAAACAGGACATCTGGGACTACAACCAAAAAGCAGTGGTTAGCGTTGTGCGCAAAACCGAAGCCAATCCGGGGACCGCCTGGCAGCGCTTCCTGCCCGACGGGCCGCTGGCATTTCTGCCGCTTTCAGATGGCAGATCCTCCATAGTCTGGACCTTGCCTTGCCGCGAAGCAGAGCGGATGTTGTCTCTCGATGAGGACGGTTTCCGGGCAGAGTTGAATTCTGCATCTGAGGGCTGGCTTGGCGAAACCATTGAATGTGGTCCCAGGGCTGCTTTTCCCTTACTGATGAGGCTGAGTGACCGCTACCTTGCTGACAGGCTGATCCTGCTGGGTGATGCGGCGCACGTGGTCCATCCACTAGCGGGTCAGGGTGTAAACCTGGGACTGGCCGATGCTGCAGCACTGGTAGAAACTCTGTTAGAAAGCCGCAAGGCCGGCAGGGACATCGCGGACCAAAAGTCACTTCGGAAATTTGAGCTTTGGCGTAAATCGGAAAGCGAGATAATGGCTGCCGGAATTCATGGCTTACGTGCATTATTTATGCCCGCCGGATTGTCAAATGCACGCAGGGCCGGTTTGAAGCTGGTTTCAAAAAGCTGGGCACTGAAAGAAATTTTCCTGCAGCGTGCTGCAGGCCAGGGTCGGAATGCGCCCAGAATTTCAAAAGGCGACAGCTTGCAGTCACTGATGCAAAGCAGTTGAATGTGTATATTTAAAGTATGACAGAGTTACTATATTTACTCGGTAGCCGCAGCAAAGGAGCGAAAAATGATTTATAAAGATATTCTCGATACCATCGGCAGGACTCCTGTCATCAAAATCAACAATCTCGCACCTGCGGGCATTGACATGTACGTCAAGGTTGAGGCATTTAACCCTATGGGCTCGGTCAAGGACAGGCTGGCTGTAGGCATCATTGCAGATGCGGAAGCGAAAGGTCTGTTGTCACCCGGTCAAACCGTCATCGAGGCAACCTCAGGAAATACCGGTATCGCTCTGGCCATGGTCTGTGCTGTGAAGGGGTATCCCTTTGTATCCATTATGGCTGAGTCGTTTTCGATTGAACGGCGCAAATTGATACGTGTATTGGGTGCGAAAGTCATTCTGACACCTGCTGCCGACCGCGCCACGGGTATGGTCAAACTGGCAGAAGAACTGGCAGAGAAAAATGGCTGGTTCCTCACCAGCCAATTTGAAAACGAGGCCAACCCGGCTTATCACCGCAATACCACAGGGCCCGAAGTGCTCAGCGATTTTGCCGGCAAACGCCTGGATTACTATGTGTCCGGTTACGGAACGGGCGGCACGATAACCGGTGCAGGGCAGATGTTGAAACTCGCCCGGCCGGATATTCAGATCGTGGTTACAGAACCTGCAGGTGCATCATTGCTTGAAGGAAATGAGTGGGCACCGCACAAGATTCAAGGCTGGACCCCGGATTTCATCCCCGCCGTTCTGGACCGTTCGGTCTATGATCGAAATGTTCCTGTTACGGACGAAGATGCCATATCAAACTCACTGGCACTGGCAAGCCAGGAGGGAATTTTCTGTGGCATCTCATCAGGAGCCACATTCGCTGCTGCACTTGAGGTTGCAGCGAGTGCAGAGCAGGGATCTGTCATTCTGGCGATGTTGCCCGATACCGGCGAACGATACCTTTCAACGCCGTTGTTCGCGGATATTAACGAAGGCAACGACGAGCTTTAATCATTATTTGCTTGCCTGGTGCTGACCGTGCTGTCAGGTCTGCAATAAATCCTTTGGAAGGTCTCTCAGGCAGTCTGCCAGGGATTTCATTAATTCTCCCAGCGGCGAACTGCGGCGCCACACCAGCGCAATGGTGCGGCTGGGTACCGGCTTGGCAAA
>SMVA01107000.1_pt1 | contig 10168 bp, 4 predicted proteins | sample 2456451 | NCBI WGS metagenome assembly SMVA01 (sample SAMN11095933, study PRJNA526329) | marine sediment metagenome | biome: Marine sediment; feature: Surficial sediment; material: Deep marine sediment; isolation source: Hadal surficial sediment | place: Pacific Ocean | collected 2014-05 | depth 0-1...
CGTGGGTTGCCCATCTTGTGTGCCCAATACCTAATTTAGCATTTAACTGGTAGTCCTTCATTTTTTCTTCAAGTAAAGACACCTTACCCTTGTTTTTAATAATTTCCGCACTGCCATTTGCTATTAATCCAAGACCCGCAGAATCATAACCACGATATTCAAGTCTTTTTAATCCGTTAATGAGTATGGGGACGCAGTTCTTCTCTCCAATGTAGCCAACTATTCCGCACATATAAATTCCTTCTTAATTTTAATTTAGTATACAAATATATATTATTTGTACGTATTTAAAAATTCATTGAATTAATAACAATCCTGTTAATTATTTGATCGTTTAGTATCAATACGTTGATAAAAGTTCCAATCTTTAATTTTAATCTTGAAGGATTTAATTAATTTGTAATTATTATAAAACTTTTCCGTTTTTTCTTTATCCATAAACATATCTTCTTCTTCCCAGGTTGCCCAGGTAACAACAAATCGCGGCTTGAAGTGAAGAATAATATCTATGCTGTTTACTCCATTTACTTTACGGTTAAAAGGAATCACTTCAGGAGAAACTAACCCTCCTCTATCTAAAATAGGGAAATCAGTAAACCAGCCAACTGAACCGAAAGTTTCTAAAGAAAGCACATCACCTTCTCTGCCATATTTAAATACATAATCTGCAATTGGATCAACAATTTTTTCATCAAATTCCTGCCAATTTTCCCGTAGTTCAACAGCTCTAGAATTTATAAGAAATATTCCTGCAAATAGAGCAAAAACAGTAAGAAAAATAAGAGCAGGATTTAGAAGTTTGGACTTTTGCGATGTTATTTTCCGGGTCCCCCAGTCAAACAAATCTGCAAGGGAAACAAACAATTGAAAAAAGATTGCAGGAAGCAGAGGAGCAAAATACCAGCCCTGCATTGGTGCCCCGGTTAACGAGAAAAATGCTATGTACAATATGGTCCATATAGCCACTATCTGATATTTCTTTTTCCAAATCAATACATAAAATATGGAACTGATAGTAGCCAACATAAACGGTAATGAAATTATTATATTCAGGCGTGAAGTTAGTTGCTTAAATATCATTAATGAAAACGCCCAAACAGGGTAATGTGCATAAGTAATTTTTTTTGCAATGGCTGAATTAGAAACAGGGCTGCCAAAATATATTGTTGCAAAAATTAACCATGGAAGAATAAATATTGAAAAATAAACTAATATCTTTATAATTTTTTTTGGCGGCTCCTTATTAATAATTTTATATATTATTAGTGCACCTAATGCTAGTACACCATCTATCCTTACTAAAAAACTTAAAGCAGCAACCAGCCCGATAAATAAAGCAGATTTACTCTCGGAGTAAAACAGTATAATGTAAACGAGGAAAATATACAGAGCAGTTTCCATCCCGGCTACATCCCATTTTGCATTTGTCGACAATAACGAAAGTGTAACTGCAAATAATAGTGTAAGTGCTGTTCGCTTATTAAAATTGTTAAATTGATATATCATTAATATTACGTAAGCTATTCCGAAAGTAAGCCCTAAAAACTTTGCAACTGGAATAATGGGAATAGATATTAATTTTGCAGATGCGAGGATAAGTGTAAGTAAAGGAGTTGTAGTGCCCAGTACATGTTCACCCTGATTGTAAACAAAACCTAGACCGGAAGCAATGTTTCTTGCATATCTGAATGTTATATAAGCATCATCCCCGGTAAATGGAATGAGATTTATCCTTGCCCAAATACCCAATGTTACGGCAGAAATAAAAATCCAGAAGCTTTTATTATTAAGTAAATTTACTTTCAATTAAACAGGTTACTTATCTACTAAAACTAAATGAAAATGAATGTACTCAGGCATATTATCATCTATAAGAGCTATTGGGTTATGCTTCATTATTGAGGTAGTATAACCTTCAGTGTAAATAAATGATACTTCTTTAACCATTATTCACCAATTACATCAACAGGGAACTGGTACACTCCACTCAATTATAGAAAATTATTCATAATTTAAAAATTAATACAAGTAATATATGGTTTTCCGAGAGTTTATGAAACGAGTCCTGGTGAACCCGCCTATCCTGTAGGCAGGTCGGAACAATTAATCTATACATCCGAACAAAAACAGCTAATTCCGTCTGAGACGGAGAGGTATAAACATATAAAAAAAGCAGATAGATTACCGAACACGAGCAAGTTTTTGCGTTACAGCTTTTGTTTTATCCGTAAACTTAGCTATCACTTTATAAAGATAAACACCATTAGCAATTTCATCACCATCCTGATCTCTTCCATTCCAATAGATTTTATTAAAGCCAATATTAAGATCAGTTACAGGTAAATTAATATCACGTATTAATCTTCCTGTAATAGTATATACCTTTATCTTTAATTCTTCCGGTAGTTCTGTCCCTTTCAACGAAAAGGTAAAATGTGTCTCATTAGTAAAGGGGTTTGGATAATTAAAAACATCAGTTAAATCAGATTCATTAAAAACAAAAAATGTTGTTCGCGATGATGTTGAATCAAAAAAGTTACCCGACGCATCTTTGGCTAATATCTCAAGTTTATGTTTGCCATCTGATAATTCAGGAGTCCAATGAATTTCTGTGCGGGATTCCGGATATTCAGTATAAGTATAATTTATGTCTGGACGGGTAAAGAATAGAAGCGTATCATCAAATACTATAGTAAAAAAGCTTGTGTCAAGTGGAAGAGGACTATTATCTTCCAAAATAATTTCAACAACAGGTTTTGCCGAAACAATATCACCATTAATAATTTCCGCTCCGTCAAAAGTAACTGAAAATACCGGTTTAATTGAGTCCCTTACAACGAAAAATTGATTTTCAATAAGATTATCAAAACTGAAATATTCCAATTGATCGGTAGTTCCAAAAGCCCTTATTTCATTCTCAAATAATAGATGATCGGATCCAATAATGTATGAGATGTTTTCCGAAATAGAATCGGCAGCTATACTTACAACTTTAGAGTAGATTACCGAGTCTTCTCCATTTAAATAGAATGAAACGTTTAGACTATCGATGCCTATCGAACCATAATTTTTTGCTTTAAAACTCATTGTAATTGGAAAACCCTGCAGAATTGAATCGGGAGAAAATTGCAAATCATCTCTTACAAACAATACATCAGGTAATTGCTGGTAATCGAAGTTCACACTTCTCAATTCCATTGGTTCTGTACCACTCAAACTTGAATCTGTTAAAGAAAATTCGAGTCTTAGTTTTGGATGTTCTTTTGCATCAATATTTTGTAATGAATAGAGTTGAGGGACATTTACTTTTAATGTATCCCAACTTTTTGATGTACTATTCAATCCAAACAAATTTGCCTGATACTCACCCGTTGCGGTTGGTTTATATAAATCGTATGCCAAGTTATTCCACCAGGCAACAGGTCCAACAGCTTTAGTTGAAATTCTCCCGTCAGTATCTGTATAATAACCAGCAAACTTATGAAATTCAGATTCTATATTTGCTATATTAACACCAAAAGTAGATGCATATATTCTATCATTTTCCCAGTCTAAACACCAGGCAAATTGACCGCCATAGGGTACAATTACCCATTCCTCTTCAAATATTCCATCGCTTAGGCGAATTCTCCTGATATGGATAGTACCGAACTGATTTTTTGAAGGATAAATATAATCACCATGAACGAAGAAACCGGAGAATCCATTATAACTAGTTCCAGATAGTATCATATCTGGCTTAGCTAATGACCAACCATTTGCAGGGTCAAAGGTTCTAAGAGTATATTTTGAATTTCCTTGCTGATCAATTAAAGTAATATTGTAAATGTATTGACCATCTGATGTTAAATATACCGGCCCATCGGTTGCGGTTGAATTTTCCCACCTTAACAAACCAGGTGGAACAACAACAGTGTCAATTTCTTCAGTAGCAACACTTATTCTTGTTATCTGATGTGCTTTTCCGGTCGGAACATAAACATAACCATCACTATGATATACTATTGAATTATAAATCGAATCACGAAAATTTGAAAAAGCCCCGTAAAACTGACCTTCAATTGTTCCATTATTTCCTGTACCAACTTTATATATCATTGATTTACCGTTTGTAAGACTACGTGCAAAATACCATATATTTCCGAAGTAAAGATACGTACCGTCGGTAGTTAATGCTGTAGTTTTTATACTATCTGATAATTGCGGATTTATAGTAATTTCATTTAATAAGGTTTTAATAATTGGTTTAGCGGGTAATGGATCCGTATTAAGCTTTAAACTTTTTGCAGAATCTGAATAATTTACATTATAAGATCCAAATGTTTTAAGCATTTTCTCTTTAGCAAGATAACCATTAACAGCACTATCAGAAATAGAAAAACCCCTAATTGCACTCCAGTTTCCGTATTCTGTCCCATTAAAAATTCTTGCTCTCCAAAAATAAACACCCGTTGTAAGATTTGGTGATTGCCATTCGACTACGGCATCAGTAGAAGTTAATTGAGGAGAACTAATTAAAGGGTTTTCAAAATTCAAAGTTGTGTCAATTTCTATAGAGTATATCAAATCTTTCTTTATGTAATGACCTACATCTGAGAAGATAAAACTTAGAGAAGATGCATCTGTCGAAAAACCATCGATTGGTTTAAGTACATTTGGTTCGCTAAGATTAAAAACTAGAAAAAACTGTGATGCAATATTATCCGAATGATCCATTTCATCAATAATCTCTGTCTCATTAACTTTTGCAGTTAATTTATACAGATTGCCTTTTGTAGGAATCCATGTGAAATAAACTGAATCTTTCTCTCCGAAATTAGGGCGGAAGATTGTTGAATCGACCTGAAAGCTCGTATCTGAGGAACTTACAAACAATTCGACTGTGACTGACTCATTTGGGAAAGTCCTGCCGAAGTTCATAATATTTACTTTTACTGTGACAGTGTCATCCACGAGAGGATTTTCGGGTGATATTGTTATATCAGAAGATGATATTACAAAATCGGGGAGTAAAGGTAAAGTTATACTCATTGCGGGATCACCCAAATAAGCAAGCAAAGCGATTTGCGTGGCGTAAATTCCGGAAGATGGCACCTGATTTTTTGAATTCATTATTGCTTTGCCAATAATCGTATTTTTTTTAAAAAATATCTCGTTAAATAATCTGTTGTTAATAGCTTTTCCAATACCCCAATAGGTCAATCCCGTACTTCCATAAAATCCTATGCTGCCCTTATTTTGTACAAGGTTAAAATGTTCACCAAATACTTTTTGATTATCGAAGTGTGCTGTGTAACAAGTTACACTTAAAACCACAGGCAGTCTTCCGCCATTTTCTAATAAGTCAATATCATCATCCAGAAAAACAAGATCCCATTGTAATCCGCCACCATGCCCGTAATAATTAACTAAAGCAGCTCCCTTATTAATTTTTTCCCGCATTTTGGGTCCCCCTCCCTGATGAGGTTCATGCTCGGGTTTAGTGGGATATCTAAGTACAAAATCAGCAGCGTATCCATACGGTAAAACGTATGTATTGGCTAATAATAAACTTGCATCATTAAATCCAAAATTGTTTTCATCATCTTCGCTTAAACCTGAAGCAAGGAAAATAGTATTTTGTTTCCAAGGTTTTGCATTATCGTCAGGGTATCGTATAATTTTATCAACTAAAATATTAGCTTCCTCAATAGTTTCACAGGACAATCTGCCAATAGCCAAATCGGGTGCTGCATCTGTACCTGAAATTGCAACAATTAAATTATCGCTTGCTGACCATCCGTACGTAAAAGCGAAGAATCCAAGAGAAGGGATAAAATTCTTATAACCATCTTCTAATAAGCCCCGATAATCATAACTCATATCGCCCATTAAAACGATATAGGAAGGAGCCGGACTTTGCCAATTTTGGAAGGCATATTTAACAAAATTTCTTAAAGCATTTGGTTCTAGTAAACCATATGAGAATTCATCATATATCTGGTTTACATCTACAACCATCGTACGTACATTTTCAATATCCGGATCAGGGAAATTTACGCTCCTGAAATCAGCCAGATCCTGAGCTGCACTTAAAAAATTGGAATGTGTTATAATTATATAATCGGCACCATTGGATAAATTTCTTAAATCTGATGGTTGATCCTGAACAATAGAATCTACGGCAAGAAAATAATTATCTGCAACACAAAAATATTCGGTTCCAATGTTTACAGTATCAACAAAGAAAACAGAATTGAATTGATCATTGGTGATATTGGGATTGCTGATCATCTTATTTCTTTCGGGAATATAGATCTTCATATTATTTTTCAGCCATCCAAATGTCCAGAATCTTATATTTCCGGAATCATGGCTCTTGAATATAAAATTATCCGGATTTGTTTTGAGAGCTCTCCAATACTCAAACTCATACCAATTTACCCGGATCTCATCATTATTAGAAGGCGCGGGGCATGTCTCACCGGTAACAAAAACATTAAGCCTGTTACCTACTGGAAAAATATTAATACTATCGGCTGATATATAAAACTTTTTTTCAAAGATTTGCTGTTCCTGACCATCCCAATATTGCACGCCAATCAGTTGATCGGTAATTCTAATATAAGCTTTGTGATCAGGATTGCACACCTGATTAGTTGTCATTCCATGCATTTTTACTCTAAGTGTAACGTAGTTTGAATCAACTGTCCTGTTTTCAAAACCTACGAATCTATCTTCGAAACCAAAAACTGAATGTCCATCTTGAGCATTTGCCTTACCCCATAACCAATAATCTATCTCCTCTGTTGAAGAATATCCCAATCTCTCAAAGATTGAATCTTTTTCGAAGTGCACAATATGTTTTGTTGATTGAATAGTTTTACTCCAATTCTGAGGGAAACCATAGACATCATTATAAATATTTCCTGTGGAATCACTTTCGTATGAAAACCAGTAAACATTACTAAGATTATATAGGTTCATAGAAACATTAGGACTAGCAGATGCAGGATAACCAACAAATTGGATATAATCATTACTGTTAAAAAATTGGTCGTTATTAGTGTCTACTAAATCAATCGGTACAGAATTTCCATTATTAAATAATTCCAACTTTTCAATCGGTGTATTGGTACCAAGCGGTACTCCTGCTGAAATTAACTCAGTATAATTAACCCTGTAAACTCCTTTTTCTTGCAGATAAATTTTAAAATAATTCTTATCAGGATCATACCACGAATCATTACCGCTAAGCGGTGAATCTAATGTAGGGGTTGGTTTACTAATCCAGTTTTTTGCATTGTTAGCATTTATAACAGCGCTCCCTAAATAACTATCAGTCATGGCATCAGAAAGTGAGATTCTAGTTGTTTTACTCCTAACATTAAAATTTATTTTCAATACAAATTTTTTATTAAATACTAACTCTCTTGTAACAGGATTAAATTGATAGGGTGAAACAGCAATCGGTAATATCTTTGCATATCTGAAATCATACGAAGAATTTAATTGAACAACTTGAGTGGGGAAGAATTGACTTTTTGAGTAAATCTCTTTATTAATTCGTTCAACATCCGGTTCTTCAAAAAGAGGGTCAGTCTCAGGATATGGCATTATAAACTTATTGCTATAAGATACCCTTTCATTTCGTAAAATCTGTACAGTTGGATTAGAATTATGAGGAATGCCTACATTTAAATTAATTAAAGGAAGCCATGGATCACCGGGCTCCCGGTAATAGTTTTCATCACCTTTTATCACTTGATATTTTCTGCCGTCAACTAAAGTGTCAGATACTAAATAGGAGTTAATAAAGTTAAACTGAATAGTTATGTATTCATTAGTTGATTCAATAATTTTATAATTTTGAGCTGAAGAGAGAAATGTAAAGGTTAGTGATACAATAATTATCTGAAAAATCGATCGGAAAAATGAATGCATTAAATTCCTCATAAGTTGAAAATTTGCTCGAAACATATCATTTTGCTAATATTGAGGCAAGGGGAAAAGAAATATCCCAATCCAAATATTGCCGGACATTATTTTAAAAAAATATGTAGTTTATTTTCTCAACAAAATTATTTTTGTAAATCAATCGAACTGTTAGCGGGTGAATAATTTTTTCTTTTCCCCAATATATTCTAAATAAGCAACTGCCAGAGGAATAGTAAATGGATACGATGTCCATATATGACGCCCGTCAGCGTAAGCTGCAAAAAGTGAAAAAAACGAAATTAACATCGACACAATCAACCCAGTGATCAATGCAGGTTGCTGAGATATCAATGTTTGCTTACGAAGTGCAACATAAATGAATGACAGCGCTCCAATCCCTGGTATTCCAAAGGTAAGTAAAATGCTCAAATAAGTTTTCACTCTAACTAAATTATCAATAAAAACATTAAAAGTGGGTACCCAAATGTACGTTTCACTTTCAGGAATAATATTTCGCAAGAAAATCGTACATATTGAATAAACTAGAATGAGCAAAAGAAGAAGTGAGATATTTTTCTTCAATGAGAAATTACTTTGAAAAAATAAATAAATTGCAAAAACCGGAACAAGTATAACTATCGTCTCCTTAACCCCCACCCCAAGGGCGAACACAACAAAAAACAAAAAGATTTTGTTACTTAGCATCAGATAAACTGCAGTCATTAAAAATCCTATTAAGACCGAATCTATGTAACCAGAAGTACCATAATAAAAGAGAGGAAAGGAATAAACGAAAAGGATTCCACCGAAAAAAATATAATTATTCTTGAATTTCAATAACTGAAGCATTTTAACCAGGGGAATTAGGGTAAGGAGTAAAACGATTAAGTTAACCAGATTGATTGATGTTAAGGCATCAAACGGAAGGAATGATGCTAATAATGGTGTCAAAGGTCTATAAACAAACGGTCCTTCTAATTGAGTGATGTCATCCATTTCACCCCTGAAAAATTCCGTGTAGTTAACATATTGTTCAATATCAAATGGTATTGTACCAACAAATGGCTTTAATGGACCAACCTCTCCCCAATTAAATCTTGGAATAATTATAACAACTAAACTGAGCACTAAGAATGTAAGATGTTTAAACTTCAGTTTATCCAAGTTTATTTTAAATATTTAAAAAGTAATTCAAATATTTCCCTCATTACTTACAATCACTTTAAAGGTTGATGCTGCTATTAATAAATCGCTCCAGAAATTTGCTTTGCTGTAATAATTAACTTCCATTTCAACTCTTTTATCCGGGGATAAAAGCTGCCTTCCATTTATTTGAGAATACCCGGTTACTCCTGGTTTGAATTTAAAAACCTCTTTTTGCTCTTCGCTATATTTTGATGTAATTGAAGTGATCTCCGGACGGGGACCAACCAAACTCATTTCGCCCTTCAGTACATTAAACATCTGTGGTATTTCATCTATGCTGGTTCTTCGCAGTATTTTCCCTACCCCTGTAATTCGCGGGTCATCTCTTTGAGTCAGTTCTGGTCCAATATCCGATGCATTATTTACCATCCCTCTAAACTTTATCATTTTAAATGGTTTGCCGTTTAATCCGGTACGATCTTGCACAAAAAAAACCGGACCTTTGGAATCCAGTTTAATAACGATTGCCACAATGATTATAATGGGAATTGAAATTATCAGCAAAACAATACTGAAAATAATATCTGAAAAACGTTTTATTAAGTTTCCATTTATTCTCATTTTACGGAAGGAGCTACTTTTTGAATTTGTTTAATGTATCGATTAGTACATCAATTACTTTATCAACATTTTCATCGGTCATTCCAGGATAAATCGGCAATGACATAAGGCGCGGGAATGCTGCAGACGCAACAGGATAATCAGCATCGGAAAGGTTAAAGGTTTCACTATAGTAGATATGCTGGTGAACAGGCATAAAATGAACTCCCACACCAACATTCTTTTCTCGTAGTTCATTTATTATTTGTGCCCTGTTTTTTGTTAATCTATCCAAATAAAGACGGATTGGAAAGAGATGCCATGAAGAATCTCTATCGGGTTTGATTGTGTGTAATTGGATAGTATCAAAATCTTTTAATGCTTCTGTATATTTTGCAGCAATTCTCTTTCTAGAGTCCCACATTGCATCAACTTTTTTAAGCTGTGGTAAACCAAGTGATGCTTGAAGATCTGTAAAATTGTATTTATAACCCGGAGCTACTAC